>JADMIO010820085.1_pt1 | contig 12203 bp, 11 predicted proteins | sample 8958161 | NCBI WGS metagenome assembly JADMIO01 (sample SAMN16585339, study PRJNA669376) | soil metagenome | isolation source: Crop rotation soil | place: USA: Cullars Rotation, Alabama | collected 2011 | reverse complement strand
CTTTCCCGGCGAGGCCGATCAGCTCGATGGCGGCCGCGGCGCGGCGCGCCCGCTCGGCCGGCCGGACGCCGCGCGCCTCCAGCCCCAGCTCCACGTTCTGCTGCACCGTGAGCCAGGGGAAAAGCGCGAAGGACTGGAACACCATCGCGACGCCGCGCGCCGGCGCATACAGCGGCTGGCCGCGGTAGCGCACGGCGCCGGAATCCGCGCCGATCAGGCCGGCCAGGATGCGCAGCAGCGTCGACTTGCCCGAGCCCGACTGGCCCAGCAGCGCGACGATCTCGCCCTCCGCCAGGCGGAAGTCCACGCCCTCCAGCACCGAGCGGGCCGCGCCCTCGGAAGAGCGGAAGGACTTGCCCACGCCCTGCAGTTCGACGATGGCCTCGGCCATGGCTTTTCCTCCTTCGCGTCAGAAGTGCATCCGGTTCTCGGCCAGCTCGTAGAGCCGCCGCCAGACGAAATGATTCAGGGCCATGACGAACACGCACATGACGCCGATGCCCAGCGCGATGCGCGGGAAGTCGCCGATGGCCGTCATGTGCGCGATGTAGCTGCCCAGGCCGTCGGCCTGGAGCGTCGTGTCGCCCCAGCTCACGTACTCGGCCACGATGCTGGCGTTCCACGAGCCGCCGCTGGCCGTGATGGCGCCGGTGACGAAGCTCGGGAACACCGCCGGCAGCAGGTAGCGCCGCCAACGCAGCCAGCCGGACAGCCCCAGGTTGCGCGCCGCATGGCGCAGCTCGGTCGGCACGCCCGAGGCGCCGGCGATCACGTTGAAGAGCAGGTACCACTGGGTGCCCAGCACCATCAGCGGCGCCAGCCAGATGTTCGGATTCAGGTGCCAGCGCGCGATGAACAGCACCGCCACCGGGAACATCAGGTTGGCCGGGAAGGCGGCCAGGAACTGCGCCACGCCCTGCAGCCGCCCGGCCCAGCGCGGGTTCATGCCGACCCAGATGCCGAAGGGCACCCACACCAGCGCGGCCAGCGCGATCAGCACCAGCACCCGGGCCAGCGTGTAGAGCCCGAGCACGAAGACGCGCACGACCTCGGCCCAGCCGACCTCGGTGTGGATGAAGCGCACCAGCCAGACCACCGCCAGCAGCACGGCGGCCGCGAGCATCGCGTCCCACGCGCGCTCCGCCGCCCGATGCGGCGGCCGCGGGCGGGCCTTGATCGAGGTGCCGTCATGGTCGCGCCGCAGCACCAGCAGCGAGCGCTCGAGCAGCCGGGCGATGCCGAGGCCGATGCGCTGCAGCCGGTCGGTGCGGCGCAGCCAGGTCAGCAGCCAGGAGCGCGGCGCGTCCTCGCTGCCGCTTTCCTCGAAGCGGAACTTGTCGGCCCAGGCGATCAGCGGCCGGAAGAACAGCTGGTCGTAGAGCACGATGCCCACCAGCATGCCGCCGATGGCCCAGCCGATGGCGCCCAGGTCGCGCGCCTCGATCGCCATCGCGATGTAGGAGCCCACGCCCGGCAGCTTGATGCTCTGGTTGGACACCGAGATGGCTTCCGAGGCGACCACGAAGAACCAGCCGCCGGACATCGACATCATCATGTTCCACAGGAGGCCCGGCATCGCGAAGGGCAGCTCCAGCCGCCAGAAGCGCTGCCAGCCCGAGAGCTGGAACACGGCAGCCGCCTCGCGCAGTTCGGCCGGCACGGTGCGCAGCGACTGGTACAGGCTGAAGGCCATGTTCCAGGCCTGCGAGGTGAAGATCGCGAAGATGGCGGCGCACTCCACGCCCAGCAGGCTGCCCGGGAACAGGGCGATGAAGCCGGTCACCGTGATCGACAGGAAGCCGAGGATCGGAATGGACTGCAGGATGTCGAGCACCGGCACCAGCACCCGCTCCGCCGCGCGGTACTTGGCGGCCAGCGTGGCGAAGATGCAGCTGAAGACCAGCGAGGCCGCGAGCGCCAGGAACATGCGCAGCGTGGTGCGCAGCAGGTAGTACGGCAGCACCCACGGGTCGAGGCTGATCGGCATCGCCTCCCCCACCTCGTAGGGCCGGACCATCTGCGAGCCGCCCCAGGCGAGCGCGAACAGCAGGGCCAGGACCAGCGGCAGCAGGGCCCAGTCCCAGCGGTTGCCGCCGGCGGCGACGGCCTGGCGGGGGAAGAAGCGTTTGTCGAGCATGGGCAGCGGAGAAGCAGGGTCGGATTCGCAGACCCTGTCCGCGGCGCGGCGACATCCTGCCGGTGCCGGCTTTGGCGAACCTGACCACAGGGCTGCCGGGCCTGTCCACGGAGCCGAGCCGCTCGCCCCGGCTCGGCCATCGTACCCGCGCGCCCCTACAACGGAAATGCGTCGAGCCCCACCTGGCCCTCCGTCCCCTTCCCCGGCGTGTGCGCCACGTTCATCACCCAGCACACCATCACGAAGTACCCCACCAGCGTGCTCAGCTCCACGACGATCTGCTTGCCGAAGCGCGCCTCGGCCGCGGCGTAGGTCGGCTCGCTCACGCCATGGTGGCGCAGCAGCTCGAGCGTGAAATCGAGGGCGAGCTGCTCGTCCTCGGCCAAGGGCGCGGCGCGGCGGCCCAGGCGCAACGCCTCGATGGCCTCGGCGCTGACGCCGGCCTTGACCGCCGCCTGCGCATGCAGCAGCCACTCGAACTGGTTGCCGACCTCGCGCGCGACCGCGCAGGTCACCAGCTCGCGCACGCGCGCGTCGAGCCCGCTGTCGAAGCGCAGGTACTCGCCCAGGTTGCCGATGCGCTCAAGCAGCACCGGGCTCTGCAGCAGCGGGATGAAGGGGCCGAAGACGCCCTTGCGCGGGCCGTCGATCAGCGTCTGGGCCGCCTTGCGCTGCGCCTCGGACATGGTGTCGGCGGCCGGCATCTGCAGGCGCTCGGCCCAGGGTCGGCTGTGGCCTTGTTCGTACATGGATGGTTTCCTTTCAGCGAAGAGATGAGGTGCGCATCATGCGGCACGCGCCAGCCACCAGGCGCTGCCGGCCAGCGCCAGCGCGCCGATCGCCAGCGCGACGAACAGGCCGCCGAAGCCCTGCGCGCTGCCGCTGAGCAGGGACGACAGCACCGGCCCCGCCATCTGGCCGATGGCGAAGGCCGCGGTCATGCGGCCCAGCGCGCGCGTGGGATCGCCCAGGCTGCGCGCCCTCGCCTCCTGCATGCCGGCCATGGTCGCGACCATGAAGGTGCCGCCCACCAGCAGCGCCGCCAGCAGCACGGTGAGCGCCGACAGGTGCAGCACCGGCAGCACGCAGCCCAGCGCCATCAGCGCATGGCTGCCGGCCAGGACGTGGCGGCGCGCCATCTTCGCCAGCGCCAGGCTCGCGAACAGCGTGGAGACCGCAGCCGCCGCGCCGAACACCGGCCAGGCGGCGCCGAACACGGCCGGATCGTCGACCACGGCGCGCGCCAGCACCGGCAGGAAGGTGGCGGGCAGGATGTAGCCGAAGCCGAGCAGCCCGTAGCAGATCACCAGGCCCCACGGCACGCCGTCGGCCGCCGCAGCGCCCCCGGCCGATGCAGGCGAAGCGGCGCCGGATGTGCCGTGCGTGCCGGGCGTGCCGCGCGGCATCAGCAGTGCCACCACCACGAGCCCCGCGAGCGCCACCGCACCGAGCTGCAGCCACAGCGCATCGGGCGCCACATCCGCCGCACCCGCGCGCCAGCAATAGAGACCGGCCAGCGCGATGCCCGCGCCCACGCCCGCATACAGCAGGCCCGGCCCCGCGGGCCGGTCGAAGCGCGACAGCCAGGCCAGGCACCAGACACTGGTGCTCACCAGCGCCCAGGCGCTGGCCACGCCGGCCACGAAGCGCAGCAGCAGCCAGGCCGGCAGCGAGGCGGTCCAGCCCATGGCGGCGGTCGAGGCCACGATCAAGGCCAGCGCCAGCAGGCCGACGCGCTGCGGCGTGAGCGGAAGGCGCGCCGTGCTGAGCGCGCCCAGCAGGTAGCCCGCGTAGTTGGCGGCGGCCAGCCAGCCGCCCGCGGCCACGTCGGCGCTGCCGGCCCGGATCATGAGCGGCAGCATGGGCGTGAAGGCGAAGCGGCCGATGCCCATCGCGATCGCCAGTGCGATCAGGCCCGCCAGGCAGATCGCTGCGAAGGAAGGCCGCGGCATGGTGAGGGAGGGGTTCGACATGGGACTCCATTGGACGCAGAATCCGGATGCGCCACAAATGAATTATCGAGAACAACCATTCTCCATTCGAGAACCATGAGAACGATCGACCTCGACTCCCTGGAGATCTTCCGCACCGTGGTGAGCGAGGGCGGCGTGATCCGCGCCTCGACCAAGCTCAACCGTGTGCAGTCGAACGTCACCACCCGCATCCGGCAGTTGGAGGAGCGGCTGGGCCAGAAGCTGTTCCTGCGCCAGGGCCGCTCGCTGGCGCTGGCGCCGGCCGGGCGCAAGCTGCTGCCCTACGCCGACCGGCTACTGCGCCTGGCCGAGGAAGCCGAGGGCGAATTGCGCAGCGAAGTGCCGGCCGGCACCTTCAGGCTGGGCTCGCTGGAGAGCACGGCGGGCAGCCGGCTGCCGCCGGTGCTCTCGCGCTATCACAAGCTCTATCCCGGGGTGGTGGTCGAGCTGGTCAGCGGCACCACCGGTGCGCTGCTCAAGCGCCTGGAAGCCTTCGAGGTGGAGGCCGCCTTCGTCTCGCAGCCCTTCTCCGCGGCCGGCTTCGAGTCGCTCGCGGTGTTCGACGAAGAACTGGTGCTGATCACCGCGCGCAGCGTGGCCTCGGTCACGCGCCCGGGCGACCTGGCCGGCGCCACGCTGATCGCCTTCGCGCAGGGCTGCTCCTATCGGCGGCTGCTGGAGCAATGGCTGGGCAAGGGCGGCGTGCTGCCCGCGCGCTCGCTGGAGTTCTCGTCGTACCAGGCCATGATCGCCTGCGTGGCGGCGGGCACGGGCTTCGCGATCGTGCCGCTGTCGGTGCTCAAGGCGTTGCGCGCCACGGCGGATGTGCGCCAGCACGCGCTGCCCGAGCGCATGCGCGTGAACCGCACCCACCTGCTGTGGCGCGGCACGCCTTCGGTGGCGCTGGCGCGGCTGATCGAGATGCTGAACAAGGGCTGAAGAGGCTGTGACCGAGCGGCTCAGCGGCAGATCGTGGTCGTGCCCACCGGCCGGCAGGTCTTGCCGTCGGGAGTCTGGTAGCGGTCCAACTGGCCGGAGCGGTCGTAGTGGTTGCCCTGCGTGTCCCGGCAGCCGGCGGCGTCGCAGTTGCGGATGCGCGGGCGCATGTCGCGCGGCGGCCGGGGCTGACGATAGGCGCCGGGATAGGCGTAGCCGTCGTCGCTCACCCCGTTGTCGTCGCCGCGGTCGCTGCGGCGTGAATCGACCGGGCGATCTGCACCGCGCGGGTCGATGATGACCGGACCGGAGGGTGCCGGCGGCGCGGGCGCGGCGGCCTCCGTCGCCGATCTCGGCAGTGTGCTCGGCCGGCCGATATCGGCGTCGCGCTCGGCCGGCTCCGGCGGCGGCTGGATCGAGACTCGACCCACCGGCCTTGCACCGACCGGACAGGCGCCATCGGTGTAGCTCACGTTGCCAGCCGCGTCGGCACAACGGATCACCTCCGCGCCGGACAAGGTCACGAGGGTGCTCAGGAACGAGAGGATGACGAAGCGGCGCATGGGAACCCATTCTGCGCGCCGACGCGGGCAAGGTCGCTCAAGCCCGCCGGCTCGCAGCCATTGAAACTGAAAGCTGCGGGCGGGCCTGCACCGCGACCACTACGGCGCGGCGTGCGCCGTGCCGCGTCAGGCCAGGCCGGTGGCGGCCGGTGCCGCGCCGGCGATCTGGCGCAGCGCGCGCTCGAACACCTCCACCGGCTGGCCACCCGAGATCAGGTGCTGGTTGTCGATGATGATCGCGGGCACCGAGTGGATCCCGGCATCGGTGTAGAGACGCTCGCGCTCGCGCGTCTCGGCCGCGTACTCGTCGCTCTCCAGGATGGCGCGTGCCCGCTCGCGATCGAGCCCGGATTCACCCGCGAGCCGCACCAGCAGCTCGGGGTCGGAGGGGTTCTCGCCATCGGTGTGGCAGGCCTTCAGCAGCGCCTTCTTGAGCGCGACCTGCTTCGCCGCGTCCTCGAGCGCCGCCCAGTGCAGCAGGCGGTGCGCATCGAAGGTGTTGTAGACGCGCCGGCGCCCTTCCGTGCGGAACTCGAAGCCCACCGCGGCACCGCGGGCCCGGATGGCTTCGCGGATCTGCGCCTGCTGCTCGCGCGTGGAGCCGTATTTCTGGTGCAGATGCTCGTAGGCGTCCTGGCCTTCGCGCGGCATCTGGGGGTTGAGCTCGAAGGGCTGGAAGTGCAGTTCGGCCGTGATGTCGGGGGCGAGGCGCTGCAGCGCAGCCTCGAGGGCGCCGAGGCCGATCGCGCACCAGGGGCAGGTGATGTCGGAGACGAAGTCGATGTGGAGGTGGGAGGGCATGAGCGATGGATGGCGGCTGGAGAAAGCCGCCATGATGCGGGTGACTAGGACCATGCGAGAACCGAGGCGGTCATGGCCCTACGGGCTATGCAGTCTGGCCCCGCATTTACTGGCGCTTACGATGCTGCGGCCTCAGCTGCGATGGGGTTCAGCGGCGGCGGTAGCTCGGACGGTGGGGGCATTGTGGCTAGGTAGATATCCGCCCTGACTGCTGCCGGTTCCGCAACTGCAGCATCGGCCAGACGGTACACGGCGACAAAAGGACCTTGCGGGTCAAGTACCGCATTGGCCAACTCCTTCATCGCTTGGCCAAGTTTGACCAACTTTCCTCGGAGATTGGAAGGAACCTCCGCCAGAAACTGCTCATCCGTGAACAGCTCCACCGCCTCTTGCAGTTGGTCAAAATATCTGACTATTTGCGGCCCCACCAATGTTGCTGATGACTTGAACTTTGTTTCAGGTTCGGTGGGCGCGGACAACGTGACAAGGCGCTTGACCGAGTCGCCGATGTTCATGACCAATGCAGGGGTCTGAATAGCAAACCGCATCATCGTGTTCAGTACCACCTCCGGCTTCTGGATTTCACCACTGGTACCTCGTACATGGCGCGTCCATGGTTCAATTCTTTTGTAAAATTCTTTACCGCTCATCTCCAACCACATACTGGCCTCATTGCCCGCTTGATTGACGGCCAACATCTTGTCTACGAAGTCATTCCGGCGAGCAGCGGAAGAATCAGCATCAGCATCGAGGTGAATGCTCTCCTCGTTCTCTTTTTTCTTAAAATGATCTTTTACTTCATCGAGGATGTGCTGCCGCTGACCATCCTGTCCGCGAGGCAACCAATTTTCAGCCACGAGAGCAGCGACGCTGAGATCAGGCTCTGCAGAGGCAGCTGCCTCGAATTGCGCATGCAGTTTTTCCGCCCGTTCCAGCCGTGCACGGCTTTCATCCTGAGCTGCTTGTTCTTTAATCAATTCCAGTGCATGTGCAGACACTTCGTTTGAAATATTCGAATTGCCGAATAATTCCTTGACCCACTTCATGGCTACTTTATTCCCATCGCGCAGAGCCTCTTGGTTTTGATTGGCTCTCTCCACCAGTCCGCTGACCTCGGAATGTTCCACCAATGCCCTTATCGCACGCTTGGCCTGCTTGATTTGGCTACGCCTGCGCGGATTCAATTGGTCAAATCTATGGTGCCCTTTGCTCTCTTCGACCTTGAGGTAGAGGACTATGCCTTTCTTGTTGACGACGCGGTATCCATCGCCCTCAACTTTGCTGACAGTTAGATGGACGCCGTCTCCATGGGACGTGCTCAAGGTAGTCATAAACGTCTCATTTAGCCCTGCCGCATCGAGAGCCTTCCTGTTTGGCCAAACACCGTCAATGGCCTCCTGGAGCTTCTGTTCGGTGAACTGCTTCGTCTGCGGGCTCGCCCGGGACGGCTCCGTGTCATCCGGCCGGGGTTTGCTGGGCACGCCCATGGGGGGCGGCACGCTGACAACAGCCGGTGACGCGTTGGCAGGCGCCACACCACCAAGAGGCTGCTGCAAGTGAGCCGGCGGCGGCGGATCGTCAGCCGGCGGCGGTGGATCGTCAGCCGGCGGCGGTGGATCGTCAGCCGGCGGCGGTGGGTTCAGATTTACCGCATTTGCAACTGGCAAGATGGATTTCGACTGCGGCGGCTGGCTGGCAGGCTGTGCAGATTGCACCAGCGCCACCATTTCCAGAGAAGACAAAGAGGTCTCGGCCGATGTTGGTTCAAGCAGCTGCGACTGCGGTACGACGGCAATCGTCGGCGCATTGCTTTTGTTCTGAGACGAGCCGCTCGAATTGGCAGCCGACAAATGCGCCTTGCGTTTTATCACGTTGCCAGGAGGCACCAGGTCGGGCATCTGCGAAGCGACGTCCTGCGGCGGCAGGCTGTGAAATGCTGCAGAGTTCGAGGGTTGCGGCGAAACGGTTGCGGGAGATGGCGAATTTTCGTCCGGCGATGTTTGGCTCTTATTTGCCAACCCGGGCTTCAACGGCTGCCCCACAGGCTGCCCGACTCGCCAGGAAACTGCGGCAGCAAGCCAGCCAGGTTGGCAGCCTCGAATTGCGCCACCCGTTCCTTGACGCTCCGAGGAGACTGTGCATCGTTCGGCGGCAGCACGTTGTGAACTGCTGCATTGGGGGCCCCTGGGCTCGAGGGTTGTTGCGCCGGGACAAGCGGCTTCGAATCAGGAATTAGCGGCAGGGGGCGCAAAGGAGCTGCGTCGCCCTTGGCCTTGTGCGCAGGCGGCAGCTGGTTATTAGATGCCAGAGCGGGATTTCCGGAGTTCGAAGGTTTCGGATGGTTGCCCGGCACCACGTTGTCAAGAGGCTGCTCCTCACCTTGAATTACCGGCTGAAGAGGCGGCGGATTGTCCAACGGAGCCGGCGGATTGTCAGACGGCGGCGGCGCATTGTTCAAGAACAGCGGTGGTGGCAAGGTTGTGGGTGGCGGCCCGCCTATCCATACTGGCGGCGGATTTGCCACCGGCACGACGAGCGGCGGCGACGGATAGTTCGTAGCCGGGAGAAAGTGGCCCGTCTGGACAGCAATTTCCCTGGCAGTCTCTTTCGGCGTGCTATATGCCACGATAGCCAGGTCTCTCAGCCTCGTGAAAGGCGAGTTGTTCCCGCGAATTTTGGCGAGAAGTTGCCCGGCCATCATGCCCAGGTCGTGCCACTGTTCCGGATCTTTTTCTATCGTCTCGGGATCGGTTGTCAGCTGACGCTGCACCAATTCCAGGTAGCACTCCTGTTCGCGCAGGGCCTGGAGCAACTCCTTACTCGCCTCCTTGAATTTCTTGATGTCACAGTCGGGCTGAGTTGAAATTTCAAGGAATCGCGCCGTTTTATCCCGCAAATCAGTTCCCGGCCAGTCGGCAATTTTGTCCAGAAGACTATATTTTTTGAAGGAAGCGTTTCCTGTGTTTTCAGGTGCGGTGAAGGATCGGCGCCTCAGCTTCAGCCGCCTGGCGACTGGGGAGTTGGGCTTCTTGGCCAACTCAGAACAAAGGTTCTTCGCTCGATCATTGATCTTCCAGATATCCCCCAATAGCTTCTGACTACCGCCTTTCTTGGCACATTCAAGCGCCTCGTTTTCAAGTGGTTTTCTCGGCTCGCCATTGGGAAGTGAATTTCTGACCACGGCGTGCTCAATGAAATGAACTACTCCGCCATCCCTCGCGCTCAGATCGTTCACCACCACCGGTGCCACGGCCTCTTGGGCTCCCATCTTGATGGCATCGGTAACAATTTTGAGCGCCTTGCGTTGGTTGTCACCTAACTTGACGTAGCTTTGTTTTTTGCTTTTTGCAAGCAGCTCCACAAGCTCCCCTACTGCCTTCGTCGCTTCCAGGTCTTTCTTGGTACGGTCACGTAAAAAATCCGCCACCAATTTTCTGATGAATTTCTCGGCTTCCTTATAGTTATTCTTCATGTCCCCGTAGAAGTCATCCTCTATCCTTCTCCGGTCAAGGATCTTGACCTTGCAGCCGTCCACTCCGATATCGCCCTTCTGCTTCTTAAAAACAATATATTCTTCCTGGCCTTCGGCCGCGGGATCCAGGACATCGTCCAAAGCGCTCGCCAAGCTAACAAGCCTCGGTTTCGGCGTGTTGCTGTTGCTGCTACTGACTTTAGTCATTCATTCTTCCCCTCAAATCCGAGCCGCCATGTGCGCCATGGCAGGCGCGGAGGCGGAAATATCGATCGCTTCACTGGTGATATAGCCTTCCCACCACCGCGCGACCTCGGCAAACTGCTCCAGGATGCGAGGAAACTCCTCACGCTGGACGCTCTCCGGGTCCAACTCGCGCAAGAGGAGCAGATCCCCCTCCTCGCCCCCCATCCCGATACGGGTACCACCGGTGTCGCGCCATAGCGTGTTGTAGGACAGCGCAGCCTGGTGCACCTCGGCGGCCCGCCTGGCAGGCGGCGTGCCGATGTCGGCGCTCAACACCAATCGAGCCGGCTCCTCCGCCCATTCGACGAGCACCAGCACCGTGGCTTCGTTCTCGAAGGCGAGCGTCCAGGTGGATGCGTCGTCCTGGACGATGACCGAAAGGTTTTCGGTCTCAGGCCCGATCTGTCCAAGCCGCTGGCTGATGTATTCGGGGTCGAAATGGAAATTCACAAGCGTTGTCTCCAGGCAATGGGAACGGACGCGCATCCCTTCCGAGGGATGTCCGCCTGCCTTGAGTAACGCGCGCCGCCTCGGGGTTCCAGGGCGGCGTCAACGGGTGTGATGGATCAGAGGCTGCGCCAGAAGTCGATCAGCAGCTGGGCAAACTGCACCGGCCGCTCCACCGCACTGAGGTGCGCGGCATCGATGCGGGCCAGCTTCGCGCCGGGAATGGCCTGCGCCATGGCCTCGGACATGGCCGGCGGGGTGGCCTCGTCCTGGCTGCCGGCAATCACCAGCGTGGGGGTGCGGATGGCGCGGTTGCTCTCGCGAAAGTCGATGGCGGCCACCGCCTCGCAGCTGGCGATGTAGCCCGCGGCATCCGTGCCGACCAGAGATTCGTGCAGCCGGCGCGCTGCCTCGGCGCCTTCCGGCGTGCTCACGTAGGCGGGCGTGAGCCAGCGCGCCACCGCACCCGATGCGATGGCCGCCACGCCCTGGGCCTGCACCGTCTCGACGCGTGTTCGCCACGGTGCGCGGTCGGCGTAGCACGCAGAGGAATTCGCGATCACCAGGCTGCGCAGCAGCTCGGGATGCGCCGGAGCCAGCGCCTGCGCCGTCATGCCGCCCATCGAGAGGCCGACGAAGTGCACCGGCTCGCCCTCGGCCTCGCGCGCGATCAGCTCGGCGGCGTCGTCGGCCAGGGCCTGCATCGTCAGCGGCCCCGGCACCCGCTCCGAAGCGCCGTGGTTGCGGTGGTCGTAGCGCAGCACCGTGTGGGCACGGGCGAGCACCTCGGCCACGCCGTCCCACATGTGCAGGTCGCAGCCCAGCGCATGGCTCAACACGACGATCGGGCCCTCGCCCTCGCGCAGGATGTTCAGTCGGGTCATGGCTTTCCTTCGCTCTTGCGTTCCTCGAGTAGGCCCTTCTCGCGCAGGATCGCGGTGGCGATGCCGAAGGCATGGTTGGCCACCGGCACGCCGCAGTAGATCGCGGCCATCATGATCACTTCCTTGATCTCCTCGGGCGAAAGCCGCGACTCGGGCGGGCCGTCGAGCGCGGCGCGCACGTGCATCGCGAACTCCTCGTAGGCATGGATGCCCAGCATCATCGACAGCACCATGAAGCGGCGCGTCTTGTCGCCCAGGGCCGGACGGCCCCAGATGTCGTTCCACGCATGGCGCGTGATCAGTTCCTGGAACTCGCCGTTGAAGGCATTGCGGTTGGCCAGGGACTTGTCGACCCAGGCATCGCCGAGGATGCGGCGGCGGTTGAGCAGGCCGGCTTCGTAGTCGCCGGCAGGAGGTGGCGAGGATCGGGTCATCGTGCGTTGGTCCCTGGGTTCAGCTGGTCCTGCAGGTCATGAACCTGCGCCAGCGCGATGGTGGAAGCCGCGCTGGCCATGGCCGGGTCGAACCATTCGCCGGCCGCCTCGGCCGGCAGTTCGGCGCGCAGCCGTTCGATGTTGCCACGCATGCGCGCGGCGTCGATCTGCAGGCCGGGCAAGGCGCCGGCCAGGGCGCGCACGCTGCCGTGCGCGCACATCAGCAGCTGCGGCCATTCGCCCAGTTCGGCCTGCCAGGCGCCCAGGGCGCGCTCGTGCTCCTGCGGCATGGCGGCCAGCAGCGGGAAAG
>JADMIO011778409.1_pt1 | contig 12204 bp, 14 predicted proteins | sample 8958161 | NCBI WGS metagenome assembly JADMIO01 (sample SAMN16585339, study PRJNA669376) | soil metagenome | isolation source: Crop rotation soil | place: USA: Cullars Rotation, Alabama | collected 2011 | reverse complement strand
AAAAAAAAAAAAAAAAAAAAAAAAAAACGAAAAGTAAAGTCTCACCTGTTGTCTTGCTCGCTGATTTGAATAGGTGCGTCATTTTGTGATCGAGAATGCTATCAGCAATTCCTGCATAATCACTCTCGTGCACACGACGCGGCTTGTCGCTCGGTGGCTGCGTTGCGCAACGTCACGGACGCCGTCAACGCGCGAGCGAACCGAAAGTACTCGGCGACGCAGTGGGACACGTTTGCGTATGAATCGAACGTACTCTTCACTCGACTAGACGAAGACGACAAGCAACTCTCGAAGCGCGACGAGCTGATGGTGTATCTGGAGCTGGCGGCGGCGTGCTGGACGTTTCGACAAGACGAAAATCTCCGAGCGGCGTTGCGAGCCTCTCCGTTGTTCATTGCTGGCAACTTTCAACTGCACGACGAGTCGCTGAAACTCGCGCAGAAGTTGGTCGCTCTTACCAAAAAACAATCTGGTGAAAAAAGGTACCGATTGCCTGGTGTTGATTGAGATTTGTGTTCTTTATTGTTGATGTTGTTGATGCTATCTATCGTTGTGAGCGTAGCGTGAAGTTCGTTGAGAGCTTGCGAGCTGTTGTGAGCACGTTGCATCGCATGGCACGAAATCCAGAAGCGAAAGTGCTGATTGATCGCGCGCTCGAGATTCTCGAGTCGATTCCCGGCGCCACGACAACGAAAGAATAGTAACTGAGAATTGACATTTTTAAATTGCCGCGTGCTGTTCGTTTATTATCGTTTCGACTTTCTTTTCTCTGGTAGCGCCGATTGTCTCAATGATCGAGGCAACATACTGCGCGATATGAGTCGCTACGACGACGCCATTGACAACTTTGAACGTGGTTCGAAGATTCTTCACAAGCTGTTCGGCGACTGCGGCCTCTACGCCGCGGTGCTTGTGAACCTCGCCTCGGTGTTGCAAGCGTCAAAGCATCACGAGACGGCGCTCGCCTATCAGCAGGTCGCGCTCAATATCTATCGCAAGCAGTTCGGCGCCGATCACGAGCAGTGCGTCGCCGTGCTGCGCAACATGACGCACACGCTGCGCTCGCTCGACCGGCTGGCGGAGGCGCGCGCCAGCATCGAGCAGGCGATTCGCATCTCGACGCGCATCTACGGCGCCAACCACCCGGAGGTCGCCATCGGGCTGTCGATTCTCGGCAACATCGCGTCGACCGAGGAGAAGCTCGACGAGGCGGTTTCGCTGTTCGAACGCGCGCTGGCGATCCATCGCGTTCACAGCGGCGATCGCAGCGAAGGCGTCGCGATCGCGCTTGGCAGCATCGCCGTCGTGTATGCGCAGCAGGACCGGCCGGCGCAGGCGCTCGACTGTTGGCGTCAATGCGTGATCATCGACAAGGCTTTGTTCGGTGAAGTCTCGCTGCAAGTCGCCGGATCGCTTCGCAACATCGGCATGACGTTAGCGGACGATGGTGAATTCAATGAATCGATCGTGCACTTGCAACGCGCATTGTCGATCTACGAAAAGGTACAAGAGAAATGTTTTGATTTTTTTTTTTTGAGTGTTGTTCATTTTTTTTTTGTAACTAGATTTTCGATTTGGATGATGATAATGAGCATCGTGTACAAACGAAACAATTACTTGATGAAGTCAAAGAAGCACAACGAGAATATGGAAATTATTGAAAAGATTCAAAAATTCGAGTGACATATTCCAACAATCTGCGAGTGTGAGCGTTCTTCGAATTTGATTCTCGTGCTGAATTCTATGAACTATTTGTTTTTCAGATAACAAACACATCTACTGAATCAAACACAATCAGTTACCGTTGTTTCAACATGTCGACACGCAGAAGTTCTCTTCGTTTGTCAGTTGTTTGTTCGATTTCGAAATCGTCCATTGTTGCACACACGCTTTGGTCGTGTCGACTGCATGCGAGTTCCGAACCGAGCAAGCGACGAGCAAAAACGACAACAACAATTTTGAAGCACGAATCAGTCGAACGATAGCAAAGCAGAAATGTAAAGACGTTTTGAACTGCAATGTATTTGTTTTGTTGATTAAAGAGAAAAGCACACTACAATAACAAACAATCATACCGATTACTGTTGCGTTGAAAAGTTAAAAAAAAACCTCAAACGATCAAATTCGCTCAACCTTTTCGATTGCAGCCGCGTGTCAATGAAATACGACTGAAAAAGAGAGAAATAAGATTCATTTGAAAATAAGAGATGGAAGTAGAGGCGATGGCAAACCAACCCGTTCTTCGCTTGATTAACGAATGAATCGACGAAGCAGAAGTTGAACAAACTTTCAAATTTTGTTGAATCAGCTGATTGTTTGTGAAGCGTCGTCGTTATCGGATTTCGTTGTCGTCGTTGTATGCATACATCGGCATCGTTAACAAAAACAACAGTTTCTTCGACTTTGAGATAACATCGCCCAAAACGAAGTGGCGTGAATGAATGAAGAAAGTTCACTAATCACAAACATTATGATTTTTGTTGTTTTGTTGCACTGCATTGTTGCACAATCATCGTCGTTGCCGAATGTTTTGCTGTGTCATGGCGAGTTGGTTGAAAAATATGTTAACGATATTCGAGACAAATTGCTTCAGACGGCGCGGTTCAGCTCGGTGTCGGCGATCAACTGCTCGGCAAGCACGCCAACAGTTGCGTTGTTGATGAATTTTTCAAGCGTCATGGTTTGGTCAAACGCACCATTTCAACAACCAATTACGCTTGGTGATAATTTGGTAAGAATTATTATTTTCTTTTCAGTTGTTTGGTTTTGTTCTCAACAACGAAACAAAAAAAGGCCGATTTTGTCGTGGACGTTTGGTTGCTGTTGGCGACACGTTTCGCTTAGATGAGAATTTGGCGATTGGTCGTCGATTGGAAAGTGCTGGACATTTGCCATTCAACGTTGACACGCGGTTATCTTGATTCGCCAGGTCACTCTTTGGTCGCCGTTAGGAACGAAACTGCAAATCGATTTGCTTTGCGACAAGTCGATTCGCTGGACATCACGACTTATGTCAAGCAGATCTACTATCACTGCTTCGTTCACGACAACATGGGTTGGAAAATCAACATCAAAGCAGAAGTAAATAATATTCTGTTTTTCTGTTTTTCGTTTTGTTTGAGATTTTAAACAAATTTCGAAAACAGAGCTTTTGTGACAAATACACCGATGTGTTGTCTGCGGTTGTTTCGAACAATGCCGGTCTCGTCAGCGCTTTCGTTGACAAGGCGATCGAGGCGTTGATTGATCCGTCGAACGATCTCATCGACTACTTCAATGGCCAGGTTCCGGCTGGCTCGATCGACTTCACCGATCCGAAGAACTCGATGACAACGAACAAGCTGGCGAACAACCTCGTCACGTTCTTTGGTGCCGCGCTCGGCTGCAGTGATGGAAGTATCGGTCCGTACACTGGCGGCGATATGCGCACCGTCCACGCCAACATGCTGATCGGTTCGAATGAGTTCAACTCGTTCATCAACAAGCTCGGCGGCATCTTCACCGGCTTTGGCGTGTCAAAGGCCGATCTCGATCCAGTCGTCGCTCTGTTGAACTCTGCCGACGTTCGTGGTCGAATCTGCAACGTTCAAGTAAGTCAACAAGAAAAGAAAAGAAACTTGAAGTATTTTCGATTTTGATAAAACAAAATTTTGAAAGGCTGATTGCTTCGAATCGATTTGCAACACGTACTCGAAAAAGACAAACGTAAAGAAACTAAATTTCTTGTTGTTTTATTTGTTTCTTATTTAAACAACACTAAATAGGGTGTGATCGACGCTAATGCCAACAAAGTGTTGATGACTGCGATCGTCGATGCGTCGTTCGCGAAAGTGCTCGCTGATCCAGTGCTGATCACGTACTTCAATGGTGTCGAGCCGGCTGGTTCGACCGACTTCACGAAGGACGCTGCCAAGACGCAAGCGCTCAAAGATCGAGTTAAAAAAAGAAAAACAGTTTTTGTTTATTTGATTTTGTATTTTATTGAATTTTCGAATTTTAGTTTGCTGCATTCATTGGTTCACCACCAGTGTTTGGCTGCACTGATCCGAAATTTCCTCCGACCACCTACAGCATCGCTGATCTCAAGGCCACTCATTTCTTCATGAAGGTATGTCAATATTGACTGTTTATTGATAAAAACGAAAAAGATAAATTACTTTTTTTTATTTTCATATTGGTCCGGCTGACTTTGCAAAGTTCAACGATCTCGTCATTGCGGCAGTCGCTGGTTTGGGTGTCACGGCAGCTGATCAAGTCGCAATGTAAACCACAACATGATTCGTTGTTGTTGTTATTGAAATATTTTGTTGTTTTTTTAAAAAGTTTAATTTTGTTTTTCAATTTTTTTTTTAGTCGTGAATTTCTCGATTCGACGGAACCATTGATTTGCACTGCAGTAAGAAAACAAAACAAACGATATTCGAAAAAAAAAACAATCTTTTTTTATTAATGTATCTCTCTTTTCGTCGTTTAGCCTGGTTGCTCGACAGTGTGTTAACGATGAGAGCAAAAAGTGTCCAGATCGAGACGCGCGTTGGCAAGCGCTGCGTCACCGTCGTACGTCGTCATCGACAGACGTTCATGAACACGACGCAGACCATCGATGAGGTTGCGTATCAGTGTCGTTTCTTCGAGATGCTGCAACAGAACGTCGTACGAGCGATATGCACCGAATGCATGATCGCGTCGGCCGTTATGTAGACCGGCATGTCGTTCTTTTGAACAGATCGAGATAGGCATCGAAAAACGCGTACGATACGTCTGACGCTCGCTCGTCACACGATGCCGTCGCGCAAACAGTATTTCGCGCTCCTGCATAGTTTGCTTTTCGCGTCGTTCGTTTTTGTGTTGCTGCTTGAAATCACGCAACTTTGTGATAAGAGGATTCAACACGGCAGCATTCGACGATGAAGATATCATGAGAAAAATAAGTTCGAAAATCAAAAATACGCAATCATCATGTTTTGGTTTGTTTGTTGTTGTTTTGAGAGGACGGAGAGATTTAATGTTTCTTTAAAATTCTTTGCTACAAAGATAATAACAAATATTTCAACCGATCGATATTGTTGTGTACATCGAGCTGCGTTCTGTGATCGACCAACTTTTGTCTCGTTCGTTCAAATCGAACTTACTTTTGCTTGAGAAATATAAACTATAATTGCAGTGTTTTAGAATCGAGAATATATTAAACAATCAATATATCAATAGTCAACCTTCTTCTGTTTGTTCAAAATACAAAACACAAATCGATGTCAACCAGAGTGAAAAATGTAAGCGAACGATGAAGACTTCTGCGACTGCCAGGTCGATTTCACAATAAAACTAACAAAGAAAATTCAAAATCAACAAGAATAGAATCATAATGGGAATCTTAAAGGATATTACATACTTTTGATTGTTTGGATGAGAAGAACTCTTCTTCTTATTGTTGTTTCAAAACAAACAAAAATTTGTTGTTTTGTCACTTCGAGCGAGACAGAGACAGAGACGTTTAAAAACAAAAAAATATATTATCTTGCATAATTCTCACCTGATGTTGCTGACCGTACATAATTTAACGAGATTGAATGAAAAACACGTGCTCGCATTCTTTCGAGTTGTTTGTTCTTCTTCGAGCGGCGACAATTCGACTCGCGTGATTTTTGATGTCAACCGATCGTCGGCAGTTCGTATCAACTCTCTTCTTACAATGCATAAAGTTACAAAGAAATTCAACACTCGCAAAAAAAGCACTATCGTGTGCATATAGCTAGGCAGAGTGAATGAAATAATGAAACTGTTTCACCAAACGAACAAATCATATTTTTTCAACAAAAAGTCTTTTGTAAAATGATTTTTTTCGTTTTTTTGCTTTTGTAAATTACGATTAACGAAACAACTAAATATTGTTGTAGTTCTCAATAACATCAAACGTTCTCTACTTATTGAATAATAATGTAAGTTTTGATTTTCAGTTGTTGTTTTGTTTTTGTTTGAACAAATCCAAAATCGACAAAAAATTCAACTCTCTTTTCGCTGGAAAATAGATGTCGACAAATATCAACGAACAGCTTTACGATGCTTGCAAAAAGGGAAATCTCGCAGATGTGAAACGATTGGTGGCTGCTGGCGCTGGTGTGAATGCAATTGTTAAAAGCTTTACGGCGCTTTGTGTCGCGTCTCGTCATGGACACGTTGAAATTGTGCGATTTTTGCTCGACAGCGGTGCCAACGTTGATCAATTTGACGGCAATGGGTAAGTACCTCGATATTCCTCCTTCAGTGAATGTTTTGTAAAACAAGTCTGTATAGTTATGCACCTATTTATTTGGCGGCTCGCGAAGGACACGATTCAGTTGTTGATTTGCTCGCTTTCAAAGGGGCAAATGTCGATCTCCGAAAGGCTGGAAGGTGCGTAACTGCGCCCGTTATTTCAAACGACAAGAAATTCTCTTTGTATGTAGTAGGACACCGCTGATTGCTGCGGTTTGCAACGGTCATGCAGCTTGTGTCGAGACGCTCGTTGTTTTTGGAGCTGACGTTGACTCTGTTGCGGTCTATTCGGAGACCGGTGTGATGAAGGCTGTCCAATATCATTTTACTAAAGTCGTGCAATTATTGCTCTCGTTGAATGCCGATACAACGATAGTCAATCCATTTGGTAGAACTGCTTTGCAACTGACGAAGACTGATGAGATCGAACAATTATTGTTGGATCACGACAAATTGACGGTAACAACGAAAATTTAGTTTTGTATGTTAAATTATAATAACAATTCTTTGTTTAGGTTGAAGACCGAAAACAACTGCGAGAGGAAACAATGACTCGTCTGCAACACAAAGTCGGTATTCGATTGATGCGATTCGCTCAAGATACTATCGTTGGCATTTGTCTCGCAATGTCATCACTCGAATTGCCACCATATGTTCTGCTTTGGATCATTGATTTCCTTCCTAATTATGACAAACTATCTCATCACAAGAAGATCGAATTGATCACATCGGTTCGCGCATCGATTTGGAAAATTCAAGGTAATCAAGTTTAAATTGATACTTGTCAGGAAAGATTTTAATTTTCGGATTATGCAGAACAACGAGAACAACAAAGCAACAAAGAGAAACGATTGAAACAAAGTTGAATAGTGAAGATGAGTTCAAAAGTTGAAACGAATATCTCAGTGTTTGTTTGTTACGATAACGATTTTATGATTTTAATTCTCTGTTCGTCAATTTACGAATTTCCAAATCAACTTTTGGGAAACCAATGAATACGAAACAAAATGCTTAGACGATATTTACCAGGTTTGAGCGAATCGCATGACCATCGCACACGATCGATGACGACGACGATTGCTTCTGCTGCTGCTGATCGCTCGCCGTATCGATGCGCTCGCCGTACAGTGCTTCCGACGATGCGGATTCGACGACTCGAACGATCACTTCGCATTGTCGCCTGTCTGTTTCGCTGCCACTGCTTCTCGCTCTGCTACTCCTCCTGCTCCTGCTGTCGCCGACTGCGGATTCGCGATCTTGCCCCTTCTTCAATAAAACACTCGAACTTCCTCAATCAAATCCAGCAGGACTCTCTTCTCTCCCTTCTCCTTCTCCTCCTTCCCTGCGACGGTGCGCTCGTCGATATTACCTCGCCAATTCGACGGCACATTGCGCTCGTTGCTTGCAGGTGACGTAGAGAGAGGATCGAATGTTCGTGGTCCGACTTTGATGACGTGTTGATCGTCGTTTTGATGAAAGTAGGTGTATTAGTCGAAATTATTGTCGTCGCGTGTACCTTGGCGTTGAGGGATCGCGCCTCTTGCGGTATCGCGACGGTCTCGCTCAGTTTGCGCGCAGTCGTTCCGCCTGTCGCTCGATCTGCTTCGACAGCTCGCGCCTGTCGCCTCGTCGCGCTCGTTGATGCGCCGCAGTCACTCGACAGTCGTATCACGTCTGTCTCGATCGCCTGCTGTGCGCTCCGCCTCGATGCGTTGCGTCTCGATGTCTCGCTTCTCGAATGACCTTGCCTGCGGCCGCTAGCGCCGCATCGAGCAAGCAGTCGCGTGTCCTTCGCGCACGTTCAACCGCTGTGTTCGGCTCGCCTGGCGTCGGTGCGACTGGCGTGTTGACCGTCGTCGCCGCGTCGACTCGCTGCAGTTGGTTCAATGCTGACCAGCGTCGTGCAGCGTTCGTATCGTCGGCGAGTCGCAGCAGCGTGCGGCGCGTCGCGTCACCGGGTCGATGTACTTGACGAGGTACGGCCCGCTCTGTCGCTGCTTGTTCTACCACGCCGTCTTCTGCGTTTTGCCGTTGTTGTTGGAGATGAAGACGTAGTCGTCCTTCGAGATCTTGCGCGGTCGGCCCGTCTTGCACCGCTATCGACATGTCGTGTATTGTTGTGCGCGCGCGTCGCTCGCCTGCGACCGCCACGGCTGCGTCGATGCGATCGCCGAGCTGCAGCGCGAACTCTGCTGGCGCACCGCCGACGCTCGCCGATGGCACTGGCGTCTCGGTGGTGCGGTGAGGAGCATGCCGAATCGCCGCGCGAACGCGACGTTCGATACGCACCGAGGACATTGAGCATCGACGGCATCGCGCCGCGCACCTGCGAGTACGTGTTGTTTGAGCGACCGCATCGCCTTGTCGCAGTACTCCGGCCATACGATCGCCTTCGCCGGGTGGGATGACGATCAGCATGCCGTTCTTCGTACGACCAACGACGCTCTCGACGACGCCGTTGCTGCCTTGGTTGTTTGGCGATCCAGAGATCATTTGGATCGCGTTCGCGTCGCCGAACGCCTTCAGCAGATCGCTCTTGAACTCGAGCGCCGAGTCGCTGCGCAACTACACGCGGTGTCGCGCAGATGATTTCGCGATGGCGCGCTCGATCGTGCGCAGTGCCGACTCCGTCGTCTTGTCGTGCACCGCGGATAACAGTAGTGATCAGCAACGGTCGCCGCATCGGTGATGATGATGAGGATGCCGATCTCGCCCGTCGTCGTCGCTGCGCTGCATCGGCAAGAGGTCGATGTGGATCGTGTCCCATCGCGCCAGGCGTTGCTCCATCTCGCCGAGATCGCTCTATTTCAACGAACATGGTTTCATTGCGAACGAACAACACAAATTTACACAAAAAAAAGTTTTACCAAGATATCACCAACTGCTGATACATTGGAATTCAATTTCACATTTGTCCATACCAATATCGATGTGTAATTCTAATATTATAATCGTGAAAAAAGAATGCAATAAAAATGAAGAAAAAAGAACCTTGAGTTTAGAGTGATAGTTTGGCGTTTGAAATTCGCCAGTCGAACGAATCGACAACAATAAACAAATTCGCGCCGATGATGTTTGTCGTCACATCACCAACTGCGCCCTTATTAACATCAGTGTATAATAATAATACACTGTTATTTTGTCTTTGTTGTTCCTTGTGATTCGTGAATGAAAAATAAAACGACAAAAATCGTGAAACAAACAAACTCATCGTGTTTTTGGTAAAATGAATTGTTTTTTGTTCTTTGTTTCTTCTTTCTCTTTTCTTTTATTTCTTTGATTCGATTGAAAAACGAAACCGTTTTAAGTTTTTATTTTGTGTTTTTGAAACTTTGTTGCGTTTTGATCAAATCAACAAAATTTTCTCGATTCTCAAAACACAACACAGCAAACGAAACAATAACATTTCTTCTTCTGCGCAAAGAGAAGACAAGAAAACAAATCATTATAATATCGTTTGATAAAAGAGTAAGCTGTTTTTGTTTGTTTTATTTTTGTTTTCTCTTTTGTTAAGTTGATTTTTCAACCAAAAAATCGTCGACGCAAAAAAGTTATGTCGACACTTGAATACGACCTTTACGACGCGTGTCGTGATGGAAATGTCGAAGAAGTGAAACGATTGCTGGCTGCTGGAGCAGATGAAAACACTAGTTATTCTTCCGATGAAACGCCTCTTTCTATTGCTTCGCAGTTTGGTCGTCTTGAAATCGTGCAAATTTTGCTCGACCACGGTGCCGATATTGCGAAATACAGGTAAATAAATACGACAACAGCGCGTTACATATCACTGCGGTTGTAACAGCAAATTATTTTGTCTTATTTTTACAAGAGGCCAGGCACTTTATTTTGCGGCGGAAAGTGGTCACGATGCAATCGTTGATTTGTTGGCTTTGCAAGGCGCTAACGTTGATGTTGACGTCGGAATGTAAGTTTGAATGATTTGAATACGTTTGTAGTTAATAATTAAATACAATAATTGTTATTTGCAGTTTTCCTCCGTTGATACATGCAGCGATCGAGGGCAGTCTTGCTACCGTCGAAACTCTGGTTGTGTTTGGTGTTAATATCGATTCCTTTGACAATGTGTCCGAGGAAACGGCCCTGATGAAAGTCGTTCGCACAGAACGCATCGAAGCACTGCGATTGTTGTTGTCTCTCAATGCCGACGCAACCAAAGTGGATCGAGATGGCAAAACTGCTTTTCAATTGGCGGATATCGATGTGATGAAACAGTTGTTTCTGGATCATGAAAAGAAAACGGTAAAACGCGGCAGTTGTTCTTTTGATTGGTTTTGATTGCATTAAAAATCAAGCGCTTATGTGTAGCCAGAAGAACGAAAACAGTTGCGAGAAGAAACATTGACTCGTCTGCGACACAAAGTTAATCATCGATTGATGCGATTCGCTCAAGATACTATCATCGACATTTGTCTCGCAATGTCATCACTCGAATTGCCACCATATGTTCTGCTTTGGATCATTGATTTCCTTCCTTATTATGACAAACTGTCTCATCACAAGAAGATCGAATTGATCACATCGGTTCGTGATTCGATTTGGAAAATTCAAAGTAAGAATTATTTCTTTATCACTTGTTATAATAATTTTTTGTTCTATTCGAAACAAAAATAGAGCCGAAAGAAGTTCGTCAACGATTCGGTTTGCGCGCACGCATTCAGCAAAAGCAGAAATAATTCATGTTGAATTGAAACATTTTTTCATTTTTTACATTGAGAGAATTATTTTCTCTTTTTCAATAAGACGCATCTCTAATTTTCATGAATCATAATCGAGGAGTTCTTTTTCATTTAAATTTGTTTTTATTTTGAACTTTGAACTCTCCATCCATTCAAACGACGAAATAATTTCACAAACAACCAAAAATGATTGGATTTTTTTGTTGCTCGAAGCAGTGTGGTTGTGAAGTGTGCCGTGTTGAATTTCGTTGCCACGTTGAATGGTCGGAGCGAATCTTTCACCAAACGCACTCGCCTGGTGTTTGGATTCGCACTCGTCGTTTACGACATTGTTTGCTCAATACTTTTGCTTGTGAGTTGAATCGATCTTAAATTTTGCTCTGTTTATTTTAAAAAGTAAACATTTGTTAATTTAAATAACAGATATCAGCAAACTTTAACGGTTTAATTGGTATGACAATTGTTTCGCATATTCACGCACCAACAGTTGTGTCGCTCGCTGTCACGGCAGGAGTTGCAACAACAACGACATCGTTCGTTGCGGATTTATTCCTCTTGGCGTTTTACGAGCGGCACATTTTCGCGAATACGCTCGATCTGACGCTTGCATCGGTCATATAATCCATTATTTGTAACTACGCAGATGCTTCTTTAATCGCATGATATTTGTTGCAGTGGGTGAGTTTTGTTGATTTGTTTTTGTTTTGGATTTTGTTTCAAACAATTCGTTCCATTATTTTTTTGTACTTTAAAAGAGCAAAGCTCACTTCCAATATTCACTCCAGTTTTAGTAAATCGTTTATTTCATAATTCGAAGTCTTCGCAATTTTTGACACAACTTTTTTCTCTTTCGTTTTAGGTGAAGATCCGAGGCTTTCTTTTGCCAATGCCGCGCGTGTTGATCACGCTGTCGCCGCCGTCGAGCGTGCTTTCGAGAATGGCGCGACGAACATCGTTTACACGATCACGCGCGACACGCTCGACGTTGACGGCAGCACGTTGACGGTTGCGATCACAGCGTTTGGGTGGCAGAGCACAGTTCGGCGTCGACTATTGCGCAGAGCGGAGCGGCGAGCTTCTCGAACGAGCGCGGGCACGCTGACGATCGGCGCCTGGCAGCATGACAGGCACGCTGACGATCGATCCGACTGGCGAATGGCGGCGTCGAGTCAGTGATGAGACGGTAGTGCTCACTGTTGCGACATCGGGCGGCGGTGCGTCGTATGCCGTCGGTGCGTCGAGCGTTTCGGGAAAG
>JADMIO011014821.1_pt1 | contig 12204 bp, 12 predicted proteins | sample 8958161 | NCBI WGS metagenome assembly JADMIO01 (sample SAMN16585339, study PRJNA669376) | soil metagenome | isolation source: Crop rotation soil | place: USA: Cullars Rotation, Alabama | collected 2011 | reverse complement strand
TCGCGCCGTCGGACGCCTCGCCCTCCGGGCCGAGCTGGGCAATCAGCTCCTCCGACCCGGCGCAGCGGCAGGCGATGTCGTCGCACACGTGGACGACGCGGGGCGGTCGCTCCTCGACCGAGAACAGCCCGTAGAAGGTGGCCACGCCGTAGATGTCGGCCGGCGGCACGGTCATCCGGCGGGCGATGTAGTTCAGCCCGCCCGGGCTGATCCAGCCCGCGCGCTCGTGCAGCGCGTGCAGCACCGGCAGCAGCAGGTGGCGCTGGGCCCGGGCGGCATGCCCGCCGTGGGCGGAGTGCCCGTTCTCGGTCGCGTCCGGGCCGGCCCAGTCGGCCAGCGACGGGCCGAGGATCGCGTCCACCGCGTCACGCTCCTGCGTCGTCGGCTCCGCCAGGAGCAGCCGCAGATCCATCCGCTACTTGCCGCCGGCCTCGCCGCTCGCCACGCCGGCCACCGCGTGCGCGCGGACCTTCTCCACCCGCACGGCCGTGGCCTTGAACTCCGCCGTGCCGGACTTCGGGTCGGTGGCGTCGACGGTGAGCACGTTGACGTCGACGTCGTCCGGGAAGTGGAAGGTCATGAAGGCGAGGCCGCGTCGCAGCCCGGGGTCGAGCCGCACGGGCGCCTCGATCGAGCCGCGGCGCGAGCTGACGCGCACGATCTCCCCCGGCTGGACGTCGAGCTCCTGCGCGTCCTGCGGCGACAGGTCGAGCGTCTCGCCCCGGCGCAGCGGCGACTTGTACAGGCCCGACTGCACGCCGGTGTTGTAGGAGTCCAGGCGCCGGCCGGTGGTCAGGCGGATCGGGAAGTCGTCGTCGAGCTCGTCGATCGGCGGCACCCACGTGGTCACGCTGAACGGCGCCAGCGGCCCCTCCACCGGCTCCGCCCACAGCCGGCCGTGCAGGAACGGCGAGCCGGGGTGGTCCTCGCTCGGGCACGGCCACTGGATGCCGCCCAGCTCCTCCAGCCGCGCGTAGCTCATGCCGCGGTGCATCGGGCTGAGCGAGCGCAGCTCGTCCCACGCCTCCTCGGGCGTCGGCTGGCCCCAGTCATGGCCCAGGCGCTTGGCCAGCTCGCAGATGATCCACTGGTCGTCGCGCGCCTCGCCGGGCGGGTCGATCGCCTTGCGCATCAGCTGCACGCGGCGCTCGGAGTTGGTCACCGTGCCGCCGTCGGACTCGCACCAGGAGGCGCTCGAGGGGAAGACCACGTCGGCCATCTCGCAGGTCTTCGTGAACAGGATGTCCTGGGCGATCAGGAAGTCGAGGCCCTCGAGCAGCGCCAGCGCGCGCTTGGAGTCCGCCTCCGACTGGGCCGGGTTCTCGCCCAGGACGTACAGCGTGTTGAGCTCGCCGCGCTCCATGCCGTCGAACATCTGGGAGAGGTGCCAGCCGGTCTCGGGCGCGAGTTGCGTGCCCCACGCGGCCTCGAAGTTGGCGCGCGCCTCGTGGTCGTCCTGCACGTCCTGGAAGCCGGGCAGCTTGTTGGGAATGGCACCCATGTCGCCGCCGCCCTGGACGTTGTTCTGGCCGCGCAGCGGGTTCAGGCCCGAGCCGTAGCGCCCGACGTGGCCGGTCAGCAGCGCGAGGTTGATCAGCGAAAGGACGTTGTCGACGGCCGTGACGTGCTCGGTGATGCCGAGCGTCCAGCACAGGATCGCCCGGTCCGCGCGCGCGTACGCGTGTGCGAGTTCCCGGATCACCTGGGCAGGCACGCCGGTGACCCGTTCGCCCTCCTCGAGCGTCCACGGCTCGACCGAGGCCCTGTACTCCTCGAACCCCGTGGTGGAGCGCTCGATGAAGCGCTCGTTGGTCAGGCCGGCGTGGATGATCTCGCGCGCGATCGTGTTCGACAGCGCGATGTCGCTGCCCACGTCGAGCCCGAGCCACGTGTCGGCCCACTGCGCCGAGCCCGTCTTGCGGGGGTCGACGACGAACAGCCGCGCGCCGTCGTGCACGGCCTTGAGGACGTGGTGGAAGAAGATCGGATGCGTCTCGCGGGCGTTCGAGCCCCACAGGATCAGCAGATCCGTCTCCTCGACCTCCTTATAGGACGACGTGCCGCCGCCCGCGCCGAACACCGTCGCCAGACCGACGACGCTGGGGGCGTGTCAAGTGCGGTTGCACGAGTCGATGTTGTTCGACCCCATCACCGAGCGGACGAACTTCTGTGCCAGGAAGTTGACCTCGTTCGATGCCTTGGAGCAGCTGAACATGCCGAAGGAGCGCGTCGTGTCCTGGGCCCTGGCCCGGGCCAGGCCGGCCGCGGCGAAATCGAGCGCCTCATCCCAGCTCGCGGGCCGAAGCCTGCCGTCCGTACGCACCAGCGGTTGGGTCAGCCGACCGCGGTTCTTGCGAATTCCGATCACCTCCTTCCCTGTCCTCGAAGGCAGGCTGAAGTCTACGCGTACGGCGCCCTCAAGCCGCCGTCAGCCGGCCGACGGTCAGCCCGGCCGGGTCATCTCGTCCAGCGCCACGGCCACGGCCAGCAGCAACGGCTCGTCCTCGCCCTCGAGGATCTCGATCCCGTAGCTGTCGCGGATCCGGAACCACTTCTTCGAGATCGTCGCGATCGTGTCGCCGTCGCGCTCGATCTCATACTCGTGGTCGAGGAAGTTGCCGTGCGCGCGCAGGTCCTCGCCGTCCTCGACGTCGATCTGGAACCGGTCCCGGATGCCGATCAGCGCCTTGTGGACGGTGGCGATGGTGTGCCCGTCGCGTTCGATCGCCATGCGGTCGCGGATGTGCAGCTTGCGCTCCTGGATCTTCGCGACCTCCCTCCCGTCCCGGTCCTTCAGGAGGAACGTGTCGCGGATCCGCAGCGCCTTCCCGTCGACCTTGAAGACCTTGTCGCCGTGCTCGTCCTCGATCCAGGCGTCGTCGCCGATCGAGGCCAGCTTCTCCCGCATCTGAAAGCGCCGGACCGCCCGCTCATCGCGATGCCGCAGGAATCCCATGCTCCACCTCTGTTTCGCTCGCTCGGGCCGACGCTAGCCTTGCGCGCCGGCGCGGACATCGCCCGGACGGGGTGACCCGCGTAGAGTCCGCGGGCGATGCGAGCGGTGGTGATCACCGAGCACGGCGGTCCCGACGTCCTCCAGGTCCAGGAGCGCCCCGATCCACCGGTGGGGCCCGGCGAGGTGCGGATCACGGTCCGGGCGGCGGGGATCAACTTCGCCGACACGCTCGCCCGCACCGGGATGTACCCGGACGCGCCGAAGGTGCCCTGCGTGGTGGGCTACGAGGTGGCGGGCGAGGTGGAGTCGGTGGGAGACGGCGTGTCGTTCAAGCCCGGCGACCGGGTGGTCGCCGGCACGCGCTTCAACGGCTACGCCGAGCTGGTCACGGTGCGCTCGAACCAGGTCTACGCGCTGCCCGAGCGGCTGTCCTTCGAGGAGGGCGCCGCCTTCCCGGTCAACTACGCGACCGCCCAGGCGGCCCTGGTCGTGATGGGCGGACTGACGGCGGGCGAGCGCGTCCTGATCCACGCGGCGGCCGGCGGCGTGGGGATCTCGGCCACGCAGATCGCCAAGCGCATCGGCGCCGAGGTGTTCGGCACCGCCTCGGCCTCCAAGCACGACGCCATCCGCGCGCAGGGCGTCGACCACGCGATCGACTACCGCAGCCAGGACTTCGCCGCGGAGGTGCGCCGGATCACCGGCGGCGAGGGGATCGACGTCGCCCTCGACGCCCTCGGCCCATCGAGCTTCCGCAAGGACTACCGCCTGCTCCGCCCGGGCGGCCGGCTGATCATGTACGGAGCGTCGGAGCTCTCGACCGGGGAGACGCGCAACATGCGATCTGCCCTGCGCACCCTGGCCAAGAGCCCGTTCGCCTCGATGCCCTGGTGGAAGGGCTTGGGAGTGCTGAACGAGAACAAGGGCGTCTTCGGCCTCAACATGCTCGCCTGGTGGGACGCCGAGGGAAGCCTCGACCGCGTGATCGAGCCACTGATCCCGGAGCTCGAGCAGGGGAACCTCAAGCCGGTCGTCGCCGAGGCCTTCCCGTTCGACCGGGCGCCCGACGCCCACCGCTTCATCGCCGAGCGCCGCAACATCGGGAAGGTCGTCCTCGTCCCCTGATCCTCCCGAAGGTCCGAGACCCCCGCTTCATCACGATCCGCCGCGGCGGAACCCTCACCGACCCGGACCACCACCTCCTCGCGCTCTGGGCGGCAGCGTGCGCGGAGCACGTCCTCGACCTGTTCGAATCCGCTCGGCCTTCGGACCCACGACCACGCCAGGCGATCGAGCACGCCCGCGCCTGGGTGCGCGGCGAGGTCAAGATGATGCAGGCCCGCTCGGTGGCCGGGCATTCCATGGCCGCGGCCCGGGACCTGCGCGGGGCACCGCGCCACGCCGCCTACGCCGCCGGCCAGGCCGGAGTCGTCCCGCACGTCGCCGCGCACGAGCTCGGCGCGGCCGCCTACGCCATCAAGGCCGCACAAGCCGCCGCGGGCGATGGCGCAGGCCGACTCGAGTGCCAGTGGCAGCGCGACCAGCTCCCAGAGCCAATCCGCGAGCTCGTGCTCGACGACCAACGGTTGCGGAACGACATCTGCTGGTCGGTGTTCGACTGCTGAGCGCGCGCCGACAGGCCCGCCGCCCTTGTCTACACTCCGTCGCGTCTGCGCCGACGTAGCTCAGCTGGTAGAGCACTTCACTCGTAATGAAGGGGTCCCCGGTTCGAGTCCGGGCGTCGGCTCTCCACCGAAACCCCCGCAATCGCGGGGGTTTCGCCGTTAGGCGGCATCCTCGTCACCCGCCTGATCGGCGCTCCGAGAGTACGAGAGGGGTACAAGTGCCACCTGGGCTCGCCTGATCGCCTCCTCGGCGCTGACGGGGGTGCTCGGTTGCCCCGCCCCGTGCTGGCGGAGAGTTCCGTTGACGGTGACTTTGCGTCCTGGCGCTGCTCACGAGCCGCCTCGGAGCTGTTGAACGCAAACGCGGCCAAGACGAGGACGAGTGGAACGATCAGCAACTCGAGCCAGTCCCACAGCGTCTTCGCCGGCAACGCCGTCTCTTTGCTCGTCTTGTCGCCGGAGCGGGCTGGCAGGCCGGTCCAGCCCCAGTTGCGCGCGTACGACTGACGGATGAACACCGCAAGACAGATCGCCACGATCGCGATTACCGCCAGCAGGATCAGCACTAACCCATGCTCCCAGGATCTGAAGGGTCAGGGGTTTGAGTCCCCTCATCGGCTCTCCCGCGCCGCTGACTGAACGTTGTCAGCGCGGCGACCTCGCCGGGGTCCTGCAGGGACATCGCCTGCAGCGGGCGGCCATTGCGCGCGTTGCCGCCAACGACGGTCGAGCATTGGCGTAGAGCGGGATCGCACCGATTGTCCGTCGGTTCAATGCCCTGTTGACCGGATCAACATCTCGGCGCGAAGCGACGCTTGCGCACGCATAGAGTCGCGCCACCTGAGAGGAGGCTCCGTTGGTCGCCCGTGAGCCGATGCGGCGAGACGAACATGAAGCGTCGGACACGCGCGATGCTCCCCGCGTCGAGGCCGTGCCGCGGCCGGTGCTCGGCCACCCAGTGCGTGCCCCGTTGGCCCGGGTGACGCCGCAGATGCTGTCCGCGCTTGGCAACCAGGGGTTTCAGCGGGCGCTCGCCCAGCCGCCGCACTGGAGCGGCAGGCCGCCGATCCAGCGCAAGGCCGAGAAGGCGAGTGCACTGCTCGACATGAGCGTCGGCGAGTTCGCGCAGCACCGCAAGACCGAGCAGATGGACTGGGCGAGCGCCGACTTCGACGAGACGATGCGGAAGGCGGTGTGGGAGATCGTCGACTGGGGGCTCGAAGGACTTTCGGAGATCAACCTTCGCGAGGCCGCCAACGAGGTCGCCAAGGGAAAGGGCACTGTGGCCGCCCTCAAGCTCTACTGCGAGGCGCTGAACGGCAAGATCCGAGGGGTCGACACGATCCGGTTGGAGAAGGTCGACACCGCTGCCGCTGCCGCCCTCGAGGGCAGATGGATCTTGAAGCTCACCATGGCGTTCGGCGGCGGACCACTGATCCGCGCGGTGATGCCGCGCGACGTGTTCAAGGACTTGATCATGGACGAGACGGTCGCCACGGCGCTCATCGACTACCTCATGCACTACAGGCCGACGTTCCAGGCCCCGACCGGGAAGGACACGCGGGCGTTCATGGATCTCGTCGGCACTGACAAGGCGAAGATCGCCGACTTCGCCGGCGAGCTGACGAGCATCCGCAACTACCACAAGTTTCGGAAGGCGTCGCTGCAGAAGCTCAAGGACGACAAGAAGGGCAGCGACAAGGAGCTCACGCTGATCTTCCAGGCACTGCTCGACGACAGCGGCGCGTTCACCCAGCACGAGCACGTGAACAAGGTGATCCTGAACACGAAGATCCGGGCGTTCCTGCTGGAGGGCCAATCGGCGGCAGACCTGAAAGGGCTCAGCGAGGGCGGGCTCCAGACCATCGCCGCCACGTACGGCGTGAAGGGGAAGATCGCCCAGGTCATGTTCGCCGGTCACGGCAACGCGACGGCGATGCGGCTGGGCGGCGAGGGCACGGCGCTCGGCCAGAAAGAGAGCGGCGAGTACACGGTCATCGAGAAAGGCCACAAGAGGATCTCGTTCGCCGACGACAACGAGTTCTGGACCGCCTTCTTCGAGGCGCTGCTGAAGAACATGAAGACGACGAAGGAGGGTCTGAAGCCGACGATCCTCCTGCGCGCATGCCTGACGGCCTCGAACACTGTTGACACCACGAAGCTCAAAGAGGAGCTCAAGTCGACCGGCAAGATCGACGTCGAGGACAAGACGATCGATCCGACGACCGAAGCGAACCAGGCGAAGATCCGGGCGGGGATCGTCGACTACATCAAGGCCCACGGCAGTTTGGCCAAGGTGCTCGGCGACAAGGCCGGCAGCCGTGCCGAGGTGCTCGGTGCGCAGGCGTCGATCACGTCGGAGACCACTGCGGCGATCGACGAGTCGTCGGGCCAACTGGAGATGCGGCCACTCACCGACCCGATGGTCGCAGCGTCAAAGCTCGAGTACGTCCGCCACGGCAAAGAGCCGCTCGGAGCCATCCGGGCGGTGATCGAGAGCTGGGCCGAGAACAAGGATGCCTGCTTCGAGAAGATGCGAGAGCGCATCTCCGAACTGGTTGCGAGCGACGCCGACTTCATCATCAATCTCCTGTACCGCAAGATCGTCGCGGCGTACAAGAACGACATCATCGCCGCCAATGACTTGACTGTCACGGCAACCACGTTGACCGGCATCTCCCACGCCGGCCCGAAGTGCCGCGTCGCAAACCTGCGCGCTGACACGAAGCTGCAACTCCACCGCGGCGAGTTCTATCCACTGCTGATCAGTCGGTTCAACATCGTGGGACAGCGGCTCGTCATCTATCAGGATTGGCTGTCGTTGGCCGACGACAAGCGAGCGAGCGTCGCGACTCTGCTCGGTCACCCGCTCTTCGATCGCGACCTGGACACGGATTGCCTCGACTTCAAGGCGCTCGACCCGCACGTCGATCCGATCCTGAAGCTCAGCGGCGGCAACCTGCGCGGGAAGATCATGCTCGCGCTGATCGGCTTCATCGACCACAAGCGGCCGGACTGCAAGGCCTTCCTCTTGACGCAGGTGGACGACAATCAGGCGTTGTCGGCCGACGTCAAGGACGCGCTCGGCGGAGCCAGCGAGAGGAAGCTGCGGGAGGACCTCGGGTTGCCCGTCGAAGCGGTCGTCACGACGGGTGGCGGCACGACCGGAACGGCGCAACGCCCGAAGAACATCAGCGGCTATAAGGCCCATGTCGAGGCGATGCCGAGCAGGAACATGGAGATGAAGAACTCGTCGATCACCGACTGGGCGAAGTTGATGAGCGGCCCAAGCGACAACTCCACAATGATCGAGCGTCAGTACCAGACCCGGACCTACACGGTCGTCGGCACCGTCAAGACCCTCCAGGGCGCCGATGCCGGCTGGTACATGATCAGGCAGGCCGACGGCACCATCGGCTACATGCGGACCAAGTACTTCTGATGGAACTGACGATCGCCGCCGGCGACACGCCGGTCTCCGTCCGCCTGAAGGCGCTGCGGCGCGATGCCGATCAACTCGAGGCGCTCATCGAGACCGACGCGGCGACCGTGGCGCGCGACCTCTTCCACGACAGCGCGGAGACGCGCCTCGAGACCCTCGAGGGCGGCTTCGACGCCGAGCTGCCAGTGCTGATCGAGCTGGAGCTCCGGCCCGAGTGGCGCGGATCGCTCCCCGGCTCCGATCAGGACCTGGAGCGCTGGCTCGCCGGGTCGGAGCTGCTGCGCGAGGACGCCTGGAACGCGCGCCAGGTGTGGCAGGAGCGCCCGGTCGCGCCGGGACTCGGCGGGGGCGCGATGAAGGTCGGCTACCGGACGGTCTTCTCGGCCCCCCGCAACGAGATCGACGCCCTCAAGCGCCGCGGCCCGGTCACGCGGACGGTGGTCGAGGCGTTCATCGAGAACGGGCTGCCGGTGCGCTTCGAGCCCGAGCCGGAAGCGTTCGAGGTCGGTCTCGGCGTCGGCGATCGCGCATATGTGTGCCGCGTGCGACCCGACGAGGCCGCGGCCGGGCTGGCGCTGACCGTGCTCGCCCCCTGGGCGGCCACCGATCCCGACGCCATCGAGCGCGCCAATCGCGAGCTGCCGATCGGACGGTTCGAGGCCGGCCCGGACGGGTTGCGCTACGTCCAGGAGATCCGGGTCGCCCCCGCGCTCGTCAGCGAGGCGTGGGTGATCCAGACGCTGCGCGCCGGCGTCTCGGTGATGCACAACTTCGCGGCCACGTAGTCCGCGACAGCGCGAAATTCCGCTCTACGCCGCGGGCAAGACTCCTAAGCGCGTCGCCTAACGCGTGGGGTCCGACTTCCGGACGGCCGGCGGAGCCCAGGTGCCGTCGAGGACCTCGCGACCCGGCGCGTACAGCCGCATCGTGACGCCAAGCGGCCCGCCGGGCGCCGGCAGCCAATTGCCCTCGCGCTCCGGCCCGAGGTTGCTGTGCTGTAGCCAGACGTCCAGCGATCCGTCCGGGTTGAACGTCAGCGGGTCGCGATCGCCGATGGCGAAGCGGTCAAGCTCGTTGGCCACCTGGAAGCCCTCGGCGTCGTACATCGTGATCGACCAGAACGCCGCGACCGGTGGCAGCTCGTCGGCCTCGAAATGGATGACGTACGACTGCTCGCCGGTCAGCGGGTCGCCGTCGGCGTCGACCAGCAGCAAGGGATAGACCGCATCCTCGGGCGGGTTCGCCCCCAGCCCCGCCAGCGCCACCACCGCTCGCTGCAGGTATGCGTTGCCGTAGACGCCAATCGTGTCCGTCATGAGGCCCCAGCCGTTCGCGTGCCGACCCAGCTTCGGCGGGGCGGCGGCCAGCGTCTCGCGGGCGTCGGCCACGCCGGCCTCGAGCTCCTCCAGCGCGACGGCATCCAGACCGCTCGCGTCGAACGGCCGCCCGGGCACGATCCCGATGTTCGCGATCCGCGCGAGCACCGAGCCGTCGGTGGCGTGCGGCGGGTTGATCCGCAACGCCTCGCACGCGTACGCGAAGAACTCGACCGCGCTCATCCCGTTGACCAGCCGCAGCGCCTCGGTCGTCGTGTCTTGATCCGGATCGATCGCGTGCTCGACCGCGTCATGGAGCGGCGTGATCGAGTACCCGTCCTGCACCGCGTTGACCGCCGCGTAGTCCGCCGGACCATTGGTCTGCGTGCGTCCGATCACCCACACCCACGGCGTCGGCGCCGCGACCACCGGGACGCCATCCGGCAACTCGCCCGTGTAGCCCGGACCCGTCACGACGAAGTCCTGCGCCCCGGTGCCCGTCGTCCGCTTCCCGGGGTTGAAGAACACGTCGGTCCACATGTCCAGCAGCGGGAGCATGAAGTACCGGTCCTCGGTGTCGGGCGCGTGCACCAGCACGGGTCCCCGCGTGAGATCCAGCCACGCGCTGGAATACAGCGTGTCGAAGTTCGGCCGGACCACCGCCCGGAACTCGGCCGAGGGGAACTGCCGGAGATGGTGGAACGTGTTCGGTGGCCCGAACGCCGGGCGCTCGCCCGCGGCGACGTTGATCGCCTGACGGCGCGAGACCTCCATGATCACCAGCGGATAGAGGTACACGTACGCCTCGAAGCTCAGCGAGCGCGGGTCACTCGACAGCAGGCTCATCCACAGACTCCCTCGACATTGCGGCACAGCAGGACCGGGCGGCATGGTCCCGGCCCCACGGGTGACCCGGCGTCCCCCACGCGGGATGACCGAACCACCCCACCGCTGGCTGACTCGTAGTGAAGGGAGCCGCAGCACGCCGACCCGGCGCTCCGGCGTGACGTACCGGGAGGACGCATCGGCCTGTCCGCGGATCGGCTGGCTACGGTGGGCCTATGCACAGGCTGCTCGTCCTCTATCCGCCGCCCACCGACCCCGATCACTTCCGCACGTACTACGAGGAGACCCACCTCAAGTTGGTGGCCGAGTTTCCCGGACTGCGCGGGTACAGCTATGCCTTCGACGTCGCCGCCGCCGAGGGCGACTCCCCGTACTTCTGCGTGTTCGAGGCCGACTTCGACGATGCGGCGGCGATGCGTGCGGCGCAGGCATCACCCCAGGGTCAGGCGATCCGCGCGGACGTCGCGAACTACGCCACCGGCGGCGTCGTCGTAGTGGACTACGAGCTGCGCGCCGGCTGATTCGCCCGCGGTAGCTGCGTCCGCCCAACCTCCAGCCGCCGTTGTAATGAAGGGGTCAGAGTCCGAGTCCCCTCGTCGGTCTCCAGCTGCAAAGCTGCGGATAGGGTGGGACTCGTGCATAGGTTGCTCGTCCTCTATCCGCCGCCCGCTGATCCCGATCACTTCCGCACGTACTACGAGGAGACCCACCTGAAGCTGGCGGCGGCGATGCCCGGGTTGCGCGGCTACCGCTACGCCTTTGACGTCGCTGCCGGCGAGGGCGACTCGCCGTACTTCTGCGTGTTCGAGGCTGACTTCGACGACGCCGCCGCGCTGGCTGCGGGCCGTGCGTCACCCCAGGGGCAGGCGGCGCTTGCGGACGTCCCGAACTACGCCAGCGGCGGCGCCGTGTCGCTGAACTACGAGCTCCGCACCGGCTAACTCGCGCGCGACGCCCAGGGGCCGACGCCGCTGATTCGCTCGATCCGGTAGCGAACGAGGTAGCCGGCGGCTCTCGGCGCGGGGAAGCTGGTGTCGGGAGACATGTAGACCTTCGTCAGCCGGTCGAGCAGCTCCCAGGCGTGCTCGCCCTGCTCGATGGTGGCGTGGGCGCGCAGGACGGCATAGGGGTTCAGGAACGCGTCCGGGTCGCGTGGTGCGGTGAAGGAGATGACGACTCGGGGGTCGCGCTCGATGTTGCGCAGCTTCGCGTAGAGCTGCATGTGACCGCTGAGCAGGTCGTCGCCGTCGCGCCCGATCCAGATGACGGTCACCTGCGGGCTGCCGTCGGCGTTGATCGTGCTCAGGTGGGCCAACGGGCCGGTGTCGATGAGATCGCGCAGCTCGGAGGGAAGGGCGCTCATGTGCGCATCGTCGCAGCACGCACGTCGCGTCAGGTGGCGGCGCGCTCGCGGTAGGCCGGGACGAGCGCCGCGGTGACGACGCCGTGGCGCCCGGTCACCGCGTCGACGATCGGCCACAGCTCGGCGATCCGATCCGGCGTGTCGACGAGCACGGTGTAGGTCGGCACGTGGCTGGCGATCGTGCCGAAGCGGTCGCCGAAGGGGTGCTCGTCGGCCGAGAACCCCCACTCCCCGAGCACGGTGGTCACGCCGGCGGCGTCGGCCTCCCGGAGCCGGCGGGTGAGCGTGGTGTAGATGGTGTTGGACCGGCGGGCGTAGACCCGCAGCGCGATCCACAGCGAGTCCGTGGGCCAGGGCAGCGGCTCCAGCGCCTCGCCGTTGTGCTTGAGCACGGCGATCCGCTCGAGGTTGGCCACCGGGCGGGCGAGCACGTCCGGCAGCGCGTGCAGCGCGCGCGTCAGGGCATCCATCGGGCCGACGGCGATCGTGGCCATCGGGACGTCGGCGTTGCGGGACAGCAGGCCCGCGCGGGCGCGGCGGCCGTCGTGGATGCCGTCGACCCCGAGCAGCACGGTTGCGCCCTGTGCGCCCTCGCGTCGCAGCAGCTCGACCACGGCCCGGTGGGCGCGCCCGCGGCGGCCGCAGTACACCGTCAG
>JADMIO010789856.1_pt1 | contig 12204 bp, 12 predicted proteins | sample 8958161 | NCBI WGS metagenome assembly JADMIO01 (sample SAMN16585339, study PRJNA669376) | soil metagenome | isolation source: Crop rotation soil | place: USA: Cullars Rotation, Alabama | collected 2011 | reverse complement strand
GCCGCGACTTCAAGTCACGTGAATTCCAAGCTTCGGATCCCACTGTGCTGGAAAGGAGGTGCTCATCGTCGAGGGTCAGATCAACCCGGCCGCGCGCACCGAGAAGATCAACGCGCTCAACGACACCGTTCGATCGCGGCTGCTGGCCTATCTGCCTGAGTTTCCCAACATGCGATACGTGCCGGCCGCGGACGTGTACGAGTTTGCGACAGAGGAGTATTTCGACACCACGCACGTGCTGCCCGATGCCGCGCGGAAGTACACGGCGAGGCTGGCGGCGTATTTAGGGAAGTGAATCTCACACGAAGCCCCTCGGGCAGTCACGCCCAAATTCCGTGGTGCCTTCGTGTGCTTCGTGTCTTCGTGTGAGCCGCGGATTGTCCGATGCCCTGCCCTAGCCCTTGTAACCAAGGATCAGGCGAGGAAGGACGAGCGTGACCGCCGGCACAGCTGCAATCAGAGCAAGTCCGATGAGCAGCGCGATGAGATACGGCACGTACGTCCGGCTGACGTCGTCGATGTCCACGCGTGCGATACCGGCCGCAATGGTGAGGCCGACGCCGACTGGCGGCAAGAAGAACGCCACGCCAGTCGCCGCAATGACGACGATGCCGTAGTGGACAGGGTCAAGGCCGAGCGCGCGGCCGATCGGGAAGAAGATGGGGCCGAAGATGAGGAGGGCCGGAAGGCCTTCGAGCAGCGCCCCGATGACGACGAAGAGCAGGATGCTCAGGGCGAGGAAGCCGACCTTGCCGGCGCCGATCGCGCCAATCCATTCGCCGAGCAGTTGCGGCACCCACTCGCGCACGAGAATCCAGGCGAAGGCCGAGGCCGCGGCCAGCACCCAGAAGGTGGTGGCCGTGACGACACCTGTTTGCGCGAGCTGCACGATCGCCCGATGCTCGTGCGGCTTCTCGCGTCCGCGGTCCATCAGCAGTCCGGCGATGGCGGCGTAGACGACGGCCAGCAGCGCGGCCTCGGTCACCGTCGTTAGGCCGGAGAAGATGCCGCCGAACAGCAGGACGGGGAGCCCCGTCGGCACCGCGGCGCGGCGGATCGCCCGCCACAGGTCGGCGCGGGAAGGGCCCGCGGTGACGGGCCAGTGTCGCCGTCGCGCGCGAATTGCGATCAGCACCAGCAGCACCGCGGCCATCAGGAACGCCGGCACGAATCCGGCGAGGAACAAGGTCACGATCGACAGATTGACGATCGATCCGAGCACCACCATCGTGAGACATGGCGGCACGAGGATGCCCATGGCGGATGCCGCCGCGACGACGCTGACCGACTCGGGACCCGAATAGCCGGCGCGCTTCATGGACGGCACGAGCAACGAGCTGATCGCCGAGACATCGGCGGCCGTCGAACCAGAAATGCCGGAAAACAGAATCTCGGCCACGACGACCACCATGGCCAGGCCGCCGCGCACGCGTCCGACGATGGCCATCGCGAGATCGACGATGCGCTCCGAGATGCCACCGGATTCCATCAACGCGCCCGCCAGGATGAAGAGCGGGATGGCGAGCAGCACGAACGAGTCGACGCCGCCAAGGATCTTGATCGGCAGGATGATCAGGTTGACGCCGCCGATGCCGACCAGGTAGGTGAGCGAGGTCAGCGCCAGCGTAAAGGCCAGCGGCAGCCCGAGCGATGCGGTGACGAGAAACCCGATGATGAGCACGAGCAGCGGAGGTGCGCCGGCCGCGAGGGGCACGAGGACCGATGCGATGGCGGCGCCAGCCGTTCCCAGAGCCCAGGTCAGCGACACACGGTCGCGCCACACCGCGCCGCCTTCACGGATGAGCTGCTGCACGAGGACGAGCGACATCAATACGAGCGCGATCGGCAGCACCGCGGAGATCCACGCGCCTGACAGGCCGCTCGTCGGCAGCCGCTCCGCTGAGCTGGCGAGCATCAGGCGGTAGGCCGGGCCAATCAGGGACAGGAAGAAGCCCAGCAGCACCAGCCGCAGCCCGCGATCGACACCGTCGCGACGAATCGCCGACAGCCGCCGCACGAAAACGGTCACCCGCGGATGTTGCCCGTGTCGAAGCGCGGCAATGCCGCCGACGCACATGAGCCAGACGAGCAGCAGCCGGGCGATTTCCTCGGTCCAGGAGTACGGCTCGCGGAAGACATGACGGCCGATCACCTGCAGGCCGACCACGGCGGCCTGCGCGACGACGAGCGCGCCAATCGCGCCGTGCAGCAACTGGTCGGTCAACGACGAAGGGTACGGGGCGTGATGCGCTGCCTCGAGCCCCACCGGTTCGACGCTCATGCGAGGATGGCCTCGAGCCAGGGCTTCACGTTCAGTCGATCGGCCTCGGATGACCACAATCGCTCCGCGGCCGGTCTGAACGCGGCACGGTCGAACTCGCGAATGGTCATGCCGAACCCGCGCAGTTGCTCGTGGGCCTTCGCGTCCTCAGCGGGCCCCCTGGCCCGCTGGTAGGCCGCGGCCTCGAGCGCCGATCGTTCCACAACGCTCCGGATGTCCGGCGGCAACCGCGCGAGCGTGCGTGCCGATGCCGACAGGATCAGCACGCCTGCGATGTGCCCCGTATGTGCCATGTATCGCGCCACTTCGTAGAAGTGTTGATTCACTGTCGTGTTCGCGTCGTGCTCGTAGCCATCGACGACGCCGGTTTGCATCGACGTGTAGACCTCGCCAAAGGCCATCGGCGTCGGGCTCGCGCCCATCAGCTCGACCGCCTTGACGTAGATCGCCGACTGGATCGTGCGAATCTTCAGGCCCGCGAGCTGGGCGGGTTCGGTGATGTCGTGCGAGCGCGTGACGACGTGGCGGAAGCCGAACGAATCGGCCCAGGCGAGCGGCCGCATCCGGATCGCCGGCTCCAGGTAGTCCGCCATTTCGCGGCCGACCGGGCCGTCGACGATGCGGTGGACGTGATCCCAGTCCCGCCAGAGAAAGGGGAAGTCCACCACCTGCAGGCGCGGCGCGACGCTGCCCCAGATCGCCGTCCCCGACAGCATGAAATCCACGAGGCCTTCCTGGAGCTGTTGAACGACCTCCCGTTCCTGGCCCAGCGTGTTGCTGGGAAAGATCCGCACCTCGACGGCACCTCCCGTGCCCGCATTGACGAGGCTGCGAAACCGCTCTGCGACGATCTGGAGCGACGTGGGGCCGCTCGTCATCGAGTGGGAGAGCCGGAGCAGCAGCGGGCCACGCGTGCCTGGCGTCCCGCAGGCCGACGCAAGGGTTGCCGCGCCCAGACCTGTGAGAAACTCCCGTCGAGTAGCCGTCTTCATGGGATGAGCCGCGCCCATTCTATAATCGCCACGTAGTCTAGGAGACCGGGTCTCACCGTGGCTGGTTAGGGCACTTCCTTCCACGGTGAGACCCGGTCTCTTCGTGAGGGTGACTTGGACAGCATGCATACACCACCGGCGGATCGCTCCCGGGCTTCGGCCTCGTCTGGCGAGGGCCGTGCCTCGAGTTCAGGCAAGAAGGTCGGCAATGGGCTGGTGGCGTTGAGCTCGGCCGTGGTCGTCGCGGTGTACACCGCCGGATACCTGCGGACTCGGCCCGCGGCCGCGCGCCTCGAAGCCGCGAGCCAGCGCCGGTTCCCCGCGCCGGTTCAGGCGAGTTTGACCGCTGTCGATCCGGCGGGCCCGGCGTCGAGTGGGCGTGGGTCGCAATCGGTGATTGCGCCACCCGTTGGTTCGACGTCACTCGCGCTTCCGACCACGCCGATGGTCCGGAAGGGCAGCGAGACAGCCGCGGTGCCAGCCAGCGCGGCCGCGGCTGGTCAGCCCGCATCGCGCGTCCCGGAGTCTGCCGCGTCGACCTCAACGCCGGGAACCAGTGTCCCGGCCGCGCCGTCGACGGGCTCAGCTGACACGTCGGCGGCCGCTTCGGTCGTGGCCGCGCAGACGGGCCTCGCACAGGCGCCGGCGGCGTCCGCGGCGGCCACGACGGCGTCCGCTCCCGCGTCGCTGTCGGGTACCGCCTCTGGCGAGCGGTCGCTGGCCGATGCGCTGGCCGCGCTGCCTCCCGTGGCTCAGAGCACACCGCGCTACAAGGACGGCACCTACTCGGGATGGGGCAGCTCTCGCCATGGAGACATCGAAGCCACGATCGTGATCGACGGTGGCCGCATCACCGTGTCGCGCATCAGCATGTGCCTCACTCGCTACTCGTGTTCGTGGATTGCGCCGCTGCCGCCGCAGGTCCTCGCCCGTCAGAGCGGCAACGTGGACTACGTGTCGGGGGCGACGGAGAGTGCCATCGCGTTCTACGACGCGATTGCCGAATCACTCCGCAAGGCCAAGTGACGGTTCGCCGCACGGCCGTGCACATGAGCACGCTCGTGACGATAGAAGTGGTCGGCGACGCCGACGCGCTCGCAGACACTCCGGAAGGCCTCACACGTATCGATCGCGCGTTTGCCTGGTTTGCCGATGTCGAAGCCGTCTGTTCGCGCTTCGATCCCGCCAGCGAGTTGATGCAACTGTCGGCGACTTCCGGTGTCGCCGTGCCCGTGAGCGCGATGTTGTTCGAGGCCGTCCAGTTTGCGGTTGCCGTGGCCGATGCGAGCGGCGGCGCGTTCGATCCCACGATCGGCCGTCGCATGGAGCGCGCGGGCTTCAATCGCCATTACGAGACCGGCGCGCTCGTCGAGTCACCGGTGCCGGCGGATGAGGATGTCGACTATCGCGCGATTGAACTCGATCCCGAACATCGGACGGTCACGCTGACGCGGCCGCTGGTGCTGGACCTCGGCGGCGTCGCCAAGGGGCTCGCGATCGACATGGCCGTTCGTGAGCTCTCGCCGTTTCGCCACTTCGCGGTCGATGCCGGCGGCGACCTGTACCTCGGCGGCCACAACGCCGAGGGCCAGCCGTGGTCGGTGGGCATTCGCCATCCGCGGGCGGACGGTCAGCTGATCGAGTCGGTGTGCGTGTCCGATCGCGCGGTCTGCACGTCGGGTGACTACGAAAGACGCGGGTCTGGTGGCGCCGGTCACCACATCCTCGACCCGCACAGCGGCGAGCCCACCGGGAATGTCGCCAGTGTCACCGTGCTGGCGCCGACGGCGATGCTGGCCGACGCGCTCGCGACGTCGGCGTTTGTGATGGCGGCGCGCGACGGTGACGAGGCCCTGCGCTGGCTCGAGGCCCAGGGCGTCGAGGGGCTGCTCTGGTCCTCGTCGCTCGAGCGTCACGCGACCGTCGGGTTTGCGCCATGAGCAAGCACGCCAAACGGCATCTCCCCTGGCGCCTGGCGCTCGGACGGTTCTTCCGCACGCCCAAGGGCCTGCTGCTCGTCGTGCTGATGCTGCTCGTCGTGATGGCCCTGCCCACCGAAGGGTTCGGCCTCGTGCTGCCGGGCCTGTTCAGTTCGGTCGGTCTTGCCGCCGCCGTTGACCTGGTCCTCCTGCGGTTCAGGAACAAGCGCTGGGAGTTTCCGAGCGGCGCCGTGCTCACGGCGCTGCTCGTCGTGATGGTGTTGAGCCCGCACCAGCCCTGGTATGTCGCCGCGGTCACCTCGGTCGTCGGCGTCGTCAGCAAGTACGTGTTCCGCACGCGATCCGCCAACGTCTTCAACCCGGCCGCGCTCGCCCTGGTCGCGACGTTCTACGTGTTCGACACCGGTCAGAACTGGTGGGGCGCGCTGCCTGAACTCTCGCCGTTCGCGATCGTGGCGCTCTTTGCCACCGGCATCTTCATCACCGACCGCGTGAACAAGATGCCGCTCGCGCTCATGTTCCTGGGCGTCTACTACCTGCTCTTTACGGTGGTGGCGTTCACGGGGAACCCGACGCACGTCGTGGAGATCTATCGCACGCCGGATCTGCACGCGGTGCTGTTCTTCGCGTTCTTCATCCTCACCGATCCGCCGACCTCACCCGTGAAGTACCGGCCGCAGCTCGTGTGCGGCGCGCTCGTGGCCGTCGTGAGTTTCGTGGTGTTCGAATGGATTGGCGCCGCGTACTACCTGCTGGCCGGCGTGCTCGTGGGCAATGTGTGGGAGGCGTGGCGCCGGGTGCGGATGCACCGGAAGCGGCCCGCCCGCGCGCACCCGCCGGCTCACGCGCGACCGGCGAACTCGCGCGTCTCGGTGTGAACCTTCACCTTCTCGCCTTCCTTGATGAAGAGGGGCACGCGAATCTCGAGACCGGTCTCGAGCGTGGCGGCCTTGGTCACGCCGCCGCTGGCCGTGTCGCCGCGCACGCCGGGCTCGGTGCGCGTCACGGTCAGTTCCACGTGCGGAGGGAACGCGATGCCGATGGGGTTGCCGTTGTACTTGTGAATCTGCACGCCCACGTTGTCGACCAGGAGCAGCCGATCGTCGCCGATCGTCTCGCCACGGAGCGTCAGTGTCTCGAAGCTCTCCTGGTCCATGAAGTGGTAGCCATCGCCGTCGCCGTAGAGGAATGACGCGTCGACTTTCACCAGGTCGGGCTCCCCGAACTTTTCGCCCGCTTTGAAGGTCTTGTCGAAGACTGCCCGCGTCAGCAGGTTGCGCATCTTGAGCCGCACGAGCGTCTGGCCGCCCCGCGCGGTGGGCTTGGAGACCTCCACGTCGAGGCAGTGGTAGGGTGCCCCTTCGAACTCGAAGAACATCTTCCGTTTGACTTCAATGGCCTCAATCAGCGCTGGCATCCCGTCAGACTATCGTTAACCCCCTCCGGGGTCCAAGGGCCTTCAGGCTACGGGCGCATGGCGTCGATCGCGGCGAGCGGCGCAAGGCCCTTGCGCACCGATAGCCTTCCGGGTGTAGGCTGAACCGGGTTCTCTCGCACTCGTAGGGGTCGTCTCGCTCGGAGGAGGTCGGCGTGACCGGGACACAGGGCATGGCGCGGATGTCGCCCAACACCAGTCGCGTTCTCTCGGTCGTGCTGGGGGGCGGCGCCGGTACCCGGCTCTTTCCGCTCACCAAGGAGCGCGCCAAGCCGGCCGTGCCGCTCGCCGGCAAGTACCGCATCGTCGACATTCCGATCTCCAATTGCATCAACTCCGATCTCCGGCGGGTCTACCTGCTGACGCAGTTCAATTCGGCTTCGCTCCATCGGCACGTCGCCGCGTCGTACAAGTTCGATCATTTTTCGGACGGCTTCGTCGAACTGCTGGCGGCAGAACAGACGCACTCCGACACCTCCTGGTACCAGGGCACGGCCGACGCCGTGCGCAAGAACCTGGTGCACCTGCTCAACCACGACTTCGATCACGTCCTGATCCTGAGCGGCGACCAGCTGTACCGGATGGACTTCCGCCGGCTCATCTCGCAGCACGTCGAGAGCAACGCGGAGTTGACGGTCGCGACCATTCCCGTGCATCGCCGCGACGCGCACGGCCTGGGCATCATGCAGATCGACGACACGCGGCGCATCACGCGGTTCGTCGAGAAGCCGACCGACCCGGCGGTGCACGACACCCTGACGATTCCGCCGGCGCTCTATCCGATGCTCGGAATCGAGGGTGACGGCCAGGACCTGCTGCTCGCCTCCATGGGCATCTATCTCTTCAATCGGGAAGTGCTGCTCAGCCTGCTCGACAACGCGCTGGCCGACTTCGGCAAGCACATCATTCCTGGCGCCATCGGGACCCGCCGCGTCTTCTCGCATGTGTTCCAGGGCTACTGGGAAGACATCGGGACCATCCGCGCGTTCTTCGAGGCGAACCTGGACATCACCTCGGAACTGCCGCGCTTCAACTTCTTCGACATGTCGGCGCCGATCTTCACGCGCCCGCGCTGGCTGCCGGCGTCAAAAATCAACGGCGCGCAGATCGATCACGCGATCATCTCGGACGGCTGCATCATCAGCCACTCCGACATCCATCAGTCAATCGTCGGCATCCGCAGCATCATCTTTCCCGGCACCCGCCTGCACCGCTCGATCATCCTGGGGTCCGACTTCTACGAGTCGGCGGCGTCCATTGAAGACAGCCGGTCGAAGGGCATTCCGCGCATCGGCATCGGCGCCAACACGACGATCGAGAACGCGATCATCGACAAGAACGCGCGCATCGGCCAGAACGTCCGCATCTCGCCGGCCGGGAAGCCCGAGAACATGGACGACCCCCTGTACTACGTGCGGGATGGGATTGTGATCATTCCGAAGAACGGCGTCGTGCCGGATGGGACGGTGATCTAGAGGCTGACATGACCGTCCGTCCGGACCTCGAACGGGGTCGTGAGTCCTACCGGAGTCAAGCCTGGCAGCGCGCCTTCCAGTTCCTGAGCCAGGCCCACGCCCACCAACCGCTCGACGCCGACGATCTCGAACGGCTCGGCCGGGCGGCCTACATGCTCGGCCGGGACGACGAGTATGTGGCGCACTTCGAGCGTGCTCATGGCCAGCACCTCGCGGCGGGCGACGTGGCGCGAGCGGCGCGGTGCGGCTTCTGGATCGGCCACAGCCTGTTCTTTCGGGGCGAGCGGGCCCGTGGGGCCGGCTGGTTTGCGCGGACCGAGCGGCTCATCGACGAAACAGGCGTGGACTGCGTGGCGCGCGGCTATCTGCTGGCGCCAACGTGGCTCGAACAGATGGGACGCGCGCAGTTCGACGAAGGCCTCCAGACGGCCCTCGAGGCGGAGGCGATTGGCGCGCGGTTCGGCGATGCCGATCTCATCTGGCTGGCGCGCGACGACCAGGCGCGCGCGCTGCTTCGACTCGGGCGCGCCGACGAGGGGGTCAGGCTGCTCGACGAAGCGCTCGTGGTCGCCGGCGCCCATGAGCTGTCGCCGATGGTCACCGGCATCATCTACTGCCACACCATTTCGTTCTGCGCCTCCGCACTCGAGCTGAGACTCGTGCGCGAATGGACGGCGGCGCTGGCGGCGTGGTGTGACCGCCAGCCGGAGATGATCGCGCACAACGGACTCTGCCTCGTCCATCGCGCCGAGGCGATGCTGCTGAGCGGGGATTGGCCCCGGGCGCTTGCCGAAGCCAGGCGGGCCTGTGAGGAGTTTGGCGATGGGATGCTCAATCGCCTGACGCGCGGCCGCGCGTTCTACTGCCAGGGCGAGGTCCACCGGCTTCTCGGCGACTTCCAGGCTGCCGAAGACGCGTACCGTTCCGCCGCTCAGTTCAGCTTTGAGCCACAGCCCGGCCTGGCGTTGATGCGGTTGGCCCAGCAGAATCCGGATGCGGCAGCCACGTCCATTCGCAGGGTCGTCGGGGAGCGTACCGTGCCGCTCGCGCGCGCCCCGATGCTGCCGGCGTACGTTCGCGTGATGATTGCCACCGAGAGCCTCGATTCCGCGCGCGAGGCAGCGGCGGAGCTCGAGGCCACCGCGGCTGCGCATCCGCGCGACGTGCTGCTCGCGATGGCCTCGCAGGCTCGCGGCGAGCTGCTGCTCGCCGAAGCCCGCGCGTCGGATGCCCTGCCGGCGTTGCGGCAGGCGCTGGCCGCCTGGACCGAGCTCGGTGCGGCCTACGAGTCCGCGCGCCTGCACGAAGGCCTAGCGCGGGCCTGTCGCCTGCTGGGTGATGAAGACGCGGCGTCATTCGAGCGTGAGGTCGCGCGTCGGACCTTCGAGGAACTCGGTGCCGCGCCTGACGCGCGGCGCCTGCAGTCGCCGGATGGCAAGACGGCCGACAGCGCGCACGGCCTGACCGGGCGGGAGATCGAAGTGCTGCGGTGCGTGGCCGCCGGGAAGACCAATCGCGAGATCGCGGATCAACTCTGCATCAGCGAGTTCACCGTGGCGAGACACGTCCAGAACATCTTCGCGAAACTCAATGTCCCCTCGCGAAGCGCGGCAACCGCCTTCGCCTACGCGCATCGCCTGGTCTAAGCGCGGCATGGTGATTTCTCACCATGCCAACCACTGAACCAAATTGGTGAATTCGGGCGATGCGGGCCGAAGGGCCGTCCCGATAAGTTTGACCTCGTCAACTCGTTTTCAGATGGAGGTCACCATGTACGTCGTTGTTCAGCACAGCATCAAGAATCCGGAAGTGGCATTCACCCGTGGGCAGAAGCTCATGACGAGCGAAGGAGCGCCGGCCGGGGTTCGCAATCTTCAGTTCTACCCGAGCCGGGATCTCGCGCGGGTCACCTGCCTCTGGGAGGCGCCGTCGGTCAAGGCCGTGCAGGCCTTTGTCGATGCGACACTGGGCGACTCGACCGACAACGTTTGTTACGAAGTGAACGCCGAACAGGCGTTCGCCCGCCTGCCGATCGGCTTGCGCGAGTCCGCGGCCGCCGGGGCCTGAGTTCCTCGCGCCGTTCCCTGTTCGCAGTCTGGTCTCCAGGCGCTTGCTGGATTGACCGAGCTGGCCCGCCAGCTCGGCATCCAGCAGGCGACGGCAGTGATACGCTGGCGCCCGTTTCATGCCGTCGCATGCCATCGGCCTCATCGTCCTGACCCTTGGCGCCGCCATTGTCAACGGTGCTCTCGGCTACGGCTTTTCCTCGATCACCGTTCCGGTCGCCCTGCTGTTCCTGACCAACCGGGTGCTCAACCCGGCGCTCGTGCCCATCGAAATCGTGCTGAATGCCTACGTCCTGTGGGTCAACCGCGCGGGGTTCCACGAGATCTGGCGGCGGGTGCTGCCCGTGGTGATCGGACTCGCCCCGGGCGTGATCATTGGCACCGTTATCGTGTCGCGGGTGAATCCCAGCTGGCTGAAGTTCGGCACGTTTGCGGTGCTGTTGCCGTTGATCCTGTTGCAGGCGGCCGGCATCCGGCGGGCCATTCGGCGCGAGCGGTCGATTGGTGCCGTCTTCGGCGTTGGCGTCGGTGTGCTGTATTCGGTCACGACAATCTCCGGCCCGCCACTGGCGATCATGCTGAACAACCAGGGGTTTGCGAAGCTGGAGTTCCGGGCCGCGCTCGGTTTCGTCCGGCTCGCCGAGGCGAGCATGACCGGTGTTGCGTACGCAACCGCCGGGTTGTACACGCGGGAGAGCGCCGCGCTCATTCCGTGGATCCTGCCCAGCATCCTCGTCGGCGTGCCGATCGGCGCCGTGCTGATCAAACACGTCCGTGCCGAGACGTTTCGGCGCGTCTGCATGAGTTTCGATGCGTGGGTGGTCGGCTTCGGCCTCTCAACGCTGTTGCAGCAGCTGAAGATCGTCACCGACGCGAGGGCGTTTCTCGTCCTCGCGGCGGTCATTGTGATTGACGTGTGGCTGCTGTATCGATTCTTTTCAGGCCGTCAGCACTGACGCAGGAACCGCGGTGTGTCGTGTTGCCCGATAGACCTCGGTGTCGTAGATCAGCGTGACGTGACCGGTCGTATCCACGTGCCGATCGAACACGGCGTTGAGCAACTCGAGGAACTTCTCACCGACGTCGCCGCTCTTGGGCACATAGGACGCGCTCCACGCGCGGCCGCGCAGGCCGTCTCGATCGAGACGTTGCGCGTTCGGAACGACCGTGCGATCGACGGCCGAGAAGAGCCCCGAGCGCGCGATGACATCGGGATCGAAGGGCAGCCGCTCGGCCTCTGATTCGGCGCCGACGTCGAGGACGGCCTGTCGATAGCCCAGCGTGAACGGGTCGGTCTTGCTCCGCCGGTTCCACATGATCACCAGACGCCCACCAGGCCGCAGGATGCGGCCGAACTCGGCCACGGCTTCGTTCGCGCGAAACCAGTGAAATGACTGGGCGCACAGCACGACGTCAACCGACTGGTCATGAAGCCCGGTGGCTTCCGCCGTGCCCGCCGCCCAGAGGACGTTCGCGTGCGGAGCGGCGGCATCGCGCATCGCAGCACCGGGCTCGACCGCCGTCACTCGCACCCCGCGATCGCCGAGCAGGCGCGCGGAGATGCCTGTGCCCGCGCCAATGTCGGCAGCGGCCAGGCCACCGGGCTCGCCCAGGCCTTCCAGGACTACGTCAATTGCCGCCGCGGGGTACGACGGGCGGTATTTCACGTAGTCGGCGGCGCGGTCGTTGAAGCGGCCGATCGGGTTCAGGTCGTGGAGGGGAGTCATATAACAACGCCGGTCGGGAGCCCTGGTCAAAGGCCCCCGACCGGCGTGATGACTGACGCGGGCGGTCTATCGAGCCGCTGGCGCCGCCGCGCCGCGCGTGCCGGGCGCCGTCGCACGCGGCGCGTAGGTCTTGCTGAAGTTGTTGCGCGAGTTCATCACCGTGAATGTGCCGTCGGCCTGGATCGACACCTTGATGTAGTGGGCCGGCGTATGCGGAGGCTGTCCAGCGCCCCGGCCACCACCGCCGCCTCGCGCCGCGCCTGCGCCCGGCGCGACGCCGGCTCCCGG
>JADMIO011385414.1_pt1 | contig 12205 bp, 13 predicted proteins | sample 8958161 | NCBI WGS metagenome assembly JADMIO01 (sample SAMN16585339, study PRJNA669376) | soil metagenome | isolation source: Crop rotation soil | place: USA: Cullars Rotation, Alabama | collected 2011 | reverse complement strand
GGCTGGCGAAGGATCGGGTGGAGGAGTTCGAGGAGCTTGGTCGCAAGGTGGCCCGGCTCCGCGATGCGATGGAATCGAACGATCCGGGTCGGCCTGGCCTGGGCATGCGGCTGGACCGGATCGAACAACGCCAGAAACTGATTGCGGTCGTGTTCTCGGCGGTGGCGGTGGTGATGACGCTCGTGTTCGCGTTGGTCGAGCTATGGCTGATGGCGAAGTAAATCTGGCCACCATCGAGACGCTGGCTCGTGGTCCCGTTCCGCGGGCCTGCCAGTGGTGCGGGCACTGGAAGACCCTAGACGGCGAAACGGGGGTGTGTGAAAATGCCCGGCCTGGACCTGTTCCTGCGATGCCTGAGATTCGTTTTTGGGACGAGGCCTGTCCCGAGTACGTCAAACAAAAGGAGTTGTGAGATGTCAAACGGCGGCTCCCCCACGGAATCGGATGCTGAATTGGCCCTGCAGGTGTGGCAGGAGGCTCTGGCTGATCGGGCCTCGAAGACCGTAGCTGCGGCCAATGCGGCCTCGGCTGCTGCAGCTGCTGCCGATGCTTCGGCCGGTGCGGCTCAGGCTCGTGCGGACGCGAACGACGCGGTCCTGGCGGCCAAGAATGCCCTGATCGAAATCCTCAACGAGTTGTCGGCGTAGTCTGTCGCTGCCCAATGGACGGGCGGTTCTCTCTCTGGCACGGAGGCTGGTGCGATGGCTCTCGGCTCTGCTGATGCTTCTTCCCCTGTTGCCGGTCGCGGCCCGATGGCCTGCGTGGTGCCGGTCTCGCCCACGTCGAATTGGGTGGACGTCAACACGGCTCCGACCGCGGCCGACAATGCCGGCTCCACGGTGCTCAATCCGGGGCTGCTGACTCGCTCGGCGATTAAGGTCTTTGCCATGCGTGGTGCCGGCACCTCGGTGCAGATCCGGCTCAAATACGACTCCACGAAATCGGTCACCACGTCGCCTGTGGTGCAGGTGTTCGGGTTCGACAACAAGGGGGCGGCTGGGGCCTTTGATCCGACGCTCTGCGAACCGCAGCGGCTGTACGACAACGGCACGGTGCCGGGCCACGAGCTTACGCTCGACGACGATACCACGAACGACGTCAAGGCCTCGCTGGCCGACTCGGTCGTGTGGGCTTACTCCGAGCCCAAGACCCTGGATGCCCTGGGGAATTCTTACCTGATGGTCACGGTGAAAACCGCGGCCGTGCAGGCCTCCTCGGGTGCTCCGGTGATCCAGATGCGTCAAATCTAGCGAGGGGCCAGGGATGGTCGTTGTTCGGAATCGTGCCGTTCGCGGCCGGCGGCTCTCGCGTGATCTGACGGGTCGCTCTCCGGTGGGCAACGCCTACCCTGCCACGATGATCTCGTTCGGGGCCGGCACCAATCCCACGGCTCCGCTATTCGCTCGCAACGACTGCGACCCGACCGATACGACCACGGCGGCCGGGATCCCGAATATGTTCCCCCGCGAGCCCATGCTGGCCCGCACGAAGGCCGGCACGATCCTGGCCGTCTGCGAGGCCCACGAGGCCAATAGCGACGCTGGGATTTCTCACTTCCTCCTGCGTCGCTCGCGGTCCAACGGCTACACCTGGGGCTCGTGCATCGCCCTGGGGCGGATCCCGTCGTTCGCGGCCAACTCGAAGTGGGGCAACGCGGCGGTCATCCTCCCCAATCAATTCACGGGGAAGGTCCACTTTTTCTACACTCAGTCGACCGGGGCGGCCGGCGTCGCTACGGACAACGCGGCGATCCAGGCGATGTATACCTCATCGACCGACGACGCTCTCACGTGGTCCGCTCCGGTGGATCGCTCGGCCGAGTTCAAGGGCGTGGCCCAGGGCTGGTGGATCGCGGGGCCGGGGCACGGCTGCCAGATCCAGCGGGGCACGTACAAGGGCCGGCTGCTGGTGCCTATCGTCTATCGCACCTCAAACGACATCTCGGGGACGGCGTTCTCGCAGGTGATGTATTCCGACGACGACGGCGTGTCCTGGACGCTGGGCGGCCCGAACATGGGGAACGCGGCCAACAACGATTCGCTCGAATGGCAGATTACGGAGTGGGGCACGGCGGGTGCTCTGCTCGGTGTGGCCCGGCGGAAGAGCGGCGATTGGATTTGCTTCACGCGGTCGACCGACGGCGGTGCCACGTGGGACGATTTCCTGGATTACGATGGGCAGAGCGGAAGGACCGCTTTGGGCCTGGCGTCGGCTCCCGATGCGGTCGGCGGCGATTGCCAGATCGGCCTGTCGTCGACCCCCTCGGGCTCAACGGTCTACCTGTCGCGGGTGATCGACACGGTCATTCGTGCTCGGCTGGCGGTCTACGTTTCGACCGACGGCGGTGCGACGTTCCCAACGAAAAAGGTCATCGACGACCATCGCTGTGCCTATAGCGACCTGTTGTGCCTGGACGAAGGCTCGATCCTGGCGGCCTGGGAAATGATCCAGGACCAGCTGAATTTCAACGGCGATAGCTTGACGCAGTGCCAGTATATTCGCTGTGCCCGGATCGGCTCGCTGCACTTCGGCACCTCGGGGACGCCTCGGTTCTATGAGTGGTTGTTCAACGAGGTCGCCATCGCGGCCTCGTTCTCGACGCTGGGGCAAGGGCAGGTCTACGACCGGGGCGGCAATCACGTCAACGCTATCGGCAACACGACCAATACGGCGACGCGGGGTGCGGCCGACGGCGTGCTTACCAACGGCTCTGGGCCGGGCATGATCCTCACGCGAACGCAGGAGGATGGCTCCGGCACCGACTCGGGGCTGGGCTCCGAGCTTGCTCCGCAGCTGGACGAATCCTGGACGATGGAGCTTGCTGGCCTGAAGGTCACGCAAACGGGCTTTAAGGCCCTGATGGATGATCGCAACGGCTCGAACGACGGGCAGTCGCTCACCATCGCGGTCACGACCCACAAGCTGTCCTTTGCGATGAACGATCTGGCCGGTGCGGTCATCTCGGATGTGGCGATCAACGACTCGGCCCGGCACGACGTCCGCGTGGTGCTCAACGCGGATACCGATATTTGCTCGATGTACATCGACGGCTCGGTGCAGGGCACTCCGCGGGCGATGGTCTTTGACGCCACCAGCGGTCGCGGCGTGCAGCCGTTTATGCTGGGCGGCCGGCAGTCTGGCACCTCGTCGGCCATCTTCGATTGCCTGGGGATCAAGATCACGCGGGGGCTGGTCACGTCGGGTTTCTTCACGGCGGCCTCTATTGCCACCAAGCAGACCGTCGACCAGTTCCTGGGTCATACGGTGACGGTGCCGGCGACCGCTCCGACGCTCGTGTCGGGGGCCTCTTATGTCGGCCTCTCGACGTTCGACGACGGAAGGGGCGGCCGGCTGGATCGCTGGGCTGGCTGGGATCACGGCGTGCTGCCCAAGCGGCCGGGCGATGGCATCGCGGCCTATCGGGACTTGATCGGCAATCTAAGGGCCGACTTCGGGGCCTCGAATTTCCGCGGGGCCTGGTGGGACGAGGACGCGGCGATGGGTCGCCATTGGCGGCTGTCGCGGTCGGCAACGGCAACGGGCTATCTGCGAATCTTGGCGGCCGACGTCGGCACCTCGCTGGATTACATCCAGGAAACGGGCGTTTTCACGTTCGCGGTCAAGCTCTGCTTCGTCGCTACGACCGGGGCGGCTCAGTACGTTTTCGACAATCACACGGGCTCCGCGGCGACCCCTGGCTTCCACATCACTCGAGACGACGCGACCCATTTCACGGTCGTGATCTCGGATGGCTCCGGCACGGCGGTCGTGTCCAAGCAGTTCACGATTGCTTCGATGTCGTTCGGCACGTGGTATCACCTCGCGGTGACCGGCGACGGCACGACGCTGCGGTTCTACTGGACGGCTTATCCGGGCGGCCGGGCCTCGGCGACGCTGGCGGCTGCTCAAACGCAGGCCTACACTTCGGCGACCTGGCTGGCGGAAACTCCCCCGCGGTCCCATCACGCGACCGGCGTGTGGGCGTTCGGCTCTCGCAACGACGACGCTGGCGGTTCCGATCTGCGGGCGAAGGACATCCTGTTCGCGTCGACGTGCCTCAATACTGCGGCCCTGCAGGCCGACATGGATTTCGGGCCGGCTTATTAAGGGGGGCGTGCGGTGTTCTCGATCCCGCTAAACAACTTCGTCCACTTCGACCTGATCACTTATACCCCCTCGACGCTGGCGGCGGTGGATGCCGACTCGCCCCCGGTGTTCTCGGTGTTCGAGGACGACACCGATACTCCGCTCCTGTCGGCCGTGGCCATGACCAAGCGGACTTCGCTGACGGGGAATTACCGCGGCCAGTTCCAGCCGGTGGTGGCGGACAACTTCACGGTGGGCTCGTGGTATTCGGTCATCTGCTCGGCGGTGGTCTCGGGCGTGACTCGCAAGGTCGTCGTGCTGCACTTCCGGCTGGCTCCGGCCGAGGATCAAACGGCGATGCAGAAGGTCGACGTGGGGGCCTTTGGTGGCCTCACGGTGACCGGCCGGGACATCGGTGCGTCGGTGCTGATTTCTCCGGGCACGGGGGTGGGGCAGCTGGACACCACGGGCGGCCGGATCGGGATCGATTGGGGCAAGGTCTCGAACAAGGCGACCAGCAACGATTTGTCTGGAACGACGGTGGCCCTGGTCTCGGGCAACGTCAACGGCAACGTGGCCGGCTCTGTCGGCTCGGTGGCTGGCAACGTGGCCGGCTCGGTGGCGTCTGTCTCTGGCAACGTGGGCGGCTCGGTGGCCTCGGTGACGGGCTATTGCAACCTGATTGCCCCCACGGCCCTGCAGGCGTTCGGCATCCTGGGGTCTACGGCTACGCACGACGGTACGACCACGACGCTGCGGGATACGACGAACCTTACGCAGACCAGCTCCTCGCATTGGCTGGGCTCGATGATCGTCATGACCGGCGGCACGTGTGCTGGCCAGTCGGCTCGCGTGACCGGGTTCAATACGAGCACCGACACCTTGACGTTTGCTCCGGCCCTCACGACGGCGGTGCTTACCGGCGACACGTTTTGCCTAGTTCCGGCCGGCGTGGCCGGGGCGATCCAGGATGCGATTGCCGGGGCGATCACCACGTCGCTGGCGACGGCGAATTCCGGCATCTCCGACCTGCAAGGTCGGACCCCCAATGCTCTGGTCGGCGGTTTCATGAAGGCCTCGGTGCAAGGCTTCGATTCGACGGTCCGGGCGGCCCTGGTCACGGCCATCCAGGATACGGTGATGACCGAAGGCTACGCGGCCAACGGGGCTACGATGTCGCTGGCTCAGGCCTGCTACATGCTGTTCTCGGCCCTGACCGAGTTCTCTATCGCGGCCGGCATCGTCACGGCCAAGAAGCTGGACGGTACGCCGGCGATGACGTTCGCCTGGGATTCGCCTACGACTCCCACCTCGTCTGAAAGGCAGACCTGATGTCGATTCGGATGGTGGTCTCGCGGGGCTTCAACTTCACCGAGAGCGGTGGCGGGGGCATGGTCTCTCCCGTGCTCGTGGTGGCCGACAACGTGGACGGCTCGACGGCCGATGCCGACATCAGCGGCTCGACCCCTGGCGGGCCCTTGAATTCGGTGATCGCTCGGCTGGCGAACGGCTCCGGTGAAATCATCACGGCCGGCAGCCGCAACGGCGACGGGGCCTTGACGCTCACGTTCCCCTCGACCGGCGAGTGGCTGGCTTACATCGAGTCGGTGCTGGGCGACGACACGGCCTATTCGACGCCTGTGCTCTTTACGATCCGGCCGGCCGGCGGTGGCGTGCCCGACTCGGGCTCCGGGCAGCTGGTCTCTGCGTCGCTGGTCGTGTCGGCCGACACGTACATTTCGAACGGGTCGGACATGGCGGTGAATTTCGGCTCGTCGGATACTCTCCGCGTGGGCTCGACGTTCATCGCTTCGGTCAACAAGCATTATCGGATCCTGCTGCGGATCCCGCTGGGTTCGTTCCCAAGGGACGTCGCTATCGACGGGGCGTTCCTGGTGCTGACCGGCGACGGCTCGGGCTCGACCGATGATCTTACGCTGACGGCCTATCGGCTCGACCAGCAGGGTTGGGTCGAAGACGAGGCCACGTGGCTCTCGTGGGCCACCGGCGAGCTTTGGGATGCGGCGGGTGGCGATTTCCTGGTGGATGGCGACCAGGAGGATTACGAGGTGGGCGACGCGGGCTTCTCCACGGCATTTACCCTGGCGGCCATGATCGCCAAGGCCCTGGACCTGGGGCTGCCGTTCCTGGACATCCTGGTTAAGGGGCCGGAGACGCCGAGTGCCCCCTCCAACTTCATTGACTTCTATTCGCGGACCGCGGTGGTGGGCGTGGAGGCTTTCCATCCCTATTTGGCGGTCAACTATCGCTTGAACATGACGGGCTCGGTGGCCTCGGTCGTGACGGTGCGGCCGGCCCTGGTGGGCTCCGTTCTGGTGAACGCTCATGCTAACGGCTAGGCAGGTGGCCGAGGCGACCCGGATGCTGGCCGATGGGGTTTCCTGTCGTGCTATCGCCAAGGCCCTCGGTGTCTCGCGTCATCCGATCTGCGATATTCGCAACGGCGTGGCTCGCTCCTACCACGGGGCCAAGCTGCTGGTGGCCTCCGAGCCGGGGCGACGCTCCAGCCGCGGGCCGGTCGGTCGCTGCCCCTCGTGCAGGTTTAAGGTTGTGCTCCCCTGTGTGGCCTGTTTCAATGCCGGCCTGGTGGATTCAGCTGGGGAGCTAGTTGGCAGGGAGGCCGGATGATCGCTATCAGGGACCGCGTGGTCGAGCTTCGGCGGGTGCGGGCCGGCGACATCCGTCCGCATCCCAAAAACTGGCGGGGGCATCCCAAGGCCCAACAGGCGGCCCTGGACGAGGCCCTGGCCTCGCTGGGCATGGCTGACGTCCTGCTGGCCTACGTCGCTGGAGACGGCGTGCTGACGCTCGTGGATGGCCATGCTCGGCGGGAGCGTGACCTGGACGCGGTGTGGCCGGTGGTGATCCTCGATCTGTCGGATGCCGAGGCCGAGGAGCTATTGGCGACGCTCGATCCCCTGGCGGCCCTGGCTGAAACGAACCGCGGGGCCCTGGACGAGCTTCGGGCGGCTCACGCGGACCGGCTGGGGCCGGCGACCGAGCTTATGCTGGCGGACGTGTCGGCTCGTGCCGCGGCCCTCGAAGAGCGGCCGACCAATGGCTCGAAGGCTCGCGTCGACCGGGTTCCCCCGGTCGCTGCCGAGCCAACTTCGAAGTTGGGCGATCTCTGGCTGCTGGGCGAACATCGCCTGATCTGCGGCGACTCGACGAAGGCCTCGGTGGTGGCCCGGCTGCTGGCCGGGCGGCGTCCTTTCATCATGGTTACTGATCCACCATACGGCGTGGATTACGATCCCGAATGGAGGAAGGATACCGGGTTGAACAACTCGGAGAAAATGGGGCAAATCGGCAACGATCATCGAGCCTCGTGGGCGGCGGCGTTCGCTCACTTCCCTGGTGCGGTGGCCTACGTTTGGCACGCGGGGAAGTATGGCTCCCAAACGGCGGCGGCTCTGGCCGTGCAAGGCCTGGAGATCCGCAACGAGATCATTTGGGTCAAACGGCGGTTTGCCATCTCGCGGGGGAGCTATCACTGGCGGCACGAGCCCTGCTATTACGCGGTTCGCAAGGGGGAAACGTCCAAGTGGATCGGGGGCCGGCGGCAGGACACCGTGTGGTCCGAGGTCGTCGACGGCGTGCTCTCGGGCGAGGAGCTTTTCGCGGCTCGGGTGGACGTCGAGTCGATCTATGCGTTCGAGGGCTCGGCCACCACGGTGTGGGATATTCCGCTCGATGCTCGTCCGGCCGGCGATCACTCGACGGTCAAGCCGGTGGAGTGCATGGCCCGGCCGATCCGCAACCACGGCGGCTCCGAGGACGACGTGTTCGATCCGTTCGTGGGGGCTGGCACCACGATCATCGCGGCCGAAGGCCTCGGTCGTCGCTGCTTCGCCTGCGAGCTTAACCCGGCCTACGTCGACCAGGCGGTGGCCCGCTGGGAGGCCCTCACGGGCCGCAAGGCCTCGCGGGCGGAAGGTGGGTCATGAGTGCCGGCGACGACGCTCCGGTGCCGGCCTGGCTCGAACAGGGCCTCACGGGCTGGGATGTCCGGAAGCTTGAGCAGATGATCCGCCAATACAACTGGAAACCGGGGTCTGCCCGGATCCGGGATATGCTGGTCGATCAGCTGTATCTGTTCGCGTTGGGGTCGATCTCGGCCGAGGACCAGGCGGCCGGCGTCAAACCTCCTACGGTGCGGGAAAAGCTGGCGGCGGGGCGACTGGTTGCTATCTTCAACGCTCAAAACCTGGAGGTGCTCAAGATGCTCGTGGTGCTGGCCAGGGATGCCCCTGGTCCGGCCCTCGACGAATTGGTGCCGGCGAACCTGGGGCCTCACGAAAAGCGGGCCCACATCGAGGCGGTCCTGGAGCAGGCGGTCAAGGATGGCCTGATCGAACCGCCGGAACGATTCACGCAGGAGGTGTTGGATGTTGAGGCAGGTGCTCCGGCGGCGAAAGAAGCGGCCGAGCTACGCGGCGGCGAAGGCGGCCCTGGAAACGATGGAGGTGGAGAAGTGGTTTAAGGCTTCTCCGCTGCGGTCCATCGAGGGGCTGCACTATTCGCCCCACAGGCCGTTCCCCAAGCAGCGGGCGTTTCTGGACCTGACCTGCCAGGAGGCCCTGTACGGGGGCGGGGCGGGCCCTGGCAAGACCGACGCTCTCTTGATGTGTGCCCTGAAATATGTGCACGTGCCGGGCTTCTCGGCCCTGGTCCTGCGGCGTGACTTCCGGCGGTTGGCCCTGCCGGGCTCGATCATGGATCGTGCTCATCTGTGGCTGGGGAACAAGCGGTCGGACGCTCGCTGGTCCGGTCAGGATAAGGCCTATCGTTTCCCCAACGGCTCCAGCATCCAGTTCGGCTACATCGATAACCCGGACGACCGCTATCGCTATGCGTCCTCCGAATACCAGATGATCTGCTGGGACGAGCTTACCGAGTTTCGGCTGTCCGAGGACGAGTCGAATCCTTACGAGTTCATGTTCTCCCGGCTCCGCAAGCCCAAGGGGATGCCGGTGCCCCTGTGCATGCGGGCGGCCTCGAATCCGGGCAACATCGGGCACGGCTGGGTGAAGCGGCGGTTCATCACCGAGGAGGCGATCCTGGCCCTGCTGGACGGCAAGCCGCGGGTGTTCTTCGCGGATCCAGAGACCCGCGACCGGGCGTTCGTGCCGGCCCTGCTGCAGGACAATCCGGCTATCGACGCCAAGGCCTACGTCGCCAACTTGATGCACCTGCCGGCCGTCACTCGTGCCCGGCTGCTCAAGGGCGACTGGTCGGTCGTGGAGCACGCGATCCTGCAGGCCGCCTGGCTGCGGTATTTCCAAATGAAGGGGGACATGCTGGTGCCGCTGGACGGCCACAAGGACGTCGTGCGGGCGGGGATCGTGAATTGGCACGAGTGCCGGCGGTTCGTCACGGTGGATACGGCGGGCACGACCAAGCAACGGGCCGACGAACGCAAGGGCAAGCCGCCCTCGTGGTCCGTGGCCGGCGTGTGGGATTGGTGGCCTGGTCCGCGGTTCCTGTTCCTGCGGCACGTGTGGCGGGACCGGGTCGACTGGCATGGCCTGAAGGCCGGCGTGCGGTCCGTGCTCCGCGAGTGGGGCCGGCCGACGTGCCACATCGAAAACGCTCACCACGGGCCTCCGCTGTCGGCCGAGCTTACCTCGGAGGGCTTTCGCACGTCGCTGGTCAATCCGGTGCAGGCCTACATGAAGGGGCAGTCGGGGGTGCCGGGCAAGGTCGAGCGGTCGGTGCCGCTGCAGAATATGCTCGAAGAGGGGCGGCTGTTCCTGCCGCAGGCGGACAATTCTTGGGTTCCCGACCTGGAGGCCGAGTGGCTATCCTGGACCGGCGACGAGGACGAAACGGCGGATCAGGTGGACATGGCCAGCTACGCGGCGGCCCTGTGCGATGGCGGGAATGTCTCGTCGGGCGACATGGTCTTGTCGGCTCCGGTTATCTCACGGATGGGAATCTCGAACTATGGGCTCGGCCCCCGCTGAAATCTACGAATACCAGACCATTGTTTTCGAGGGCGTGGTGGACGCTCGCGTCAATGCCCTGGCGGTGCAAGGCTGGCGGGTGATCTCGGTCCGCCAGGGCGGCTACTTCGCGGCGGATGATCGCTATTCGGCGATTGCCACGTCGGTGGTCATGGAGCGGCTGCGGCCCGTCCCTCCCCACGATCCGGTGCCGGTGCGTGGGAAGGGGAAGGGCAAGCCGCATCAGTAGGAGAGAGGCCCATGCGTGGGTCGTCGTCGCTCGTGGTGACTGGTGCAGCGGCAGGGGCGAGTGCGGCCAGTCCGTAGACTCGTTGGCAGTAGCCGCGTACTGCGGCATCGACGGACTTGGCAATTTCGGGAGAGTCCAATCGTCGCTCATTGCGAGCCGAAAAACTGGAGTCGCCGCACGGTGCGACCATCAGCCGGTGAACCTCAATCAGATTTACCACTTCGCTATTCGTGGCCGGGAATCGGCTTGCCGGCCCGTCGATGCGACGTAGCGGCTGACGCGGTTCCTTGTACGGTCCAGCGTTGCTTACTTCGCAGTAAATTTTCCCCTTGTTGGTCCGCATCCACTCGCCCGGCTCAAATCGCGTTCGCGGCGGTCCATCGTCCACGAACAGCACCGCTTGCGGGTTCTGACCTTGATGTCCCGGAGGTATCTTTTCCTCTGGCTTGTGATACAAATCGCCCTGTTCGGTATCACATCGCGGCGGGTTCTGCCCCTCGGGGACGGCGTGTTTCAGGATGTGCTTCATGCCGGCCGTGAGCTTGTCCATTAGCGGCGCTTCGCTGGCGGCTCGATCCCGCTCCCCTGGCTCATCGTTTTTCCCTTTCGTGGTTTGGGCGTTCAGGGCGGCGACGATTAGGTCGGCGTTTTCCATACTGCTCGTGACCGCCAGAATGACGTTCCGCGCATGCGGTTTGATCGCCCAATCACTGACCCCGCGTATCGCGTAGTATCGCGGCTGCGCCCGCGTCGCCGTGCTTTCATTCATCGTTTTCCCCTTTCGTGGTTTGGCCCCCAGCGGCAGGGGCGAGAGCGGCTACTTCCCTGAAAATGCTCGTCAGCCGGTCGCCGTCAACATGACTGACTGTGAATGCGTGCGGCGAGTTCCGTGTTGGCTCGGCATACTGAAACGACACGCACCAGCCCACAAGATGCCGCGCCATTTCGGCGGCTTGCTCGGCGTTGTCGGTCGGAATGTAAACTGTGACTTGCTCGCTCATGAGGCACCGCCTTTCACGTCCGCGATTGCTACAAGTAAGGCATCGCGTGCTGCGGTTAGCCGCGCTTGGTGGGTGGCGTCCAGCCCTATAACGCCGCGCGTTTCACGTATGGCCAACTCACAGGCCGCCTTCAGCCGCTCCACTTCGGCCCGCAGCGATTCGTTTTGTTCACGGACTTCCGGGCAGTCTAGGTCGGCCATCGTCGTTCTCCTTGAGAAAGAAAAATCGGCCCGTTCCGCTGCAGCGGCGATCCGTTCTCCGGCCTGCGTGCTTGCTAGGCTCCGCAGCGGGCCGGCCCTCACTATTGCGTCCGTGCGGTCTCTTGTCTACACTGGCGGCAACAAATTACTCAAACCCGGAGGTTCACGGCTATGGATGACGCTGTTGAAAAACGGAAGGCGGTCACGGTCGAGCTATTGGAACGCGAACGCGACGGCGTCGTGTCGGCTCCCTATTTCGTCCTGGATCAGCTGATCGAGAACCACCATCCCGACTTGGGCCTGGCTCGGATCGCCATCGCCTGGCGGATGTCCGAGGTCCGGGACGATGCCGACGGCATGGTCGAGTTCGGGCGGGTCAAGCGGGGTGCCGATCTGGACCGGGCCCTGGCCCCCTACGACTTCGTTTTCATCATCGCCCACGAGGTGTGGAACCGGGCGGCGATCAACGAATCCCGCCAGGAGGCTATCCTGGACTGGCTGTGCTGCCACTGCATGCCGGTGATGAAGGACGGCGAGCAGGTCGTCGACGAAAAGGAGCGGCTGTGCTGGCGGCTCCGAAAGCCCATGCGGGTGTTCCCTGAAAACGTGGGGCGGTACGGGTTATGGAATGCCGAAAAGGTGGACGAGGCGGTCAAGCGGCACAACGACTCGAAGCGGCCTCTGCTGCCCTCGGAGAACGGT
>JADMIO010634715.1_pt1 | contig 12205 bp, 13 predicted proteins | sample 8958161 | NCBI WGS metagenome assembly JADMIO01 (sample SAMN16585339, study PRJNA669376) | soil metagenome | isolation source: Crop rotation soil | place: USA: Cullars Rotation, Alabama | collected 2011 | reverse complement strand
AACAACCGCCAGTGAGACCAGTCCAAAGACGCCGACCATCAAGAGGCCGGCGTAGAGAATTGAGACTCCGCGGCGACGCGAAGATTGAACCACAACCCCCACGCGCAAAACGCGAAAACGACGGGGTAACATGGCGTTCCACTCCTTCCGCAGCGCCGCGACGTCGCAATTGCTTTGCGATGACCGCGGCCCGAATCAATCGCGCGCCGGATCGTCACCCAACGCTCCAGCGCGTGTTCGAGCCGCACATCTGATCATCGTTCACTGCGACGAGCTGCCGCTGCCGGTAGATGTTCCGGTCTGACCGGCGGTGCTGGTCTGATCGGGACCACGCTGTTCGCCGGTCGATTCAGTTCGTTTCAAACGAGATATGCCTTCCATGGCCGGCGTCGACGAGCGCGGGTTATAGCCGCTCTTCACGACCAGCGCGTCCGTGCCGCTGCCTGATTCCTTGAGCCAGTTGTCGATCGCGGCGCGGCGCACATTCACGGTGGCATCATCGAGCGCGCCAAGATAGACGACGGCGGGCTGAACGCCGCCTTGCATCATCATCTGTAGCTTTGCCTGGCCGAGCGTGTTGAGCTTGCCGCCGGTGAAGTGCTCGCTGGAGAGGCTGGCGTCGGCCTGCGCACCGGCGGCGGCCTGGGCCTTGGCAAACTGCGCCCACGAGCCGCCCTCAGTGGGCCACCACGTGTCGCTCTGCTTGAGCATGTCGTCGTGGGCCTTCTTCTCTTCCTTCTTGGCCAGTTCTGCATCCTTCTTGGCCTGCTCCTTTTCCGCCTTTGCCTGCTGCTGCTCCTGCTTCGCCTCGGCCTTGGCCTCGGATTTCGCCTGGGCATCGGCTTTCTGCTTGGCCGTTTGCTGGCAACCTGAAATCATCAGTGCCATCGCTAACAGCGTTAACATCGCCTTGAGATTTCCGCTGCGAATGATCTGCATATCAAATTCCTCTTCTCTTTTCGTTCTTCACCACGGCGATGGTTTATTGCGAAAATATCGGGCTCTTGAAGAACAGGATGAAAGCTGGCCCGCCCAGCACCAACAGCACACACGGGAAAATAAACAGCACGACGGGAAACGCGAGCTTGACCGTGGTCTTGGCGGCCTGCTCTTCGGCGGCATAACGGCGCTTGTCTCGCAAACTTTCCGCATGGACGCGCAGCGCCTGGCCGATGCTCGTGCCGAATCGCTCGGCCTGCACCAACATTGCCGCCAGCGACTGAAGCGACGCGCTGCCGGTCCGGAAGCCCAGATTCCGCAGCGCTTCGATTCGCGAAATTCCGATGCGCGTCTCCATGTGGGTAATGCCCAGCTCGCGGCTGATCTCCGGGTGCGCCAGGGCGATTTCCTGGCCGACACGCTGGATGGCCGCGTCGATCGTCAGGCCCGCCTCCACGCACACAACCATCAGGTCCAATGCATCGGGCAGCGACGACTGCAACACGCGCATGCGGTTACGAATTCTCCAGTTCAACCACATACCCGGAGCCAGATATCCCAGCAACCCGATCCAGCACGCCAGCAGCATGCCCATCGTCGGAGACATCGTCATGCCCAGCAGCCCGCCGCCGATGAAGCCGGCGAACATCAGGATCAGCTTCAATCCAACATAGACGGGCACGGCGTTGGGCGAATAGACGCCGGCATGCGCCAATTTCACCCGCATCTTGGATTGCTCCTCGCGCTCCTTGGGCATGATCGGCCTGGAGGCGGCGCGGGATATCTTCTGCATCGTCGATGCGATGGGACCGGCCGACGGGGTCTCTCGCGCAGTCTGCGCGGACGGTTGCTGCTCACCGGTCGGCTTGGCGGGCTGAAGGCGCTGCTTCAGCGGATTCTCATCGCGCTTCAGGATCAGTCCCAGCACGACGAAAACAATCAGGGAAACCGCGCCGAAAACGAGCACCGCGAAAACCATTCGAGGATCGATGTTTTGCAAATACTGCTGCATAAATTCCCCGCCTTACATCTTGACAGTCACGATCTTGCGGATCGTGACCAATCCCATGATCTGAAGGAACACGCCCGCGGCCAGCAGATAGCGCCCTTCAGGATATTTGATCAGCACTTCGGCGTACGAGCGATTCACAAGATAGAGCAGAAAGAAGAACACGAACGGCAACGCCAGCAGAATGCCACCAACCATCCGCCCTTCGGCCGTGATGGCTTTGACGTGCTGCTGGAGGCGGATTCGGGCGCGCACCATGCCGCTGATGTTCTTGAGCACTTCTGCCAGATCACCACCGGTCTGCCGCTGAATGAGCACGGCGGTAACGACGAATGACAAGTCGGAGACATCGACGCTCACGGCCATGTCCTTCAGCGCATCTTCCAGCGGCTGGCCGAGACTGTGCTGTGCATAGCATCGGGCAAATTCCGGCCCGAGCGGTGCGGGCAACTCTTCGCCGGCCATCTGAAAGCCCGTCGCCAGGCTGTGGCCCGCGCGAAGGATGCGCGTGATGAAATCCAGCGCGTCGGGGAGCTGATCGTCGATGGCCTTGGCGCGCTTGGTTCGCTTGGCCTGCATGACAACGAACGGCACGGCGGCGGCGATTCCGGCGGCCATCACGCCGATCATCACCGATTGCGTGAGCGCCGCGGCGATGGTGAAGCCCGCCATCGCCGCCATTGCGACGATCGAGAAAAATCGCCCGGGCGTTGCGTTCGGCCAAGCCTGCCCCAGCGCCTTCTGGAATCGCCCCATGACCAGGGCGCGGCCGGCGGCAAGCTCCTCACGCTTGGGAAGGACAATGCTGCGATAGCTGGCCGGCGCTTCGGTTGGCCGATTGGTGGACATGCGCTCCTGAAGCCGCTCGCGCTTGCCGCGCACCAGCTTCAAAAGCATCTGCGTGGCGATCCATCCGACCACCGCCGCCGAAACGGCGCCGACCATTAAAACGATGTCGTTCATAGCTCACCTGCGTGCCGAACACTTCGGCGCGCGATCCTCAGGCGATGACCCTGTGCATGAACAGCTCGGGCGGCAACCGCATGCCGTGGTGTTCGATTCGCTCGTGGATCCGCGGGCGGATGCCCGTGGACATGAAATGCCCGACGGCATTGCCGTTAGCGTCCACGCCGGTCTGCTCATACGCAAACAACTCGTGCATCTGAATCTGATCGCCTTCCATTCCGGTGATTTCCGACACGTTAACGACGCGCCGGCGGCCGCCCTTTAGGCGCTGGGTCTGGATCACGATCTGCAGGGCGCTGGCAATCTGCTGCCGCAACGCCCGGATCGGAATCTCGAAACCCGACATCGAGACGGTGACTTCGAGGCGGCTCAGCGCATCGCGCGCCGTGTTGGCGTGGACCGTCGTCATCGAACCTTCGTGGCCGGTGTTCATCGCCTGGAGCATGTCCAGCGATTCGGGGCCGCGCGTTTCGCCGATGATGATTCGATCCGGCCGCATGCGCAGCGCGTTTCGCACCAGATCGCGCTGCGTGATTTCGCCGACGTTTTCAATATTTGGCGGGCGGGTCTCCAGGCGGATGACGTGGGTCTGCTGCAGTTGCAATTCAGCAGCGTCTTCAATCGTGATCACGCGCTCATTGGTGGGGATAAAGCTCGAAAGACAATTGAGCAGCGTCGTTTTACCTGAACCGGTGCCGCCGGAGATCAGGATGTTGCATCGCGATTTCACCGCGGCGGCGAAGAATTCCAGCACCTGCATCGGGAACGCGCCGTGGCGGAGCAAGTCCTCCACACGCAGCGGCGCCGTGCCGAATCGGCGAATGGACATCGCCGGGCCGTCCAGCGCCAGCGGCGGAATGATCGCATTCACGCGGCTGCCGTCCGACAGGCGTGCGTCAACCATCGGCGAAGTTTCGTCGATGCGCCGGCCGACCTGCGCGACGATGCGGTCGATGATCTGCCGCAGGTGCGCCGCATCGCGGAACTGCACGTCGCACTCTTCCAGGCGTCCGCGGCGCTCGATGTAAACGCGGTCGTGCTTGTTCACCAGAATATCGGTGATGTTCGGATCCTTCAGCAGGGCTTCCAGCGGCCCCAGGCCGAAGGTCTCGTCCATCACGTCGTCCATGAGCTTTTCCTGCTCGACGCTGGAGAGCAGGCCGCGCTCGCTCTGGCAGAGCTCGCGGATGAGCGCCCGAACTTCCTGACGGACGACGTTAAGCGGCGTGGCGCGCAGGCTCTGCACGTCCAGCCGCTCGACAAGCTGCTGGTGCAGCCGCAGCTTCATCTGCTGGAGATATGCCTGTCGCTCAGCCGGCACCGCCGGAGCGGCCGGCGCGAGCGGAGCTTCCATTACCGACGTTTCGGCGGCGCTGGTGATGGCCACCTGCACCGGGTCGGCAATCACTCGCTCAACCTGCTCGGGCGCAGGCTTGTTGTTATTTTTGTGTTCTCGATTTCGTACGAACAAAGCCATGTTACGTCCTCACAACTGGCGATTTTCTCCGACTCTTCGTCCGATTTGCGCTGGCAGTGGCACTTAAGTGCCCCTGCCGGCGGAGTCAATCATTCTCTTTTCCCACATGCCCATTGAGCATCTGCACCAATCTTCCATAGCTCGCGCTGATCTCGGCTTTGGGACTTCGCAGAACCAGCGGCTGACCGAAATTGATCGCCGCGATCGCGCTGCGGAAGTCGTTGGGGATCATCCATGAGATGGGAAGCCCCAGCGCCTTGGCCGCGTCGTCGGGCGTGATGTCCGACGCGCGCTTCTCAAAGCGATTGACAACAAGCTTGAAGCTGGCGGAATCGACGGCCATTCGCTTCATCGCGCTGATGAACCGTTCGGCGTTTCGCACCGATGGCACGTTGAGCTGGATGACCAGCAGATTCACATCCGCCGCCTGAATCGCGCCGGCATACAACGGCTCAACGCTCATCGCCGAGTCCAGCACCACATAATCGAACTGTCGCACCAGCACGCCAAGTAATCGGTTGAACCCCTGGCGATTGACGCGCAAGCTGTCCTCGGGCTGTTCAGGCCGGGCAAGCACGCAAAGGCCACTGCCCGAGTGGATCGCCATCGCGTTGTCAATCAGGTGCTTGTCGAGCGTTTCGCCGGTGCTCATCACGTCGGCGATGGTGTATTTCGGATTCAGATCAAAGCTTGTCGCGACTGAGCCTTGAACCAGATCGAGATCGAGCAGGACGGTTTTTGCGCCGCGCGCCAGTGAAACGGCGACGTTGCACGCGATGCTTGTCGAGCCGCATCCGCCAATTGACGGGATGACGTGGATGATCTTGGCCTTCTTGGTACCGCCGATGGTTCCGGAGATGCGCTCAATGCCAGCCACCAGCCGCTCGGGATTCACCGGCAGCGGCACGAATTCCTTCACGCCGTAGTGCATCGCCTCCATCAGGAGCTGCGCATCAACCGATTGGCTGCTCATGACGAAGAAGTTGACGTCCGGGAACTGGCGAATGAGCGGTCCGACGATCTTCAAGGATTCCATCGCCGTGGGATCGAGATTCACCATCACCAGCTTCGGCGCTTCAGGCCGGCGAAGCATGCCCGGCAGCGCGTCAAGCGACGGCATGGATGCCACGACGGTCACGCCGTGCTCGCTCAGGAATGTTGCCATTTCCTGGCGGTTGGTGGCGTCGGCGTCGATGATGACACAATTGATCTCAACGTACACGAGACAACTTCCTCAAATCCTTAAACCTCGCACGGGTCCTCAAAGCCCACGGACAGCGATCCGTGGGTTTTCAATTCATGCAATCATTTCTGGACCGGCGTTGCCGAAGCACTCGGCTGCGGCGGCGGTGGTACAAATCCATAATTCCCGCGGAACAGCGGCGCGCCGACATCCTTATTAGACGCCGACGCAGTCGTGCCCATAGCCGCCTTCTTTTGCACCGGGCCTCCGATATCCTGCATCAGGAACAGATCGCTTTCAGTTGGATTGCGCCAGTGCTCACCGGGCAGTTCGGGGATTTCGCCAGGATTGAGGGCCGCAATGATGCGCGGCGTCACCAGAATCACCAGCTCCGTTTCCTTGCGCTGATATCGCACCGAGCGAAAAAGCGCGCCCAGCACGGGAATGTCCCCGAGCAACGGTGTGACCGTCTTGCTGCCGGTTATGTTGTGGTTGAGCAATCCCGCCATCGCCAGGCTCTGTCCATCGGCGAGTTCAACGGTCGATGATGCACGGCGTGTTGTCAGGCCAGGAATCACAAAGCCGCTGAATCGAACGGCCGTCGTGAAGTCCAGGTCGCTCACTTCCGGCGCCAGCTTCAGGCGGATGTGACCGTCGCCGAGCACCACCGGCGTGAACTTCAATCGCACGCCAAATTCCTTGTATTCGATCGTAATCGTCTGATTGTTTCCGGTGCCGGATTGCGGGATCGGCACGGGAAATTCGCCGCCGGCGAGGAAGTCTGCTTCCTGCCCGCTCGAGGCGATCAGGTTCGGCTCGGCGAGGATGCGCAGAAGATCGTTTTCGCGCATCGCATCGATGAAATACGCAAACGCGGTGTTGCCGACTGCGCCCTTGCCGAACTGCGTGACCGCCGTGGGCAAGCCCGTGGGAACCGCAAGGACGACGCCACCAGTATCGCCGAGTTCCTTAAATCCCAAGGCTGCTTTCTGACCGACGTTGCTGCCGAACGCAGTCACACCGTCGGTGAAGCCCCAGTTGATGCCAAGTTCCTGAATAGCCGTCTTGGAAACTTCCGCGACGCGCACCTGGAGCATCACTTGTTGCCCGCCGGAAATTTCCAGCAGGTTGATGACTTTCTTGCCGTAAGGCGTGGCAAGCTGCTCGGCCTGCTGCGCCTGCAGAAGGCTCGTCACGTGGCCGGTCAGCACAACCGTATCTTCGGTGACGTTGGCCTCGATCTTGTTGCCGGGGAACATCCGATCGATCTGCTGCCGGAAGCCGCCGAGTTCGGTTTGCACGAGCACGTCGATGCTCTGGCTGTGGTCCTGATCGTCCCAGATGATGACTTGCGTGCTGCCGGCCTTGCGCGCGGTGAGCAGCAGGCGCGTCGGCGTCACGCCGTTGACATCGACGACCGAGGGCTCGCCGATGCTGATGCGCTTGCTGGGGCGATTGAGGATGATGACCGCGCTCTTGTTGACACCCAGGCGGATCGAGCCGTCTTCGCCAACGCCGCTGGCAATAAGCGGGGTGTTGGCGGCGTTGGTTGCGCCGCCGGCAGGAGGTGTGGTTTGTGCGCGCGCAATCCCGCCAAAAATCAGCGCGGCCGCCAGCATGGCAAATATCGTTCTGCCGAGTTTCATCTCACTACTCTGTGACTGTTGACGCATAAAAATTGCAGCTCCATTCAACATGGTGAAGGGCTTGCCCTCACCGACGGTCCACAGCTTGGAATCATGGCGAGATGAACTTCAAATTGGAACACGAATTGATCAACGGAATGGGTCTTTTTCCCGGTCTTTGGAGTCGCGAGCGCTGGAGCCGCCGGCGGGCGGCTGCTGGTCGGGTTGATGGCTGGCGACCGTCCAGCCTTCGTCCGGATCTTTGAACGCGCCCTTGGGTCTTTCGTAAATGATGACGCCTTCATGCCCGCCGCGAATCACCGGCACGGTGCGGCGCTCCATCACTTGCTCGGGCGGTCGCGCATTTTGCGCCAGCAACTGCATCGCCGCGACGAGCTTATCCATGTTGCTCGGCCCGGAGGGTCCGGTCGTCGGCGCTGCCACAACCTTGGGCTCTTCCTTGAGGCCCGAAATCTGCGCCATGTTGACGCCGCCGCTACTGGTGGCTTTTGTATCGCTGGAGTTGCGGAGTACCAGGCGAAGGCGGCTGCCTTCGCCGGCCAGCTGGATTGATTCGGCGTCCTGCGGCTCGACAAAGAGCGTGACGGTCTTGATCTGCTGCGGCTCGCTCTTGGGATCGTCAACAATCTTTCCCATGTGGCGATTGACTGCGCCAACCTGCGCATTTTGAACGATGGTGCGCGCCATATCGCCGCCTTCCTGCTGTCGCAGCGTGGCGATGACATCCACATGCGAACCGGGCACGATCAGACCTGCAACGCCAGACGAATCATTGACGTCGATCGACACAGCGCGCATGCCCGGCGGAATCCTGCCGCCCATACCGGCGTCGGCGCCGGGCGGCTCCAGAAGAGATTCCTGCATTGGCGTGCCCTTTACGACCGATGCTCGCAGCACACGCCCGTTCAGTGTTTTTGGATCGGTGAACGCGGTCGCGCTGGCGACTTCCTGTGGCACCGCTTGTGTCATCAGATCGTCGGCGGTGAGCGCTTTGCCCGGATCCATGTCGTGTTTGGCAAAAACGATTTCAACGAGCTTGGTGCCCGTGTTCTGGTTGGCGTTCTTGCCCATCACCAGGTCTTTGCCGACATACATCGCCGCCAGGCCCATTACGATGGCCACGGTCAGCGAGAGCATTGTTTTCCAGTTCATTACGGCACCTCAACAGCACACAGTCGTATTTGCAATTTTCGATTTGCGATTGATCTGGAGGTTCAATTGCAAATCGCCAATCACAATTGCAACTCTATCCCTCTTTACGAAAGACAACCGTCGATTTGATCACGCGAGTGTCACTGACAATTCCGAATAAGCGAATTCCCACCTGACCCCAGGTGGTCTGCAAAGTCACTTGAATATCGTTGCCGGCCGGAGTGCTTTCCGGCGCGGAGCTGAAGCCCAGCGTGCACTTGGCCGGATCGACGTTGCCGCCGGAAAGAATCTGGTTGCAGCGCGCCGTCGCATTGGCGGTTGTGCCTTCGGTCGTGCTGGCAACGCAGGCGGTGCGCGCCGCCTCTCGAGCGGCGGCCTCGATCGTATGCTCGACATGGAAGTAGAAGGCGAACTCAACCATGCCGAAGATCAGCGAAAGAACGATCGGCAGCACGAGTGCAGCTTCCAGCACCTCGGCGCCACGGCGGCGATTATTGATGCGAGTTTTCATACGACGACTCACAATATCTCGTGCCATTTTTCACCTCCCCTGCCAAGAGCTCAGAAAGGCTTTGCCTTCAGTTAGCCCTTGGCGAAAAGAATTGTTCCCGCCAAGACCAACACCGTCGCCACCAGAAGATGAAGAGCGTACGGCGCGGGTTTGAACGGCGATGGGCCCGTCACCCGATTCTGCGGCGAGAACGCACCCAGCCTGGATCCGTGTACAGCGCTGACGGTAATCAATGCGCTGTCGCGTAGCAAGCGCCTTAACTGACCTTGGCGCAGACTAACACGTACCGCCACTATCATGCCACCGATTGCCGCTAAAGCAAAAACAAACAGAAGCGGTATCGGGCCTATCCATGCTCCCACACCGGCAAACAGTTTCAAATCTCCGGCGCCCCACGCGCCAAGCAAAAACAGCAATAGCGCCAGGCAAAAGCCCAGCGCCAAGCCTTCGGAGGCGCGCAGCAAAGTTCCAGCCGGGCTATAGCCCGTCGCCGCAAGGCACAGGCCACCAAGCATCAAGGTGAACGTCAGCCAATTTGGGATTCGGCGGACGCGCACGTCCTGGACAGCAGCCCAGACGAGCAGCACCACCAGAGGAAGGAACATCAAAATCCGTTGTGACACGATCGATTCCTGCCTGATGCGAGCACGCCGCGCCGCGGCTTGCGCCATGGCGAGTGCACATGCCCGTCACACCGCGGGACCTCCATGCCGACGACTTAGCCCAATGCTCCTTCCGCAGGAACCAAATGGCCCGAGCCCACAGAGGGCCTGAACGCTTTCGCTTCAGCTCTGCCCTTCCGTGGGCTCGGGTCAAAGTGCGATCCGTCGCTGCGTGAATTCCCACCAGCTCTGGCAGCCACGACGGCCAGCAACTACTTGATCGCCGTGTCCAGATTGTTCCACATCCCTGTGATTTTGGGTCCGATCGACGCGAGAGCGACGATTGCGCCCAGGACGATCAGACCACAGACCAATCCCCACTCGAGGGTTTCGGTCGCTTGCTCGTCCCTGACAACCCGCATAAGCGCTTTCATGGCGCTGCCCTCACAAGATGTCGCGTCTCGTGATCGCATCCCTGCGCGCTGAGTCGCAAACACGACCGGCGCAATCACTTGATCGCGGTGTCCGTGTTGTCCCACATGGCCTTAACCTTGGGGCCGATTGACGTGATTGCCACGATGGCGCCAATCACGATCAACCCGCAGACCAGACCCCATTCCAGGGTCTCCGTTCCGCTCTCATCCTTAACCAGACGAATCAAAGTCTTCATGGCGACTCCCTTTTTGGGACAACGTGAGACAGACAAATCAAACGCCGCACGCGCGGCGGAAAATTACTTGATCGCCGTATCCACGTTTGTCCACATTGCTTTCACTTTGGGCCCAATCGACGTGATCGCCACGATGGCGCCGATCACAATCAGACCGCAGACCAGACCCCATTCGAGGGTCTCTGTTCCGCTTTCTTCCCGAACGATTCGCGCAAGAATGGCCTTCATAAGCCAACTCCTTATCAGATGCGGTTGCACCACCCCTCGTCGGCAATCGCCGAAATGACGGCCAACACGGCCGCTCCACGAGCTAGATGTGCCACCATACCCACAACGTTTTTTACTGTCACGAACCCAGCCGTCACGACGATAGACCATTTGACGACACGCGATCGCTTGCGCACAGGCAAGTGACGTGTTCGCCGGTCTTTCGTTTCAGTTATCCGTTCATACGCCGCAGAACTGAGTCTCGAAATGATCTCCAAGTCCCTTGGCCAGCTACAAAAAACCCGATACCCACTCGCAGCCGGCGTCCCACGAGCAGGGCGTATTATCGGGTTTTGAATTGTTACGTCAATGTAATTTTAGCTGTTTTCCAATTCACATAAAGCCAATAACACCGTAACTACCTGTGAAAATGGATGTTTAGGCGCTTTGGATTGGTTATTCTGGTGCTTACGACAGGCGCCTGCCAACAGCGCGGCAAGACAGGCAATCTGGCACATTTACCAGCCTCAATCTGTGGCAACTGGAGCACTGACTCATCTATCCTCCGCTGCCGCATCAGGTTGCGATCAACCCACGTAAGCGAAACAGACGCCATTGTCGCTGTGTTGGAAATCGAGAACAAAACAACCGGTTCGATCGCCTTGTTGCCGCGCGACAAGGATGTTTTGGCTGAGACTGAGCCGACTCTAATCTGGACGGTGGGTGCAAAAATATATTTTTCGCAATCGGACGTACCAGTCCCGCGGCAACTGGCCGCGGGACAGAGTTGCGTCATCGGTCCTGTTCGGCTTCAACTGGCGCCATCGCTGCGCGCGCCGAGCACGCTGCAGGCAGTCTCAGTGTCGCTCGATACCGGCGCGCAGCGCATCGCCGCGCCGGCAGTAAGTATATCGATCACTCCCGCCACCTGGGGGCCGATGTGCGGAAACCTTCGCGCGTGCCTGAGCCCGCAGATCGAGAGCGTTCGCCTGGGGCAATCAGTTCATTTGTCCTTATATCTTTACGCGGGCGCCGAACGGTCGTGGGAATTCACGGCGCCCGATTGGGACGCGCCGAACATCCGCAGCGAAGATGGGCTGATCACGCTGCGCTACGCACCTCGCAGCGACAGACGAATGATGTCGCACACCACTGGTCCGATTCAACGCAACGAACTTGATGTGACGAAGGTGTTCTCACATTCGGGCAATTATCGCATGCGCGTTCAATTCGTTGGGCCGGGCGGATGCGAGATTCTCTCCAACGAAATCCCTCTGCGCATCGACGCGTCAGACCAGGCGCAAATCGGCGGCGCGCCCCTGCCGATTGCGCGCGTGGCTAGCAATCCGAGTTGAACGAAACGGCGTGCGCGCGATTCTGCGACGTCTTAGAATGCACCGGAATTAGTCATTCCGAGCGTACCCGCGAGGAGTCTCGATCAACGAGCGGCGCAATCCGGCCTTAGAGATGTCTCGCGAGTAAGCTCGACATGACGACGCGCGTCAGAGAATCGACGCCCCTCTATTTAGGGTGCCGTCGCGCTTTCGGACATTGGCGTAGTGCGCGTTTGATCGGATTCGCCAGATCCCTCACGGCCGCGGTCCTGCATACCGAATCGATCCGTCACCGAGCGAAAAGCGCATACGAAAAAATCCGCCGTGTTGCGCACCGCGCCGCCGGCCAGATCGAACAGCCGCGTGCGGCGCTCTCTTCCTAGTTCCGGATCAAGCAGATAAGTAACCCCCGCGCCCAGCAACATAGAGCCAACGGCACAGGCGGTTTGTCCGAGATAATGATGTTCCGGCTCAGGCCGGAAAGATTCGGGTATGTAGCGGCGCGCGCG
>JADMIO010380279.1_pt1 | contig 12205 bp, 12 predicted proteins | sample 8958161 | NCBI WGS metagenome assembly JADMIO01 (sample SAMN16585339, study PRJNA669376) | soil metagenome | isolation source: Crop rotation soil | place: USA: Cullars Rotation, Alabama | collected 2011 | reverse complement strand
CCGCCGGAACGCACCGTCCTTCGTGGGCGCGTACACCGCGATCTTCTTGGACGGGGCCCCCCAGCCGAAATGGGCCTCCGCCACCCAGTACGCGTTCTTGTCGAACTCGACGCGCGTGTACGCGACGTTCGACGGCTTCTTCGCGGCCTCCTGCTGCCATTTCTCGAACGTCCCCGCCGCCACGTCCCGCGGGGGTAAGGGGAAGAGGAAGCCGTCTGGGTCGTCCTCTTTCGGTGCGTCCGGAAGCGCGCAGCCGGAGAGGGTAACGAGGGCCAGCACCGCTGCGGGAACAAGCATGCGCATTGTCAATCCTCCTGTGACCGCCCCAGGGTTTCGTTGCGAGCCGAACATAATTATTGAGCTGACCAGTCGGTCAACATATCACCATCCGGTCCGCGTATGTCCCGGTCGGCTTATCATGGCCCGGCAGCGATATTGCGGCGCGCTGGCCAGTGTTTTCCTATTTGCCTTTCAAATACGTATCGTACCAGGCCAGAACGCGCCGCATCTCGTCGATCTGGTTGGAGCGCCTCTCCAAAATGTGGCCCTCGCCGGGGTAGACAACCATTTCGGTGGCGACGCCGAGGAGTTTCAGGCCTTTGTGCCACGCCCGGCCGTGGTAAAGAGGGACGCGCTCGTCTTTTTCTCCATGAAGAACCAATGTGGGAGTTTTGCAGCGTTCGATATGCGCGAGCGGGGAGCGGCTGGCAAGGAGCGGGCGGGTGCGAATCTCGTCGCCGCCGAAGTAGTAACGCAAGGGAGCCGCGATGTCGTTGGTGAGGCTGTAGGTCTGCAGGTCGATTACTCCACAATCCACGACGGCTGCCCGAAAGCGATTCGTCTGTGTCGTCGTCCAGGCGGTGAGATAGCCGCCGTAGCTCTGTCCGCCGATGGCGAGCCGGTCGGGGTCTGCGATCTTTTGTTCGATGAGTGAGTCGATGCCGTCCATGACGTCCTGGTAATCGCCGCCACCCCAGTCGCGCTCGTTGGCCTCGACGAATTCCTCACCCATACCGATGGAACCGCGCGGGTTCGGGAGGAATACGACATAGCCCTGTGACGCGAAATACTGACCACGTGACAAGTAGGTGCCCAGCCAGCTCGACCACCACATTCCTTGGGGTCCGCCGTGAAGCTCGACGATGGTTGGATTGGGCTTTCCGGGTGGACGGCCCGGCGGAGTAACCAGCACGCCGTTGATGAGTCGGCCATCGCGCGAGCTCTTCCATTGCACTTCACGGACTTCGCCCAGGCGCAGCTCGGCCAATTGCGGGTTGAGGTTCGTCAAGCAACGCGGCTTGCCGCGATCCTGAATGACGAAGAGGTTCGGCGGTACCTGGCCGGTTTCACCGCCCAATACGATCGTCTGGCCATCCGGGGTGACCGCGAAGGCCCAAAAGTTCTTGACGTTGTCGGCGATGCGCTCGACCGAGTTTTTAGCGGTCTCAATGCGCAGCAAACAGTTCCGCGTTCTCTCGAACGATTGCACCCAAAGGTGCTTGGAGTCAGAGTCCCACGCAATCTTCTCAAAGGGAGTGCCCGGATAATCCTGCAAAGGATAGGACGACTCGCCGCCGCGCGCGGGAATGACGGCCAAGCGACGGGCGATGTGCTTGGGCGAGAAGGCGTTGTACGCAATGGTCGTGCCGTTCGGAGACCAAGCCAGGTCTGGACCGGCCCCGAATTGCTCGCTGGTGCTGATGTTGTCGGCCAAGACTCGCTCGATTTTCCCTGCCCGATCGAGGACCACCAACGCCGCATTCAGGAAAACGTCATCCAGAGACGGTGTCGGCGACAGAGCCACGGCGAATCGTGCGCTATCCGGCGCCCACGTGAAATCAAGGACATGCTTGTCGCCGTTCGTCACAGCACGGGCGTCGCGCCGCTGATTATTGTTGGTTGCGAGCCCGACCACCCATAGTCGGGCATTGATGTAGTCACGCCCGACTTCAATGGGCGCCGTCTCCGACTTGTTGCCTTTGTGTAGCGCTCGAAACGCAATCGCTTTGCCGTCGGGAGACCATTGGAAAGAGCGAATGCCTGCGATATCGTCGGTAAGCCGGACCACTTGCGACCCATCAAACGAGGCGAGAAAGATCTGTTGGGCCCCCTTGGCATCCTTGACCGACGATAAGAACGCGAGATGTTTGCCGTCCGGCGACCACAAAGGCTGAAGCACACGTTCGTGCTCTGGGGCAAACGGCCGCGGTGGTTTGCTGCCGTCGGTCGGAGCCAGCCAGAGTGTTCGCTTGCGCTCTGCCTGTGCCAGCGTCGTGTCCCATTCCACCAGCACATAGGCCACGGTTTTGCCGTCGGGCGTGAGTGCCGGAGAAGTAAACCAGCGAATGCCGGCGATGTCTTCCGGCGTGACCGCGCGCGGTGATGTGTCGCTCCCATCGGCACACGAGAGAGACATCGACGCCGCAGCAAGCATGAGACAGTTCCATCGCGCCAGCGCTGACATGTCGGCTCCTTTGAGTTGGCGACCGAGGGTTCAGGGCGGCCGTCCATGAGCAAAATCGATACCAATCGAGAATCACGTGATCGCTAAAGTCTCGCGAACAAAAACGCAGGAAGATTCTCAGAACCGGGATCGCCGGACAGAACAATTTCCCACTTCCTAGAAAAGAGCAGGTGAGCGAATGTAGTCGTGGGACTGATGTGCTTCGGTCGATCAGGCCGATCAGACCGAAGCAAGCTGGCCGAACGGCACCGTTCAGCAGCGGCCGCCGCGCTGGGCCACCGTGAATTTCTTCAAGCCAACACCGCGGCCGCCGTCCGCTGGGACGCCCGGATGGGCGGCGACCCGCTCCTTGATCACCAGACGCCCGGGATGAGACGCTTCGTCGTCGCTCGGTACATCTCGTAGTCGCTGCCAAATTCCTCCAGCATCATGTGCTCTTCGCGTCGCACTCGGAAGGCGAAAAGCAAGGCCATGGCAATGCCATAGGATGGGCCCGCCAGCCAGTTGGGAAGAACGAGCGCCTGGCCGGCAGAGTAAATGAACAGGGACAGGTACATCGGGTGGCGGACCCAGCGGTAGACGCCGCGCGTGACAAGCTGGTGGTGCTCGCGCACTTCCAGCGAGATCGACCAGTTCGGGCCAAGGTCTGCGTGCGACTGGTAGAAGAGCTAAAGTCCAAGCGCCAGGCACAAGGTGCCGACGACGAGCGGGATCGGGTGAAGTGGATAGTCCGCAAACGCGAACACCGGCGTAGCGATCCAGATCAGCGGCAGGAAAAACGCGATCCAGGCGATGGTCAGTAGGACGCCCTCCTGCAGTCCCTTGCGGCTCTTCACAACCGGGATCGTACGGCTCCGCTGCCCGTGCGGCGCCCGGATGACGACCATCACAAGGCTCGCCACGAGGATGACTGCCTTCGCGACCCAAGGGTTCATGGCCGGCACGCCCCCAACGATTTTGAGCGCATTCTCCGTCGCCGAACGGTTGATTCAAGTAAGCGGCGCTAGCGCGCTAATTCGCAACTCGGGCACTTTATTACAGGCGCCGCCATTTATTGCCGACGGCGGCCCATTATTACCCGGCACCAGGAATTCCGGCACGGGGGTCAGTGCCCTGATTGGACCCGCGCCGTGCGGCGTTGTCAATTCATCGGGCAGGGTTTTGCCCGCGGAGATCCGGCAAGCGAATGGCACGCCGACACATGATCGGTCGTCTGCGATTTCGACAGACAACGCTCGCAAATGACCGCCGGTTGGTCTGCCGGGATACACATCCATCCACAAGCTCGCGCAAGGTGAGTTTCGCGAAGAATAACTCCTAGTGAGATCGCAAGTCAAGGTAACTGTTGACTTCGCTGATTGGAACATCGTTTGATTATCATTGCACGTCGCAAGGTCATGCGGGATCATCGTGATCTGCACCGTGACCGAGTTGTCCCCGAAGCGGTTGCTTCACCAACAATAGAAACAGCGTCGAGGACCAAAGCGTCCGGATTGTGCAGGGGCGGTGCCGCCTGAGTGAAACTTCCATTTCGGAACGGTGATATATGACCGGAGTCCTGGTTTTCTTGCTTGTAATGGCCATTGCTGCCCTGGGAATCCTCGGCTATTACACCATCACATTGCACGTTAAAGCAAAACATCTGGCAGCGGACTTGGCCGGTCAGCAAGAGCGCTATGACAATAACAACCAACAATGGAATGATGCTGCTGCCGCGACGACCGAGCGCTATCAGGCCGTCGTGAATAAGCACAACGAGGACGTGACAAAGTGGAACGAGTTTGCCAAGGCAGCGAAAGCAGAGATTCAGCGATTGTCGAAATGGCGCGGAGTTGCGGACGCTGACGCGAAGGCCGCCGAAATACTTCGTGACGCTGGAGCGACCTTGGAGAAAGCCAAGGCCGATGCAACCAATCTGGTTGCCGTGGCACAGCAGCAGGGGGCCAACCTGCAGGCAGGCGCCCACGAGAAAGCAATCGCAGAGTTGGCATCTGCCAAGGAGAAGGCGAAAGCTCTCAAAGACGAGGCGCAGGCCATCCTTAATTCTGCGACGACGCAAGCGGCAAGGCTGACAGAAGCCGCCAACAAAAAAGGCGAGGAGATCGCCGGCAGTGCATACGATGCACTAAAAAATGTGTCGCTCTATGAGCGGACCGTCAAGTCAATGAAGAATATCATCGAAGGGTACGGGGACCAGTACATCATCCCACCGCATAGCCTCTTGGACGACCTTGGGGAGGATTTCAGTCATGTGCAAGCCGGATGGGAGTTGAAGCGGGCGCGGGAGTGTACGAGGGTAATGATCCAGAACCACACGGCCGGCGCGTGCGACTATGTGGAGGCCAACCGGCGCGATTCAGCAATCAACTTCGTCGTCGATGCATTCAATGGAAAGGTCGATTCAATCTTGTCCAGGGTAAAACACGACAACGCAGGCAAATTGGAGCAGGAGATTCGTGATGCGTTTACGCTGGTGACTTTCAACGGCAAAGGATTCCGCGATGCACGGATTACCGAGGGATACTTAGCTGCAAGGCTTGACGAGTTGAAGTGGGCGGCAATCACTCACCAACTGGCGCTGCAAGAGCGAGAAGAACAACAGTGTGCCAAGGAGCAAGCGCGCGAAGAGGCGCGTGCCGAAAAGGAACGGGCACGTGCATTGCATGAGGCCGCTAAAGAAAGGGAGACGATGCGGAGAGCAATGGAACAAGCCCAGGAACAATTCGAGCATGCAGCTGGGGAACAAAAAGCGATGTATGAAGCGCGGCTTCGAGAAATGGTCGAACGACTGAAGCAAGTAGAGGAGCGGGAACAGCGCGCTATCTCGATGGCTCAGCAAACCAAGAGGGGGCATGTGTACATCATCTCGAACATCGGATCCTTTGGCGACGATGTGTACAAGATTGGTTTAACGCGTCGTTTCGATCCGCGCGACAGGATTGACGAACTCGGGGGCGCCAGTGTGCCCTTCGGTTTCGATGTGCACGCAACCATCCTGAGCGACGACGCGCCGGCACTTGAGCTAAAACTTCACAAACATTTTCTGCTCCGGCAGATGAACAAGGTGAATCATCGAAAGGAATTCTTCCGGGTCTCGCTCAAGGAGATTCGTGAAGAAATCGAAAAGCTTGGGCTCACCGGCATTAACTGGACCATGACAGGTCAAGCGAAAGAGTATCGCGAAACGCTCGCTACCGAGAAGGCAATTAAGGACAATCCGGCGGCGCGTGACGCGTGGATGCGGCGTCAACTGAATCTGGAACTCACCGCGAATGAGGATCTGGAGCTGGTTGGCGCACTCGCTGAAGATGAATGATGGTGATTGCGAAAGGAAAAATGCGTGTTGGCCAGGCTGGCGGCGGAATCTTCGGTTCAATGAATCAGGAGTTTGCGCGACGTTCATCTTTTGTCAGTTCAAGCAACTCGCGGTGCACGTCGCGTAGTCGTTTTGGTGTCGGGTCTTCCGGGATGTCGGTGAAATAGTCCGGGGCAATATTCATCGTCCGTTTGAGTTCGGCGGCTGCGTCCGGCGCGACATCGAGGAACGACGACTCCATGTCGAAATCATAATCATCCAGTACCGTCGTCCGCAGGTCTTCCACGATGTCCATCCACACGGGCAGGTCCGCGCACGTCGGACGCGGACGCTTGAACGGTTCCTCATCGGGCAAGCGCCCGTCGTTCACGGCGGTCCAGTAACCCATCTCGTCCAGAACCGCCAAGACCTGACGCCGCAACCTGGTTCTCTTCGTTTCCATCTCCAGTTCAAGTAATCCGAGCAGCGTCTCATACACGGCCGCGACGGCACCGGCCAAGCAAGCGGTAATATGCAAGGGCGGTGCCTCGGTGTGCAGGAGCGCGCGACCGGCTGCCAGCAATATGGCTTGCTTTTGTCCGGGCGTCAGACGGTCGAAGACGGCGACACCAGTTTCGAACGTATCGTCTTCCCCATCTTCCCATCCGATGAGATCGGATAAATGGGCCAGCGCCGCGCGGAAAATGACGGCATGTTTCGCGGGCAGGACAAGATCCGGTTCGCCGAGTTTCGGCCACATGCGCTACACCTCGTCTCTGTTTTGCGAGCCTGGAAACGACATTTATTATATCGCGGCCGCGGCGGAATGCGCGAAAGGGGCATCGCCAACCGACAAGGTGAACGTGCGTGTGGTGTGGCGGCCTGGACACCACCGCCGATGTACGAGTTTCCGTGAGCAGCTTTGCTCGCCTCTCCGATCTCAAGGAGATCAATGCGGCATCCTCGCTCTTTTCCGCGCGGGGCACACGGACGTGGAGATCGCTGAATTACTGACCGCCGACGGTTATCGTGCGCCGTGTGGCGGCGCGATCACACGGGGCAATGTCGAACAACTCCGTCGGGACAGCCGGCTATTGCGATTTCCGAACAAATCGAATCCAAAGCGTAAGACTGGCTTCCTGACGATCGCTCAATTGGCCGAGAAACTGAAGGTCAGCCAGCCCCGGATCTATCGTCGCATCCTCGACGGGACAATCTTGGTGAAAAAAGACGGTGGCATGAGGTGTTCCTTATTCCCGGATACGCAAGCGACGTTGGCGCGGTTGAGGCAACTGTTCGATGGCAAAATCGGCCGGATTTCTTTCTAACGGGAGTATCCTTGTTGGGTCGACGGCAAGCCGCTCGTTGTTGCCTCGGAACGCCATCAATCTTCCGATCTAACGGTACTGCCGTTCAGCGGCAGGCGCACGAGGGAGCGCAGCGACTGACGCGCCCGTTCCGACTGCAATGCTCGGTTAGCCGCTGCCCACTCGTTCAAGGTACCGCTGATATCCCTCGTAGGGTGGACCACTTCGGAGGTACGCCGCATAGGCGTTGTAGTGAATCTCACACTCGCGAATCAACTCCGAGAAGCGTTCTTCCTGCCGCGTGACCGTCACATGTGCCTTGAACTCGCTGAGCCGGGCGAGGAGATCCGCGCATTCGTTTTCGCTAGCGCCATCCGTACCATAGAGGACGGCGTCGGGCAACTCGTGAAGCGTGTATTCGAGATACGAGGCGTGGCGATCGATGAGGCGTCGTCTAGCGATGTCATCGGCAGGGTCTATCCGGACAGCTTCGGCAAGCAGGGCAACGGAGGTTCTGAGTCCAGGTGGCAGAGGAGGATCAGGCGAATTCACGAGGAGCGCTTCAAAGGAGGCAAGCCAGCGTGCGCAGCCGGGTTCCCGACTTAAAACTCCTTCGGCCAGCGCAGGTAGAATAGCTCGCCGAAAGAGCGGAAATCGCACTGGTGTATCACTTGATCGATCTGAGACGTCGGCGGCAACATTCTTCGCCCACGGTTTCCAGATGTCCGGTGGGCTCTCCAGAAGGGCATCGACGAAGCCATCGAGCGCCGGAATCACCACCGAGCGGATGCGATCGCGCTCGGCAGCGAGGTACGCATCCCAGAGGCCTTGGAGACGTGATTCCAACATCCGCACACCTATGAGCAACCAGCTAACGTAAAGAAAGCTACGCACCAGGCGGCTGAGTATTTGAGTGCTTGGTCAGCAAAGCCAGCGCCTTGCGGTTCTCGTAGTTTCGGGCAATTTCGAACGCACGGTCGGTCGGAATCGCCCCCGCTGCAAGCAGAAGCTCGGTCAAGTCTGTTGATTCAAGCCCAGTTTCATAATGAGCCTGCCATGCACCATCGCTTTCAATATCGATGGCGTGGACCAACGGCGTCCATCCATCCCGAAGATCGCGATTGATCAGTGCACCGGCGTCGATCAGACGGCGAACGATCGGCAGCCATTCCTGTTCGATTGCCAGATGAATCGGCGGATCACGCGGATCATCCGCTGCATTCACATCTGCCCCTGCTGCAATCATCGCATCGACAGCGTCAAGATCGCCCGACCAGACCGCTCGCGAGAACTCTCTTGCATCAACCATGCGAGAACTCCGCCGTCGAACGACACTGTTGACCTGCCGCGGCGCCTGGCGAGACGTTGAATTCTGAAAAACCGTGATGCGGTCGCCGTCGGGTTGCAGCGGTTGGTTCGGCGGCTACAGCGTGTCACAAATAGGTTTCCAAGCCGTTGCCGCCAGTTTTTCGAGACCCACGAAATACAAGGTGTAGAAACCCTCTCGCGTCTGCCGTAACAATATCGCCCGTTGGTCTGAACGCCAGGGGCCGTGATGCTGCGTGAACGATCATTTTCCCACCGGCATCGGAGGAACTAAGGGTTTGCGCGGTCCGTCAAGTAATTGAAGGACGCTCCGCAATTCGCTCGCGGAAGTCCCGAACTCTTGATCTGCGCCGGCACGGCCGGCCGCGGTCTTGAGACGCTCGATGCCGGCAATGAGCGCTGCTCTTACTTTCTCGTTCGGCGAATACCAACGGCGGGCGCCGGACTTGCCAGGAGATTCGACCCCGGCGAAATACGCCAGGTCGCCCGCCGCCACCCGAATCGGGAAAGGTTCTCCGTCCGTCAACAAGTCGATGAAATAGGCTTGGAGCGCCGGTTCCCACTTTGGATCAACTCGATCGGCATATTGGTATGCAGTCATCAGCCCGGACGAAATTGCACGCCGATAGAGCGCCGGCCAATTGTTGTCGTGTAACCGCGCCGCAAGCTGTTGACCAGTCGCATCTGGGTGCCTTTCCGCCAAATCGTTAAGGATGAAAAACGCCAAGTTATCAATATTCCTTTCGTCTTTTTCCAGCTTCCGCCGCTCAGAAGTAAGCGCCAGCAAGTTCTTCAGCCAAACTTCACACCGGTCGGACGAATCTTCAAATCCGCGGGTTGTCGCCCGAAGTACGTAGTCCAAATGCTGGAGCAATGAAAGGGAGAGATTGGCCTGGGGGTCGTTCCAAAGTTTGCGCAGCGAAGTTCGCGAGGCCCCGTCGCGGTCCGCTTCCGCATCGCGCCAAAGTTTCGTGGAGACACCGGCGAGCGCGTCGTGACGAAGGCGTTCCGACTCGGTGGATTTTGTCACGACGTTGGTCCACGCCATCAACCGATGGTCCTTTGGCTCACCGGCTAAGGCGCGAACCCGGGCATAATACTTGGTCTCAGAAGCTTCGAATGTTGATACCCCCCCTTAACGCTGATGCGCCATCCGAATGCTCAAATGTTCCATCTTTTTTTTGGCGAAGGACCAGGTAATAGCATTTCGCTTTGGTCAAAGCCGATTCCACGTCCCATTCGATTTGGCAAGCATAACCCGCATCTATATAATCGTGCGCGATTCAGCTGCACAGGTACTTGAAGGTTAAGGGAAGGGCAGTGAAAATGGGAATTCCCCAAATGCTACATTCTCGGGGCCACGCGCCCCAAGGAGGGAATTCCCATGTCCTTGATTCTGGGCGCGGTGCGCTTCTCCGTCAAGGAGAAGCTGTGTAAGCACTTGCGCCGCTGTCACAACGCCGGGGTCCGGGTGCGCTATTTGATCGTCATCAATCTGCTCAACGGTCGCTCGGCCTATCAGACCGCCGAGGTGCTCGGCGTGCATAATACCACCGTCTATCGCGTGGCGCGCCGCTTCCGAGAGCATGGCGAATGGGGCTTATGGGACGCTCGCGAAGATAACGGGCCCAGCAAGTTGGATGAACATTTTTTGGCCACGCTGCACTGGGTCGTGCGCGGCACGCCTCAGGACTACGGCTGGCGCCGGCCGACCTGGACGCGGGAATTGCTGGTCGAAACCCTGGTCCGCGAGACCGGCGTCCGCATTGCGGTGGCCACCATGAGTCGGGCGTTGGCCTTGGTGCAGGCCCGGCGGGGCCGCCCGCGTCCGACCGTGCACTGTCCCTGGGCCAAAGCCGCCAAAACCCGACGTCTGAACGCGTTGCGCTCGTTGCTGGCCACCTTGCCTCGGCGCCACGTTGTGGTCTACGCCGATGAAGTGGATATCCATCTCAATCCGAAAATCGGACTGGACTGGATGGGTCGCGGTCAGCAAAAGGAGGTCCCAACGCCGGGCACCAACGTCAAGCGCTATCTGGCTGGCGCCTTGGAGGTACGGAGCGGACACGTGCTGTGGGTGGAAGGCGAGCGTAAAACCAGTGCCTTGTTCATCGCTTTGCTGGACCACTTGTGCGCCACGTACCTGGAGGCACCGGTGATCCATGTGATCCTTGACAATGCGCGCATTCATGCCAGCAAGATTGTCCAGGCCGCGCTGCGGGGTTTTGCCGGCACCATTCGCTTGCATTTTCTGCCGCCCTATTGTCCCCAGGACAACACGATCGAGCGCGTCTGGGAAGATCTCCACGCCAATGTCACCCGCAATCACCGGTGTCCGAACATGACGGCGCTGATGCGGGAAGTTCGTTACTACTTACACAAGCGCAACCGAAAACTACTAACCGCCAGCAACAGAAAGACCAACAGACGTACCGCTGCCTAATCGCGCACGGTCATATAGCCGAATCATGATCGAATCGCCAGGCTTGAATGCGAAACCCTCCCCTTGGAGCGGTTGCGCGGCGACCTCATGAATCTTGAAGACGACATCGTACAGTGCGGGATATTTGTCTGGAGGGGTGACGCGTTTGGCATCGACCACCTCGGCAGCCGCGATTCCATACCCCTCCTCAAACTGCGAAAGGAGCGGTTCGGGAAGCATCCGTGCAGCATGTGCGACGCCGGGAGGAACAATGAAAGCCGCCAGGAGCGCCATTCCGTAAATCGCCTGCGTTGGGTAGTTATAGCACATGGAGGCTCCCTATGAGCTGTTTGCCGCCGAACGATGTAATTAGAGCCAGCGGACAAAACAACCCCTAACGGCGACTTAACGCTTTGAGGCGCTTGCCGATCGGTGCGAGATGAGATGCTTTGTCCGCTGGCACGTAGCCAGATGCTGATATCGCGGGCCAACGGCCAGCATATCAGACTACCGCCCCATTGCACTTCACCCATTATGCCGCCGATCGACATTGTGGTCATCCCCAACGGAACGATAAAGTGTTGAAGAAGTGCGACAGCCCAAAACTCCTTTTGCCGGCTGATAAACTACTGGCAATGGCGCAACTTGGGCAATTTCGCCATTTCAAGAACGAACGTCTTGGTTTCTACAGGGGGCATCAAGATGCATGGTAGAAGAGCAATCCAGTGGTAATAGCTATAGTGCCCGGCCGTGATCGGCATCACGAGCGCGGTCGTTGCCAGCTCGTTCGTGTGGTCATTGGAGATCACGACCGACGGGCGGATCATGGGGATCTCGCGTTGGACGATGGTTTATCGGCGCGCTTCAAACGAGAATTTGCTCTTGCCTCATCGAACGATGGTTTGTCACCATCGAGACATGAACATACGCCATCGTATTCATGAGCAGCGCCGGGTGCGGGCCGGTGATTTCTGCCGCGTAACCTCAACGGGCTCTGAAAGGTGCGAAACCTGAACTTTGAGCCTTTGGCAGAGCGATGGCGTCGAGCGGGAACTGCACTCAAGGAGGCCGAGAAATTGTGCCAATGGACCGAGGCGGTAGAAACCGTGGACGGAACGGTGTTTGCGCAGGCCGTAAAATGCCTGATGCACGTGCTCGCAGCGCACCGCCAGAGGTTCGAGACCCTTCTCGTCCAGGAGAAAAGTCGCAACGGCCACCAACAACTTTCACCGTACCTGGAAGGTCCTTCGTAAGCGGTCCGCCGAAGCGGACGTGGCCGTCATTTACGCACCCGCCTCCAGTCCCGTAAGCGTTCCCGTGCTGGAGCCGAATTTATCCGTCTCGATGCCTAACCGCTGGAGCATCGAAACGTACAGGTTGGATAACGGCGG
>JADMIO011664307.1_pt1 | contig 12207 bp, 6 predicted proteins | sample 8958161 | NCBI WGS metagenome assembly JADMIO01 (sample SAMN16585339, study PRJNA669376) | soil metagenome | isolation source: Crop rotation soil | place: USA: Cullars Rotation, Alabama | collected 2011 | reverse complement strand
CCGGGTTTCTGCCGATCAGGTAGCTCAGGAGGTTCTCTTGCTGCTCGATGGCTTGCTCGATGGCCGGTATCGCCTCCGCCGCATCGTGGACGAGTTCCTGCGCCTGTCGCACGTCAAGCATCGTCGCCACGCCCAGGTCTTGTCTCCGCCGGATGATTCGCAGGGACTCCTGGCGGGACGCCAGCGTGCGCCTGGCGATCTCGAGCTCGGAATCGAGCTCGCGCAGATTGAAATACGAGGCCGCCACGTCGCCCACCAGCGTTGTGACCACGGCTTTGCGCGTCTCTTCGCTGGCCAGCAGATCGGCCCGCGCCGCTTCGCTCGCCCGCCGCAAACGCCCCCAGACGTCGACTTCGAAAGTGAGAAGGTTCAGCAGGACGCTGCCGAAGGTGCGGTCGCGCTTGAACGGTTCGGGGGCTCGAATGCTGCCGTTTCGCGAGATGCGGTCGGTCACGACATCGCCGCTGCCGCCAAGAGTTGGGAGCTGATCGGCCCGGGTGATGCCGTAGTTGGCGCGCGCGACGTCTACCCGGGCGACGGCTTCACGCAGATCGTAGTTGCTGGTAAGCGCCGTGCGAATCAGTTGTTGCAGCTGGTCGTCCTTAAAGACCTCGAACCATTTCATATCCGCAAGCGTTTGCGGGTCGGGCGTCGCCGCCGGGTCCGCAACGCCGCGATAAACGGTCGGCACCGGCACCTTCGCCCTCTTGTAGTTGGAGCCAGCCTTGCAGGCTATCCCCAGACTCGCAATCAAGATCACGAGGAGCAATTGCTTAGACATGGCTACCCACCTCCTGTTGCCCCACGGCCAACGGCGGCGGCGCCGCCGGCGCCGGGCGCCGCCGTCTGCCCAGGCTCTCGATGAACGTGAAGTTGCCCGGAATAATGAATACGCCCAGAAGGGTTGCGACCAGCATTCCCCAGAAGACGCCCGTGCCCATGACGTTTTGCGCTCCGGCGCCCGCGCCGCTCGCTCGCATAAGCGGCACGACGCCCAGGATGAAGGCAAAAGCCGTCATCAGGATGGGTCGAAAGCGCAGTTTGGCCGAAAGCAACGCCGCGTCCTCCAGAGACAGCCCTTCCTCGTGCTTCGCCTTGGCGAACTCGACGATCAGGATGGCGTTCTTGGCTGCCAGTCCGATCAACATGACGAGGCCGATCTGCACGTAAACGTTATTGTCGTAGCCCATCAGCCAGACGCCGAAGAAAGCGCCCAGGCCGACGAGCGGCGACCCAAGGAGCACGGCCCAGGGCAAACGCCAGCTTTCATACATCGCCGCCAACAACAGGAACACGCAGACGATGGCAAGGATGAAAGTCGGCGCCGCGGGCGGGGCGATCTTCTCCTGGTAAGACAGTGTCGAATAGGCGAAACCCAGCTCTTTGGGCATGGTCTCCGTGAAGACCTGTTCGAGCGCCGCGAGCGCCTGCCCGGACGTGTAACCGGGGGCGGGGGCGCCCTGAATCTCTACCGAGCGCAGCAAGTTAAAGCGCGTCGTCAGTTCGGTGCCGGAAATGTCATTGATGCTGACGAGCGTCGATAGCGGAATCATCGCGCCCGTGGTCTTCGACCGGACATAGATTCGACTGATGTCGTCCGCCTTCAGACGGGTCTCCGCCTCGGCCTGCACATAGACGCGATAGAGACGCCCGAAGCGGTTAAAGTCGTTAACGAACGAGCCGCCCATTGCCGTCGCCATGGCCTGAAAGACTTCGTTGACCGGGACGCCGAGCGTTCGCGCCTTCTCGCGATCCAGATCCACCTTGACCTGCGGGTAATTCGGATCGAAGGAAGTGAAGACATTGCCCAGTTCGGGGCGTTGTCTGGCCGCCGCGAGGAACTTGGCCGTCTCATCACCGAGTTGCTGCACCGGCATCGAACCGCTGCGGTCCTGAACTAAGAAGTTGAAGCCCGAGGCCGCGCCGAACCCCGAAAGCGTGGGAATGTTGAACGGAAAGATGATCGCCTCCGGGATGGCCGCGAACTGTCCCTGGAGCTTCGCCATGATGCCTTTCACATGCAGCGCGGCGCTGTGGCGCTCGTCCCACGGTTTCAACCGGGCAAAGAGCGAACCGTAATTGGGTTGATAGGTGTTTGTGACCACCCCATAGCCGCCGATGGTCTGGTAGGACTCGACCCCTTCGGTCTTCGCCAGAATCTCTTCGACCTTCTTGAGCACGGCGCTGGTGCGAGCGAGCGAGGCCCCGGGCGGCAGTTGCACGTTGACGCCCATAATCCCCTGATCTTCGTCGGGGATGAACCCGGCAGGCAATTGACGCGCGAACAACCCGGCCCCCAGCGACACCAGCGCGACGATGCCGATCGTCAGGATGCCTCGGCGCACCAGCAGGCGCGAGGTGTTCACGTAGCCGTTTGTCGTAACGTCGAAAACTTTATTGAAGCCCCGGAAAAATACCCCGAGCGGCCCGCGCATCGGGCGCGGCGGCTTGAGCATCAAGGCGCACAAAGCCGGCGTCAGCGACAGCGCGTTGAAGGCGGACAGCAGGACCGAGATGGCAATCGTCAAGGCGAACTGTTTGTACATGCTGCCGACCAGGCCGCCGAGCAGCGCTACGGGGACGAATACGGCGGACAAAATCATGGCGATGCCGACGACCGGGCCGGAGACCTCCTTCATCGCCTGGAAGGTCGCCTCTTTCGGAGCCATGCCATGTTCGAGATGGTGGATGACGGCTTCGACAACGACAATGGCGTCATCGACCACGATGCCGATAGCCAGCACCAGTCCGAACATAGACAGCGTGTTGACCGAAAAGCCGAGCAGGGGAAAGAAAATGAAGGTGCCGACGAGCGACACCGGAATGGTGATCACCGGAATGATGGTCGCCCTGACGTTCTGCAAAAAGATGAAGACCACCAGGATCACCAGTACGAGCGCCTCGATAAACGTATGGAGGATCGCGTCGATGGAGGCCTCGACGGCGGGCGTCGTGTCGTAGACAACCTTGTAGTCCATGTTCGGCGGGAAGAGCGACTTGGCATGCTCCATGGTTTCGTAGATCGTCTCGGCGGCCTTGAGCTGGTTGGCGCCCGGCAACAGGTAGACCGCCATGGCCCCGGCAGGCTTGGCGTTGAGTCTGCCGAAGGAGTTGTAGTCCTGCGAACCGAGTTCGGCCCGCCCGATATCCTTGATCCGGACGACGTTGCCGGTCGCCGTCTGGCGGATGATGACATTTTCGAATTCTTCCGGCGTGACCAGGCGGCCCGGCGCGCTCAGCGTTTGGGTGAACTCCTGATCCTGCGGCGTGGGCGCGGCGCCGACCTTGCCCGCCGGCGCCTGGATGTTCTGCTCTTTGAGAGACGAGATGACATCAGACGGAGTCAGGCCGAGTTTGGCCAGACGGTCCGGCCGTATCCACACCCGCATCCCATAATCGGTGCCGCCGAACAGGTCGACCTGCGCAATACCCGGAATGCGGAGCAGCTGGTCGCGCAGATTGATGCCGCAGTAGTTGATGAGGAAGTTGGCGTCGTAGGCGTCCTGCGGCGAGTAGAGCGAGATCACCATCAGGATGCTGGGACTCTGCTTTTTGACCGTGACCCCCTGCTGGTTGACCTCCGCAGGCAGGCGCGCTTCGGCAGTCGAAACGCGGTTCTGAGTCAGCACGTTGGCGGTGTCCTGATCCGTCCCGACCTCAAAATTGACGTCCAGCAGCATGCGCCCGTCCGAGGTGTTCGACGACTTCATATAGATCATGCGGTCGACGCCGTTGACTTCCTGCTCGATAGGCGTCGCCACAGACTGTTCTACGGCTTCCGCCGAGGCGCCGGGATAGGTGGCGGTCACACGGATATTCGGAGGAGCGAGGAAGGGGTATTGCTCGACCGACAGCCCGCGGATAACGACGAAGCCCAGTAGGAGGGTCAGAATCGAGATCACCATAGCGACAATGGGCCGCCGGATGAAGAAATTTGCCATGGTTACCTCCCCTGTGTCGTCTCGCTGGATTGGCTCACGACAGTCCCGGTTGACGGGTTGACCGGGCTTCCCGGTCTTACCTTCTGCATGCCTTCGACGATAACGCGCTCCCCGGCCGTCAGCCCTTGAAGCACGACGAAGTAGTTATCCGACCGGTCGCCAACGCTGATGGTCCGCACAGAGGCGGTGTTTTGCGCGTCGATGACCAGCACGGTCTTGGCCCCTTGAAGTTCCTGAACGGCGCGTTGCGGCACGAGTATGGCATTCTCTCGCTCGGCGACCGCGACACGCACGCGGGCGAACTGCCCGGGCCGCAGGTAGCTGTTGGGGTTCGGGAAAACGGCTTCCACCTTCATGGTGCCGGTCTGCGGGTCGACGGTGCGGTCGATGACTTTAAAGGATCCCGATTGCGGATGGACGCTTTCGTCGGAGAGGATCAGCTCGAATCGAAGATTGCCGGAGCGTTGGCCTGTGGTTTCCGCGTCGGTCAGTTTGAGGTATTCAATCTCACTGATGCTGAAATCGACCAGAAGCGGGTTGGACGACGAGACGGTGGCCAGGAGGGTCGCTTCGCCGCGCCCGACAAGGTTCCCCTCGTCAACCTGAAGAAATCCGATGATGCCGTTGAGCGGGGCGTAGATCTGGCAATAACTGAGGCTGAGACCCGCCTGAATCACCCGCGCTTTGGCGGCAGAGACTTCGGCGGCGGCGCGCTCGATGGTGTATTTGACGGCGGCGTCGAGGTTGGTGAGGTTGGCCTGCTTGGCATCGACCTGCGCCTTTGCGGATTTCTCCGCCGCGATGGCGGCGTCAAGCTCCAGCTCCGTGACCGCCTTTTCCGCTGCCAGTGGCCGGATGCGGCGCAAATCCTGTTCGGTTTTGCTGAGCACGGCCTGCGCATCGGCCAACTCGGCTTGCGCCTGGATAACGTCAGCCCGCTGGCGGGCCTGAGCGAGATCGGCTTCCGCCTTGGACTGGGCGGCCTTTGCCGATTGCAGGGCGGCATCGAAAGGACGCTTGTCTATGGTAAACAGAAGCTGTCCTTTCTTTACCGGGGCGCCTTCTTTGAAGTGGACCTTCTCCAGTATCCCCTCGACGCGGGCGCGGATGTCGACCGTTTCATCGGCCCGGGTCTGGCCGACGAACTCACTGAAGATGGGTACGGTTCGTTGCTCCACTTCAGCGACGACGACGGCGGGAGGAGGCAGGACAGCGGCGCCCACCTTAGCCTCCTTGCCGCCACACCCCAGGCTGATCGTCATGGGTATCGTAATCGTCACCGCCAGGTAAAACTTGAGGTTGAGTGTTCGCAGCAGGTTCATTGGCAACTCCTATTCATTGAGCGTGGTTTTGGTTGAAGCATCCCGTCAATCATCCCGATGGTGGGAATCGTTTTTTACTTGATCGTCTAGGGTTTCAGCCAAGGCGTGCCGGTACGGGAAAAGCTGGCAACGGCGCATAGCGGCGCCATCCTCACCATCCATTCATAAACCTGGCAATTAAAACAGTGCCTGGAAGCGACCGGCTGCGACCTGATGCTACTCGTGACGGGTGGGGATGTGTACTGTCAGTTCTGACAGGTAATCGCAGAGCGTCTCTCCATCTGTACGCTTTATAGCCGTTTTCAATTGCGTGAGACTGATGGGCGACCTCGGCTTCAGGGAAGGTAGGGGCGGGGTCAGCGCATACGGATTTTGGAAACCGCGTCTGGCGGGTTTTTTACGTACGGCGCCAACAGCGTCTGCCAGGAATTCTTGAACCTTGTATAGTCTTCTTTGCACAACCCGGCGCGCTCCCTGGGGAGCGACCCGTCGCGAATCAGATGGGCATAGGTTTCCGGGTCATGGCCGTAGAGCATACAGAGGGTGTCGTAGAACCGTTGCTCGTCCAGAGAGTGCTCATCCCAGTAGATCTTCTCCTCGCCTTTCGCCCAATCCGCGTAAAGCTTAAAGGAGAGCGCGACGTCAAACGCCATCTGCTCGCCATCGGCGATTTCTTCGATGAGGATCAGAACCGAGAGCTGGTCCGCGGCGTCCTCTTCTCTGCCGGTGATCGGCAGATTCCAGACATTAATCAGCGCGTGCCCGATTTCATGGAATAAGGTAAAGGCGGTGGCGCCACGCACGGCCCCCTCAAGCTTTGCCTCGTCCTTGAGCTTCTCCGAGAAGAGAGCAAAGTAGCGATCGATGACGCCGTGGCAAAGCGTTACCTCATGAGTGTCCTCGTCGTAGAAGGCCTCCGGCTCCTCACAGGTTTTGAAAGCGACAACGATGTTGAAAGGCAGCGCCATTCGTTCATTCAACGAATCAAGCACGCACTCGATTTCCTGACGACTGATCCCGACCCGGCGACCGGCCACTCCGCCTGGCAGGGTCGGGCGCGGCTCGTAAGAGAGCATAAAATCACCCTGATCTTTCACTCCGGCTCGTGCGTATCGGGTTTGCCTGGGGGTGGCCTTTGCGAACGGCCCTGCCGGATGGAGCTCGGGATCAGGAGGCGGCGGCTTCTGCTGACGGCCCCCCAGGACGGGCAGGGTGATGAGGGCGAATAACAGGAGCGCCTCTATGAAGAGGCGCCTGCGTGCCCGCATCCTATTTTCCGCCGAATTGGAACGTGCTTTTCTCACCTGAAGTCTTCCGTCCGCGCCTGAAGCGTCAAGCAGCCCTATTCTATTGCCATACGCGCGAGGCCGATACTGTCACTACTAACAGCCTCGGCAAGCGAAGCGGAGTCACGTTGCCGTAGCGCCCGCCACGCCTTGACATAACCGGACGAGCCGCGCCTGTTCATCCAGGCCACCGCCGCGGACGAGCAAGGGTTCACAGGTTTGTTCGTTTGACTGGTAAAACTGACAGTTCCAGTAAGGCGCGACTCTCACTAGCATCCATGGCGGAGCTTGGGGTGGAAAACCCATTTACGTGAGTGAGAAGGAAAAGGAGCAACCCTGTATGAGTACCAAAAAAATCACACTGCTAACGGCATACGCCCTCGTCGGTATATGCCTGGCCGGATGGACCGCGACAGCCCGGGTCGCCCGCTTAGCGAATCCGTTGTCGCAACAGGCGAGCAAGAATTCGCGTCTGCAGGACGTTCCGGACGGGGAGGAGGTGAAAATCCTCGGCATCGTCACCAAGCGGAACGCCGACTCATTCGTCATGCGCGAGCCATCGGGCGCGGAGCGAATTGTGGCGCTGACGTCAGAGACCGAGGTCAAGACTCACAAGAAAGGCGCCTTTCGCGGAGGGAAAAGCTACGGCGTCAGCTACATCCTGCGCGGCCTGCGGCTGGAAGCGAGCGGTAGAGGCAACGCCCGGGGCCAGCTGGTGGCCGAAAGTATTCGTTTTGACGAGGATGATCTGAGAACCGCGCAAGCGCTCGAAGTGCGGGTAGACCCTGTGGAAGAACTCGCAGAAGAGAATCGCCAGCGCATCGGCGCCGCCGAAGAGGAAGCCAGAAGACAAGCCTATGAACTTGAAAAGAACAAGGCGGCTACCAGGCAGGCGCAGACCACTGCCGATGAGGCCCTGAAATCCGCGACCGTCGCCAATAACCGGATTAACGGGCTGGATGATTACGACCCTATTAAAACCATCACCGTGCTGTTTGTTACCGGCCGATCCGCGCTCGGGCCGAAGGGCAAAGCCGATATTGACTCGGCAGCGGCGTGGGTCAAGACGCAGAACACCAAGGGCTGGGTCGTAGCGGTCGTCGGATTCGCCGACACGACCGGCAATACCGCCGCCAACCGCGCCCTCAGTGAGCGGCGCGCCAATGCGGTGATTGGCTACCTGGTGATGAAACACAATCTGCCGTTGCAGCGCCTGGTTCAGCCCTTCGGTTATGGCGAAAACCAGCCCGCAGCTGACAATACGACTGCCGAAGGGCGCGCCAGGAACCGACGCGTTGAGATCCGGCTCCTCGTCAACAAGGGAATTGCCAATATCCCGTAGCCGCGCCGGCTCAGACGCGCGCCGCTTGATGGATGATCAGAATGCGGAAGTGGCTGAACAAATCGGCGGCGGGTGCGCGCCGGGCCGGGAGGCACAGGAATGGAAGCTGGCGGAATACTCGATCCTTTCCCTCTCTGGGCGCTACTGGCCATTACCCTCATGGTTGTCCTCCTCGCGGTCGAGATCGGTTATCGACTGGCAAGATATCGGCGGCGGCGATCCGAAGAAGAGAAGGAGGCGCCGGTTGGCGCCATGGTGGGAGCGACACTTGGTTTGTTGGCCTTTATGTTGGCCTTCACCTTCGGGTTGGCGGCCTCCCGCTTTGACGACCGCAGGCAGGTTGTTCTCGACGAAGCGAATGCCATTGGGACAACCTACCTGCGCGCGGCGATGCTTCCCCAACCAATCAGTACGGAGACTCGCAATCTCCTTCGCGAGTATGTAGAGATTCGGCTGGAGGCGGTGCAGTCAGGCAATGTGGATCAGGCGATCAGGCGGTCGGAACAAGTACACAATCTTCTGTGGTCACAAGCGGTCGCCGCTACGGAAAAGGACCGGTCACCGGTCACGGCAATCTTCATCCAATCGCTCAATGAGGTGATCGATCTGCACGCCAAACGAGTGATGGCCGGGTTGCAGAGCCGGGTTCCCGGGGCCATCTGGCTGACGCTTTACCTGCTCGCCGCTCTCGCCATGGCCTCTATGGGCTACCATGAGGGATTGACCAGCGCGAAACGGTCCGTCGCTGTGCTGGCGCTCGTTCTGTCATTTTCGGTAGTCCTGATGCTGATTGTTGATCTTGACCGTCCCGGCCAGGGGCTGCTTCAGGTCAGCCAGCAATCCATGATCGACCTGCGGAATTCCATCTCTGCCACCAACTAACTCCCTGCCGCAGACCGGAAGGGGTGAAGAGGGGAAGAGGGGAAGAGGTGAAGAGGTGACCGGATACCACCATCCGCCTTACGGATTGATTTTGCCGCTTGACGAAATCTACTCTCATCACGAGACTCACCTCTTCCCCTCTTCCCCTCTTCCCCTCTTCCCCTCTTCACCTCTTCCCTCTCGACGAAGGAGCTTTTTCCTGGAAGGGCCCCCAGCGAGTAGGCGAACGCCTGTCATAATTTTCAACGCCGCCTGTAAAAACTGACAGTTACTGGTCTGTGTCGTGACTAAATATAATCGAGCCCGAAGCCGGTCACCCGCTACGCGGTTGTGTCGTGTTCAGCGTCTTGTTCAGCAATGAACGGGGCGTCTGGCCAGTGGTTTTGTAACCTGTATGAAGGCGAGGTCTACCATGAAGCGAATCGTATTATCGATCATTTTTTCGGCGTGTGTCTTATCGCTGCCGGCGCTGGCGGTGCGTTCGGCGACGGCGAATCCCGAGATCGTAAGTCCCGAGGTCGTGGCGGCGGCGTGTGAAGCGAACCAGGAAGGGGAAGAGTACCCCAAGGAAGTCTACACGGGCACCCTGATCAACATGAACGGCAGGACCGTGAGCACCGGCTTCAACCTCACGCTTATCGGGCGAACCAGTAATGAAGAGGCGCAAAAATACCTCGCGGCTCTCGGCAACGGGGGGCAGGACGGCCTCTTGAAAACCATCGGCAAGAACGATCTCGGGTTCATCGCCGCGACCGGTCAGACGCGCCGCGACTTGCTGGTCGTCCGCGAAGCCGTGATCAACGGCAAACGCCGGATCATCGCCGCCTTCGAGCGCTGGATGGGGTTCTGGGAAGTTCGCGGCGGCTACCGTTCGGAAGATTACCCCTTCTCGATCATCGAAATCTTCTTCGACGAGAAGGGGCGCGGCACAGGGACGTTTATCGGGCTGGCCCAACTCAAGCTCGAGCGCGACAAGAAGACCGAGCAACTGCGCTTAGAGATAGAAAGCTTTGGCAGCTTTCCCGCTAAAGTCATGGGCGTGATGCGCCGCAAGTAAGCCGTTGACTCGAGCCGTCCCTTTCATTCCATCCGCCCCGGCACTCTATCTAAGGAAAGCGAGGTTTGCTATGCAACGAGCCATGATTTGCCTGATAGCCATCAGCTTGATTAGCCTCGGCCCGGTGCCGCCGGCCTTCTGTCAGCAACAGGCGGCGCCGACAATCGATAAGCCCTGGCCCCGGAGCTACAACACTCCGAGTGGGGCGAGCATTGTCATCTACCAGCCACAGGCGGCAAGCTGGGACGTCATCCCCGAGCCACAGGCGGCCCACTGGGACGCGCATCGGCAGCTAATCGCCTATGCGGCGGTCTCCTATTTGCCGGCCGGCGAAGCCGTGAAGCCCGCGCTCGGCATGGTGAAGATCGTGGCGGACACGGTGATCTCTTTTGAGGAACGGCTCGTCAAGTTCTCCGTGCTCAAGATTGCCGAGGCGAGTTTTCAGTCGCTTTCGAAGGAACAGATTCGCGAGATTGCCACGGAACTGGAAAAGACAATTCCCGACGAAGATCGCGTCATCGCGCTGGACCGGGTGATCGCCGGCATTGACAAAAGCACCATCGTCCCCAAGAACGTCCAGGGGATCAAAGCCGACCCGCCGACGATCCTCTTCAGCACAACTCCGGCGGTGCTCGTGAACCTTGACGGCGCCCCGATCTGGAGTCCTATTAAAGAAAACGAATTGAAGTTTGCCGTCAACACCAACTGGGATCTTTTTCTACACGAGCCGACCAGGACCTATTACCTGCGCATCGACACCGGCTGGAGGCAAGCCTCCGACCTGAAAGGGCCGTGGGTCGTTGCCAGTAAGCTGCCCGACAGCTTCCGGAAACTGCCCCCCGGAGAGTGGCAAGACGTACAAGAGACGTTCAAGAGCAAGAACACGGGTCAGACGCCGACGGTTTTCGTCAGCACCCAGCCCGCCGAACTCATTGCGCTTCAGGGCCTGCCTCAGTACGCCCCGATCGCCGAAACGGGTACGAAACTGCTCTGGGTGAGCAACACCGAAAGCGATGTCTTTCGCCTTGGTGAGAATGGCGCCATCTACTACCTGGTGGCCGGGAGGTGGTTCACGGCGCCGGACTTCACGGGGCCCTGGACCTTCGCGACGCCGAGCTTGCCTGCGGATTTTAAGTTGATTCCGCTCGAGCATCCGCGCTCCCGCGTGCGCGCCTCCATACCCGGAACCGAACAAGCCGCCGAAGCGGTGTTGCTCGCGCAAATCCCGCAGACAGCCCGCGTCAATAAGAAAGAGCTCAAGGCGCCGGAGGTAAGCTACAACGGCAATCCGGAGTTTGCGCCCATCGAGAAGACCGCTCTCTCACGCGCCGTCAACACCGACAAGGAGATCATCAAGTCCGGCGACCTGTTTTACATGTGTTTCGAGGGCGTCTGGTTTATGGGGAGTAGCCCGAACGGGCCGTGGACCGTGACCGACTCGGTTCCAGGCCAGATCTATGAGATCCCCGCGGACTCCCCGGCGCATAACGTCACCTACGTCACCGTCAAGGAAGATAATGACGATGATGACTGGGTTGAGTTTGCCGCAACCGCAGGATACTGGGGGATGTACAGCGCCTGGGGTTGCGCCTGGTGGGGCACCGGCTGGTACTACCCGCCGTACTACGGTTGGGGCGGCTACTACCCCATCTACTACCCGCCTCTGCGAACCTATGGCTACGGTTCCTGGTACAACCCGCGAACCGGTTTTTACGGGAGCGCCGGAAGAATCTATGGTCCCTACGGCGGCGTCGGCTTTGGCGCCCGGTACAACCCGACGACCGGCACCTACGCGCGTGGCGCCATGGCCTGGGGGCCGAACGGCGCCCGCGGCGCGGCACAACTCTATAATCCGCGAACCGGCACCTACGCGGCGACGCGACAGGGCGCGGGCGTTTACGGGAGCTGGGGATCGACCTATGTGAAGCGCGGCGATGAGTGGGCGCAAACCAACCGCTTTACCAACCGCGACGGCACCACCACTCGCACCATCCGCACGGACGAGGGCGGGATGATCAGGCGAAAGGGGGAAGACGGCAGCGGCTTTATCGGCAAAGGTCAGGATAACGTCTATGCCGGCAAGGACGGCAGCGTCTACCGCCGCGACGACAGCGGCAACTGGAGTAAATGGGATAACGGCAGTTGGAATCAGGTTCAGAAGCCTGGTGAAGGGTCGCCAAAAACCCGCGACAACAGACAGCAGATGGACCGCTCAACGTACAAACAGCTTGAGAAGGACCGGGCGTCCCGCCTCGAAGGGTCGCGGCGAACGAGTGATTATAGCAAGTATCGCAGCAGCGGCAGTCGCGGCAATGTCGGAAGCTATCGTGGCGGCGGCGGCGGTGGCGGCTTTTCCAGGGGCGGCTTTCGGGGTGGG
>JADMIO011227381.1_pt1 | contig 12207 bp, 13 predicted proteins | sample 8958161 | NCBI WGS metagenome assembly JADMIO01 (sample SAMN16585339, study PRJNA669376) | soil metagenome | isolation source: Crop rotation soil | place: USA: Cullars Rotation, Alabama | collected 2011 | reverse complement strand
CAAACGCGAATGTTGTCCTTTCGAGGTTGAAATTAGATGAAAGTGTTTATACACGACAGAGCGCTGCTCGGAATTTAAGTTCAGCTGGTCACAAAACATAGACATAAAATGCCAAATCGGGCCCGACCTCCCATGGAGGTCTTGCTCGTTCTGTATTGCATTCGAAACCCATTGCTGGACGGTACCGAGGCGCGCCACAACGCTAGTGTCATTCAAGCACATACAAAGAAGAATCGCGATCACGATACACAGCGCAATGATCACAAGCGTCGACCACGAGAGCGGTTTCGGATCCGAGGTGACAACAGAAGACGACATGATACAGTTGCCGAAGGCGTTTTACATAATAGAACCGCATTTACAAATTTGTTGTTTAGGGTATGGAAGGTTCGGTCGGCCGACAGCACACAAACATTCGACGGAACCAGCTTGATTTCGTTTCACTCGGTTGTCTGTCTGGTGTCTGTCTTGGTCCGGTTGACGCATAAAACGACATTCGCCGACGGTGTTGATGCATCGGTTTGTTTCTTTTTTCGTGAAGCGACATTGGCGGTGTCGGTGGTCTTGGCTGTGACCATATGTCGGAAGCCGTTGTCTTGTTATTATTATTTTGTGGAGAAAAGACGGCTTCTGTCACATGCAATTTACACAAGGATGTGACTGGCTCCTTTAATACGTCGTTACCATCGACATACTGATCCATAAAAGCCATACCATCAGATTCTAAAAATCGTATCAACAGCGGCGGTCCGGCGGTCATCACCTTGTCGGTTGGAGAGAACGCAAACCGTACGAGAGCGCGCATGATCGAGACGAGAATGTGTCGTTTCGCCTCACGATGTCCGCGCAAAAACTGCGCGGCATACAAAATGTGCAACACATGCTTCAATATGGGTTCAACCGTGTCTTCATTGATCTCATGAAACACTTTGCAAACCGATTCCACAATCGACGCAACGTTTGCAGCTTTTAACAATCGTTCACCACCAAGCAAGCGCACGGTTTCATAGGTGACACAATGTTGAAACAATCGATTTTGGCTAAGCGGTGCGCTCAATGTCTGACTCTTAATTTCTAACACAAGATTCTCCATCGTGAATCAGGAAACTGCTTTTGTCAACGGACCTCTCAAGGTTTAGCGCTAATTATATCCTCGGGTAGTTGACGTAACGTTGCCAGTCGGCGCGCCTTCATGCAGAAGCAAACGGATGATGATGAACTCACGAGCATATTCACGACACTTACTGAGAAAGACGCTTCGGCGGAGACTCAAGTACATGCAACAACAAGGCTTGCAACGCTGACTCGTAATGCATGTGACGCACAACGGCGCCTGGTCGGATATAATGGATTGCAGGTTCTCTGTGACTTATTAGGCCAACTTCATGAAGCTATTATTGGACCGGCAGCAATGGCGTTGGCAAACTTTGTAAAGCTAGATTCACGAGATCGTGACTTCGTCCTTTGGAGCGATGGGTTTCGCAGGTTATCAGAACATTGTATCCACATAAAGGAAATGGGTGTGCTACAGTATGTAACGCGTCTATTGCGTGTTATGTGTTCTGTACAGCCATTACCAAATTGGACTTCGGCGACCAGCATATTGAGAATCGTCTCCGCTCTCCTGAACCAAGTCAATCACCGAAACAAAAATGCAGAAGCGATGTTACTTGATCTCGGTGGGACATTGACATTTATAAGTCGTAAATATACAATGGAAATATTGAGGGATGTGCGACTTTGTGAACGGATTGTTGTCAAATTGTTAAGACATACACATCCAACAATTAGACAAATGGCTCTAATTATTCTCAGCCACGTATCGATTGAGGCCGAGGACCGAGCAGTGATCACCTTTGAATGGATGATTCTGGAAATTCACTTCCTGATCACTTTGAACGTAGTGTTTCAAACCGATTCTCGTCCAGATGTTTGGGCAAGTATCTATCAAATTACCTGTTGTTTAGCGCGTTCACCACAATTGTTGCGATACATAAGTGGTTCGCGTCTTTTAGCTTCATTATTTCAGTCATTTCAATTGTCTATGGAAACAAAATTGCTCTTACCGACTGCAGTGACAAGCATACTCTGCATTGTAGAATCCGTTGATGTCCACGTTATGTTGCATCATCGACTTGTCGAACAAGGTGTATTTTCACCTTTGTGTCTCTTGTTGCAATCCCACAACGTTTCGTTTGTACGTGCAACACTTGTCGCAATAGAATCTGTTTTTAACTCTGCGAACACACCGGATTTACGAATCTCTTGGTCCAAACAAGTTGCACAGTTTGGTGCTGTTGAGTGTCTACAAGCGTTGGCACGAAACGTAAATCCACAGATTCGCCATGCTGCCGACCATGTTCTGTCAACATGTTTATCTATTTCTCACAATCACAGAAACTACACCCATCTACGAAACGTAGCTGGTTAGGTCTAATACGAACGTAAAGTTTACTTAACAGAAAAAATTAGCAATGCAAGAAGCGGTTCAAACCGCCAGGCGGTTGGTACAACAGCTCCAGAACCACGTTTCGGCGTCCGCTCAACTGGAAGCAGCGTCTGAGCTTGCAATCACTACTTTTTGTAAGGAAGTATCACCACTTCCGGGCACGCTGTGGAATGACGTTGATACCAAGGTCACCATCGGCGCACCATTCGGTGGGGGCGCCTCTGGCGCTGAAGAGTCCAAAGGCGGCATCACATGCTCTTTCAGAGACGCGGTGGTTCTGGCAGGTGGATTACCGGTTCTTTGTCGCTTATTGGGTCAAGTCAAAGATCCTATTGTTGGACCGGCAGCATGGGCCTTGGCAAACGTCATAAATCATAATTTTCAACATCGGAATGTTGTCATGGGCAGCGAGGGCTATCGCACGTTGGTGAAACACTGCAAGGACATCGTTGACAGCCAAAAGGCGGTCCGCGAACGATGTATCGTTCTTGACAGCACCGCGGCGCACTTCGGCGGCGTTAGTGAAGCAAAACATGTTGTCCTTGACAAAACGGTTTTGTCTTGTATTGTGCGTCTATTTTATGTAGTGTGGTCTTCACATCCAACCACAAATTTCCATTACGCTCCTGATGCGCAAACCATGCTGCAAACTCTATCTGATCTGTTATGTCGGGTTGATGTGCTCGAGAACGACGATGAATGTTTTTTGATGTATACATGTGGAACGCTCACGTACCTAAGCCGTGCACATCCATCTCCAACACTGACGTATGTTACACTGTGTCGACGTGTGGCTCTATTATTGTCACACAGAAATTCAATCCTCCGTCATTTAGCATTGATGATCCTCAGTTATCTTACGTTTGCGAACGGAGCACAAATGGTGACAACCTTTCGTGGCATGATACGGGACATTCGCTTGTTAATATCTTTGAAAGAGATATTCGAACTCGATCCCCGTCCAAACGTTCGAACAAACGTCTATTGGTTGACTTGGGGCTTAGTATCATCTGAGCAGTTGCTGCCATATGTGATTCAATCTGGCCTTTTAGTCATCTTATTCCGGAATTTCCAATTGTCTATGGAAACCAAAATCCTTTCTAGTACTGCAAGAAACACCATTCTCCACATTGGAATAACAACGAATATTACATGGCGCCGTCATCTCATCGATCAAGGGATCTTTCCCGCGATGTGCCTTTTATTGAGATCAAAAGACGTACCCGTCGTGAGTCGTGCGATTTTAGCAATCGAACATATGTTTGAATCTGCGACCACCCCGGAACTACAAGCCTGTTGGAGCCAAGAAATTGCACAACTTGGTGGTGTCGAATGTTTGCAAGCGTTGGCACGAAACTTAAATCCACAGATTAGCCATGCTGCCGCATTTATCTTGTCTACATGTCTTTCTAAAGATGTGATGTCTCTGGAGCATCTACAGCTCCAAAGCGTAGCTGCTTAATTCTTTTTGTTTTAACGTACAAGTCCGTTGAAATAGATCCATTCAACCTTAGATTCAATGTTGAACTCACGCAATGTCTTTCATAACTAAGAACATCGTCACATTGCAATCGTTCAAGGTTGTGCAATATAGTTATTTTATTTGGGACTTCTATTTCGAAAAGACCTCCACCGGCGGCCACTTTCGTTGGGTCAAAGTGAAGTATGATTAATAGATCTTTGATTGTTGTAAACTCCGACAACCTAAAGTGTTGCGCGTAAACTATCGTAGGCCTATACGGGTTACGAGTTGTGGTTGTTGTATATATAGACCAGACAAGTATGCAATCCACAGCATAATCATATGCAATCAAAGAGCATATATCAGCAACATTGATGTATTGAATCAAATTTAATTTGACAGCTGAGCAAGTCGTAGCTTCGCCAATTCGACTCATTTTGGTCCTTTTATTTTTTAAGAACGACTGGTTGACCGTAAGCAACGCTTAATCGTTCTGTGTCGCCCAAGGAGCCTTTGGTGCCTATCGCACCGAATGTGCCTATCGGCACAGCTACGGCTCCGAGGCACCATTTGGCGCGAGAATCTAAGGTCACCAAGGGAGCCTTCGGTGCGGGCGCCACTGGCGCTGAAGAATCCAAGGAGCCTTTGGTGCCTATCGCACCGAATGGTGCAGCTACGGCTCCGGGGGCGCTACAGAGTAGTGTAGTACCCAAAATTAAATTGAACCATGTACACTTGCTCTGCATAAAAGAATCGTTTAATCCAATCGTACATGAGAAGAGTAAACTTTTATGTTTAAGCAAAGACTTCATACCAAGATATACAATCTCCTGATTGAATATTGTAATCTGCAAGCGTTCGCTCGTCCATTAATTTTTTGGAAGCAAACACCAATTCCAATCGTGGTAACGATAAGCCGAACTCAGACTGTCTCGCCTGCATCCGCGCTTTGATTGAACCGATGGTATCCGACGATTCCACGTCAAGCACATGCTCGTGTATTTTGCCTCGACCAAGACGTATCTTCATTCCGCGTGTGTTGGAGCATAAAATTAACACTGCACTTTGACTGTGTCGATGCATATCGAGTACTGTATCGCCCTGTAATTTCTTGAAATTGTGCCATACGGTTCGTTCTCCTTGGGTCCAGATTCGTTGATCTCCAGAGGCTTGAAATATAGTTAATAGATTTTGCACGGTCGCGAACTCAGACAGCTTGAAAGTGTGCCTTACCATACCTGTGACCCCATATGTGTCCTGTGCGCTCTCAATTCCTAACCACACAAGCATGCAATCCACAGCATATTCATAGGCAATCAGATGACATACATCGGCAATTCCGATATATGGAATCAAATTTGTTTTGACAGCTGAGCAAGTCGTAGCTTCCCCGATTCGACTCATTTTGGTCCTTTTATTTGAAAGACCCCACTGGTAGACTTAAGCAATGCTTAATTGATCATTATGGATTCTGCATGTACACTTGCTCTGCATAAAAGAATCGTCGAACTTTTGCGGTGCTTTTTAAAATCCAAAAAAGAACCAATATGTGGATGCTTTCGGTTGTGAACAATCCTGGTCGTGTTGTTGCTCGGAAAACAATGGAAGAGGGTTTCCACTTTGGTAAACTCTGATAGTTTAATTTTGTGTTCAATTAGATTCATTGAGCCGTACACATCTTCTTGTGTTTCAACCACAGTCCACTCAAACATGTGATCGACAGCATATTCGTATGCAATCAAATGGCATATGTCGACAACAGCAATGTGTGCTATCAGATTGGTCTTCACAGCCTCACGCAACATGTTGATACCAATTCGACTCATTTCCGACTTAGCGATCTTTAAATGCGTTATGAAAAAACGACTAGTTAGTATACAGACTGGCAAGTAGCCAATGAGAATCGAGTTATCGTGGCAACAGGTGAACCGTCTTGAGTTAATTCAGTATGCTCTGAAGCTTGGCGTTGTGGGTCAAAAACGACCGTGGAGAAGAACCCATCAAGTCCGTCTGGAAACGATTCCCGATCGCACAGCGGCACAAACAGCTTGGGCAGTTTTGAGATTGAACACGTTACGCGTCTTGTTAGAGAATCGGTTATAACCATTGAAACTACAAACATGTCCGATATGTATATGGAGGACTTACGCAGTTGGGTTCAGACGACGCTCGATGCAGCAGATCTTGACGCTTCTGATCTCGAAGATGTGTCGAATTGGGAATACGAGCGGTGTTTAGAGTTTTTGCAGGCATTGCGAATGAAGCGTCAGTTGTGCGGTTCCAAATATTCGTATTTTATGCGTGCGAGGATTGCTCAGCACATTGTTAATGCATATCGTTTCCTCGCTGTTAACGCATCTGGACTCACAATACGTTTTGGCTGCGTATACGATTTGAATGCTATTGTTCGTTCGAATCCTATTGCGTTTCGCTGGATTATACCTTTAACTGTAGAGGCGACTTAAAAAACCAAAGAAGCTGATGTTTATTTAAAATTACACCACCTCGATGATACGTTCATCAATTACAACCGGATCCGGAGCAACAGCAGGTGGTTCACCAAGAGACCATAGACAGAAACCGGCAGCGCAGAGAATTAGACTGAGGATTAAAAGCCAAAGCCAGAGCAGCATGATGTCAAGTTGAGAAAACAGACATTGTAAACTTGACGAAAGGCCGTTCTGCCAGAGGTCCATAAACATGGCGGATGGAGACGTTGAAAGATGTTTAAAGATTTTACAGTTGGCCGAACCAATGGAAAAAATTACAGACGCATTTTCAATGCTATGCGATCTTATACCAAAGGCCGCCGACAAGAGTTTTGAACGTGTCATTCAGGCGATAACGAATCTCATACAACGCTCATCTGAAACCCGTGACATGTTTGTTGGAAGCGCAGGGATGCAGCGCATCTTCACACGATGTATGCAGACCCATGACATTGACAGAATCTGCATGATAGCGGGAATGTTGAGTCGGATGGTCGATCGATTCGAACCACTAAAACCTGTTGCAAACGATATGCTTTGTATTGTTACGCATTTTCTCAGCATTGGCGCTGTTAACAAAGACGTCGACGTTTTGTATGAATTATATATAACCGCTAAAGCCTTGAGTTACAAGTTTCCAAGTTTGGCCATCACTTGCATTCCCTTATGTGAACATGCGGCACGTACGCTGAAACACGACAGTAAAAGACTTGTGTTTTTATCGAGCGGGTTTCTTCTTAATGCTTCAGTTGCTGTCATGTCGCCGGATGACGCTCCTGTGTTTTTGCGTCTTATTCAAGATTTCAACTTGATGGACATCCTGGCAGACCTGTTTCTCAACGCCACGCAAACCATTCGTTTGCGCGTGTGTTGGATGGTTGAACATTTATCTATCATTCCAGTACTGTTGACTGCAATACATGAGTCCACATTTTTCAACGCGTTCATTTGTGCATTTCCATCATTTTATGCAAAACCTCACATGTTTCGGGTTGCCTCTCTTTCCATTCTGAATATCACACTGCGATCAAGTGGTGTGCAGTGTCGGAAACTCATTGCACACGGCGTTATTCCAATCTTATGTACTTTGCTGCGAACTCCCTGTTTGTCCATCGTTTGGGCGTCAATCAATCTTTTTCAACGGTTTCTCATTGAAGCGCCTCATCCTGCATTTCGAATGTATTGTGTGGAACAAATTGTTTTGGCAGGTGGCAGAGAGGGTTTATTATTTCTTGAACGCTGTTTATTCCAAGACGTACAGACCCTTGCGAATCAGTTGCTTGACACTTATTTCACCAATCATCTTGCACCAGTCTGTCATCGAGAAATGACTCAATTGGCTGCATAAGACGCCGTCTGTTTTGTCTTACGGCGACTATCGTCGTAGGACTCGAGAATAAAATGTGTTACAATAAAAAAATGATGTGCAAATACATAAATCCTCTAAATTTCGTGTCCAAGAATCAAAACGGATGAGCGGAAAAGTCGACGTTACACCAGATGCCTTGCGAGCGTACAACCAGACGTTGTTGAAGCTCGTTGAGTACCTTCGTTCGAGCAATGATACGTTGCAGACCGCATTAGAAGAGACCAGTGATGATTTAAACATGCTGTTCCAGCTGGACGGGCGTACACCGATGGTCTACACCAAAACGGCACGTCTGCTTGCTCCGTACAAGGACGCGATCGCCAAACGCGAACCCTTTTTCCAAAATCCGAGTCCGAAACAAAATCTCCCACCGTTGCTCACACAATTGTCTCCAATCTGGGGCGAATTGGCGACGCCCGTTCAGAACCAAGTGTGGACGTATCTGGATCGTCTGTCGTCCATCATTCATGGAAACAAGGCGTCCGGCAACGTTCCGTCGAATAACGGAGCAAACAAGAGCCCTGAAGCGGGGCAAAAGCGAGATGTAAAAGCGAACCAGGATACCCAAAAAAAATCTCGAGGGTCGCTTTTTGACAACATGAAGGTGCTATCACAGGTGATGCAGAAGGTGAAATCCAAGATGGGCGAGTCGTCGAAGGATCTCACCGACCAAGACTTGAACCTTGATTCCAATGAGGCGGCGTTTTTCGAGCAGATCATGGGACCGCTCGGTGGGGTTGGCGGTGGTCTTCATGGTGTGAATGGCGGTAATGGCTCAAAAGACGACGAAGAGGACTCTGGCGGATCGAAACCCAACGGTCTGATGTCGGCCTTTCGATCTCTCTTACAACAAATCATAAAATCTGACGATTCGAATGAAGACGGTGAAGAGGACGAGGAAGAGGATGGTGATGGTGCGCGAACACGTAACAAAAGCAACGGTGGCGACGAGGAGGATATGGATGGTCCACCGTCGAGCAAAATGGCGGATGATGTTCCATTGCGCGACGTTCCCGATAACCAAAAGAAGCGAGTCATTCAGAGTCGACTGAAGCGAATTTCTCTGCTGGACCAGTGCCATCTCATGGTTTTGCAGATCTTACACGAACTTAAATTGCGCAAAGGAAAGCGTTTCCCAATTCTGGTGGCGAAATACAGAACTGCGAAAACCTACATCCGTGGCGTTCGAGAGTCCAAAGCTGGCGCTAAAATTCCAGAAAACACCGTGTTGCTAGGTGCTCTCGCCGAGTTCTTTACAAAGAATCCAGACTTGCTCACAACACGAGATGAAAGCGTCTTCTTAGATCCGAAAGAACCTGTTTTACAAGAAGTCAACAGCCCCGCCATTTGGTCCGATCTATCTAAAGAGTCGAAAGAGCTGTTCTGGCAATGGATGAAATCACTTAAGCACGTTACTTTGTCGGCCAATCTGTGTCGTGGCAAAATGGCAGATTTTGAATTCTTGGCGAAAGATGTGTTGCCTGAAATCTCTGAAGAATTTCTACAATTCCAGAACGCCGAGTTTGCATCAGAAGAAGATCGGCAGGAACACATGCATGCAATGATCGAAAAGTTCATTACCACAGTCAAAGACAAGAAGCGGTTGAAGTGCTTAAAGTCTCTGATCGGCAATTTACATCAACGCGACCAAATCGATAAAGCGCTCTGCCTCATGCAATCCATGCTTGACAATCACAAAGTGTCATAGACGAAGTCATAGACGAGCGTCATAGACGAGCGTCATAGACGAGCGTCATAGATTTCTAGTCTTTTATTCCATTAAAACTCATCATTTGTTCCTGTATGAACCATTCGAACACCAAGGAGCCTTCTACGGTGCCTATTGCACCGAATGTGCCTATCGCACCGAATGGTGCGGGCCCCACCGAAAGGTGCGGCAAAACCGTGTACGAAGTTGGAGCGGCACATGTTGTCGCTGTTTTAGTGGCGGAGGGCATGACCTTACCTATATCCGTGTTGCGGACACGATTCGTTACACAACCCGACCATCCACGGTTGTCCATACGTTCCTGTGCGTCGAAACTCTATGCCAACAGTGGCATCCGTGGATTTTATGCTGGCAGTGCCGTCAGCTTGTTTGCCCAAGTGTGTTCTACCGCAAATAAATTTACACTTTATGAGATGTTTAAGCGCTATCGGAACACACGAACACGTGATCTATACAACAATATTCTGAATGGAGCGGCAGCAGGTGTGATTGGTGCAACGATGGCGCACCCGCTGGATGTCATTAAAACGTATCGACAACGACAAATCCCGTTTCGGACAGTGTTTCAACAAGACGGTTTCCGGGTGTTTCGTTTAGGTTACGCGCAAACGGTATATCGGAATTTAAGCTTGTACGGTTTACTGCTTCCATTCTACGATGCATATTCAACCCGTATGCCTTCCAGGTGGATGGCCTCGTTAGCTGCAAGTGTGTCCACCACGCTTGTCCTGCAGCCGCTTGACTTGGTCAAGACACGATTGATTTCGAAGCAATCGTGGGTCATGCGCGATTTGTACCAAGGCTTCACACTCAATTTGGCTCGATCCGCTCCACATATGCTCATCACGGTACTCATTCGCGATGCGATTTTGTCTCAATGACCGTCTACGGCACGACCACGACGGACTTTTCCGACAAGTCTTGACAGATCCAATACATACAACATAAGCAAAACATTAACCAACAGCAAATGATGACAATCAAACTGATGAAGTCCGGCCAATACTCCGTCGCCACATGCTTTGCAGAGTTTATCTTTCCTTTGGCACATCCTTGGATTCTCGCGCCAAATGGTGCCCCGTGCCTATCGGCACCACAGGCTCCTTGAGACGTATGACGCACCTCTGTCGATGTGTGTCCATCTGCCACGACTGTCGCCGCTTGCGTTGATGTCGTTTTCTGCGGCGGTGGTGGTGTTGACGCAGTCACGACCTGTCTAGGAGGTTCTGGAACAGCAGGCCGAGATAAAAACGCAGCAGCAGACGATGAGTCAACATAGACATTTAAGCCCGATAACCACGGATGTACGGTCGGTGCTGCTGCTTTCGCCGGTCCCGAGTTGGACCCCGTGCCGGTAGGCACCACAGGTGCCGTTGGTGCGACCTTGGATTTTTCAGATGCCTGACCGTTTGTTGCCGTCGCAGGCGCCGATTTTGGTGCAATGATCCCTGGAGCCGTAGATTCCTTATGTGCTGCCCCTCCGATGCCAAGCATACGTCGTATAGCCGATGTGGCCGGCTGACGGTCGGTCACTTTCATTGGCCGCCCACCGTTTTTTAACGAATCTCGTGGACGAAACGGTATCGGTGCACGAACGCCTTTACCAGCTCTCATTATGTATGAACCGTCTCTGGTTTAACAGAAATTTTTTTGTCTCTATTTTGCTAAACAAGAACAAAAAGATTTATAAAAAGGAGAACGTGGGAGTTGCGCAAGAGGTGCAAGCATGCCATCTAAAACGAAAACCAATCGAGCCGACCGAAAGAGTGCAAAAACTGGAGGTTGTTTTGTTTACGACGAGCCGCTTATGACAGATCACCTGTCACGCCATGACGCGTGGGATGAGTCGGGTGGACCATTTGGTGCATATTATGGACATCTCTATACCCGACAGCACCAACAACCTAGGTCATCGTCGCAACGCCGAATGAACACTCCATCTTCGGCTTCATGTGCGTCATCATCATCATCATCATCGTCCGGATCCCACTCGCGAAGTATGAGCGCCCAAGGAACCTGTGGCTCCGGGGGTCCTCCTCAGGAATGTCCACAGGAGCCTCCAGCATGCGCGACACAAAATGTCCAAGGAGCCTGTGGCTCCGAGGGTCCGAGTACCCAAGTACCGAAAGACGATTGTGGACCCTCGGACGCACAACGCATCCAAGCGATGGTTGAGGCTTGTGCAGTGAGCGGGTGGGGTGTGTTTTTCTACTACTTGGTTGTGCTCATCATCATCCTGTTTCTTCTCTGGCTGTTTTGGACCATTGTCAAATACCTGATTTGCACACCCATTACATTATCTAACGCTCCATGCTTTGGGCCTGGTGTCGTTCGTTCGTAATAATACACTGCGATTGACTGGTTTTTTTCTTTTCATTTTTCACACCTACGTAAAAATGATCCATTTTTAAGATGTTTGACTGCGATTGTACACAACATTTACGGTTCGACCTTTGGGCTTGTGGCCCGCGGACTGATAGCGTTCAGGTCCCGACCGCTCCTTCAAAACAACCAACCGTTCGGTCCCGGAGCCGCAAGCTCCCCGACGCCAGAGGCGCGCCAACGGCATTATTCGGTGGGGAAACCAAGGTCTCCAATGGCGACCGGGGACCTGAAGAGTCCAAGCTCCCCGAAGGTGCACCGACAGGTGGGGGCGCCTCTGGCGCTGCCAAGCTCCGGGGGTCAGACAACGATGAGCCAGGCAACGAA
>JADMIO010607326.1_pt1 | contig 12208 bp, 5 predicted proteins | sample 8958161 | NCBI WGS metagenome assembly JADMIO01 (sample SAMN16585339, study PRJNA669376) | soil metagenome | isolation source: Crop rotation soil | place: USA: Cullars Rotation, Alabama | collected 2011 | reverse complement strand
GTCCCGACGCGCGTGATGGAAATGGCGAGCCTGCCGCTTTCGACCAACGGGAAAGTCGACCGCAAGGCGCTGGTGAAGCTGCTTGAAGACAAGTCGACGGGGGCGATTTCTTAAGCGTTTTTCGCAGGGGTTTTTCGTCGTTGGACATTCGTCGCGGCAGGCGTAAACTCCGCCGCCTAATCGACGATGCCACGACGTACTGATATCCACACCATTCTCATCATTGGCTCCGGCCCGATCGTGATCGGGCAGGGGTGCGAATTTGATTATTCCGGCGTGCAGGCGTGCCGCGCCCTTCGCGAAGAGGGGTACCGCGTCGTCCTGATCAACTCCAATCCGGCCACCATCATGACCGATCCGGAGTTCGCCGACGCCACCTACATTGAGCCCATCACGCCCGAGGCCGTCGAAAAAATCCTCGCTCGCGAGAAAGCCAACGGCACGCCCATCGACGCCCTGCTCCCGACGCTGGGCGGACAAACCGGCCTGAACACCGGCATGGCCTGCTTCGATCAGGGCATCCTGACGAAGTACGGCGTGAAAATGATCGGGGCCGACCGCGACGCCATCTTCCGCGGTGAAGATCGGCAGGTCTTCAAAGATCTCATGATCAAGATCGGCCTGAAGGTCCCGCGATCGGGCGTCGTCCACAACATGGACGAAGCGAGAAAGGTCCTCAAAGACATCGGCCTCCCGCTCATCATCCGCCCGGCGTTCACCCTCGGGGGTACCGGCGGCGGAATCGCCTACAACATTGAAGAGTTCGAAGAGATCGTTCAGCGCGGGCTCGATGCCTCGCCGGTCACCGAAGTGCTGATCGAGCAATCGGTCATCGGCTGGAAGGAATACGAGCTGGAGGTGATGCGCGACAAGAACGACAACGTTGTGATCATCTGCTCGATCGAAAACATGGACGCGATGGGCGTGCACACGGGCGACTCGATCACCGTCGCGCCGGTGCAGACGCTCACCGACAAGGAATACCAGCGGATGCGGGACGCCGCGATCGCGGTCATCCGCGCGGTCGGCGTCGAGACGGGCGGGTCGAACATCCAGTTCGGCGTGAACCCGGCAGACGGGGAGATGGTCGTCGTGGAGATGAACCCGCGCGTGTCGCGATCATCCGCCCTCGCGTCGAAAGCGACCGGTTACCCGATCGCCAAGATCGCCGCCAAGCTCGCGGTCGGCTACACGCTCGATGAGCTGCCCAACTTCATCACGACCGACAAGAGCAAGGGCCTGTACACCTCCGCCTGCTTTGAACCGACGATCGACTACTGCGTCATCAAGATCCCGCGCTGGACGTTCGAAAAATTCCCCGATGCGGATGAGACGCTCACCACGCAGATGAAGAGCGTCGGCGAAGCGATGGCGATCGGGCGGACTTTTAAGGAAGCCCTCCAGAAGGGCATCCGCTCGATGGAAGTGAAGCGTTTCGGCTTCGGGCTGGATCGCTATGACAAGTGGCTCAACGCCGAGTGGGGGTCGGAGTCGAATCCGTCCGATTCCGAAGACAGCGACAAGACCACCCAGGGCGAGTCGCTCGATCACGAGTGGCCGATCGATGAGTCGAAGCTCACGCGCAAGCTCGCGGTGCCGAGCCAGGGCCGGCTGTATTACATCCGCTACGCCTTGAAGATGGGGTGGTCGATCGATCGCGTGCATGTGCTCACGCACATCGACCCCTGGTTCCTGGCGCAGATGCAGCAGTTGGAAGAGATGGAAGATGTTCTTTTCGCCGCCGCCGCCAAGGTGAAAGCGGGCGCGCCGGGGGGGTGGGACAAGGAGATCATCGATCTCGTCCGCGAGGCCAAGCACTGGGGCTACAGCGATGTGCAGCTCGCGCACGTCTGGGAGATGAAGCCGTCGGAGTTCCGCAAGCGCCGGCTCGAGGTCATGAAGCCGGTCTACAAGCTGGTCGATACCTGCGCCGCCGAGTTCGAGGCGGCTACGCCTTACTATTATTCGACGTACGAGCTTCCCTATCGCCGAGGCGGAAGCGCTAGCGCCGGCGAGCGTGCGGTTGGGCCGAAGGGTTCGGACTTGGTCGTAGACGACGAAATCCGCCTGACCGACCGCCCCAAGGTGATCATCATCGGCGGCGGGCCAAACCGCATTGGGCAGGGGATCGAGTTCGATTACTGCTGCGTTCAGGCGGCCTTCGCGATGAAGGAGCTGGGGATCGAGTCGGTGATGATCAACTCGAATCCCGAGACGGTCTCCACCGACTACGACACAAGCGACCTGCTCTTCTTCGAACCGCTCACGCAGGAGGATGTGCTCAACATCTGCGAGCGCCTGAACGGCGCCCCATTCGCCAAAGCCCCGGGATCGCAACCCCGGGGTCTGGTCAAAGGTGTGATCGTCCAGTTCGGTGGACAAACCCCGCTCAACCTCGCGCGCGGACTTTCCGAAGCGGGTGTTCCGATTCTCGGTACCAGCGTCGATTCGCTCGATGCCGCGGGCGATCGCGAACAGTTCCGCGACCTGCTCAAGCAGCTCGGCTTGAAGCAACCCGAAAACGGTATCGCGCGAAACGTCTCCGAAGCGCGCGAGATCGCAAAGAAAATCGGCTATCCCGTCCTGGTCCGCCCGAGCTTCGTGCTCGGCGGGCGGGCGATGGAAATTGTCTCGGACGAAGACCAGCTCAACTATTACATGGCCCACGCCGTCGAGGCCTCGAGCATCGGCGATGCGCCGATCCTGATCGACAAATTCCTCGACGCGGCGACCGAAGTCGATGTCGATTGCATTGCCGATTTTGCGGGCGAGAAGGGTGAAGCGGTCGTCTGCGGCGTAATGGAACACATCGAGGAAGCCGGCATTCACTCCGGCGATTCCGCCTGCTCACTCCCGCCTTACTCACTGTCGAAAGAGATCGTCCAACGGCTGAAGGATCAGACCAAGGCGATGGCCAAGGCGCTGAAAGTTCGCGGTCTGATGAATGTGCAGTACGCCATCCGCGACAACGAAATCTACGTCATCGAAGTGAACCCGCGGGCGTCGCGCACGGTGCCGTTCGTCTCCAAGGCCACCGGAATCTCCTGGGCGAAGCTCGCCGCCAAGGTCATGGCCGGCAAAACGCTGGCGGAACTGGGTGTGAAAGAGCAGCCGGATCCAAAACACACCTCCGTCAAGGAAGTCGTTTTCCCCTTCAGCAAGTTCCCCGGCGTGGACGTGATCCTCGGTCCGGAGATGCGCAGCACGGGCGAAGTGATGGGGATTGACGAAGATTTCCCCACCGCCTTCGCCAAGGCGCAGCTTGCCGCCGGGACGGTGCTGCCAACCAAGGGATCGGTCTTCATCTCCGTGCGCAACGCCGACAAACAGGCGATCATCCCCGTCGCCAAGTCGCTGGTCGAGCATGGTTTTACGCTCATGACGACCGGCGGGACGTACGAAGCGCTGCGCAAAGAGGGGATCAAGGCCAAGCGCATTGCGAAGATGGCCGAGTCATCGCGGCCCAACATCGCGGACTTCATCAAGAACGGCCAGGTCCAGCTCATCATCAACACGCCGACGCGCAAGGGTCCGACGACGGATGAAGGGAAGATCCGCTCGCTGGCGGTGATGCACCGGGTTCCGATCGTGACGACGATCACCGGCGCGCTGGCAGCATCCCGCGCGATCGAGTCGTTGCAGAAGCAGGGGTGGGGAGTGAAACCGCTTCAGGATTTCGCTGCGACGCGCAAATAAAAAAAGCCCACGGATGTGAATCCGTGGGCTCTGGGGATCGGAAAGCGTGAAGGTCTGTGAAGCGAGCTACTTCAACACGTCAAGCAGCTGCGCGAGTTCGTTCTTCTGCGGATCGTCTGGATTGTTCTTGAGATACTTGTCGAGCCAAACCGAAGCGGGTTGAGACAGCCCACATCGTGCCAGCACCAGCGCAAGGTCGCGCTGAAGTTGTTCACGCTTGGGCCACAGGAGCATCTCGAGCTCCAGAACCGCGGCGACATCGGCGAAATGACCATTATTGCCGAACGTGTGCAGCAGGTTCTGGAGCATGCGCGTCAGCCAGTGACGATTGCTCACCGGCTGGAGGAGTTCATCGCTCCACTCCGCCTGCGGGCCGAGCATCTCCTGCATGCGGGCGTGGGCTTCGTCGATGGTGATGATGCGTCCGCCGGCAAAGGGATCAACCAGCATCGTCTTGGAATCGATCTCCACGCCGCAGAGGAAATGACCCGGAAGCCCGATGCCCCACGCTCGCAGTCCCAGTCGCTCAGCCACGACCTTATAGATCAGGCTTAGCGTGATGGGTAAACCGCGCTTGGTGCGCAGGACCTCGGGCAAATAGCTATTGGCGGTGTTGTAGTAGTCGTCCTCGTTGCCGGTGAAATTCTCTTCTTCAAAGAGAACGTCGTGAAGGTGAGCGAGCAGCGCCTGGGGCTGGCTGCCGCGCACGCGGGTGCGGATGGTATCGACGTAACCCTGAAGGATCCCGTCGATGGTGGCGACATCAACGCCGTCCATCTGATGCATCGCGACGGCAGTTGCTCCGTGAACGAGCGCGTCCGGCGACTCGATCGCGGAGACCTGTCGGGAGAGGAGGTTGAAGGCCTCGGGTGCACAGCAAAGGGGTAGGGCTGGGGGGGTCATAATGGGGGCTCCGTCGTTAATCCATAGCACCTATCGGTCAACTCCTTCCCGTCACTGTGAGAACAATTAGATGCATAAAGCATGCCATCCCGCACGTGAGAGGTTTCAAATAAGCCCGAGAGAAAGCTTAAATGCGGTCCGATCAGGGGTTAGCGGGGTAATCCTCCTTGGAGTTACCGATTTAGGGCCTATCGGCTGTGGGATGACCCGGCCGGATGGCTCACCGGGACTGGGGCATTGGGACGGCCTGACGCCAGAAGCGGTGAATGCTCCGCGCCAACTGCGTCAACTCGGTACGGCGAAGTCGGCCAATACTTGTAGTGGGATCAATTTGTAGCCAGGCAATCGCCTGCTCGATCGCGATCGGGCAGACGTCCATCAGATCGACGGTTCGAGCCAGCGCCTGGGCGACCGGTTCGTGTGGGTGAAGATGCTGGTGCGATGTCAGCACCTGCAGCAGCCGATCGAATTCCTCATCGAGTGTCCGCCGCGCTGAAGTCGGGCTGTCGTGCGGGTTCATAGGTTCGCCGGGAGTATAGGCGCATCGTTCTCGCCGGGCTACAAAAACATCCCTTGGCTTCCTTGAATACCACCACCCGCCGGCGGCTTGGATTCAGCCTGTTCATCGCCATGGTGACCCTGCTGGTCTGGCTCCCGATGACGATGCGGAATGACTTCGTGGACTGGGACGATCTGCTGATGATCGTCTCGAACCCACGATTTAATCCACCGACGCTCGAGGGCATCGGGTGGTACTGGACTCATGTTGCATGGAATCTATATCAGCCGCTCACCTGTACGCTCTGGGGAATCCTGGCGAACGTGAGTTGGGTGGAGACGGCGGACCAGTTCGGCGGGCATGCGAACCCGGCTGTGTTTCACCTGGCGAGCGTGCTGCTGCATTTGGCCGCGACGCTGGCGCTGTTTTCAATCCTCCGCCGCGCGGTTCGAAACGACTTGGCTGCGGCGATCGGGGCTTGCCTCTTCGCGATCCATCCGCTCCAGGTCGAAGCCGTCGCCTTCGCCGGCGCGATGAACAATCCGCTCTTCGCCGCCCTGGGTTTGCTCGCGATCCAGCAATACCTTGGTTGGATTGAGACGCAAGAGCGCGCGCGATGGATCGCGGGCACGCTCGCGCTGATCCTCGCGCTACTCGCCAAGCCAACCGCGGTGGTCATTCCGCCGATCGCGCTGGTGCTCGACTGGGGGATTCATCGCCGCGATGCGAAAGTCATGCTTCGCTCGATCGCGCCGTGGTTCCTGCTGATCGTGCCATGCGTGATCTGGACGAAGATCGCGCAACACGGATCGGTTGCCGGCGCGCAAGCGCCGATCTGGTTCCGGCCCTTCATCTTCGGCGATGTGGCGGCGTTTTACCTGCTCAAGCTCATCGTGCCGATGCGGCTCGCCATCGACTACGGACGAAACCCGGCGGCCCTGTACGCCAATCCGATGACCTACATCGTGTGGCTGGTTCCCGCGGCGTTGGCGGTGGGGGGATTCATGTTGCGGCGACGTCAGCCCGTGCTCGCCGCCGGCGTGGCGATCTTTCTCATCGCGCTGCTGCCCAATTCCGGGCTGGTCGCCTTCGACTATGAAGCCATCTCCGCCGCCGCCGACCGATACGCCTACCTCGCCCTCGCCGGCGTCGCGCTCGTAGTGGCGTCGCTTTGCTCGCGGGTGAGATCGATCCACCTCGGCATCGGCGCGAGTGTCTTCGTGGTCGTCCTGGGTGTCTTGACCATGCAGCAAATCAAAGTCTGGCAAAATGGCGAGACACTCTTTCGCCATGCCTTGGCGATCAACCCGCGTAGCTGGACCTCCTGGAGCAACTACGCCAACGTGATTGCCGATCGCTCGCCCGATGAAGCGATCGACGCCTGCCGAAAGGCCATCGCAATTAAGCCCGACTATGCGTCGGCGTATAACAATCTAGGATCGCTTTTGATGTCGCGGGGCGATCGTACAGCCGCGATCGAAGCCTTCGCTGCCGCGCATCAGTACGACCCGGTCGATCCCACTTTCGCGGCAAACCACGCTCGCGCCCAGGCGGAAAGCGCTACCACCCGACCCTGAAACTTGCCTATTTCCCCGATCGCATTTACCCTTTCCTTCGCCCATGGAATTGCTCCTCTCCGTCACCGTCTTCGTCTTTTTCGGCGCGATCTTCGTGCTGGCCAACATGGTCGCCGGGGCGTTTGCTCGGCCGCAGATTCCCAACCCGGAAAAGGCGACCGTTTACGAGTGCGGCGAGCCGGTCATTGGCTCCTCGTGGGTTCAGTTCGATCTTCGCTTTTATATCGTCGCGCTGGTTTACCTGATCTTCGACGTTGAGGTTGCGCTCTTCTATCCCTGGGCCGTCGCGTATGGATCCGCCGCCGAGCTGGGCAGCTCCATCGGGATGACCGTCAGCCAGATCCGCGGCGTGGCGATCGTCGACATGCTCTTTTTCTTCGGCGTGTTGATGGTGGGCTTCGCCTATCTGTGGCGGTTTGGTTATCTCGATTGGGTCCGCAGTGCCGCGACGACGAGCCTGAAGATTGACTATCAACCGGGCATCGATCTCCGCCGCGAGGCGCGCCTCGATCGCGCGGCGGAATAACCCGGAGTCATCGCTCCGCGCAATGAACCACCCTTCGTCCCCGCCGCGCACCGTCTCCGCTCCCGCCGCTCTCATCCTGATCATTCTCGTCGGGCTGGCCGCTTTCGGTCGGGTGTCGCGCTTTGAGTTCACGACGTGGGACGACGACGACACCGTCGCCCACAACCCGCTGCTCAATCCACCGTTGGCCGCATCGCTCATCACGTTCTGGACGCAGCCGCAGATGGATTTGTATATCCCGGTGACGTACACGGTCTGGTCGCTGGCGGCGAACGCGTCCAAGCCCCAGCCGCCGCCGGGAGCCAGCGAGGCCCCGCCGACCGGCACCGCTTTCACGCCCGATCCACGCGTCTTTCACACGCTCAATTTGGCGCTGCATCTGCTCGCCGCGTGGCTCGTGTTCCTGCTCGTGCGCGAACTGATTCGCTCCGACCTCCCGGCCCTCATCGGCTCGCTGCTCTTCCTCGTTCATCCGATGCAGGTTGAAGCGGTTGCGTGGGTGTCGGGGATGAAGGATGTTCTCTTCGCCACGCTCTCGCTGCTGGCGTTATGGCAGTATGTTCGCTTGGCGCGCATGACGGAGCGCGCTTCGGGCGATCTGTCCATGCCCGATGCCGAACTCCCGCCTACCCCGAGCGAATGGTGGGGAAGGTATCTCTTCGCGACGCTCGCGTTCATTCTCGCGATGCTTTCTAAACCGACCGCAATGGTTGTCCCAGCGCTCGCGCTGGCGCTGGATCTCCTGGTCCTTCGGCGACCGATGCGCCGTGCGATGCTTTGGCTCTGGCCGTGGTTCGTCCTGGCGATTCCGTGTGCGATCGTCACGCGCTTGGCGCAGCCGACGATCGAAAGCCACGTGGCCGCCTGGCGGACGCCGATCCTTCAGCGACCGCTGGTCGCGCTCGATGCGCTGGCGTTCTACCTTTACAAGCTGGTCTGGCCGGCGGTGCTGAGTTTCGACTACGGCCGCACGCCGCAGCGCGTCGCCGCGCAAGGCTGGCGGGGCTTGGCCTGGCTCGTGTCAGTCGTCGTGGCGATCCTGCTGATCGCGATCTACCGCCGGGCCAGATTGATCGTGGCGGCGGCGCTCGTGTCTCTCTTCGTTCTGCTGCCGGTCCTCGGCTTGGTCCCGTTCGAATTCCAGGCTTACTCGACTGTCGCGGATCACTACTTCTATCTCGCGATGCTGGGTCCCGCGGTGGCGCTCGCATGGCTGCTGGCGAGGCGACCGCACCCGGCCGCCTTTGCTGTCGCATCAGTTGTCCTCGTCGCGCTGGCCGCGCGGACCTTCAACCAAATCCCGCATTGGCGATCGAGCCAGGCGCTTTTCGAACATGCGCGGCAGGTGAACCCATCAAGCTACGCCTCTTTCAACGGATTGGCGGCGATGGCGGTTGACGCGCACGACTATGCCGCCGCCGTCCAGCTCGCCAGCGTCGCGATCCAGCTCGATCCCACCAACTTCGCCGCCCACATGACCCGCAGCGGCGCCTTCGCCCGGCTGAGGGACATGGACAACGCCTTGGCCGATTGCCGCAAGGCCCTCGATCTCGCTCCGGCCAACCCGCAAGCCCTGGGTAACTTCGCCGCTCTCCTGGCCAATCGAGGTCAATTTGCCGAGGCCCTCCCGTACGCGCAGCGTGCGGTGGATTCCGATCCAAGATCGGTCATCGCCCACCTGAATCTCGCCCGTCTCTACGCCCGCTTAGGCGACGAAGCTCACGCAAAACAGGAGTTGGGGTGGATTATGGAGCACGACCCCGATAATCCCGCGATCCCCGGCCTACAGGCAGACTTAGAGTCCCTGTTTCGTCCGCCAACGCCTCAATCCGCACCCTTGCTGCCTTGACACCCCCTGTCCCCTCATTAAATTACCGATCCCCTCCGTCCGACAATGCGTAGTAGGGTGGAGATATTCGGCAGTAGCTCAATGGTAGAGCAGCCGGCTGTTAACCGGCTGGTTGTAGGTTCGAGTCCTACCTGCCGAGTCGATCACGCGGTTACGGAACAGCGTAACCGCCCAGTTAACAGAGAACCCCGAGAGGATGACTCTCGGGGTTCTCTCGTTTTGGCCGAGAAATCCAAGGCTGGATCGAGGTTACGCGGGGCAGAGAGCGCGGCGCGAGCGCCGGCGACAACGGGAGATGCCGATCGGCAGCCGCAACCTGGCCAGATCCTCTCTCTTTCTCTGCCCGAGGGCATCGTTCAGTTAACAGCACCGTGTCGATCGCGGGGCGATCGAAACACTTACACGAACCACCCGACTATTCTGCCCACGATGCACAGAGCAGTTCCGCCTGCATAAGTACCGTCTTGACCGCGTCATCCTGCAGGTCCGGCGGATAGCCGTACTTGTTGAGGATACGTTTCACCATCACTCGAATCCTAGCCCGGGCGCTTTCGCGCAGAGTCCAATCAATCGTCACGCTCTTGCGGACTTGGGTGATCAACTCAGCGGCAATAACCTTCAGCTTATCGTTGCCCATTGCCTGGACGGCCGATTTGTTGGCGGCAAGAGCGTCATAGAACGCAACCTCATCGTCGGTCAGGCCAAGGTCCTCGCCGCGCTTGCTGGCGGCGTCCAGTTCCTTCGCCAGGGTGATCAGCTCCTCGATCACTTCCTGGGTGGCAATGGCGCGATTGTGGTAGGCGTTGAGGGTCTTCTGCAGCTTCTCGCTGAACAGCTGCGACTGCACGAGATTGCGCCTCGAACGGACTTTCAGCTCGTCCTTGAGCAGTTTCTCCAGCAGCTCGGCCGCGACGTTCTTGTGCTTCAGGCCGCGGACTTCGGTGAGGAATTGATCAGACAGGATGCTGATGTCGGGCTTGGGCAAGCCGGCGGCGGTGAAGACATCAATCACCTGTCCCTCGGCGATGATAGCCTTGGACACCAGCTGTCGCACGGCTGCGTCGAGCTGGTCCGGCGTCTTCCGGCCGCCGGTGGTTTGCTTGTTTAGCGCCGCCTGCACGGCTTGGAAAAAGGAGACGTCGTCGCGGATCGCTGTCGCCTCGCCACTGGCAGCGCACAGCGCAAACGCGCGGGAAACTTCCGTCACCACCTGCACGAAGCGCTTTTTCCCGTCCTCCTGCTGCAGAATGTGTTCCTGTGCAGCGGGGATTAAAGCCAGCCGCTCCGTCGGCGTGCCGGTCAGCCACTTATTCCAGTCGAACCCATAAAGCATATCGCTCGCGATGCCGTGCTTCTCCAGCAGCACGGCGATCGCCTGCCGCATATCGAAGGTTGGGTCGCCTCGTCCGCCGCTTTCCGTGTAGGTCGCAAGGGCCTGCTTGAGCTGATCGGCGAGTCCGAGATAATCGACCACCAGCCCACCGGGCTTGTCCTTGAACACGCGATTGACCCTGGCGATCGCCTGCATCAAACCGTGACCCCGCATTGGCTTGTCCGCGTACATCGTGTGCAGGCAGGGGGCATCAAAGCCGGTGAGCCACATATCGCGCACGATTACGATGCGGAAAGGGTCCTTGTTGTCCTTGAAGCGGTTGGCCAAGGCACGGCGCTTGTCCTTGTTGCGGATGTGAGGCTGCCAGTCGGGGCCGTCGTCGGCGCTGCCGGTCATGATGACCTTGACGACGCAGTCCTTCCCTTTCTCGGCCTCGGGGTCATCGTCCTTTGCGCTGGCCCAGTCGGGGCGGAACTGGGTGACGGCCTCGTACAGGTCTACGCAGATGCGGCGGCTCATGCAGACGACCATTGCCTTGCCGTCCATCGCCTCCCGGCGCTTCTCAAAATGCGCCACAAGGTCCGTCGCGATAAGCGCGATACGCTTGGGATCGCCCACCAGCGCCTCGATCGCAGCCCATTTTGACTTCAGCTTCTCGCGGCTGGTCTGCTCTTCGCCCTCCGTGATCTCCTCGAACTCCGCGTCGATCTTCGGCATCTCAGCGGCGTTCAGCGCCAATTTGGCGATGCGGCTCTCGTAGTAGATCGGCACCGTTGCCTTGTCGGCGACGGCACGCTGAATGTCGTAGATGCTGATGTAGTTGCCGAAGATCGCCCGCGTGTTCGCGTCCGTCTTCTCGATGGGTGTGCCGGTGAAGCCGATAAACGATGCGCTGGGCAGGGCATCCCGCAGGTTCCGGGCCAGCCCGTCGATCAGGTCGTACTGGCTGCGGTGCGCTTCGTCCGCAATGACGATGATGTTCTTTCGCGGCGACAGTTCCGCCATCCGCTCCCCCTTTTCCGGGAGAAACTTCTGGATGGTCGTGAACACCACGCCGCCGCTGGCCACCTGCAACAGCTCGCGCAGATGGTCCCGGCTCGTTGCCTGCACCGGCGTCTGGCCGAGGATCTCGTGACAGCGGTGGAACTGGCCGAAGAGCTGATCGTCCAGATCGTTGCGGTCCGTCAGCATCACCAGCGTCGGGTTCTGCATCGCCGGATGGCGGATGACCCGCGCGGCGTAGAAGAGCATCGACAAGCTCTTGCCGGAGCCTTGCGTGTGCCAGACCACACCCGCGCGGCGGTCGCCCGGCTTGCCGCCGTGCGTCTGCGCTGAGCTTCCCATGCCACTGGCGCGCACCGTTTCCTCCACCGCCGCGTTGACGGCGTGGAACTGGTGGTAGCCTGCGATGATCTTATTGATGGCGCCGTTATCCGGGTTTTCCTCAAAGACGATGAAGTGCTGGATCAGGTGGAGGAACCGCTGCTTCTGGAACACCCCGCGGACCAGAATCTCCAGCTCAAGCGTACCCTTGGGCGCCTCTCCCGCGCCTTCGATCGTGCGCCAGACCTTGAACCACTCCTGGTTGGCCGTCAGCGAGCCGATGCGCGCCTGCAGGCCATCCGAGACCACCATCAGCTCGTTGTAGTTCAGCAGGGACGGGATCTCGGCCTTGTACGTCTGCAACTGCGCGTAGGCGTTCCAGATGGTCGTGGCCTCATCCGCCGCGTTCTTCAGCTCCAGCAGCGCCAGGGGAAGACCGTTGACGAAGACCACGGTGTCCGGCCGGCGGTTGTGCTGGCCTTCGATCACCGTAAATTGATTG
>JADMIO011437975.1_pt1 | contig 12209 bp, 8 predicted proteins | sample 8958161 | NCBI WGS metagenome assembly JADMIO01 (sample SAMN16585339, study PRJNA669376) | soil metagenome | isolation source: Crop rotation soil | place: USA: Cullars Rotation, Alabama | collected 2011 | reverse complement strand
GCCGCGACTTCAAGTCACGTGAATTCCAAGCTTCGGATCCCACTGTGCTGGAAAGGCGAGCTGGCGCTCCAGTTCCTCTACCAGCTCGACTTGCGCGGCGACGAGCTCCTGCCGGAAGCGAAGGACTACATCCGCGGCGAGGAACGAGATGCCGAGACGGCGAAGTTCGCGCTGCGCCTCGTGCAAGGGACGTTCGACCACTGGGAGGAGCTCGACGAGTCGATCCAGAGCGTCGCGCAGAACTGGAACATCTCGCGCATGGCGGTCGTCGACCGCAACGTGCTGCGACTGGCGACGTACGAGCTCCTGCACTGCCAGGACATTCCGCCCAAGGTGGCGATCAACGAGGCGATCGAGCTCGGCAAGCGCTACTCGACGCAGAACTCGGGCGCGTTCATCAACGGCATCCTCGACAAGATCATGAACCGCGCGCGCGGATCCGATGCCGCCGCGGCCTCGAGCAAGTCGTCGCAGCCGTCCGGCGAATCCCTGCACACGGTGACGCCGGCCGCTCCGGCGCCGGGGAACGATCGCAAGAGCGCCGGCTCGAAACGCGAGAGCGGCGCGACGACCTCCGCGGCGAAGCGCGCGGCCGACTCGCCGCGCAAGCGTTCGTCCGCGTCTCGCACCGACGTCGAGAGCGAACGAGCGAGCGCGGTTCGCGCGGACGCTCCGCGGCATGCGCACGACGAGCCGGAGAACGCGACGAGCGAAGCCGCGACGGACGCGGGCGCTTCGACCGCCGAGCCCGAGATCGCGGGCCTCGCGGACTTGCCCGAGCATCCGAGCGCGGATTCGGATCGACAGGATCCGGCGCGCGCGGTGCAGTGACGTTCCGCGCCGCCCGACGGCGCGACTTTCCGCACCGCCGCCTTCGCTCATCCGCTCCCCACCGACGCTCCGCATCGACGCTCGGGATCGACGCTCCGGATCAACATGGGACTCCTCGATCGCCTGAAACAGCGCCTCTCGAAGACGCGCGCGACGCTCGCCGACGGGATCACCGGGCTCTTCCGCGGCGGCCGGCCAATCGATCAAGCGCTGCTCGGCGAGCTCGAGGAATTGCTCTACACCTCCGATCTCGGACCGGTCGCCGCGGAGGTGACGAGCGAGCTCGCTCGCGCGCACAAACGCGGCGAGATTCGCGGCGAGGAGGACGTGCGCCTCGCCCTGAAGTCGCTCTTGCGCGAGCGCTTGGCGCAAGAGAAGAGCGAGATCGTGCTCACGGCGAAGCCGACCGTGATCCTCGTCGTCGGCGTCAACGGATCGGGCAAGACGACGTCGATCGCGAAGCTCGCGCACCGCTTCCAGAAACAGAAGAAGAAAGTGCTGCTCGGCGCGGGCGACACGTTCCGCGCCGCGGCGGCGGACCAGCTCGAGATCTGGGCGCGCCGCAACGGCGCCGACATCGTGCGCGGAAAACCCGGCGCCGATCCCGCCGCGGTCGCGTTCGATGCCGTCGACACCGGGATCGCGCGCGGCGACGACGTCGTGATCGTCGACACCGCGGGTCGATTGCACACGCAGCGCAACTTGATGGACGAGCTCCACAAGGTCAAACGCGTGATCGAGCGACGACTGCCCGGCGCGCCGCACGAGACGTGGCTCGTGCTCGACGCGACCAACGGACAGAACGCGATCCAGCAGGCGAAACTGTTCACGTCCGCGGTCGAGGTGACCGGCCTCCTCATCGCCAAGCTCGACGGCACCGCTCGCGGCGGCGCCATATTCGGCATCAAGGACGCGCTGCACCTGCCGGTGCGGTACATCGGGACCGGCGAGGATCTCGAGATGCTGGAAGTGTTCGACCCGGAATCTTTCGTCGACGCGATCGTCGGAGTATGAACGCGCGCGGAGGAGCCCACGAAAGTCGAGAGCGATCGTCCGCTTGAGCCCGTCGCGCCGGCGCACGCCGCCGGCGAACGGCAACCGATCTCCGGCGCACGAGAGACCAGCGATCCGACGGACGGCGAGCGGCAGTCGATGGCGGGCGCAGGACGGGTCGGCGAAGAGCGGCCGATCGGCGAATCAGGAAAGCCCGGCGATCGGCGATCGACCACGGACGCTCGAAAGATAGGCGACAAGCAGCACGTCGAGGACGCAAGCAAGTCCGGCGATCAGCAGCCGATCTCGGATGCCGGCAACGTCGGCGAGCCGCGACCGATCGCGGATGTAGGAAGCGTCGGCGATCCGCCGTCCATCGAACGCGCGGGAAGAGTCGGCGATCTGCGATCGACCGCACACGCTGGAACGGCCGGCGATCCGCAGCGCATCTTGGACGCGGACAAGTTCGGCGATCAGCAACCGATCGCAGACGATGGAAAAGTCGGCGATCGGCCACGGATCGCAGATGCGGACGGAGTCGGCGACCGTCAGCCGATCGCGTCCGGGCCTGGTGAGCTCCTCCAAGCTTGGTTGTGCCTCGTGCCGGCGCTCGCGCTGGCGTGGCCCGGACCGGGCGCCATCTTGCGCGACGATTTCGTGCCGCAGAGCACCGGCGCGGGAGCGGCGGCGCTGCTCGCGATCCCCGCCGCGGCGTGTCTCGTGCTGCGCGGCGCGACGCCGGCGGCGCGCGGGCTCACGCTCTTCCTCGTGCCGCTCTTGATCGCGGTCGGATGGACGAGCTTCGGGTCCGCCGCGGACACGTTCGAGGCCAGCCGTGCGCTGCTCACCGCGTTCACTGGACTCGTGCTCTTCTTGTGCGGAGCAAGCCTCGGCGCCTACGGACGGCAGATTCTCGCGCGCGGCGCGGTGTGCATCGCGCTCCTGCTGCTCGTCCCGGCTCTGTGCGATTCGGAGAACGGATTCAGCGGTCTGCTCGGCAACACCGGATCGGTTTCGGAAGCGGCTCTCGCGGGCGCGATCGCCGGCGCGATCTTCGTCGCGACGGACGCGATCGGGTGGAAGATCGCGGGCGCTTCGGCAGCCGTCCTCCACGCGGCGTACGTCGCGCGCGTGCCCGTGGTCGCGGGCGCGCTCGCTCTCGCTTTCGCGCTCGGTGCGGCGGCGCTGCTCGCGCGATCGCTCGCGCGCGGCTGGCGCATCGGTCTCGCCGCGGCGGCGTGTGCCGTCGCTCTGACGCCGATCGTCGCGATCGCCGCGCGGAGCGCCGAGCGCACGCGCGCCGCGCACGAGATCGCCGCCGGCGCCGAGACTCCGCCGCACGAAAGCGCGCCGAATCCGGGCGACACCGGCGGCTTCGAAGTGCGCGCGCGCATCTGGCGATCCAGCCTGAGCATGCTCGGCCAGCACGCGCTCTCCGGCGTCGGGCCGGGGCAGTTCGCGGCCGCTTTTCCGGCCTACCGCGATCCGCGCGAGATCGAGCTCACGACGTTGTCGCGCCGCGTCCCGGGCGAGACCGAGGTCGAGCACCCGCACAACGACTGGCTGCTCACCGCGCTCGACACGGGCGTCATCGGAGGTCTGTGTTGGATCGCGTTCTTGGTGACGGTGCTCGCGCGCGGAGCGCGCGCGCTGCGCGGCGGCGATGCGAGCCTCTTGCCCGTCGCGGCGGCGGCGATCGGACTCGCCGCGAACTCGTTCGTGAACGCGACGCTGTCCGGCGACGCGGTGTCGTCGACGCTCGCGTTCGCGATGTTCGGCTGTGCGGTGGCGGAAAAAGGATCGCCGCGCTCCGCGATCGCGCGCCGTTTCGTCGCGCTCGGCGCGGCGGCGCTCTTGCTCGTGCACTCGCCGCGCGCATTCGCGCTGGTGCGCCACGGCCGCGCATTGCATCCCCTCGCGGCGGAGCTCACGCCCGATCCCGACGCGCAGACGCGCATTCTCGAGCGAGCGCTCGACGCGTGTCCCGACTCCGTGCTCGCGCTGCGCTTGCACGCGCGGCGCATGGAAGCGGAGCACCGCGACCCGGCGCTCATCCACGCCGAATGGCTGCGAGTCCTGTCGGCTCGCCCGCAACACGTCGAGGCGTTGATGCAGCTCGGCTTCTTGGCCGCGACCGCCGGTCAGCCGGCGCGAGCGCGGCCGTACTACGCCGCCGCGTTGGCCCTCGACGCGAACCATCCGGGCGTGCTGCAGAACTTGACCGTGCTCGAGTTCGAGTCCGGCGACATCGACGCGGGGCTCGAGTACCTCGAGCGACTCTCGCGCATCCGTCCTCCCGGCGACGAATGGTTGACCGACCTCGCGTCGCGCCTGTACTTGCGCGGGCGAGAGCGCGAGTCGGAAGTGCTGATGGTGCGCGTGCACCGCGAGCTGAACACGTTGCGCGCGGAAGAAGCGCACGCTCTCGCGAAGAGCGAGCGCCAACGCGACCACGCGCTGCTCGCGGACGCTCTCGAGTCGCACGCCCAGCGCACGTGGGCGCGCGAGCACATGCAGGCCGAGCGCTTCAAGGACGCGGTGCGACTCTACCGGCAGGACCTGCGCATCACGCGCGACTACGTCGAGGGCGGCGCGCCGAGGTTGCGGCTCGAGCTCGCGGCCGCGCTGCTCGCGTCGGGACGAATCGACGAAGCGAAGAGCGAGGTCGAGGGCGTGCATCCCGAAGCGGCCGACTGGAACGAGCTGCCGGCGTTCGCACGCGACCGCTTGCGCGCGACGGGTTGGTTTCCGCCGTGACGCGCCGCTCGAGCTTCTTCGCGCGGGCTTCCGCCGCTACAGTCGATTCGATGAGCGATCCACACGGCGCGGCGCGCGGCATCGTTCGGCGCGATCGCGTGTATGCCGCGCACCTCTTCCTGTGCGCCGCGATGATCGCCTGGCGCGTGGTCGAGGCGACGCCGGCGCTCTCGGCGTCGCAGAACGCACCGTTCACGCGATCTTCGATCGGCATCGCGCTGACGATGATCTCCGTGTGGCTGGGAGTCGCGAGCGCCGTGGCCGCTGTCTCGCTCACCGCGATCGTTCGCCGCGATCCGCGCCTGTGGGTCCTGCTCGCGGCGATGGGTCTCTCGATGATCTGGCGCCGCGACATCGACGTGTTCGACGTCGTGTACCCCGCTCTCGCCGCCGTCTTGTCCGTGTGGTGGTTCCGCGCCGGCCGAGCGCGCATGAAAGGCGAGCTCGAAGCAGCCGGCTGACCGGCGCCGCGCGGCGGATGGATTTTTTACTCCACGCGGTCTATTGCCGGGTGCCTCGCTTCCCGTATCACGTCGGTCCCGCGGCGGCTCTCGACGAGCACACTTGACTCGCGAACGGCTCCGCCTCGGTTTCCCGGGTAGCGTGCAATCGTCGGAGGTCGATATCCTGTGGCGCGAGAAGAGCTCATGAATCCCACTCAACCGGCGGCGCGTGTGCAGTCCCAAGCTCATCGGATCCTGGTCGTCGAGGACGAAGAGAGCTTGGCCCTCGGAGTCTGCGACGCGCTCGAGCACGCCGGCTTCAAGGTCGAGGTCGCGCACGAAGGCAAGTCGGCGCTCGAGAAGATCCGCGCCGAGCAACCGGACCTCGTCGTGCTCGATCTCATGCTTCCCGGAATGAGCGGTCTCGACATCCTCGCCACGCTGCGCAAGGAGAAGCGCGACGTGCGCGTCGTGATCTTGACCGCGATGGCGAGCGAGAACGACCTCATCAAGGGCTTCGAGCTCGGCGCCGACGACTACATGAAGAAGCCGTTCTCGCCGCGCGAGTTGGTGGCCCGAGTCGAAGCGCAGTTCCGCCGCAAGGAGATGGACACCGCTCCGCCGCCGCGTCTCGAGCTGCCGGGCAACATCACCGTCGATCTCGCGCGCCTCGAGGTGCACCGCGACGGACAGATCATTCCGCTGACGCCGCGCGAGGGCGACATCCTCCAGTACTTGATCAAGAACCGGACGCGCGTCGTCACGCGCGACGATCTCCTGCTCGACGTGTGGCACTACCGCAGCGCGAACGTCGAGACGCGCACGGTCGACATCCACATCGTCGGGTTGCGGCGCAAGGTCGAGCCGAATCCGGCCGAGCCCACGCTGATCCAGACGGTGCGCGGCAAGGGCTACCGCTGGTTCAGCTGAGCGGTCAGAGGCGAACGCGCCGCGCGACGGGGCCGACTCGCCTGCTCGTCCCGGAAGCGCTGCACGCGCGCGTTCCGATAGCACCTCACGCGCGCGTTCCGATAGCACCTCACGCGCGCGTTCCGATAGCACCTCACGCGCGCGTTCCGAGGACACTTCGCGCGCGCGCCGCGATTCCAGCACGCGCGCGCGTCACGATCACAGCTCGCGCGTGAGCTCGGGCGGGCACGCATGCGAGCGCGAGATGGTTCGACCACCACCTCGACATCGGGCGCGATGCGACGTGACGCCCGCGCGCCGAACGACCCGGCCGCGCGCACTGGGAAACGCGCTCGTTCCGGCCCATCCTGAACGCACTCGAGACGTCGTCCAGGACGGGATCGGATAGAGTCGAAAAAGGGTCCGATGCCCCGGTCGACCCCTGCGCTCGAACATGCGATGACAACTCCTTCGGGCAATCTGGTCACGAAGCGCACGGCGCTCGTCCTCTACGGCGTGCTGCTCGTGTTGCCGACGATCGTGCTCGGCGGTCTCTTGTGGCGACAGTTGCTCGTCGACCACCGCGCGCAGATGGCCGCGGTTCCGATCGGAGTGCAAGACGCGGCGCGGCGCTTGGCCGATGCGCTCGAGAAGCGCGTCTCCGATCTCGTCGAGCGCGAGGAGCAGCGTCCGTTCTACCTCTACAAGGAGCGCTACTTCGCGCCGGGCATGATCGGCGCGGAGCTCGCGTTCACGCCGTCGCCGCTGGCCGCGGGTCCGAAGCCGTCCGGCATCTTGGGCTGGTTCAGCTTCACGTCCGCCAGCACCGCCGAGCTCTTCTCCGGTGGACGCGACGACACCGAGGAGTGGCGCGCGAACAAGGCGGCGATGCAAGCCAGCTTGCGACAGCTCGTGCACCACGTGATCAACCCGACCGGGATCGGAGGGATGGCTCGTCCCGCGAACGCGGAACATCCCGAGCGCGAGCGCGATCGCCCGTTCGTGCTCGCGCTCGCGCGCTTGGCGAGCAGCGGCCGTCCCGCCGATCGACCTCTCCCGCTGCCCGTCGTCGCGATCAACATCAGCTCGGAGGACAACATCGAGTGCATGCGCGACGAGCTCCAGGCGCTGCGCGACGTCCAGAAGGAGTTGGTCGCGGTCAAGGTGTACGACTTCAAAGTGCACTTCTACATGGACGAAGACGGGACGCCGCGCATCGTGGCGCAACGACTCGTGCGCGTCCCGCACGAGAAGCTCGACGCGATGCCGGCCTGCTTCAACACGGGCAAGCACGACACGCTGATCACGCAGGGCTTCTTCATCGATCCCGAGTGGCTCTTCGACGAGATGCCGAGGCTCCTCGCGGCGCAGGTGCTCGATCCGGCGCAAGAGTTCTTCCTCGCCGGCGATCCCGGTCCCGAGCGCGGCGGCATGTACGAGATCGCCGTCATCCGTCCCGTGAAGCAACTGCGTTTCGAGACGTTCGACGGCAAGGGCGAGGAGTTCAAGTCGATGCGCGTCGCGGTGAACACGAAGAGCATGGAGGAGCGCTTCCGTTCGCAGTCGCTGCACTTCTTCGGCGTCGGCGCGATGCTCGTGCTTTCGCTCGTCACCGGCATCGTGCTCCTCCTGCGCAGCGTGAAGCGCGACCTCGAGAGCGCGCAGCGCACCGAGAACTTCGTCGCGGCGGTCACGCACGAGCTCCGGACGCCGCTCTCGGCGATCCGTCTGTACGGCGAGATGCTCCAGGAAGGGTGGGTCGAGAACCCGACGAAGCGCGCCGAGTACTACCGCCGCATCGTGCGCGAGACCGGTCGCCTCGAGACGCTCGTCGAGCGCGTGCTCGAGAAGAGCCAGGTCACGTCGAACGAAGCGCGGCCGGAAGCCGGCAGCTTGAACCGCGTCGTCGAGAGCTTGGGGTCCTCGCTGCTCGGCCTCGGCACCGAGCTCGAGGCCGAGGACGTGCGCTTCGAGCTCGCGCCCGATCTGCCGGACGTGATGCTCACGCAGGAGGGCGTGCGCTCGATCGTCACGAACCTGGTCGAGAACGCGCGCAAGTACGCGCCGGTGACGCTCGGCGCGCCGGACGCGGAGCCGATCCTGGTCGTCACGCGCGTGCTCCAGGACGAGGTCGTGCTCGAGGTGAAGGACCGCGGACCCGGCATTCCCCAAGAGGAGCGCACGCGGATCTTCGAGGCCTTCTACCGCATCGGCAACGAGACCACGCGCACGGCGCGCGGCACCGGTCTCGGCTTGCACCTCGTCGCGCTGCAGAGCCAAGCGATGGGCGCGCGCGTGCAGGTTCTCGACCGCAAGGGCGGCGGCACGATCTTCCGCGTCACGTTCCGGTCGGCCGACGCGGCTGCGCAAGAAGGCGTGCCTGTCTGACGGTGAGCGCATCTCGCGCGCACGGATCCATCGTGCGCGATGACGGAGCCGGCTGCGCACTCGCGCAAGTGCGCGTCCGGTTGTCTGATCGAGCTCGATGGACGCACGGTGCGGCGAACGCGCGTGCCACGATCGAGCGCGGCGAGGTCACCCCGATCGACGGCCCTCGTGCGCGCGTCGCGCTCCAGGTCGAGACGCCGTGCGAGATCGACGACGACGGCCGTGCGCGCGTCGGCGCGCTGAACCGCGGCTCGATCGGGCAAGAGCTGATCAAGACCGGCGATGCGGCCGACGACCGCGGCGGCTGAGCGGATCGAGTGAGCTACCGTCGAGAGAACCGATGGAAATCGAGCTGACCGAGTCCGCACGCGAGCCGCACCGGATGCGCATCGTGTTCGCGACGGAAGCCTCCGGGACCAGCTGAGACGCCGCGACCGCAAGGTCGCGTGGACTCGGGCGAGGTCGCCCGCGCCGCACGCTCGACGCAGTCGCCGCCGTGCGAGCAGGGATTCCGCAGCATTTCCGTCCGCCGACGTCCGGCCCGCTCAATCGTTCATCGAGCAGTCGAGAGGCCACCTCGCCATGACGAACACTTCGTTCGCTCGACCGCTGAAGATTCGCACGTCACTTCAATCACCAGAACCAAGGGAGACAGGTCATGCACTACGCTCAACTCTCGACGAAGCTGCGGCAATCCTTGCTGTGGATGATGTTCGTACTTTCATCGACGCCGGCGTGGGCGGCGGCAACGGTCGCCGCGGACGATTCGTCGGCATCTCGCTCCGAATCCTCCGTCGCTCAGCGAAATGAAACTCACGGCTCGCACGTGATCACCATCAAGGCCAACCCCTTCGAGCGATTCATGGTGTTCGCTCGCGCGGGACAATCTCAGCCTCGAGTTCGGATTGCGAATGGGCAGTTCGACGAGCTCGGAATCGCCGAGATCGAGATTCCCGTGTCGGACGACTATCTCGACCGCAGACCGGGGACGCAGATCATCGTCGTCACCGAATCGGTTCGCACGGGAATCACTTTGCTGCTGTCGTCCTGTGAGCGCGGCGAACGCGCAGCGGTCGTCGAGTCCGCCGCGACCCCGCCCGCGCCCGGTTACTGCCCCCAACCTCCCGGGTGGGTTTGCTTCAAGGTGGGCGTTTGGTGTTTGTGCCACAAGCTCGGGCTGCCCACCGGGAACTCGGCACTCAAGCACTATCTGTAGTCATCGAAGGCTCGGCTCGCGGACTGCTCATCCCTTCCGCGTGCGCAGAACCGGCTCCGAGAGAACGCGCTCTCGGAGCCGGTTCATCGCATTCGTGGTGCAGGAAGTCGAATCCACGCCGACTCGAGACTCTTCAAGCGCGCGGCGGGGACGGCCCCTCCGTCGGGTGCGACTCGAGGCGCGCGCCGATTCAAAGCGATGGGAGCGGACACGCTCGATTTCGGCTCGAGCGATGCGAACCATAGATGCTCCGAGCGCGTGGACGGCTGCGCTTCGCGGGATGCCTTCGAGCCCGGAAAGTCGGACTCAGTTCGCGGTCTTCTTCTCGCGGTGCCACGCGTCGACGTCGAGGCCGTAGCGTTCCTTCAAGAAGTCGGTGCTCGCCAGCGTGTTCGTGCGGAAGTTCATGATCGCCTGATCGCCGAGCTGCTTCGTGATCGATTGGAACTCGGCCGGCGACATCTTGGCCGGATTCGGATCGCGCACGCCGGCGACGCGCACGAGGTAGGCCGTCGAGCCGTCGGCCGAAGCACCGGCCTTGTCGACCGAGCCTTCCTTGAGGACGTAGAGCGCGGAGTCGTTGCGCAAGTACGTCTCGGCCGGAGTCATCTTGTCGGCCGCGACGCGTTCGTAGTGCTCCTCGAAGTCGCGGTGCTTCACCTCGTACCCCGCTTCCTTCGCCACCGACGCGAACTTCTCGGCATCCGCTTCGGGCTTGAACGGCGCGGCGTTCGCGTCCGTCGCATCCGGGCGCGTGCCGAACTTGTCGCGCAAGGCTTCGAGCTTCGCGACCGCGAGCTCGCCGCCTTTCTTCTGCACCCACTGCTCGCGCACCTTGGATTCCATGTCCGCGAACGGCGGGAACTTCGCGTCTTCCTTGGCGAGCACGCGACCGAACACGAACGCCTTGCGCTCGACCACGATCGCCGGCAAGAGCTTGCCGGGAGTGCCGGCGAACACGGCGTCGGTCACGTACTGTCCGGACCAGGCGCCCTCGTGCTTCGCCCAATCGGCTTGCGTCTCGGGCTTGTCTTCGCGGTGGTAGACGAGCCCGAGCTTCTCCGCCTCGGCCGAGAGATCGATCGTCTCGCCCTTCTTCTCGCGCTCGGCGAGAGCGGCTTGCCAAGCGGTGAGCGAGCGGTAGACGAGCGCGTCGCGCTTGGCGATGTCCTTCACCGACTCGAACGGCTCGTTCAAGTCCTCGATCTTCTTGATCTCCTCCGGCTTGAAGTTCGTCTTGCGGTAGCGCGCGTAGCCGAAGCCCGAGTAGAAGTCGCGCGCGGCGTCGTCGGCGTTCTCGCCCTCCGGCCGCGGGTACGCGGCGAAGAGCTTGTCGGTCTTCACGTCGCCGTCGAGGGAGAGCGCGGCGAGCTCGGCCGATGCGATCGCGGGCGTCTTGTACTTTTCCTTGTCTTGGTCGGGCAGCGCGTCGAACCACGCCTTGAGCTCGTCGCCTTTCGGCGCGCTGCTCTGCGCTTCGGCGGCCAAGCTCGCGGCGGGGAGCTCGATGTAGTCGAACGCGAACTCCTGATGGCGGCCTTGCCACATCTTCTCGACCGCGGTCGGATCGGGGGTCGCGAGCCCTTGCGCGAGCAGCGCCTCGTAGCGCTCGTTGCGCAAGAAGCGGCGGAAGATGTCTTCGAACTCCTTCGCCGTCATGCGCTGGTGTTGGAGGCTCGCCTTGTAGTTGTCGCTCGAGCCGAAGCGCTTGTGGATCCACTCCTTCAGCTCCGCGTCGGTGACGCGCACGCCGGCCTGCTCGGAGAGGTCGCTCATCAGCAGGAACTTGGCGGTGTCGTCGTCGTCGCGATCGCGCGAGTTGCGACCCATCATGATCGCCATGAACTTGGCGATCTGCTGCTTCTGCGAGAGGAAGTCGGCCGCGCGCACCTGCTTCTTCCCCGTCACCGGATCGTTCCAGGTCATCGCGGCCACGTTCGCGCCGCGGCCTCCGCCGAAGCAAGCCACGACCTCGTCGCTGATCGAGAACGTCGTGAGGAGCATGATCACGAGCAGGAACGTCATCACGAAGCGCGCTTTGCTGGCGCCCTTCGGAGTGACGATGATCGTCTCGTCGGTCTGCGCCGGGTTCTCGGCGTGCTGCGGCTCGGGCTTGTGCTGCTTGGTGTCCTTGGCCATGCGAATCGCCGTCCGGGGGTGCGCGACCGATCGGCCGCGTGTGGAGAAGCGCTGCAGTCTACGGAGCCCGTCGCGACCGGCGCAAGTCGAGTCCTGCTCGACGACACCGATCGCGGGCGCGGATCGCCCGCGCGCTCGAGCGGAGCGGAGCGCGAATCCGAGGCCGTGAACGCACTCCGCGTACCCCGATCACGCGTCGAACTACGTTGGCGCACGGCGTGGTGATCCTCGCCGGAGGCGCGACGCGGCGCGATGTCGATGGCTCCGCGCCCAGACGGATGCCGGCCGCTCGATACGCCTCTCAGCCCTTCGCGAGCTCGGAATCGCGCGGCAGATCATCGATCGATCCGAGGCCGAAGCGCTCGAGGAACGTGCGCGTCGTGCCGTACTGCAGCGGATGTCCGGGTACGTCGGCGCGGCCTGTGACGCGCACGAGACCGCGGTCGACGAGCATGCGCAGGATCGGGCCCGCCTGCACGCCGCGGATGGCTTCGATCTCGGCCTTCGTGACCGGCTGGCGGTAAGCGACGACC
>JADMIO010768887.1_pt1 | contig 12209 bp, 8 predicted proteins | sample 8958161 | NCBI WGS metagenome assembly JADMIO01 (sample SAMN16585339, study PRJNA669376) | soil metagenome | isolation source: Crop rotation soil | place: USA: Cullars Rotation, Alabama | collected 2011 | reverse complement strand
ATTCTGGCCACCGCCACCACCGCTTCCCTTTTCTGTCGGCCGAACGATCGAATCATAAACCAGTCCGCTAAAACGATTGCTGGTGCCCGTTCCACCGTAGCCTCCATGCCCCGCTCCGCTTCCGCTCACCACCAGGAAATTGCCTGCGCCCGGCCCCGTGGAACCGCCGTAGCCTTTGCCATTCACATTGATTGTGCCACCCGTTTCCAACCGCACATCCCCGGTCACAACGAGATTCAGTTCCGTAGCAATCAAATCCGCCGCCTCGTAATCCACCAGCACCGTCCCGCCGTCTGGGATGGTGGAATTAGTGGTCCGCTCAATACCCGTTAGATTGCTGGCCAGTGAACTCACCAGATAATCCATTCCATTCGAATAAACGATCAGGCTCGAGCCATCTCTCACCACGATTGTGGGAAAATCTATATTGGAGCGGACCAGCGTCTCTGGCGTCGTGCCCGTTAAAACATGCGCCTCGCTGGTTACGAATGAACGATTCGTGATAAAACCCGCGGATACGAAGCTATGCGTAAGATTCCCGCCGCTGAGAACCTGCAAGCTCGCAAAACTATGCGCACCGTCCACAGTGACTGTGCAATTGCTGACCACGATGTCTGAGCCGTCGTAGTTCGTGTTGTCGAAGCTGATCGCAGTGTCATTCGTAAAAATGACCGCGGATGCGGAAAGCAGCGGGAGAGTGAGAGCCATCAGCGCAATCACTGCATGGCGACAGAATGCTGGAAAAATCGAACCCCTCATTGGATCAAGACGTTTTAGGTTGTACTGATACTTCTGACTTTCGGCGCGATAGAGGCCGCCTTCCCCGCTTGAGTGCCTATATTAAACATCACACGCTGCAGCTTGTCAAATTTTTCAGGAATTAGTAACTGTCGGCCGGAGCAATCACGCGCGCGCCAGCAGTTTGCAATGCACTTGTCGGGCCCATGGCAACTCGCTGGGCGCACAAGGACTGCCTGCTGATTGCCTTGGCTCAAATCTCAAAAAGTTGCTTATAATTGCTTATATAAGCTTATAATGCTTATAATTTGTCTAGTTACGTCACATGAAGCGATCCTTCAGGTGACGCGGCGCGCCTCCGCGTCCAGCTCGCCAACCAATGTCGGCTGGCTCCAGCAACTCTCCCTCCCCACTCAAAACCAGGCCCGCATCCGGTAGCGCTCCATTCTGCGCTCCGTCCCGCAATTCTCCCATCTTATGTTTTTTCATTTTTAGGTTTGATTAACCCTGATTAACTTGGATTAACCCTGATTTTATGATTCCAATCTGCCAGCGGTGATACCTCGTTCCGCTCCTCAGTAGCCAGCCAATGGCACAATCCTTGAACCCGGGTCCGAGCCACGGCCGTGCAAAACAGAGAGCACCGCGCGTCCTCAATCTCACCAACTCGCATCCGATTAATATGTCAAATATCATCATCATGTTCATCATGACGCCGCTACTTTCTCACAGTTTAAAATAGACGTCAACTACAATATGTCATGTACATCCTATTTACAGACATATACTTGCAGCTCTTCTGAAAAGAATTCTAAAAAAACTTTCATCGATTCGTCAGCATATCACACCCGGACGGGCAGGAGTGCCCTAATGCTGCTTCGCAAGAAAATCGCTCCTCCGCCAGGCACGCTCTCAGCCCCTGACCCATTTGCGATTCTCCCGCCTTTAGCAACCACCTCTCACGATCAACTCGCCTCGCGGCATCGGTCGATTTGGCTTTACAAATGCCTGAGCATCACTTATTTGAACACTCATCAGTGTGGAGGCATATATGCGTGTCGGAGAGGAACGACAGTTATCGCGAAGCGACACGATTGTGCCGGGGCTCAAGCGGGCGGAAGGTTAACGAGAACTTCTGATCTCGCGAGTTGGATCTGAGTGAGCGGCGAAAAATTCGAACCTTCCATTATGAAAAGCCTGACCGTCCGGCAACGTATCACTTTCAGCTTCGGAGCTATCCTTGTCATTATGTTGATCATGGGCGCGTTTGCGTACACACGCCTGATCTCCATTCGCAAGGAGACGTCCGATGTCGAGCAAGACACTCTGCCGGTGCTCTATTACATTAATGCGCTAGCAATCAACGTGGCGGAAGCGAATTCTCTTTTATCCGAACACCTTCCCAACACGAATGTCGCGCAATTCGATAAAATTGAATCTCGGATCCAGGCTAAAAATGCCGAACTGGATGATCTACTGAAAAAAATCGAGGCGGAACTCGTCTCAGCCACGGACAAAGAAAAGTTTGAAGTTATCAAAACGACCAGAAAATCCTACGATGCTGCCCGTTCGGCGTTCATAAACTTGAGCAAAACCAACCGAAAAGAGGAAGCCAACGCGCTGATGCTCTCCCAGGTCTTGCCCGAGTTTGAAAAGTTCTTCGAAGCGATCCGCGGGGAATCCACTTCTACCAAGAACGGGGCCGACGTCTCAGTAAAGGAAATCCAATCTGCCGTGACCAGCGCTGATACTGGCATTCTGGCGAGCTTCGTCGTAGGCCTCTTCATCGCTTTTGCGGTCGGCTATTTTCTCATCCGCGATTTGACTCTGGTGGTCGGCCAGGTCCACAAGTCGGGAGTCCAGGTGAACACATCCGTCACCGAGATAGCCGCCACCGCCAAACAGCAGCAGGCCACAGCCAACGAAATCGCGGCGACCACCGCTGAAATCGGAGCGACCTCCAAAGAAATTTCCGCCACCTCCAAGGAACTGGTCAAGACGATGAACGAGGTGGCCGAACTCTCCGAACAAACCGCCGGACTTGCGGGCAGCGGCCACGGCGGACTGACGCGCATGGAGGAAACCATGCGTCACATCATGGAAGCCGCTGGTTCGATCAACGCCAAGCTCGCGGTCTTGAATGAGAAAGCGGGCAATATCAATCAGGTCGTCACCACGATCACGAAAGTAGCCGACCAGACCAACCTGCTCTCCTTGAATGCCGCCATCGAAGCCGAGAAAGCGGGCGAGTACGGCCGTGGCTTTGCGGTTGTAGCCACCGAAATTCGACGTCTGGCTGACCAAACTGCCGTCGCCACTTATGACATTGAACAGATGGTTAAGGAAATGCAGTCGGCCGTCTCCGCTGGAGTCATGGGAATGGATAAGTTCTCGGAAGAAGTCCGCCGTGGCGTGGAGGAAGTCCGCCAGGTAAGTGGCCAGCTAAACCAAATCATTCAACAAGTCCAGGCGCTCACACCGCGCTTTGAGACAGTGACGGAAGGAACGCAAGCCCAGGCAACGGGCGCGCAACAGATCAGCGAGGCACTTTCGCAGCTGAGCGAAGCCGCGCAGCAAACCGTGGAGTCGTTACGCCAGTCAAACGCAGCTATCGGGCAATTGAATGAAGCGTCCAGTGGCCTGCACTCAGCCGTCTCACGATTTAGATTGGAGTCTTAACCATGTTGTTTCTTCTGGTTCAAATCGGCCAGGATCGTTATGCGTTGGAAGCCCGCCAAATCGTGGAGGTTTTGCCATTGGTAACATTCAAACGGATCCCGCAGGCGCCGACCGGTGTCGTTGGAGCCTTGAACTATCGTGGCGCGCCTGTGCCTGTGATTGATTTGAACGAACTGGCCATCGGACAACCTTCGCCCCAGCGTCTCAGCACGCGTTTGGTGCTCGTGCGTTATCCCATAGGGTCCGGCGGGCAACACATTCTTGGGCTGATTGCCGAACGCGCCACAGAAACTTTTCGGCGGGAACCTGCTGATTTTGTCGAGACCGGTGTGTCCGCGGAGAACGCTCCCTATCTCGGCCCGGTAGCCAAAGATGAACGCGGGCTCATCCAGTGGGTAGACGTGAAGAAGTTGCTGCCGCCCCAGGTGCGGGATTCCTTGTTCCGCGAACATCAGGCACAAGCGCGATGATAATGGCCGAACTCCAAAAGCTGCTGCAGGAAACGATGGGGCTTGATGCCGCCTCCATCGGCTCTGCGAATATTGAAAGGGCCGTGCGACAACGACAGCAAGCCTGCGGAGTCAAGGCGCTGGATGCTTACCTGAGTCATGTGCGCGAGTGCGCTGGAGAATTGCAGGAATTGATCGAAGCCGTGGTCGTTCCGGAGACTTGGTTCTTTCGCGACAGCGAGGCTTTTGCGGCTCTGGGCAAACTTGCTCTTGAGGAATGGCTGCCCTCGCATCCCACTGGTGCCTTCAAGGTGCTGAGCGCACCGTGCTCCACCGGCGAGGAGCCTTATTCCATGGCGATGTCGCTGGTTGATACCGGTCTGCCTGTCAGCCGTTTTAAGATCGATGGGTTGGACATCAGCGGTCGCTCCATCGCGCTAGCCAGGCTCGCCGTCTATGGCCGCAATTCGTTTCGGGGAAAAAACCTGGAATTCCGTGATCGCCATTTTGACCGCGTGCCCCACGGCTATCTTCTGGCGGAAGCCGTGCGCAAGCAGGTGCATTTTCAGCGGGCGAATCTGCTCGAAGCGGATTTTCAATCGAATCACTCCTCCTACGACATCATATTCTGTCGCAATCTGTTAATTTATCTGGATGGACCTACGCAAAGCCGTGTTATCAAAGTCCTGGCTGACCTGCTGGATCCTAAGGGCATTTTTTTCGTGGGGCCAGCGGAGACAGCATTGATGATCAATCACGATTTTGTTTCGGCAAAACTTCCTTTGGCGTTTGCCTTCCGCAAAGCCAGCGCGGTTCCGAGGCATCAGGCGCAACCGACTGCTTCCCGGCAGCAGCCCGCTTTGCCAAAGTCGCTGCCGCCCATTATACCTCCGGTCAAGCTCGCGGCGAAGCCTGCGCCACGAGTGGCCGAGCAGCCGGTCAACCAGACCAAATCCAAATCTCCAGAGGATCTCGATCTGGCCGAGCGGCTCGCCAACGAAGGGCGATTGCTGGAAGCGGCCGAGATCTGCGAATCGTATTTGCGGGAACACAAACATTCGGCGAAGGCATTTTATCTTTTAGGCCTCGTGCGCGATACGGCGGGAGATCATGAGGAAGCGGGCGAGTACTATCGAAAAGCAATTTATCTCGATGCAAACCACTCCGAAGCGTTAATGCACCTGGCCTACCTGGCGGAGGAGAAGGGCGACAAGGCGGGCGCAACCGTATTGCGCAACCGCGCCCGGCGCTCGACCAAGAAAGGCGCGAAATAAATGGATCAGCAATCTAACAATGCCCCGGAAGCAGCAGCGGCTAAGTTCGTCGATTGCTGGAACAAGATCGGCGTGCAGGGTGATGGCTCGTGCGCTGAGTTGGAGAAGCATATCCATTGCCGGAATTGCTCAACTTATTCCGCGGCTGCGGTCGGATTCCTCGACCGGGAGTGCCCGGTCAACTACCTGGACGAGTGGGCGAGCTATTTCGCCGAGGAGAAGAAGAAGGCTGCTGATCTCGACAGTCGCTCAATCCTTATTTTCCGCATCGCAACGGAGTGGCTGGCCTTGCCCACCACAGTTTTTCTGGCGGTGTCGGAAATGAAGCCGATTCATACGCTGCCGCATCGGCGCAAGCAAACGGTGCTGGGGCTGACGAACGTGCGTGGCGAATTGTTGGTTTGTGTTTCGCTGAAGCAAGCACTGGGAATTGAATCGACGGCACACAAGGCCGAGGCGAAAAAGCAATTGACGCTGGAACGCCTCCTCGTCGTCCGTGATGAAAGTGGACGGCTTGTTTTCCCAGTGGATGAAGTTCACGGGGTCCATCATTATCCCGTGTCCGAAGTCAAAGAGGTCCCCGCCACCGTTTCAAGGGCAACTGCAACTTACACGAGAGGAATCCTCGGCTGGCAGGACAAATCCGTGGGCATTTTGGATGAGCAACTGCTGTTTCACGCCTTAGACCGCAGCCTGGCATGAGTAGCGATGATCTAAGTTCATTTTCAATGGTCGAGTTGTTCCGCATTGAAGCGGAAAGCCAGACCGCTGTTTTGACCGAGGGCTTGCTCACCCTGGAACGCACGCCCAAAGCAGCGGATCAACTTGAAGCCTGCATGCGCGCCGCGCACTCGCTCAAAGGCGCCGCACGGATCGTGAATCTGAATGCGGCGGTGCGCGTGGCCCATGTGATGGAGGATTGTTTCGTCGCGGCCCAAAAGGATGCAATCACCCTCGCGCAACGCCATATTGATGTGCTGCTGTCGGGCGTCGATTTGCTCACGCGCATTTCCAAAACACCCGAAGCCGAAGTGGGAAGATGGGAGGCGGAACAAATTGGCGAGATTGACAACTTCGTGACTACATTGTCGGGAGTGCTTGCTTCAGGAGAATCAGCCAGCGCGGTTCAACAACCTGAATCCGTTGCGATCGCCAAAGTCGAGGCCCCGGCGGTTTCGGCACCGGGAGCCGCCGACCGAATGCTGCGAGTTACCGCGGATCACCTTGATCGGCTGCTCGGCCTTGCCGGGGAATCGCTGGTGGAATCCAGGTGGCTGAAACCATTCGCTGAATCACTGCTCCGCTTGAAACGAATGCAGTATGATCTGGGCAAGACGTTGGATCATCTGCGCGAATCATTATCCGGACAGAATCTCGATGAACAAGCGCAGGGAGCCATGGCCGACGCCCAGCGAAGGTTTTCCGAATGCCATCGGTTTTTGTCCCTGCGGCTCGTGGAGCTGGAATCGTTTGATCGCCGGTCTACCAATCTTTCTCACAGTTTGTATGACGAGGCGCTTGCCTGCCGCATGAGGCCCTTTGCCGATGGCACTCCCGGCTTTTCACGCATGGTCCGCGACGTGGCCCGCGCCCTGGGCAAGGACGCGAAATTGGAAATAGTCGGGACAGCCACGCCAGTGGACCGGGATATTCTGGAAAGACTCGAAGCCCCCTTGAGCCATCTGCTGCGCAATGCCATCGATCACGGAATCGAAACCCCGGAGGAAAGGCGGCTCGCCGGAAAGCCTCCGCAAGGCACAATCCAACTCGAGGCGCGGCACAGCGCGGGAATGCTGCTCATCATTATTTCGGATGACGGCAAGGGTGTTGCCCTGGAATCTTTACGCAAGGCGGTGGTTGATAAAAAGCTTACCAATCCGGAAACGGCGGCGAAGTTAACCGAGGCGGAATTGTTGGAGTTTTTGTTTCTGCCCGGGTTCACGATGAAGGGCGTAGTCACCGAAATATCCGGCCGGGGAGTTGGGCTGGATGTTGTGCAAAATATGGTGAGACAGGTGCGTGGCACCGTTCGCGCTACCACGCAACCCGGAAAAGGGATGCGCTTCCAGTTGCAACTGCCGTTAACGCTCTCGGTGGTCCGGACCCTGTTGGTGGAAGTGAGTGGAGAAGCTTACGCGTTTCCGCTGGCCTATATCGTGCGCACACTCAAGCTTCCTAAAGCCGAAATCCAAACGCTCGAAGGCCGCCAACATTTCCACATGGACAACCGCCGCATCGGATTGCTCACCGCGCACCAAATCCTGGACAAGGATGAGCCCGTGTCGGCGGTGGACGAAGTGCCAGTGGTGGTCGTGGGCGACCACGCCAACACATACGGATTGGCCGTTGACCGATTCTTAGGGGAGCGCGAACTGGTGGCTCATCCACTCGATCAACGCCTGGGCAAGATCAAGGACGTCAGCGCAGGCGGACTGCTGGAGGATGGCTCTCCCGTGTTGATCCTGGATGTGGAGGACATGATTCGTTCAGTTGATAAATTGATTTCCGGCGGACAACTATCGAAAATCCACCGCGAAGCCACCGGCTCGGCCGCCAGCCAGCGCAAGCGAGTGCTCGTAGTGGATGATTCCCTTACGGTTCGCGAACTCGAACGAAAACTGCTCACCAGCCGCGGTTATGAAGTGGAGGTGGCCATCGATGGGATAGACGGGTGGAACGCCGTGCGAACGGGACAATTCAATTTGGTCGTAACCGACATCGACATGCCACGCATGGATGGCATCGAACTAGTCACTCTGATCAAGAAGGACGCGAATTTGAAATCGCTGCCAGTCATGATCGTTTCGTATAAGGACCGGGAGGAAGATCGGCGGCGTGGGCTGGACGCAGGGGCGGATTATTATCTTACGAAAGGGAGCTTTCACGATGAAACCCTGCTGAACGCGGTCGCTGATTTGATCGGGGAGGCAGAAGGATGAGGATCGGAATCGTCAACGATCTTGCTATGGCCGTGGAAGCGATCCGACGCGTCCTCGCGGCCGCCCCACAACATGAGGTTGCCTGGACCGCCCGCAACGGCGCGGAAGCGGTGAAACTCTGCGCGGGTGATCGGCCGGACCTGATTTTGATGGATCTCATCATGCCCGTGATGGACGGAGTGGAAGCAACCCGGCAAATCATGGCAAAGACGCCGTGCGCAATATTAGTCGTGACCGCTACGGTCGATGGCAACTCCTCAAAAGTCTTTAACGCGTTGGGACACGGGGCGCTGGACGCGGTGAACACACCGATTCTGGAAGGCGGCGCCAGCAACACCGGCGCCCTGCTCTTCAAGATCGATATGATTGGCAAATTGCTTGGAGACAAAATTGAAAGCCGTTCTCCGACAACCCCAAGCGTTGAGTCCTCCTTCTCGTCACGAAAAGATCGCCTCGTCGCAATCGGAACCTCAGCCGGCGGCCCGGCCGCACTGGCCACTCTGCTGGCAGGTCTTCCCGGAAATTTTCCCGCAGGCATCGTGATTATTCAACATGTTGATGAGCAGTTTGCCGCAGGATTGGCCGATTGGTTGAAGCAATACACGAAATTGACGTTGCGTCTCGCTCGCGAGGGGGACGAGTTGATTCCGGGTAGAGTGCTCATTGCCGGCACGAGCGATCACTTGGTGCTGGCCGGTCCCTCTCGGCTCACTTACACACCGGAGCCTCGCAACGATCCTTACCGCCCTTCGGTGGATGTTTTTTTCGAGAGCGTGGCAAAAAATTGGCGTGGTGAAGTTGTGGGCGTGCTGCTCACCGGCATGGGGAGAGACGGCGCACGGGGATTGAAAACGTTGCGCAACCTCGGCCATCGAACGATCGCGCAAGACAAAGCCACCAGCGCCGTCTATGGCATGCCCAAGGCTGCGGCGGCATTGGACGCGGCGGCGGACATTCTGCCTCTGGACCGGATCGCGCCCGCACTCGTAAATTTATTTGTCGCAAAAACCAATAATTCTTTCCAGTTATGAGCACGCCTCCCACTAATGAATTTGCCCCGCTCGAGTCCTCGATGGTCCTGCTCGTTGATGACCAGGCCATGATCGGTGAGGCGGTTCGCCGCTGTCTGGCAAACCAGGCGGAGATTGATTTTCATTTTTGCGCAAATCCTGCCGAAGCCGTTAACCTGGCCGTTAAGCTCAAGCCCGCCGTCATCTTGCAGGATCTGGTCATGCCGGGATTCGACGGCATTGATCTCGTGCGCCAATACCGCAGTCATCCCGAGCTTTCCCGGATTCCGATCATCGTTTTGTCGATGAAGGAAGAGGCGCAGGTAAAGAGCAACGCATTTACGGCGGGTGCGAATGACTATCTGGTGAAATTGCCGGACAAGATCGAACTGGTAGCGCGCATTCGCTACCACGCGCGAGCGTATATGAACCAAATCCAACGCGATGAGGCCTTTCGCGCGCTCCAGGAAAGCCAGCGGCAATTGGTCCAGGTTAACACCGCCCTGCTTACGGTGAACCAGGAACTCGCGGACGCATTGGGGCAAGTTAAACAGTTGCGCGGTCTATTGCCGATTTGCTGTTACTGCAGAAAAATTCGGGATGACGGCAATTACTGGAGCCAGATCGAAACTTATGTGATCAAGCATTCCGACGCCACCTTCAGTCATGGCATCTGCCCCGAGTGCGCCAGGAAACATTTTGGCTCGTTGTACACAGCCCCCTCCAAAGAATGAATGTGCAACCTTTGACAACCGGTCGTCTCAACAGCCACTCGCTGGTTCTGCTCGTGGACGATCAGGCCATGGTGGCTGAAGCCATTCGCCGCGCGTTCGCGGGACATGAGGATATTGATCTTCATATCTGCAATGATCCAACCAAAGCCCTCGCCCTCGCCGAGCAAATCAAACCGACCGTCATACTGTCGGACCTGGTCATGCCGCAGATGGATGGATTGACCCTGGTGCGCCAGTTTCGCGCACACGCGCTGACCAGGGAAACCCCCATCATCGTGCTCTCCACAAAAGAAGACTCGGGAACCAAGAGTGATTCATTTTCCGCGGGAGCAAACGATTATCTCGTAAAACTCCCGGACGCCCTCGAATTGCTTGCCCGGGTACGCTACCATTCGCGATCTTACCAGAACCGGGTTCAACGCGACGAAGCCTATCGAGCGCTGCGCGAGAGCCAGCAATTACTGCTCGATAGCAACACGAAGCTGCTCGCTGCGAATCAAAAGCTTGAAGAAGCGACCCGCGCCAAGTCCGAGTTTCTGGCGAACACGAGCCATGAAATCCGAACGCCAATGAATGGCGTCCTCGGCATGACGACTCTCCTGCTGGAAACCGAACTGACGAATGAACAGCGGGATTTTGTTGAAACCGTCCGCAACAGCACCGACGCACTGCTGACGATGATCAACGACATCCTCGATTTTTCAAAAATCGAATCGGGCCGGATGGACCTGGAGGCGCATCCCTTTGAATTGCACACCTGCATCGAGGAGGCCCTTGAGTTGCTCGCTCCGAAAGCCGCCGAAAAGAAACTGGACCTGATCTATCGCGTGGAGCTGGACGTGCCGAACACGGTGTTGGGAGATGTGACCAGGCTCCGCCAAATCCTGGTAAACCTGATCGGTAATGCTGTGAAGTTTACGAGTCAGGGAGAGGTTTTTGTTTCCGTGGCCAAAGTCGTGAGTCTTGAGGTTCCCAATCCTGACGCGCTGGAATTGCTTTTCAGCGTGCGTGACACCGGAGTTGGGATTCCTCCGGAAAAGCAGGATCGGCTTTTCAAATCGTTCAGCCAGGTGGATAGCTCGACCACCCGGCAATACGGCGGCACAGGCCTGGGTTTGGCCATCAGCAAACGATTGACTGAATTGATGGGGGGCCGCATGTGGGTGGAGAGTGAACCAGGAAAAGGATCTACCTTCTCTTTCACGATTCAAGTGCGCCCCGCGACCGCCCAGAATGAATTCAATTGGCAAAAAACCCAACCGCACCTGCTGGGAAAACGACTGCTGATCGTGGAAGACAATGCTCGCCACAGCACCGTCCTTTCTCAATATGCATCCATCTGGGGAATGCAGCCCCGCTCGGCCTCGACCCCTGGCGAAGCTTTGGAACGGATCAAGGCCGGCGAAGCGCCCGATGCCGTGATTATTGATCTGCAACTGCCCGATGCGGATGGCTTGGCATTAGCGAAAGAGTTCAAGGGAGTATTCGCGGGACGCCGAGTGCCGTTGATTGCGTTTACTTCCGTCCGCTTTCCCGCCGGGGACAAGCGCCCGGTGGAAGCTGGTATTTCTCTATTCATTTACAAACCCATTCGCCGGAACTCCCTGCTCGACACATTGAGCCGCGCATTCGAAGTCCAGGCACAGACCAAAAAAGCTCCAACGGCTTCCGACATCGATGCCGGCCTTGCGGCGAGATTGCCTCTGCGGATTCTTGTCGCCGATGACAGCCCGCTCAACCAAAAAGTGAGCCAGGGCATGCTGAGCCGAATGGGATATGTAGCCGATGCGGCGGCCAATGGATTGGAAGTCATCCAGGCACAGGGAAACCAACTCTACGACATCATCTTCCTGGACGTGCAAATGCCCGAAATGGACGGTTACGAAGCAGCGCGCGAAATTCGTAAGCGGTGGAATGACGAGGAACGTCCTCGACTCATTGCTGTTACTGGCAACGCGATCCAAGGCGACCGGGAAAAATGCATGGAAGCTGGAATGGATGACTACATCACCAAGCCGCTCAGAATCAAAGAGCTTCAGGCGACCCTGGTGCGCTGGGGGAGAAGCAGAAAGGCGTAAGCACTCGCTTCCAAGATGGTTATCTCGGCATTACCCAAAGATGAGCAAAGTGGGTTTGCCCAAAAATCCAGATTGCGGCGGCCAGTGCAATGTACGGCCCATACGGCAGCTTGCTTGACCACTCCTGCTTTTTGAGCACGATCAGAGTAACGCCTACGGTCGCTCCGATAATGGAACTGGCCATTAGCGAAAAAATGACTCCCTGCCATCCCAGAAACGCCCCGATTGCGGCCATGAACTTCACATCGCCCAGGCCCATCGCTTCACGGGGCAGCACCAGCTTGTCCGTTTTCACTTCCAGATACGGA
>JADMIO010001441.1_pt1 | contig 12209 bp, 13 predicted proteins | sample 8958161 | NCBI WGS metagenome assembly JADMIO01 (sample SAMN16585339, study PRJNA669376) | soil metagenome | isolation source: Crop rotation soil | place: USA: Cullars Rotation, Alabama | collected 2011 | reverse complement strand
AGGTGAGCCAGTGTGATTACATTTGCGGCCTAACTGTGGCCAGTCCAGTTACGCTGGAGTCACTAGTATTTAGGTGACACTATAGAAGCGGCCGCGACAACTTGTCCACGTGGAATTCTAAGCTTAGGATCCCAATGTGCTGGAAAGCGCAAAACGGGTGGGGGAGAGAAATGCCATTTCGGCGGCAGTGTCCAATGAGATGCGCAGATCGTCGGACGCCTGAATCCGGTTTAGCACCTTGGTGACGCGCGTGTCCAGGCGGCGCATGGGCGGCGGCCCCGGACTCAAGGAATGCACGCAATGGCGAATCAGCGCGCCGATTTCCATACCGGCGAAGGGCTGTTCGATAAATGCGCGCAGCTCCGCAACCGAAGCGGCAAGGCGGGCATCCGGCACGATCGTGATGTCCTGCGCGAGCAGGGTTCGCAGCCAAACCCCTTCGCTGGACTCCGGATCGACAAACAGCATCGCCCCAAAAGCCCCGCTGCAATCAAAGCAATGCACGACGTCCGGCCGGACCACGATGCCCCGGCCCTGGAGCCAGTTCTCGTCATGGCCGCAAACGGCGAAGGGTTGGTCGAGTGAGATGACAATCTGGATGGCGTGGTGCGAGTGCGCCGGCACCACGCCCCGAGCCTGGCCGATCAGCAGGAATCCGCCATCCCAGAGATACCAGCTGGGAACGCTTAACCACCGGTACGACGTGTTGTTCGACTCTTGGTTCAGGGTGCCCCTCGGTTCTCTACTGTAGCTGATTTGTACAAGAACTTTAGCGGGTCCATTCAATCTTCAAAGCGCCGTTCCACGATACCTTCAACTCGTGGCCAATATGAAACCAACAACTCCTCAAATGACAACGCCCGCTGGAGAAATGATTCCAGCTCTGGACGCCTCGACGTTCGGGAAAGGGCGCAGCAACGCGAACCTGTGGCGAGACTTTCGGAAGGTCCTTTTCGCAATGCTGCTGCTGGCGCTGGTCGCGCTAGCGGGTGGGATGACGTATGAGGCGATCGGCAGGCTATCCGATGCTCGCCGCTTCCCGGTTCGAGGCCGGATGGTGGATATCGGGGGCTACCGTCTCAACATCAATTGCACCGGCAGCGGCAGCCCCACCGTGATCCTGGACTCCGGCCTGGGCGAGCCGGCACGGAGTTGGATCGGCGTCCAGGCCGAGGTCGAGCGGTCCACGCGGGTCTGCTCTTACGATCGCGCCGGCTATGGGGAGAGCGATCCTGGTCCGCAACCGCGTTCGAGCCTGCAAATTGCCAGAGAGCTGCACGCTCTTCTGCAGAGGGCTCAGGTGCTAGGGCCATATGTGCTGGTTGGGCACTCATTCGGCGGCTACAACGTGCGGGTCTACGCCGGTCTTTATCCGAACGAGGTATCCGGAGTGGTCCTTGTCGATTCCTCGCACGAAGATCAGGATCGTTTTGAACCGGCGAGCGCGCGTGAAGAGGCTCGCGGTCTGCAAAAGCTGGCGCCGTTTGTTCCTCTGTTGCGGTTCTTCGGCGTGTTGCGGTTGCGCGACAAGTTCCAGCCAACGACCATGACCGGATCCAAACTGTCTCCGGCGGTCATGCAAGAGGTGTCCGCGCTGAGGCTGCGCCCGGATTTCCTGCCTACGGTTCTTCGGGAATACGCCCTGCTGCCAATATTGAGCGCCAGCCAGGTGCGATCGGCTGGCGATCTTGGAGATCTTCCGCTGATGGTGCTGACTGCCGGCCAAGCTACCGACAACGGAAGCAGCGATTCCGACGGATTCAGAAAAGCGTGGTTGGACGAATTGCAGCCCAGCCTTCGAAAGCTGTCGCGGCGGGGTCGCCAGGTGATAGTGGAGGACAGCGATCACGAGATTCCTTACAAAGACCCGGGAGCTATTGTTCGCGCAATCCAGAGTGTGTTGGCTGAAGCACGCCATCAAAGTTGAGAAAACAAATTCACCAGGAGAAAACAAAATGAAAACATATACGCACAAAACTCGTCAGACAGCGGCTGCGCCGTTCCACAAAGTGGTTCTCGCCGCCGGGCTGATCTTACTCGTTACGAGCATTCCGCCGGCGAAGGCCGCGGACGGCCAACTGGAATATCGCATTCTGGCGACTTCCCGAACATCCACGATGGAGGAAGAACTCAATGAGGCCGCGCTGAACGGCTACCGGTTCAGCAAGGTGATGGGAGGTAAGACCGCAATTGGCGGTCAGGAGCTGGTGATCTCGATGGTGAGAGACGCTGCCAGGCCCGACCAGTTCGTCCCGCGCTATAAACTCCTGGCAACTACCAGGACGTCGACGATGCAAAGGGAACTGCAGCAATGCGCCGACGCTGGATATGAGTACCTGGGTCAGACGGTCTTTGCAACGGCGTTCGCGGGCAAGGAAGTGGTCCTGATCCTGCAGCGATACGAGACACAGCCGGCTTCGAAATCCGTTTACCGGCTACTCGCAACCAGTCTGACCTCGACCATGGAAAAGGAACTGAACGAAGCAGGAAAAGATGGCTTCCAGCTTGTCGGTTTCACTGTCGGCAAGACCGAGATTGGCGGGGAGGAGTTGGTTGCGATTCTCCGCAAGAACTGAAACTCGGATGCCGGCCGGACCCCGGGCGGGCAAAGCGTAGCCGTTTTGTTCAAGAAAATTAGCGGGAGCGTTCAATCTTCAGAAGGACCTCCCGCGATACCTTTAACAAGTCAAGAGGCAAAATGAACACTTCACAGAGTAACCGAATCGCTACGGCGAGAACCTCCACGCGGCCGAAAGCGCCGACGTTGGTGTTCAGGCTGAGGCGCGCACTCGAGCTGAAGGTGCCACCGGTCGCGCTGGGTGCGATCTTGGCTGCGCTCATGTGGTCCGCCTCAGCGGCGGCCCCCGCTTTCGATTTCACGTTTCCGGCAAACACCGTGGCGTCAGTGAGCTTGGCGCTGATGGGTGCCCTTACGTGTCTGGCAGGCGTGGGCTCGTTCCGGCGAGCGAAGACCACAGTCAACCCGATCAAGCCGGATTCTGCGTCGTCTCTGGTGGTTTCAGGGGTCTACGGATATACTCGGAATCCCATGTACCTGGGTTTTCTGATGATTTTGCTCGGCTGGGCGGCGTTCCTGTCGAATGTGATGGCGCTGGCCGTGCTCCCATTATTTGTTCTGTGCATGAACCGCTTCCAGATTTTTCCGGAAGAACGTGTGCTTGCCGCGCTCTTCGCAGAGGACTACGCGGATTATCGCGCCAGGGTGCGCCGGTGGCTCTAGAAACTCGCGAACTTACTTCAACGCATCAGGAGAGAAATTATGGAATATCTAATCGGAGTTGGACTGGCAGTGGGGGTGTGCGTCTTCGCCTTGTTGACCGGATTTGATCGTGACCGCGTGTTCTATCCGACGGTGGTGGCAGTGAATGCCACCTATTACATTTTGTTTGCTGTCATGGGCAGTGCCACGTCCGCGTTGGTCTTGGAGTCCCTGGTTGCAGCCGCTTTTTTCGCGGTGGCCGTGGCAGGCTTCAAGAAGAACTTGTGGCTGGCTGTGGCCGGTCTCGCCGGACACGCAGTTTTCGACTTCTTTCATCACCTGTTCATTCAGAATCCCGGTGTCCCGGTGTGGTGGCCTGGCTTCTGTCTTTCATTCGACGTTCTCGCCGGTGGCTTCGTTGCCGTGCTGCTGATGCGACGCTCCGGATTCAATTCGAGGGTTTAGAATTACGGCATGCCAATTCCGGCCCGCCAACAAAGCCGGGCCGGCAGTCCCCGCTCTCGACGAATTGTAAAACACTGCAGCCGGAAAGTATGCCCGGGTGGCGTGTAGGCCAGGACCCCACAGCTCTTCGAGTGATTGCGGGAGCAGTGACGCTGCCCTCGTTCCGGCCCGATCGTCGTTCCGGAAGCGGGGCCGCTGGCCGCCTTCAAGATTAGGACCGGGAAGTCGGTATCGCATCGGGAATGGCACGCTTCCCGAAACTGAGGGCAGCGGCGGGTCGAGACCCAGGCCGTGTAGAGAGGCGGCTCAGACGACAACTTCAGCCCGCCGGCGGACGTGGCGTCGGACCGAGTGGGTACGGCAACGGAAAGTTCCTGAAGCGTGGGTACGCGCGGCGCGCGCGGCGCAGCCCGGGAATAGTCGGAGAGGGGCACCGCCCGTGGCGCATCGACGTCGAGACGGCAAAAGCGCAACTGGGGACGGTGACGAGCACACGATGTCGCGCTCGAATCGACGTCGGCACCGCAGCTGCTCTCGGCTTCATACGCCTACCGGGCAGCCCCTCTTCTACCGCTCCTGACCAGGTTCTTGGACCTTCAGAAAAGTCTTCGTCGCCTCTCGCGGCGTGTAAATCTCACCGTCAATTAGCATGCGCCCCGTATAGCCGCCGCCCGGCTTCTCGAACTCCCAGGCGATGTCATGGCCTTTCCGGGCCAGCTTTGCCCATTTCGATGCTTTGGTCGGATTCTGCTCGAGCCATAGATGTCCATCGGCGTCGGTGAAGGACCGCAGGCCGGAATGACCGAGCCGGTCGGTCCATGTCTTCATGTCCTTCAGCGATGATTTAGTGCTTCGGGCCATCGGTGTCGATCATAGTCCGGTATCCCGGCGGCATCTCCGGCAGCTCCTGGCCTACCGTCCGATTGCACACCGCGCACGGAATTCCGGCGCCGCCGCAGTGGCAGGCATCCTCCCGGTCGCTCGCGCCGTCCCATGGTTTGTCGGGATGGTCTTCACATACCCAACGCGCCCCGCCGCAAACCTCGCATTCTGACGTTTCCATTTCGCCACGCCTCTCTTTATTCTTATTCCGCAGGCTCTGGAATTCCAAGGCGCACGGGCTAGCCGCCGTTATGAAGCAGAGGGACTGGCGGAGGGCGCGAACCTGGCGCTAGTGGTAAATCGGTCCTCCTTAGACTGCCTGTCCGCGGCCCGGACGACCCGTCCGGCAAGATGATCGAATCCCAGCATGTGTGTAAAGGCGCTCGGATGCCAAAGCGACAACTCATGGGTTCAGTCACAATCATCATCATCGTTTTCCTTAGATCAAAGGAGGATCTGTGCGCTCGATTGCTAGGCAAAAGCTCGGATATTTCCCGCTCTCACCCACCGAGGCAGAGCGAATTCGGCGCTTCCTGGTGTTCTCCGCTGAGGAGACAAGCGCCTTGGACCCGTGCGCGGGCACCGGCGCCGCGCTTGCGTGCGTCACTTCCGGCGCGAAAGCAACACGATACGCGGTCGAATTGGACGCGTTTCGGGCAGAAGAAGCTGCAAAGACGGTCGACCAGTCGGTTCAGGGTAATTGTCTTGACGTGCATTGCGCCGTGGAATCGTTTTCAGTGCTCTTTCTGAATCCGCCCTACGATCACGAGGCCTCGGAGAGCCGCAATGCGCGTATGGAGCGACTATTTCTCGAACACACGTATCGTTGGTTAAAGTCAGCAGGCGTGCTGGTGCTGGTAATTCCGGGCAACCGATTAAGCGAGTGCGTCGACGTCCTTGCGGTTCACTTTCGGGATAAGGCAATCTATCGGCTGAGCGCGCCCGAAGCCGTCCGGTACAACCAGATTGTGTTGTTCGGCGTAAGGCGCACGCGCCGGGAGCGCGATCAGTTGAAGGATTGGGATGTTCAGCGCGCGAAGGCAAAGCTGATGGGATTTGCGCGCAACTACGATGAACTCCCGGTCCTACCCGACCAGGCTGATCGGCAGTTCGCGATTCCACCTAGCGGACCAGCACAACTCATCCACCGTGGCCTTCCTCTCGATGCGCTGGAGGATTTGCTGCCGACGTCCGTTGCGTACAGACAAGCTGGACGGATTCTGTTCGCGCCCGAAATCCGCGCAACAGGCCGGCCGCTTACACCGCTGCACGGCGGCCATGTTGGGCTCCTGACCACAAGCGGTTTGCTCAACGGAATCTTCGGTGAGGGCCCGGATCTACACGTCGCGCGCTGGGAGTCATTGAAAGTGACAGACCGCTTCGAGGAGACTGACGAAAACGACGTGACGACAATTCGGGAGCGCGAGCGCTTTACCCAGTGCCTGACGCTCATCTACTCCAACGGAGCCACGGCGATTCTCCAAGAAGGAAACAGGGCGTCATGAAGAACGCGCATCTTCGCATGGGCACGTTGCAGTTCACTAAGGTGCTTCGCGACACCACGATCGACGTGTCGGTCCGGATGGACCGGCTGATTGCCGAACACGAGGCGGAAGGCAGAAGCGCACGCTGCCACCTCCTCTCTGTGGTCGGCAACGACCAGGAAATCGCCGCAATCGGCGCGGCGATCTCGGATGAGGCTCGTTTCTACGCGACGGGGGCGGATTTCGGTAGGATCATGATCTGCCTCGGCAAGGACACCGAGGTCTTTCGGGCCACGATCAATATTCCTGGCCGCCGGCGACCGCTACGGCACCTGGTGGCTGTCTCCGAAGAACTATCGCAAACTCGCTCCGGCGGAAACCCGTCAGCCCGGCGGACCGTGCTGTGCGATGACGATCCTGCTTTTCTCCTATACCGCATTGGCACCCGCTTCGGATTGCCAGTTCTGCCGGAATGGAGCGAATGGTTCGCTAGCGAACTCGAACGGCACAAAGCGATTCAGCCATTGATGGGGCTCGGCTGCCGGCCAATGCTCGTAAAGGGAACCAAGAAGCGGTTCCTTGGTTGGATTGGTCATGGACTGAAGCGTGACCTCATCAGGATTCCGCATGATGGCCTCGCCTCTCCTTGGCGAGTGCAGACGAGTTTCCAAACGAGCCTAGAAGCAGCAGCGGATGCGGCGGCCTGAATCGCAATAAAGTCTCCACCGACGCACCAACCCCTTGGGCTGAGGGCTCGTTGAGCACAACGAGCGCCCAAATAGGTACTTCCTCGCCACAGTCGCTATCAACCCGGGCTGCAAACATAATCCCGATTCTTATTTGATTCTGCCGAGGCTGGCGTGTCTTTCGACGTGCCGCTTCTCTACCGATTGGAGGAGTCGTGAGCATCGTACCGAAGGACATCGCGACCTATCTCAGGCAGTTCGCACCACTGCTTGAAGACCGGATACTCAAGCAGTTTCCACCTTTGCACGAACCTGGAACGCCGCTACCTCCTGAACTGAGGCGTCTGCGGCGGACTCCCTATCCAGCGCAGTCACTCGCAATCGCCGGCATAGCGAGGCGCTGGGACTTGGAGAACTCGGCCGGCGCGATAGCGGAATGCGGTACAGGGAAGACGCTGATTTCCCTCGGCTCGATGTTTGTTCACGCGAAAGGACGAGCATTTACGGCTCTTGTGATGGCGCCACCGCAATTGACCATGAAGTGGTGCCGAGAATGTCTGTTGACCCTACCGCGCGTCCGCGTCTTCTTGGTCGATGGTGTCCGCAACGGCGTCGGGGCGAACGGCTACACAGGCGTGAATGAAGTGCGGCTGCGGAACGGCCGCATCATTCGTGAAGGGTTGCAAACGACGCTAAGCGAGTTGCGTCTTCGAAAGACCTCGAAGTCGGCGCGAGCGCGATGGGCGGAACTGTGCGATTGCCCCGCGATCTTCGTTCTGTCGCGCGAGGTCGCGAAGTTGGGGTACTTCTGGCGGCATGTTTATGGTGCGCCGCGGTGCGGGCCGTTCAACGGCGCGATCGTAAATCCGGACACCGGGCGGCCGATCTTGACTCAGGACGACCAGTTGAGGAGGGCGGACTTCCGTAAGGCGAAGCATAGTGAACTTGTCCTCCCGGACGAGCAAACGAATCCCGCCAAGGCGCGTCGCGCCATGTTCAGCGCGTTATGGCAGGCTGACGCTAGCAAGGTCCGGCGATGTGCACCCATGGACTTCATTGGGCGACATCTCAAGGGGTTCTTTGATTACGGCATCGCAGACGAGGTACATGAGTTGAAGGGAGATACGGCTCAAGGGGCAGCCCTGGGCACCATCGCTTCATGTGCCCAGCGTACCGTGATACTGACCGGTACCTTAAACGGCGGCTATGCGGACGAACTGTACAACATCCTGTTTCGGCTCAATCCCAGAAAGATGCTGGAGGAGGGATTCGCTTACGGAGACGCTGGGATGCGGGCGTTTTCGGAAGCGTACGGCGTTCTCGAGAAGGTCACGACGATCACCCCCGCTGACAACGCCTGTTCAGATAAGCCAAAGGTGACAACACGAGTCCGCCGGCGGCCTGGCGCCTCTCCTCTGTTGTTTGGGCGATTTCTGATGGAACTCGGGGCGTTCGTGTCCTTGGAGGACATCTCCGACGCACTGCCATCGTATGAGGAAGAAGTTCTCAGTGTCGAGATGGACGTGGCGCTCGGCAATGCATACAAGTCCCTTGAAGAGGACATCAAGGCGGCCCTCGAAGAACACCACGGCAACCAGTCAGTAGTGAGCACGGGGCTAAACGCTCTGATGCTCTATCCCGACCGGCCGTTCCAGCTCGGCACTCTGTACGGCTACGCAACGGATCCCGACAGCGGCGAGCGAGAGCGGTTCGTGATCTCGGACCCGGCGGATCTCGATGAAAGCGTCCTGTACGCGAAGGAACGGCGTCTCGTACAGGAGGTCAAGGCCGAACTTGGCCAGGGGCGGCGTTGCCAGATCTACGCTGTCTACACCCAGAAGCGCGACGTGACGCAGCGGCTGAAGAACATCTTGAGCCGCGAGGGCATTCGCGTCGAGGTACTGACGACGGCGGTTCCTCCTGAGGCGAGGGAAGCGTGGTATGAGCGGCAAGTGAAAGCGGGGATGCAGGTTTGTGTGGCGCACCCCCGGTTGGTGGCCACAGGCCTGGATTTGCTCCAATTTCCGACCTTACTGTTCTACGAATCCGGCTACTCAATTTACGTGTTGAGGCAGGCAAGTCGTCGCAGTTGGCGCATTGGGCAGAAGCAACCGGTGCGCGTGAAGTACATGGCGTATGCCGGCACCATGCAGGAGAACTGTCTCCGGCTGATGGGCAAGAAACTCCTGGTTTCTCTCGCGATGGAGGGCAAGTTCGCCAATCATGGCCTCCAGGCCCTCGATGACGACGATGACATGCTGACTGCGATGGCCCGGGAACTCGTGACGCAGAAAGGCGTCGGGGAAAAGGCCGACGCCTGCTGGCGTGAAGTCCAGAGGGAACACACCCGCGTGCTCGAAGCTCAGCGGGTCTCCGCAGTCGAACAACCGCAAGATTCTGTGCCGACGTCGGACGCCGTCGAGGAGGTAGCGGCTGCACCACCGCCTCCCGAACGAACCGAGGCGCTTGTTGAATTGGTTCTGCCGCGAACGAGAGCGGTGCGCAAGCCCCGCTACGACAGCGATACACAACTTTCGCTGTCGTTCTGAACCCATAAGAAAACGGTTTCGAAGTGCGCTGAGTGGCCGCGCGTGCGACCGCACCAATGCAGCGGATTGGCTATCGGAAGGAGTTGCAGATGGAAAACAAGGGTCCATTCATTAACGAACTGACACAGACGGGGGAAGTAACTCTCCTGGCTGTTGTGCTCGACAAAGACCTGCGGCCGAAGCGGAACGGCGGAACTTTTCTTGCCTTGCGCTTCGCGGACCGCAGTGGAGAGCTCGACGGAAAGGTCTGGGACAACCCAGAGACGGTATCCCAGTCCTTCGAGCGTGACGATGTGGTCAAAGTGCGTGGCACCGTCGAAGTCTATAACGATAAGCCACAGATCATCGTAAACCGAATTCGCCGCTGTGAACCGAAAGAGTACAACGCGGCTGATTTCTATGCGTCATCGGCACGGGATCCCGAAGAGATGTTCGGGGAATTGCAAGGCTTCGTAAGTATGGTGCGAGACGAAGCCCTGCGGCAGCTCTTGGACAAAATAACGAACGATGCTGCTATCGGGAGTCGCCTCAAATCCGCGCCGGCGGCGATGAAGATTCACCATGCCTTTCGGGGTGGCCTGCTGGAGCACATCCTGTCGCTGTGCAACCTCTCAGGGGCGTTGTGTGCGCACTATCCACGTCTGAATCTCGATCTCCTGATTGCAGGCGCGATTCTCCACGACTTGGGCAAGATCGAGACGCTCGAATTGACCGGCGTCCGTTTCACCTATACGACCCGGGGGCAGCTGATCGAGCACGTCACTCTAGGATTGGAAATCCTCGAACGACATACTTCGCGAATTCCCGAGTTTCCAATCGAGCTCAAGACCATCTTGCAGCACCTCCTGGTGAGCCACCACGGGGATTTGGACAAGGGAGCGTTGCGGCGGCCGATGTTTCCGGAAGCGTTCGCACTCTCCTTGCTCGATCTGATGGACGCGCGGTTTGAGCAAGTATACCGTCTGATCGACTCAGCGCCGCCTGGCGATGAGTTCACGGCATACAATCCATCGCTCGAACGACAGTTGTTTCGCGGATTTGGTGCTACTGCAGTGAAAGCGAACGGGGCGGTGAACGACGCTGGAGGAGGTATTGCTGCATGAGCGCAGTAGCGAGAAATATCAGCGCCGCCGATGTGGCGAAAGGTCAGAGCATTTTCGAGATCGATGAATCGCTAGCGGCGTTGGTGGAAGCCGCCGAAGCGGATGCTGAGGCGAACAATGGCGAGCTCTCGGAACCGATCAAAGAGGCTCTCGTGACCTACGCCAAAGCCTTCGGCTACAAGGTGGATCGAATCGCCGACTTCCTGAAAGCGCAAAACACGGAAGCTGAAATCGCACAGCGCGAGGGCGAACGCTTCCAGGCGCGGCACAAAGCAGCGGAGAATCGCGAGAAGCGTTTGAAACAGATGCTGGTATGGTTCATGCTGACGCGGAATGTCCAGAAACTGCGCGGCGAGTTGAATACAATTTGCTTGCAGGCCAACAGCGCTCCGTCACTGGTGGTCAATGAGAGCACTCACATCCCGGCCAGCTTCTACCGAGCGCGCATCGAGATCAGTTGGCCGGAGTGGATTGAAGTCCTTGAAGCGCTGCCACAAGGCCCGTTGCGCGACCGACTGATGAATGGCGAAGGCAAATTCGTGCAGAAAGAACTTCAGCGCGGAATCCTCTCCGATGCTTTGGCCCGCGGCGAAATGTTCGAAGGCGTGTCGCTGGTAAAGGGAAGTCATGTGCGGCTGCGGTGAACTGGAGGTTCAGATCGAGGGGAAGGCGACCGCAGGCTCATGTGAATGCCGTCGGCAGTCGCAAGCGCGCTTATCGGGAGTAACGGGTGTGATCCCGAATCCTGATAGCATCAGAGGTTTGAATCGTTAGCGCCTCATAGAGAACCGGAATGAAATCAGACACGATCACCATCGAGCAACTGTTTCAGAACCGCCGCCAGTACTGCGTTCCGTTTTATCAGAGGGCGTATGTGTGGACGCTAGAAGACCAATGGGAGCAGCTTTGCGAGGATATTCGGGCGAAGGCCGATGCGCGCCTGCAGACCGGAAAATGCACGCCCCACTTCTTGGGGGCCGTGGTGCTGGAACCGCAGCCACGCGAGGGCCTCATCGGCGTTGAAACCTATCACATCATCGACGGGCAACAGCGTCTTACGACTTTTCAGTACATCCTAACCGCCGCCCTCCTGGCCCTGAACGGCTCCGGAAATCAAGCGGTCGCCCAAATTGTGACGGGGTGCCTCGCGAACGGGAATCCGGAGACAATGCGAGATCCGGCGGTTGAACGATTTAAGGTGTGGCCGACCTTTCGCGACCGCGCCACGTACCGCTCTGCCCTCACGGCATCGGATCTCGCCGAACTAGCACAGCGCTTTCAACCTCACTTCACGCAGGTGGGAGAGCTTCGCAAGATCGGGATGGAGCATCCACCTGCGCTTGCCGCCCTCTAGTGAACTGTCCCGGTCATTTCGTGACTACGGGTCGAATGCGCCGGCTTGTGTCCGTGTAAGTCCAACGGAAGGGTTGGGCTGACTTGCTGTAGGCCCGGATATATTTGCGGAGTTTGCGGGCCAAGTCGCTTACGGAGGTGAACACGCCGCGGGCGATCACGTCGCGTTCAATCTTGGAAAACCAAATCTCCACTTGGTTTAGCCAGGAAGAATACGTCGGCGTGAAATGAAATCGCACCTTGGGGTTGGCTTCCAGGAACGCCTCCACTGCCTTGGTCTTGTGGGCAGAGAGGTTATCCAGAATGATATGGATTTCGCTGGCCCATTTCGCCGTCGCGACAACCTCGGCTAGGAAGTCGATAAACTCCGCGCTGGTGTGCCGAGACGCTGTCTTCCCGATCACTTTGCCGGTCTGTACGTCCAGAGCGGCGTAGAGAGACAGCGTGCCGTGGCGGTAGTACTCGAA
>JADMIO011298131.1_pt1 | contig 12213 bp, 8 predicted proteins | sample 8958161 | NCBI WGS metagenome assembly JADMIO01 (sample SAMN16585339, study PRJNA669376) | soil metagenome | isolation source: Crop rotation soil | place: USA: Cullars Rotation, Alabama | collected 2011 | reverse complement strand
GCTGTTCCGCTCGTGCGCGCGGCGAAGGGGCGTTCGGTTCTTGCGGCGGAGTGACGTCGGTCGCGCTGGGTGTAATCGCCGGACTCGCGGCTGGAACGGTCGCTGGCGAGTCCGCAGCCTTCGCTTCCGCAATCGGCGCTTCCGCTGTCGGCTCAACTTCCGTGCTCTCCTTGGCAATCGCTGATGGAGCTGCCGAAACCGGTGGCGGTTCCACTTGGGGAACTTCCAGCTTTGGCGCTTCTTCCGTTTTCGGAGCGGGTGTCTCTTCTTTCCGCACTTCCAGCTTCGCCGGTTCGATTGCCGGGGCTGTTTCGGCAATCGTCGCCGGGGGAGCGATCGATTCAGAAATCGTCACCGGCACTTCGACAACTGCCGGCGCTGGCGGAGTCGACAAGACCTTCGGCGAATCCTTGGCGTGTTGCAGGCTGAGGTCCGCGAGTTGGAACAGGACCGGCATCTCCAGCGGCGGCCGGCCCGGCTTGCGGAAGGCATCCCGCGCGGTGCGGCGAGGATCCGTTTGCAAAGAGGTCGTCATGCGGGGTCCTTCCCGAAATGTGGGGCAGGCTTCCGGCCCGTCCCTTTCTGTCAACTTCGCACGGTGCACCCATACCATCAGCGCAACCCGCCGACAAGAAACACAGCGCAGCGTGCGCGGCCCATGCCGCCCCTCTGTTATCGGTTCCGCCTGCATCAATCTTGATAGTTGGGCGAACTTTACCGTCTGCGGAAGAAATTCCCCAGAGGGAAAGCTGGAGGCATTGGTCTCCGCTAGCTGCCATTCCGCACTCGTGGCAGCGCGACTGCTCATGATTGCGACGCTAGCGGAGCTTATCGCGCGTAACCATGGAAGGCTCGTGGCAAATAAGCCGACACGCGGGCCGCGTGTAGCCGCTAGGACTTTCGCCCGTCGATAAACCGCTTCCCTTTCCCTTCAAACCTCGGCAGCGTGCCGGGAGGAACGCACTGGACGTCGACTTTGAGGCCGAGGCGGAGGTGGAGGTCGCGGGCGACGCGGGTGGGATCGGAAAGGCGGTCTTCAATTTGGACCTCGAGAGCGTCCATCTCGCCGTGGCGGACGACGGTGGCCCGGTATTCGATGACTTCGGGGAAAGCACGCACGATCTGGTCGATAGAACTGGGGAAGATGTTCACGCCGCGGACGACCAGCATGTCGTCCGACCGGCCGAGGACTCCTCCTTCCAGCAGCACAAACCGACAGTCGCTGCTGGAACCTGATTTCCAGATTGGGCGAACGAGGTCGCCGGTGCGGTAGCGAATGACAGGGCTGCCGGCACGCCCCAGGCCGGTAAGGACGAGCTCCGAAAGCTCTCCTTCTTCCGCCGGGCCGCCGGTAGCCAGCGACAGAAACTCAGGCAAGAATTCCGCCTCGTTGATGTAGAGGCCGCGGCCTTCGCGGTCGGCAAATCCCCACGGGCCGACTTCGGATGCGCCGGCGTGATCGATGACCCGGGCGTTCCAGACCGCGCCGATCCGTTTTTGCACGTCGGGAAGCGAGCCGCCGGGTTCGCCGGAAACGATGATTCGCCGCACCTGCAAAGCGGTCGGGTCGATTTGATTGTCGAAAGCCACTTCCGCCATCCGCATGGTGTAGCTCGGCGTACAGAAGAAAACGGTCGCTCGGCTCGTGCGGATGAGCTCCAGCCGGGCCAGGGTTTTCATGCCGCCGGAGGGAATCACCAGGCAGCCGCGGGCGAGGCAGGCTTCGAACGCGCTCCAGAAGCCGATGAAAGGGCCGAAGGAGAACGGAAAGAGGACGCGGTCATCGGGGGTGATTTCCGCGGCATCAAGGACATACTGCCACGTTTGGAGCCACCATTCCCAGTCCTCCGCGGTATCCAGCACGGGCATCGGCCGGCCTTGTGTGCCACTGGTCTGATGGAAGCGGACGTATTTCTCTACTGGCCAAGTGAGGTTCGCGGCGAAGTCACCCATGAGGGGCGAGCCCTTCAGTTCCTCTTTGAACGTAAACGGCAGCCGGCAGAGGTCATTCCAGGAGTTGAGCGGCAGGTTTACCGCCGCCAGTTTTTCCGCGTAGAAGCGATTGTGGGGCAGAATGGTTGCCAGCAGCTCGCTGAGCCGAGCGAGCTGCCTGTTGCGCAGCTCTTCACGAGGTAATTGGCGGATTTGCTGACGCTCGGAAGCAGAAGTGGAAAGCATTCCCTTATCATAAGCCCTAAAGACGCAGTCGGCAGCGGCTTTCGCGCGAAGGGGTCGGGAGTTTTTGGCGGAGGTTAACGCCAACAAGAAGTCGGGGACGCCAAAAACTCCCGACCCCGGCCTAATGTCCTTGAACCACCGCTTCCGGCGGCAGGCCGGTGGCGGCGGTGAGCGCGGCGGCGGCTTGGGCGAGCTCGTTGAGGGTGTCGAGCTGGGCCTGGCGAGCGGCGAGGAGACTGGTGCGGGCGGTGACGATGCGGAGGACATCGATTTCTCCCGCTTTGAACTGGGCTTCGAGTTTGGAGAGCTCCTGCGGCAATTCGACGGCACTGCCGCTCGCGGCGACGAGACGCCGTGCCCGTTCGTAGCGGTCGATGGCAGCCTGAGCATCCAAGGCCGCCCGCTGGTGGAGCTGCTCCCATACGGTCTGCCGCTGGTTGACTTCCGCCATCCGTTGCCGGACGAGCGGCTGGCCGGAATTGAGAATCGGCAAATCGGACTGGGCACGGAACCCCCAGAGCGTTGCCCCGCTATCGGTCTTCTGATAGTAGGGGCCGATTTGCAGATCGGGCGTTTTGTTGGCGTGTGCCAGATTCATGTTAGCCCGAGCCGCATCCAGGTCGGACTGAGCCGCCAGCACATCGGGGCGAGCAGCGGCGAGTTGCCAGGCAATCGCCTGCGGATCTGAAGGCACAGTTTCCCACTCGCTTGCGTCCTTGGCCTGTGCCGCGGAAGCAGCGGCGCCAAATTGAAAGTCCACCAGATTGCCACTAAGCGTGAGCGGCATCGAAAGAGGGAGATTGAGTTGCCGCCGCAGGTCCAGAAGGGCCGTCTGATAGTTCGTTTGCACCAACTCCGCCCGCCGCCGGGCCGCAGATTCATCCAGCCGCACAATGGCGACGTCCGCCGCAGAGAGTTGCCCGCTTTTGAGCTGCTTTTCTGAGATGTCGAGCAGCTCACGACTGAGGTCGGCGTTGGCGCGAGAGATGTCCGCGAGGCCCCGCTGATACAGGGCGGCAAAATAGAGCCGCTCCGTCTGGGCGACGGCGGTCAATTCCGCCTGGACGATGTTCCACCGCGTGCCATTGAGGACCGACATCGCCGCCGCCTCGCGGTGCTGCCGTTGATGGGCGAGCTGCAGCGTCTGCATCAGCAGAACGTAGTGCGCGGTGGCGCCTGTGGTTCCATCAGGCAGGCGCGGATCCGGTGTGACCTGAATTTGCACCCAAGGATTGAAGGGATACGTTTGCGCAACCCCGAGCGCCCCGAGGCTGACCCCTTCCGCCTGGCGGGCCGCAATCAGGTCCGGATTTTGCGCGAGAGTGAGAGAGGCAGCCCCTTCGAGCGATAAGGGCTGGGCGTCGAGGTGGACCTGCGGGAGCTCTTCCGGGTGCGAAACCGCAGGGGGTGTTGGCAGTTTGTTGTCCTGAGGAGACAGCTCGTCTGGCGGAACTTTCGCGAGATCGACATAGGCGACGTGCTGCACCACGGGGGAAGGATTGGGACGCGAAATCGAGCTTGCCGCGCGACGGCCCAACGGCGACTGACATCCCGTCAGCGCGGTGAGCCCTAGCAAAAAGAAGAGTGCCGGCGACTTCATGCCGCATCCTCGCCGCGAATTCCTTACGGACTAGCAATCTCTTCCGACTAGGAAGACTTTGCTGCTTAATCCTCTTCGGCAGAAGACGCTGGGTTTAATCAGCGATTGACAAGCGCGCCAAGCTAGCATCCGCAGGGGAGCCCTATGCCAGGCTTGCTTCCCGCAGAGCCGACGTCTCGCAGGCATCCAACGGAACCGAAGCCATTCGGTCAAGCAACTGTTGCTGGAGGAGCTGCGCCATTTGAGCGCGGAATTGCCGTTCGCCGCGAGACCAGTTCTCTCGGACGGCTGCGGTATTGCAGCGAATTTCGCGCAGCGAGGGTGCAGAGTCATCTCTCTTGAACTCGTTGCGGCGAGTCTTGCGGTTATCCCATTGGGCGATGGCTGGCATGGCTGGGCTCCACTCCTTTACGAAGCTTTCGGTTTGCCGCGAATCATTTTTCGGCGGCTCTTAGGCATCTCGTTGATGCGGTGCGGGAGGTAGAGCAAGCTGCGTGCCGCGGGATGCCGCACGGGTTATCACCCGAAAAGAACGAATTCGCTGAGCCCGGTTGCGGAAGGCTTGCGGCCAAAACCGCAGCAGACAGCGAACAGTTGGGATTCGACGTGGTCGCAGGGAAACCAGTGGGCAATCTTGCTGTAGCAAGACGCAACGTCAAATCCCTTGTAACTCTTGGGACTTTTGACCTCGTTCCGCGGGCATAAAAGGTGCGGAACATCAATGGTTCGCCCGCGAGCTTTCCGGGGAGAGGCCCCCGCTGGCGGGAACCGTCTTCCAAATGAAGGAGAGAAAGTATGAAAAACAGACGATGGTTGTGGGCGATTGCACCGGCCCTGGGACTGGCATGCTTGTTCGTCCTCGGCAGCTCGGCGATGCAAGCCCAAGTCGGCAGCGAGTCGAAAGCGGCACCGAAGGCGCGCCCCGTGGAGCGAGCGACCCCGGCCACCGAGGATCGCGCCGCGCCGGCGGACGCAAGTAAGACTGGCACCAGGCGGACGACGGACGAAAATGTCCGAAGGTCGGCCCGAGAGGATGAAAACCATGAACATCAAGGTGGGGGCTGGCTCGGCGTCTATGTCTCCGAACCCGATGAAAAAAATCCGGTGACGGGTGTGCAGATTTCGCAAGTCTTTCCCGCCAGCCCCGCAGCCCGCGCGGGCTTTCGCGCCGGCGATGTCATCACCCAGGTGAATGACCACAAGGTGACCGACCCGCAGTCGTTCATCACAGTCATTGAAACCATGGCCCCAGGGACCAAGGCCGCGTTCGCCGTCCAGCGAAATGACCAGCCGGTGAAACTGACCGCGACGCTCGGCCAGAATTACTGGATGGCCCACCAACAAGACCAGAATTTTGACCGCAATTCGAATGGAATGCGAGGACGGGGCCACAACGAGGAAGAATATCCGATTTACGCCTTGGAGCTGGAACACAATCGGCGAGTGGCCGAGCAGCACGAGCGGATGGAGCAGATGCTCCTTGAGCTCAAGGAAGAAGTTCGACAACTGCGTGAGGAGCTGAAGGCCAAGAAGTAAGCAAGGCATGAATCGGCTTTTTCATCCACACCAATTCGCAAACTCATTTGGAGAAATACATATGACCTGGTTACGCAACACACTGTTGGCCGTGGCGATTGTGGGCTCGCTCCTGAGCGTCGCTCCCGCCCCAGTCCAAGCGGATGACTATTGGAACGGCTACTGGGGCTGGTACGACAACACGTACACTCCGGCCTATGGCCGCTACTATTCGTCGCGGCCGGTTTACGGCGGCGCGTATTACAGCCAGCCGTATTACGGCGGCGGCTATTACAGCCAACCCTATTACAGCCAGCCTTACTACGGAAACTACTATGGAGTGCCCGGAGCTGGCGTGCAGGTTTACGGCGCTGGCCGAGCCGTCAACGTCGGGCCAGTCCGGTTCGGCTGGCGGTAGTGGAGCCTCGGGCCAAGAGCCTGCTTTGAAATCGGCGAAGTCCGCGGGCGGTCAATCATGCGGTACGACTCTACCAAGATCGTGAAGCTGGTTGATCCTCGCGGCTTTGCTTTGCTAGCTACGCCCTGACCCTTCGCATGCCCGGGCCGGTCTTCTCAGGACGAACCAGGACTGCTTTTCGCACGTAAACCGGGGTAACGGCGGCCAGTTTTCTTCCCGTGGCCACGTTGAGTGCTGGCCAGAAACCTTTATACTGCTAGAGCTTGCGCGAGCCGGAGGAGATGCCGGCTCCTTTTATTGGCAAGTAGCGGGCTGGACCCGCCATACGCAAAAGGGGGTCGGGAATCTTTGGCGTCCTATCTTGTTCTGCTGCCAAGATCTTTAACGCCAAAGATTCCCGACCCCGAAAACCAGAAATCGCCCCTATGACTGACAAGAAGCCCTCCCCTCCCCCCACCGTCCCCATGATCGAGGCCATCGGCCTCTCCAAGTTCTATGGCATCTTCGCTGCGGTCAAGAACGTCAGCTTTACGGTGAATCAGGGGGAGCTCGTGGCGTTTCTAGGCCCCAACGGAGCCGGCAAGAGCACCACCATGAAGCTCCTCACCGGTTACCTCGCTCCCTCCGAAGGGACGGCAAAAATTGCCGGGCACGATATGGGGGCCGACCGCCTGGCCGGCTCCGCCCGTTTGGGATATTTGCCGGAGAATGGTCCCCTTTATCCCGATATGACTCCGCACGGCTTGCTCAATTTCTTCGCCGATGCTCGCGGCATGAAAGCCAGCCACAAGCGGGACCGGATTGATGCCGTTATCGACCTGTGCGCTATTCAGAGCGTAGTCCACAAGCCCATCGGCAAGTTATCGAAGGGGTTTCGCCAGCGCGTCGGCATGGCCCAGGCCCTGCTGCACGAGCCCGACGTCATCATCATGGATGAACCGACCGCCGGTCTCGACCCCAACCAGATTACGGAAGTCCGCACGGCACTCCGCAAGATCGCGATGGAGAAGACCATTCTCCTCTCCACCCACATCTTGCAGGAGGTGCAGGCCATGGCCAGCCGCGTCATTCTGGTGAACGAAGGGCGGCTGGTGTATGACGGCCCGGTGGCGGGGCTCGACCCGCAGGGACGCGGCCTCGAAGCGGCGTTTCATTCGCTCACGGCCGCTCCTGTTTAGTGTGACTCTCCCGATAGTTTCCTTGTCAATGACGACTTTGTGACGCTTATGCTCAACGCGATTTCTTCTTTCGGTTACTTGACGCTCTATAACCTGGGCTTTATCGGCGTCTTGCTGCTCGGGCTGGTGCCGCTCGCCATCTTCCGCCCGGCGGCGTTCGCCATCATCAAGCGGAACCTGGTGGGGTATTTCAGCAATCCCACCGGCTATGTGTTCTTGTGCGTGTTCCTGGGTGCGACGTCCATCGCTCTGTTCTGGCTGGCGGATTTTTTCGCCAACAACCTGGCCAACTTGGATCAACTAAATATCTGGTTCCCGTACATTATGCTGTTCTTCATTCCCTCCATCACCATGAGCTTGTGGGCGGAAGAGAAACGGCAGGGAACCGACGAATTGCTGCTGACCCTTCCCGCCGAAGACATCGACATTGTGCTGGGGAAGTACATCGCCGCCGCCGGGACGCTCACCGTTTCGCTGCTGGTGTCGCAAATCGCCACGTTCTCCTTTCTCAGCTTTCTGGCGGAGGGGGACGTCGACATCGGCCTATTTTTCGTCACGTATGTCGGCTACTGGTTAATGGGGCTGGCCATGCTGTCTCTGGGGATGATTGCCTCGTTCCTGACGACGAATCTGACAGTGTCTTTTATCTTGGGAGCCATCTTCAATTCCGCGCTCGTCTACCTGGTCAAAGCCAATCTGATTCTTCCCCCGCAGCTTCAGCCGCACTGGTTTTCCCGCTGGAGTCTGAGCGAGCGGTTTGACGACTTGGGGCGCGGAGTTATCAGTCTTTCCTCGCTCAGCTATTTCGTGCTGATTATTGTTTTGGGAGTTTATCTGAGCATCATTCTTGTCGGCCGCCGCCATTGGCTCGGCGGACGGGACGGCCAGTCGATGCTCGGGCATTACGTGGTGCGAGCCTTGTCGCTGGTTCTGATCCTGGTTGGCGGTAACGTCCTATTTTCCAATCACGACCTCATTCGCCAGGACTTCACTTCGGAGCAGGTCAGCTCGCTCTCGGGCGACACGCGCGAAATCCTGGCCCATTTGGAGAACAAGCATCCGGTCCGGATTGAGGCCTTCGTCAGCGCCCGCGTGCCGGACGAGTTCGTGAAGGTCAAGTACAACCTGGTCTCCATGCTCAAGGAGCTGGAACGGAACTCCGGCGGTAAAGTGGTCCTGCAGCTCAACGACAACCTCGAGGAGTTCAGCAAGGAGGCGACGCTGGCGGAAGACCGCTACGGCATCCGCCGCATGGCGGTCCGGACCGAGAGCCGCGGTGAAAGCCGTCAGCAGGAGTTCATTCTGGGAGCAGCGTTCACGTGCGGCGTGGAAAAAGTGGTCGTGCCTTTCTTTAACAAGGGAATGCCAGTCGAGTACGAGCTCGTCCGCTCCATCTCCACGGTCGCCCAGCCGAAGCGGAGAAAGCTCGCCATCGTCACGACGGACGTGAACCTCAGCGGTGGGTTCTCGTTCGCGGGCGGCCAGATTCAGCAGCTTCCGAAGCAGGCCATTTTGGAAGAGCTGGAACGGGAGTTCACGGTTGAGAACGTGGACATCACCACTCCGCTCGCGGTTTATGACGAAGACGGCAAGCTCAAGTACGATGCGATGATGGTGGTCCAGCCTTCCACCCTTTCACCGCCGCAGCTCAATAATCTGGTCGAGGCGATGAAAGCCGGCCAGCCGACGGTCATTCTGGAAGACCCTTTCCCGCTAATGTTTGGGCAGGTCGTGGGAACCAGCGAGGACAAGCCGAGTCAAGGGGGAATGATGGGGATGGGTGGTCCGCCGCAGCCCAAGGGGGACAGTTTTGGCATGGTCTGGAAGGCGCTCGGCATCGAGCCGCTGGCGGAGGTGCAGGTGGGGCAGCTTCCCGGCAAGATCGTCTGCCAAGCTTACATGCCCTACAGGCGGTTTGGCGACATTCCGCCGTGGGGTCCGTTCGTGTTTGTCCGCCAGGGAGGCGCGGGGACTTTCAATGCCAAGGAGGCGGCCGTCAAAAATTTTGAGGAAGTCTTCTTCCCAGTGACCGGCGGCATCCGCGAAGCCGCGAACATCAAGGATCTCAAGCTCAAGTTCACTCCGCTCGTGGAAACCGCGGACAACCGCAAGGACACCGGGCTTGTCAACGTGGAAGAAGCGCGGCAGTTTTTCCGTACACAGGATATGCAGCCGATCATTCAGAAAATGGAAGTCACTCCCAAGCGGGCCTATACGATTGCCGCCTGGATTCGGGGCGAAGAAGCCGAAGGGGCAGCAGACGACAAAAAAACAGAGGACCACAAGGACGCAAAGAAGGACAGCAAACCTGCGGATAAGGCTAAGAAGCCCGTCGTCAAGAAGCCGCTGAATGTCATTTACGTCGCGGACATCGACCTGATCAACAACCAGTTGCTCGGCATGCGGACCGAAGGAATCGAGCAGTTCCGCTGGGACAACGGTCCCTTTGTCATGAACCTGGTCGACGCCGTCGCCGGAGAAAACCGCTACCTGGAGATTCGCCAGCGGAAAGCCCGCTATGCCACGCTCCGCCGCATCGAGGCGGAAGCCCAGGTAGCCTTTGACAAGGAAGAAGAGGCCCGCAAGGCTGCTCAGAAGGAATATGACGAGGCGGTGACGAAGGAAGACGAGGCCATCAAGAAGATCGAAAAGGAAGCTTCGGACCTGGAAGCCGATTACCGCAAGCGGTCGGAGAAGGGAGAGCAGATCGACCTCAACGAAAAGAAGAGCAAGGAGCAACTCTTGCAGTTCCGCCTGCTGACGGCCATGGCCGCTTCGCAGGAAACCAAGCAGAACCTCAAGCTGAAGCTGGAAAAAAACAACGACCAGATTCGCCGCGACCGGCTGCAATCGGTTGCCCGCATTCAAAACATCTACAAACTGCTCAGCCTGCTCATTCCTCCGCTGATTCCCCTGTGCGTCGGCGGCGTAGTCTGGGTGCGGCGCTATATCCGCGAGCGAGAAGGAATTTCCAAGACCCGGATGAAGACGTAATACCCCATGAAAAACGAAAATATCAAAACCCTTATCATCGCCGGCATCGGCGTGGTCCTGGCAGGCCTGGCGTACGCCACGCTCCCCGCTCCCAGCACGAATGTCATTCCCAGGCGGCAAGGGCTGCTGTTTCCCGATTTCCAGGATCCCACCAAGGCTGCCAGCCTGGAGATCGTTCGTTACGACGCGGACAAAAACAAGATCGACTCTCTCAAGGTCGCGAAGACGGGGGGACTTTGGACTCTCCCCTCGCACGGCAATTATCCCGCCGATGCCCAGGACCAGCTCAAGGATGCCGCCGGCAGCTTGCTGGGGATGAAGGCCCTCGGCGTGGCCACCGAGTTTTCCGAGGAGCACCATCTGTTCGGCGTTCTCGACCCGACGCAGAAGGTCGAGGATTCCAAGAAGAAAGACGTCGGCATGCTCGTCGTCATTGGCGACGGCAAGGGAGGGGACCTCGTACGCCTGATCATCGGCAAGCCGGTCAAGGACCAGGCCGGCCAGCGGTTCGTCCGCGTGGCCGAAGGCTCGACGTTCACCGACGACGTGTACGTCGCCAAGGTCGATGTCGAAAAACTCCCCACCGACTTCAACAAATGGATCGAGCGCGACCTTCTCAAGCTCAATCCCCTCGACGTTCAGCGGATGACGCTCATGGACTACTCGGTCCTCAAGGAAGAGGGTGCCTTCTTCGCCCAAAAACGCATCGAAGCCGCGGTTTCGTGGGATACGCTGAACGGCGTCTGGAACCTGGATGGATTCAAGGTTTTCACGCAGAACCGGCCGCGTGACGCAGCATTGGGAGAGGGAGAAGAGCTGAACAAACAAAAGTTGGATGAGATGAAGACCGCCCTCGATGACCTGAAAATCGAGGACGTGAAGCGCAAGCCCGCGGGAGGGGACCCGCTCAAGCCCAATGCCGAGGCCCAGGCCCTGATGGTCAAGATGGGCTTCATACCTGCCCGCGATCAAAAGCTCTACAGCACCAACGGCGAGGTTCACGTCGACCTCAAGGACGGCGTCAGGTACGTCCTCCGCTTCGGCGATATCGCCGGCGTGCAGGCCGGCAGCGACGGGCAGAAGCTTAACCGCTTTCTCCTCGTGAACGCCGAGTTGACCGACGACATGAAGCAGCCCCCGATGCTCGAGCCCGAGCCCGCCGGCCCGGAAGCTCCCTCCACGACCCCTCCCCCGACAACTCCGCCGGCTGCCGAACCCCCGAAGCCCAACGGCGGCGCTTGCCAGGAAGAAGGCAAAAAAGAAGAGACCAGGGAAGAGCCGAAGGCTAAACAGGACCTCAAATCCGGCAAGGCCAAGAGCGAGCCGGGCACCAAAGCTAAGCCCGGCGCGGAGCCCCCACCGAAGCCCGCGAAGGCCCCCGCCAAGCCGGACCCCGCCAAGTTGGAGCTGGATCGCATCAGAAAGGCCAATCAGCGGAAGACGGACGAGTACAACCTGAAGAAGAAGAAGGCGGAAGCCAAAGTCGCCGAGCTCAACAGCCGGTTTCGCGACTGGTACTACATCATCTCCGAGGACACCTACAAGAAGATCCACCTCGGGCGGGCCGACATCATCCGCGAAGGAGCCACCGCCAAAGAGACCGGCTTTGGGGTCGATGCCTTCCGCATGCTGGAGAAGCAAGGGATCAAGCCGCCCCCCCCAGCCGCTTCGCCGCCACCCGGCGGACGTGGTCCGGGTGGACCCGGCGGCTTCCCGGGTGGATTTCCGGGCTTGCCGCCGATGTAGGAAACTCCCTGATTGGGAAACGCACTCTGGTCCCTGCGACCAGAGTCCAGCTAGGTCTTGCGCGCCTGATGGTTTACAATCGGGCTAATCATCCCGCCGATTTTCAGGAGACCCACCTCATGCGGACCGTGCTTGTTTCCCTCGCTCTCTTGGCTCTCGCAGCAAGTCCTCTCGCCGCCGCTGAATCCGCGGACAGTGCCGCGATTGCGGAAGGGAAGAAGCTTTTTGTGCGGGAGTGGGAAGCGGGTAAGCCGGCGAATCCGGGCGGGGACGGCCTGGGGCCGATGTTCAATGCCCGCTCCTGCGCCGCCTGCCACAAGCTTGGCGGCATCGGCGGAGCCGGGCCGAACGAGGACAGCAATGTGCGGCTCTTGACCGTGGTGCCGGTCGATCCACATCCCAGCGAGCTGGCGGAACATAAAACGAAGCTCACCCAGGTCCATCCCAGCTTCGTTCCCGGCGGCAAGCGCTTGCAAACCGCCTTCATCCTCCACCGCTTCGGCACCGACGAGGCTTACGCCTCCTTCGAGAAAAAGGTGATGGCCGGTCACGCCGCCGGCTCGCCGGACGACTGGGCCATCCGC
>JADMIO012757604.1_pt1 | contig 12214 bp, 10 predicted proteins | sample 8958161 | NCBI WGS metagenome assembly JADMIO01 (sample SAMN16585339, study PRJNA669376) | soil metagenome | isolation source: Crop rotation soil | place: USA: Cullars Rotation, Alabama | collected 2011 | reverse complement strand
CTTTCCCCCGTGCGCGCCACCGCGGGAATCGGCAGCGGCGCGCCGCCGAACACCTTGGCGAGCGCCTCCTCGAGCGTCGATTCCATCGCCACACGGTCGCCGTAGGCGACGATGACCCGCTTCAGCTCCGGTATCTGTCCTTGGTCCGAGCGCAGGTAGAGCGGCTCGACGTAGACGATCGAATCCTCGACCGGGATCACCAGCAAGTTGCCGCGGATCACCTTCGAGCCCATCTGATTCCACAGCGAGAGCTGCTGCGAGATCGTCGTGTCCTGGTCGATGCGCGCCTCGATCTGCTGCGGGCCGTAGATCACGCGGTCCTTGGGAAACGCGTATTCGATCAGCTCGCCGTACCCTGGATTGTCACAGCGCGCCGCCAGCCACGCCACCATGTTGCTGCGGTTCGACGGCGTCATCGGCTCCATGAGCAGGAACTCCTCGCGATCGCCGCCGGGGAGCTTCATGATGATGTAATATGGCTGCACCGCCGAGCGCGTGCCGCCAGCGCTCTCGGTCGGAAAGCTCCACAGGTCTTCCTTGTTGTAGAACACCTCGGGCGTGGTCATGTGGTACGTGCGGTACATCTCCGCCTGGATCAGGAACAGATCCTCCGGGTAACGCACGTGGCTGCGTAGCTCCGCCGGCATCTCGGCGATCGGCCGGAACAGGCCGGGAAACATCCGTGCATAAGCGGCGAGGATCGGCTCCTTCTCGTCGGTCGCGTACAGCGTCACCGTGCCGTCGTAGGCGTCGATCACCGCCTTCACCGAGTTGCGGATGTAGTTGAAGCCGGCGCCCGGCACCGGCTCGGAGTACGGGAACGTCGACGACGTCGTATAGGCGTCCTGGATCCAGTAGATCCGCCCGCCGGCGACGACGACGTAGGGATCGCGATCGAGATCGAGGAACGGCGCGAGCCGCGACAGCCGCTGGCGGATCGAGCGGCGGAACAGCAGCGCGCTGTCGGAGTGCAGGCTGCCGGAGATCAGCAGATTGACGTCGCCGAAGTGCCAGGCGAACACCGCGCGGCGCAGCCACGAGCCCAACGGCACCCCGCCTCGCCCCTCGTAGCGATAGCCGACGTTCTCGTCGCCCTTCGGATAGTCGAACTCGTCGGCGCCGGCGCCGACCACCACGTAGTCGTCGCTGCGCTCGCCGAAGTAGATGCGCGGCTGATCGAGATGCAGTCCGACCGGCGACGACGGCGGGATGTCGTGCAGAAAGAAGAGCGGCAGCCCCTCGCCCTGGAACTCCGTGACCGGGCTCATCACCGCGCCGAAGCCGTGCGTGAACTGCAGCCGCTGATTCACCCACGTGCGCGCGTTCGCCGGTAGCAGCCCCGGCACGATCTCGCGGGCGGAGAGCATCACCTGGCGCCGTCCGCTGGGGAGGTCGTAGCGGTCCACGTCGATGTCGTGAAAGTCGTAATACAGCCGGATCACCTGCAGCTGCTTGTAGGTGGCGAGCAGCGGATCGGGATCCCACAGGCGGATGTTGCGGAACGTCGGCTCATTTCGTTTCACGGCCGCGGCGTCGAGCGGGGTCTTGGCGGGGAATTGCCGTTCCTGGATCTTGTCGAGGCCGTAGGCGCGGCGCGTGAGCGCGATGTTGTTGGCGAGGTACGGAGCCTCCAGCCGCTGCTCATCGGGTCGCACGCGCAGCCGCTGGTAGAGATCGGGCACCGCCGCGGTGAGCACCGAGACGGCGAACAACGCCACCATCGCGATCACCGGAAGCCGCCAGCCCTGCGTGCGCGCGTTGACGAACGACACCGCCGCACCGGCGAGCGCCGCGAAACACATCAGCCACTGCAGCGGCAGCTTCACGTGGCTCACCGTGTACCCGGCGCCGTACACGGCGCCGTACGGAGCGAGCACGAGCTCGTAGCGGCCGAGCCAGTAGTCGGCGCCCTTCACCAGCAGGAAGACACCGAGCAGCACCGAACCGAGCCGGATCGCCGCAGGCGGCAACGGATCGCCCGGTCGGCGGAGATCGACGGTCCCGTGCAGCCAGAAGAGCGCGCCGGCGACGATCGCGGAGAGCACGACGATGCCGAGCGCGGCGTTGACCAGGCTGCGATACGCGGGCAGCGCGAACAGGTAGAAGCCGAAGTCGCGGTGGAAGAACGGATCGACCGCGCCGACCGGATCTCCGTAGATCCACAACAGATACCGCTCCCACCCCGCGGCCTGCGACAGACCGAACAGCAGCGCGATGATCGCGGCGGCGCCGATCACGATGCCGCGCCACGGGATGCGCCCGGTGAACGGCGCGATCAGCTCGGGCAGCGTCTCGGCGCCGTTGCCGCGCCGGAGCACGACGCGAACCACGCCGCGGTCGCGCAGCTGTCGCGCCGCGTACAGGCCGCAACCCGCCACCACGGTGAACGTCACCAGCGCGCCGACCGTGAAGCAGGCGAGCCGCGCGCCGAGCATGGTGCGGAACACGACCGCGTATCCGAGGTGACGGAACCAGATCGCGTCGACGATGAAGCCGCTGCTCACGCCGACGACGACCACGCCGAGCACCACGGCGGCCGCGGCGGCGACGAGCGTCGTCCTACCCACGAACCCTCGACCGATCCGCGATCTCGCGCACGCGCTCGCGCACCACTTCCGCCGGACAGAGGCGGATGAACAGCCACAGCCCGGACAGCACGATGCCGACGTCGTCCATCTCACCGATCACCGGAATGAAGTCGGGGATCACGTCGAGCGGCCAGATGACGTACGCGAGCGTGGCGACGAGCAGGCTCTTGGCGATCACCGACACTCGCTTGTCGCGGAACAGCCGCCAGTAGAGGCGGGCGAAGTCCGGCAGGTGCGTGATCACCTGCGCCGCGCGCGCGGTGAACAGAAAGCGCGGCAGTGAGCCCGAGGTCAGCGCCACGCCCAATGCATGGCTTGACGATTCGCGCCAGTCAATCGACCGGTCGGAACCCAGCCGTCCGCTCGTGGACCAGCGACACCAGATCGGCCACCGCCGGCACCGGCGTCTGCGGCAAGATGCCGTGGCCGAGATTGAAAATGTGGCCGCGGCGGCCGGCCGCCGAACCGAGCACGCGCGTCGCCGCCTCGGCGAGCACGGGCCAGGGCGCCAGCAAGGCGATGGGATCCAGGTTCCCCTGCACCGCGATGTCCGCGCCGACGCCGTCCCACGCGTCCGCGAGATCGATCCGCCAGTCGACGCCGATGACGTCGCTTCCCGCGTGCCGCATGTCGGCGAGCAGGCCGGCGGTCTGCGTGCCGAAATGGACCGACGGCACGCCCTTCCCCGCCAGCGCCGCGAAGATCGACCGCGTGTGCGGCAACACGTAGCGGCGGTAGTCTTCGGGAGCCAGCACACCGATCCAGCTGTCGAAGAGCTGCACCGCGTTCGCGCCCGCCTCGATCTGCATTCGCAGATAGTCGACGGTGAGCGAGGCCAGCAACGAGAGCAGGCGGTGCCAGGCTTCCGGCTCGGCGTACATCAGCCGCTTGGTGGCCGCGAACTGCGCGGAATGACCGCCTTCGATCAGATAGCTCGCGACCGTGAACGGTCCGCCCGCGAAGCCGATCAGCGGCACGCGGCCGTCGAGCCGCGCGACGATCGCGCGCACCGATTCCGCGACGTAGCCGAGCTCGGTGGCGACGTCGAAGCGCGGCAGCCGATCGACGTCCGCGCCCGCGGCTACGGGACGGCGAAGCGTGGGCCCGTCGCCCGCGGCGAACTCGAGACCGACACTGAGCGGCTCGAGGATCAAGAGAATGTCGGCGAACAGGATCGCGGCGTCGACGCCCAGGCGATCGACGGGCTGCAGCGTGACCTCGGCCGCGAGCGCCGGCTGTTTGCAGATCTCGAGCAGCGAATGCTCGGCGCGGATCGCGCGGTACTCGGGCATGTAGCGGCCCGCCTGGCGCATGAACCAGACGGGCGTGGCATCGACGGGCTCGCGGCGGCAAGCGCGCAAGAAGCGATCGTTGACGAGCCGGCGCTGCATCGCGGGACTAGTGGCACGTTGATCTTTCGGTCGCAAACCAGAATATGGTCGACCATACTGTCGCCGAGAAAAACCTTGCGGACTCGACGGCGAGATGCGCTCGGGCGCGGGTTCGCGAGCCTCGCGGCCTACGCGCTGCTCGGCTTCCTGCTGCTGCCGATCGTCGCGCTCGTGCTCACCACGGGATGGAGCGACTTCGTCGGCGGCCTGCACCACCCGCTCGTGCGGCCGGCGCTGCGCTTGAGCGTGATCACGACGTCGATCAGCTTGCTGCTGGTCGTCGTGCCGGGAACCGCGCTCGCCTGGGAGCTCGTGCGTCGGCCGGGAGCGATCAGCCAGGCCATCGAGGCCGCGGTGGAGCTGCCGGTGGTGATCCCGCCGGCGGTGGGCGGCCTCGCGCTGTTGCTGGCGTTCGGGCGGCGGGGATTGCTCGGCGCCTCTCTGGAGCGGTTCGGCATCGGCATTCCGTTCACGACGCTCGCGGTGATCCTGGCCGAAGTATTCGTCTCGGCGCCGTTCTTCGTGCTCGCGGCGACCGCTGCGTTTCGCCGTCTCGACCCGAGCTTGATGGTCGTCGCGCGCAGCCTCGGCGCTTCGCCGGCGCGTGCCTTCTTTCGCGTCGCGCTGCCGAGCGCGGCGCCCGGGCTGATCTCCGGCGCGGCGATGAGCTGGGCGCGCTCGCTCGGCGAGTTCGGCGCCACGTTGATGTTCGCCGGGAACCTGCCGGGGCGCACGCAGACGCTGCCGCTGGCCGTCTACACCGCGCTCGAATCGGATCTACGCGGGGCGCAGGCGATCGCGCTCGTGCTGGTGGCGATGGCGTTCGTGCTGCTGCTGGTGCTGCGCCGCGCCGGCGCGCACTCCGCTCCGCCACTCGGTCTGCCGGCCGGACGCGCACGCGAGCCGCGCGGGTGAGGCGCCTGGCGTTCGACGTGGCCGGCGCCGTCGGCTCGTTCGACATCGAAGCGCGCCTCGAGACCGGCGAGCAGCCGCTGGTGCTGGTCGGCCCGAACGGCGCCGGCAAGACCACACTGCTGTTGATGCTGCTCGGTGCGATCCGCCCGCGGCGCGGCCGCATCGCGCTCGACGGCGACGTGGTCTTCGATTCCGCACAGGCGATCGACGTGCCGACGGAGGACCGCGGCCTCGGTTACGTGCCGCAGGACTACGGTCTGTTTCCGCACATGAACGTGCTCGCCAACGTGACGTTCGCGGTCGCTTGCCGTCAGCGCGTACCGGCCGCGCAGCGGCGCGGTCGCGCGCTCGATCTGCTCGGCGAGCTCGAGGTGGCGCACCTCGCTGCCCGGCTGCCGAGCTCGCTTTCCGGCGGCGAGCGCCAGCGCGTGGCGCTGGCGAGGGCGATGGCGTCGGAGCCGCGGGCGTTGTTGTTGGACGAGCCTCTGGCCGCGCTCGACGCCGCGGTGCGCCGCCAGCTGCGCGAGTTTCTGCCATCGCGGCTGGCGAGCCTGCGTTTGCCGGCGATCGTCGTCACGCACGACCCGGCCGACGCCGCCGCGTTCGGCGACGACATCGCCGTGATGGAGGCGGGGCGCGTGGTGCAGCGCGGGACGTTCGTGGAGCTGCGCGCCAGGCCGGCGAGCGCGTTCGTCGCCGAGCTGTCGCGGGTTGGCTAGTGGCCTGTAACAACAAGATCGAAAGTGCCCAGATGACTCCCTCTCCCCTTTGGGGAGAGGGTTGGGGTGAGGGGGAGAGGCGAAGCCGCTTTCGATTCTGCTGTTACAGGCCACTAGAGCGCTTTGATCGCTCTGCCCCCGTCGACCCGAACCGAAGCTCCCGTCACCTTCTCGCTTTCCAAGAAGAACAACACCGCGCGCACGACGTCGGCCGCTCCGACCCACGTGCCGACGATCGTCTGTCGCTTCACCATGTCGGTATTCGCGGGATCGGTACCTTCGGGCGCCAAGATGGGTCCCGGCAACACCGCATTCACGGTGACTCCCGGCGACCGGCTGCCGAGCTCCAGCGACAGCACCTTGGCGAGCGTCGGCACCGCCGCCTTGCTGACGATGTACGGCGCGTAGTTGCGGTAGACCGCGCCGTCGCTGCTCCAGTCGCCGAGCAGGACGACGCGGCCCCACCCGGCGGCCACCATGCGCTCACCGACGATCCGGGACAGCAGGTACGGCGCGTTGACGTGCACCGCCCAGTCGCGGGCCAGCATCGCGGCGTGTTTCTCCGCGGCCGTGTCGAAGAAGGGGATGCGCTCGAACGCCGAGGCGTTGTGCACGAGGATGTCGACCTTCTCCGCGACGGCCCGCTGCGCGAGCGCCTGCACGCCTGCGCCATCCTCCAGATCGGCCGCCACGACGTCGGCACGCACGCCGAGGGCGCGGCATTCCTCGGCAACCGCGGCCGCCTGCGTCGCCGAGCGGTTGTAGTGAATCAGGCACGCAGCGCCCTGCGCGGCGATGCCGAGCGCGATCTCGCGCCCGATGCGCTTGCCGGCACCGGTCACCAACGCGGTTTTTCCGGCCAGTGAGCCCACGCCTCTTTGCTAGCAGAAATAGGGGGACGTTGCGTCCAGAGTGGAAAGTTGCGCATCGTCGACTTTCCACTTAGGAAGCAACGTCCCTGGAGGGGACTCGAATGCGCAGACGGATACCGATGTTGATCGCAGTGCTACTACTGTACGCGGCCTACGCGGACGCCGCGACGTACCGCGTGGATCCCGCGCACTCCTCGGTGACGTTCCGCGTACGGCATCTCTTCAGCTCGGTCACGGGCAGGTTCTCGAGCTTCTCCGGCAAGATCGTCTACGACGAGCAACAGCCGACCAAGTCGTCCGTCGAAGGCGAGATCGACGCGGCGAGCATCGACACCAACGTCAAGAAGCGCGACGACCACCTGCGCTCCGCGGACTTCTTCGACGTCGCCAAGTATCCGAAGCTCGCGTTCCAGAGCTCGGGCGTCACGGACATCGACCCGTCCGGCAAGAAGGGCAAGATGAACGGCACGCTGACGATGCACGGCGTGTCGAAGCCGGTCGTGCTCGAGGTGAGCTTCCTCGGCAAGGGAAACGATCCGAACGGCAAGACGCGCGCCGGCTTCCACGCGACCACGACCGTCGACCGCAAGGAATTCGGTCTCACCTGGAACAAGGCCATGGAGACCGGTGGGGTGCTGGTCGGCGACGAGGTGACGATCGAGATCGACGCCGAAGGCGTCGAGGAAGCGTAGCGGAGCTCTCGCGCTGCGCGTCGTCCTCCTCGCGGCCGGTCTGGCTACTCTGGTACTGCTTTGCCGGCAGCTCGGCCTCGGCGAGCTGGCGGCCGCGATCGAGCGCGCCGACCCGCCGCGCTTCGCGCTGTTCCTGACGCTGTCCGTGGCCGTATTCCTCGTCTACGCGACGCGCTGGAGCGTCGTGCTCGGCGCCATGGGCTCCGACCAACCGCATCTTTCGCTGCTCACGTTGCTGCGCTTCCGTGCCGCCGAGCACGCGGTGAGCACGCTGTTTCCCTCGGCGCATCTCAGCGGCGAGCCGGTGCGCACGCTGCTGCTGCGCGGGCGCGACTACGAATGGCCGCCTGCCATCGCCAGCGTCACGATGGACCGCGTGCTGGACGTGACCGCGAGCTCGATCATCGGTCCGGCGTACGCCGCGGTGTTCTTCTTCGCCAACCGGGGCTCGCCGGTCGCCGCGTCCTGGGCGATGGGCGCGATGCTCACGGCGCTCGCCGCGCTGGCGGCCCTCTACGTGCATCTGTACCGCCGCGGCAGGCTCGTCGCCTGGCTGGCGAAACGCGGCTACGTCGGCTCGCGGCAGCGCTCGCTGGAATCGATCGAGCGCCAGCTCTCGGACTTCGTGCGCACGCCCGCGTTCGCGACGGGCCTGGCTTTGTCGTTTGTCGCGGAGGCGCTCGTGCTGGCCGAGCTGTGGACGCTGTCGCGCGCCTTCGCGCTGCCGTTGTCGCTGCCGACGCTCGTCGGCGTCATGGTCGGCATGGGGATCGCGCAGCTGCTGCCGATCCCCGCGGCCATCGGCTCGCTCGAGGCCACCGAGGTCGGCATCGTCTCGCTGGCCGGCGGCGCCGCATCGCTCGGTCTCGCGGTCGGGCTGATCGTGCGCCTGCGCGAGACGATCTGGATCGTCGTCGGCCTGCTGACGCTCTACGTCGAGGGGCTGACCTGGCGCGGCGTCGGCGTCGTGCGCGCGCCCTCGGAGTCCTGAGCGGAGCGGCGGCCGCCGAGGACCTCGAGCAGCGCGGGCACCAGCAGGAGCGAAGCCGCCAGGCACAGCGTCAGACCGAGCGCCGCGAGCGAGCCCAGTCGGCTGAGGGCCGGGAATTTCGAGAACCCGAGCGAGCCGAATCCGGCGACCGTGGTGCCGACGGCGAGCAGCAGCGCCACCACGCCGCGACGCACCCCGGCCTCCAGGCCGCCGCCGTAGCGGACGTGCGCCAGCAGGTACACCGTGTCGTCGACACCGAGGCCGATCAGCAGCGGCAGCACGATCAGATTGACGGGATCGATCGGTACGTCGAGCGCACCGAGCAAGCCGAGATAGAGCATCAGCGCCGCGAGCGTCGGCGAAAGCACTGCGAGCGAGCGCACGATACGACGCTCGGCGACCAGCACGACGATGAAGTTCAACGCCAGCGCTCCGGCGAGAAACCACACCAGCTCGCGCTCGAGCAGGCGCGCGAACTCGCTCTCGACGATCTCGCGCCCGGTCACCGTGACCGAGAGTCCCGGGAGATCGGTGAGCAGCCGGGCGCGCACCGCCGACAGCGACACGCCGGGTGCCGGCACGAAGTACGTGACGAGCAGCGCTCCGTCGTCGGTGCGTCGCAGATGCTGCTCGACGAGGCCCGCCAGCGGCCCCCGTGCTTGATCGTCGACGGTGATACGCGGCCGGTCATCGCGCACGAGATCGTCGAGGACGGGCTCGAACGGGCGGATGTCGAACCCCGTGGCGGAGAGCGCCGCCCGCAGCGTTTGCGCGGCTTGCCGGCGCGGCAAGGCTCGGAACCGCTCGAGCCGACGCGACGCGGTCTCGGCGGACGGCACGAACGCGGTGAGCGCCGAGTACGAGCTGACGAGACCCTCGCCGCGATAGCGCTGGAGCTGCGCTGCCACGCGCTCGGTGGCAGACAGCACCTCGTCCGCGTCGCGGCCGTGCACCATCGCGATCCCTTGCGCGTCGACGCGATGGAAGCGCTCGGCGATCGTATGCTCGACCCGCTCCGCCTCGCCGCTCCCCGGGCGCAGGTGCGTGAACTCGGTGTCGAGTCGCACGCGCGGCAGCGCAACCGCGGCGACGATCAGGATCACCGTGGCACCGACCAGTACCGCATGGCGCCGCCCGGCGAGCGCTACCGCGAGCCTGCCGAACCACGGTGCCACGCGACTCGGCCGCGGCGGCGGGATTCCGCGCGGCCCCCAGACGAACACCATCGCCGGCAGCAGCACGAACGTCGCGACGATGTTCAGCAGCATCGCCACGCCGGTCATCAACCCGAGCTCGCTGACGCCCGTGAAGTCGGAGAGCCCGATCACGAAGAACGCCACGGCGGTGGTGACGGAGGCGACGACGTTCGCCGCGCCGATCTCGCGCAGCGTGGCGACGACCGCAACCCGCACGCCTTCGCGGTCGAGCTCGCCTTGCGCAGCGGCCTTCTCGCGCAACAACGCGTAGAAATAGATCGCCGAGTCGATGCCGAGGCCGTAGAAGATGCCCGCGAACGCCACCGAGATCATGCTCAAGCTGCCGAAGCACAACAGCGACAGCGCGAACGTCAGCGTCGTGGTGAGCAGCAGCGGAAACGTGGCGAACGGCAGGATGCGCAGCGTGCGCAGCGCGAGGTGAACGATGGCGAGCACCGCGAGCGGCGCGAACAGGAAGTAGATGCGCATGTCGCCCTGGATCACGCGCTTGTCGTCGAGCGCATAGACGTAGCTGCCGGTGTGCCCGACGCTCACGTCGGGAAACGGTCCGGCGATCAGCTCGCTTTCCGCGTCGCGCACCGCGCCGAGCATGCGCTCGGTGAAGATCGTGTCGAAGGCGGAGCGCACCGGCCGCGCGATCAGCAGCGCCGCGCGGCCGTCCGCGGAGATGAAGTACTCGCCCGACGGGCGCATCAGCGGGTCGGCGTAACCGCGCTCGATGCCGCGGCCGACCAGCTCGTCCACGCCGAGCGGATCGTCGACGATCCAGCGGCGCGAGCCGAGGCTCATCGGCATCGCCAGCGCGCGGCGCAAGCCGCGCACGCGCTCCTCGATCGCCGCCGGCTCGAGCCGGCGCGCCAGCTCGTCGAATGCGTCGTCGGGCAGCAGCTGGTAGCGATATGGCGCGAGGAACTTGCGGCGCACCTCCTCGAGGTCGACGCGGTAGCGGACCGTTCCGACGTCCGGGATCTCGGCGAGCTTCTCGCCGAGCGCATCCACGAACGGCACCAGCCGCGCGGGCGGGCCCGTCACCAGGATGATCAGACTGTCGAAGACGCCGAACTTCTGCAGGAACGCGCGATAGTCGCGAAACGCCGCGGTGGCGGGCAGCTGCGCCAGGATGTCCATGTCGAGGCGCAGTCGAACGAGCGACAGCGCGGAGAGCACCAGCAGCAGCAAGGCCACCGCGAGGATCGGCCGATGCCGCCGCTCGACGGCCCGCACCAGCCGCTCGACATCGAACCGCGGCGGCATCAGTGGCGTCTCGGGAGGTCGAGTCGCAAACGGGACCTCGCTAGAACTCGAACAGTTGCGGCTCCACCGGCTGGTTGCGCGTGTAGCGCGCCACCTCGATCGCCACTCGCAGCTGCTTTTCGGGGATGCTCACCGTGATCGTGAACGGCATGGCGGCTCCGTCGACGTCGCGGTAATCGGCGTACTCGATCACCAATCGCTCGCGGCCGTCCTCGCGCAGCGCCTCGCGCAGCACCCTGCCGTCCTGCTTCGCGATCTCGATGTCGCGACGTCCCGTCGCCGTGGGCACAGCGACGATCCAGCGATCGTCCGCGTCGCGCACCGCCGCACCGGCGCGATCGACGGCGCCGAGGAACAGCGGCCGCAGGTCTTCACCGAGCGCGTCGGCCGGATCGGTCACGCGCTCGCTGAAGCGTCCGACGCTCTGCTTGCCGTCGAGCGGACGCCGCGCGCGATAGCGATCACCGTTCGCCGTGTAGTCGTAGGCGGTCATCACGCCGAGCGCGAAGATCTGCAGTCGCAAGCGATCCGGCCGGGCGACGACGACGGCGCCGCGGCTCGATTCTTCGCCGCCGTCCGCGCGATGGACGGTGAGCCGGAACGTGGCCGTCAGCGTCTGCGTCGACGATTCGCGCCGATCGAGGACGGCGAGCGCCTCGGCGGCCGTACGGATCATGCCGGCCTGCGCCGGCGCCGAAGGTTTCGTGACCGCGCGATGGCAGCCGAGCGCCGAGATCACGACGACGGCCGCGACGGCGACGGGCAGCGTCTTCATGGCGCGAACGCCGCGTCGTCGAGCCGCGGGTTCACCTCGACGTCCGTGAAGCGGACCTCGGTGCTGTCTCCGCCCGGCTCCTCGAGCTTCACGCGCACCGGCACGCGCGGCGCGGAGCCGAGAGTGATCTCGATCGCCGACACCCACTGCGCGAGCTGCGCGGATCGCGGCACCAGCCGCAGACGGTCGCGATCGAGAATCGTGACGTCGAAGGCGTCGGCGGTCTTCTCGGAGACGCCGGCGAAGATGTCGTTCAGGCCCTCGAGCATCGGCAGCGGCGAGAACTTCGCGGCCGCGTCGTCGCCGCCGACGACGCGCTTGCCGCCGGCGAAGATGCCCTGTTTGCTGATGACGATGCGTACGCGATCCGGCTCGCTGACGTCCCACGCGATGCGACCGGCTTTGTCGAGCAGGAACGTGCCGGACGAGCGCAGCACGTCGCGCACGATCGCCACATGCTTCTCCTGGACGAAGCGAGCACGCAGCGTGTGCACCTTGGCGCTCTCGCGGCCGAGGTCGCGCAGCGCCGTGCGCACGCTCGGCGAGGAGCTTTCCGCTGCGGCTGCCGACACCACCGCCGCCGCAAAAATCAGCGCCGCGCCGAGAACCGTGCGTCTCACGAGTCGGCTCCCGCGCCGAGCTCGATGACCGCGCCCGCGCCGCCGCGAGCCACGCCGAGCACGAGCGCACGCTGCCACGAGCCGCGCCGGAGCGATCGCGGCAGCCTGGCATCGAGCTCCGGCCGGCCCTGCTCGAGCCCGACGAGCGGCGGGAGCGCTCCCGAGCGTAACGCCTGCGTC
>JADMIO011472303.1_pt1 | contig 12215 bp, 8 predicted proteins | sample 8958161 | NCBI WGS metagenome assembly JADMIO01 (sample SAMN16585339, study PRJNA669376) | soil metagenome | isolation source: Crop rotation soil | place: USA: Cullars Rotation, Alabama | collected 2011 | reverse complement strand
TTGCCGCTGGGACGACTCACTCTCGCGCCGCCAGCCAGTCTACCAATGAACCGCCACCGGCTGGAAGCCGGTGCCACCGGTGGGACCGGCTTCTAGCCGGTCGGTTCATCGGCCCAACCCACCAGCGCCGCGCTGATAAAGTTCTCGGAACGAGGCTACGGCAACGTACCGGCGCGCTGTACTTCGTTGCCCTCCGCCGCCAACGCCCCCAGCGTGTCGTCGAACGCGGCGTGCTGGCCGCGGAAGATGGCGTTGAGAAACCCGACGATGGCGCGCTCTGAAACCGTCTGCAACGCCGTCAACGGCAGGCTGGTGGCGTAGATCGCGTCGGCGTGATTCGCGCCGGTAATCCCGAGGAAAACCTTCGGCGGATTCATCTGCTCGTACAACACCTGTGATCCGGAGTACTGCAGCGTCGTGTCCGCCGTACCGTGCGCCACCAGGGTCGGCGGCCCTTCGGCGATCGAGTCGCCGCCGAAGAGGAGCGCGAGTGCATCGGCGGCCGGAGAGGCAAACGGCAGGCTGGCGCGGACGCGCGGATCGCGGCAACACTCCTTACGCGTGAGGGCGATCACCGTCGCGCCGCCCAGCGATTCGCCCAGGACGGCGACGTCGCCGGTGGCGATTTGGCCGGAGAGCGCGTCGCCGGGCGCGGCGCTGGCGGTGAGGAGCTGCGTGATCAAGAAGCTGACGTCTCCGGGTTGCTGGCCCGCGTCTTTGAGCTTGTTGAGTAAAACGCCCGATGAGTTGTGGTTGGTCATCGGAAATGCCGGCGCCGCGACCACGAACCCGGCAGCGGCGACCGTCCAGGCCACGCCCTCGAACCATTCGGGCAAGCTGTCGAAGCCGTGTGCCATCACCAGCAACGGTACCGGCGTACGCGTCTCGGGTTGCCAGATGATGGTGCGCAGGGTACGGGTCGCGGCGCCGGGAAACCCTGCGATGGCCGGTGTCTCCCGCGTCGTGTCGACCCACGTGCGCTCGCTGCGGGTCACCGTCACAGGTGCGGTGGAGGCCGAGCTGGAAACCGGTTCGGTACTCTCGCCGCACGCCGCGAGCAGGAGGCAGGCGAGTAGAGAAACGCTCAACGATGAATGACGCATGCGAGCACGAGTAATCCATCCTCCTCCAACCCGCAAGGCCGGTTCGCCAGGAGGCTCGCCCTCCGTCACAACCAGTCCGGATTCCAGGATCGGACCCGGGAGGGCGAGGCTCCCGCCGAGCCGTCCTCCGGCAGATCAGCAGCGTCGCCGGCATGAAGGCCGCCCTTGCAGCGCGCTTCGCGCCTGCCTACTTACCCACGGCAATCCTGGTATGTGAGTGCGATGCGCGTCATGACCGCCGATGTGTGGACCATCCCGCAGCGCTATCCGCGGGTCACGTTGCTCCTCATCGGGGCCATCACGCTAGGACTGGGATTTTTCGCGGCGCGCTTCAGGGTCGACAGCGCCGTCGACCAGCTCTTGCCCGAGCACGATCCCGATGGAGCGTATTACGAAACCGTGCGCCGGGCCTTCGGCAGCGAGGAGATCGCCGTCGTCGGCTTGTTTGCCGACGACGTCTTCGCCGCCAAAACGCTGGCGCGCATCGACCGTTTGACGCGCGAACTGAGTGCGATGCCGGGCGTGCAGGACGTCACTTCACTGACGAACCTGCAGCGCGTGACGATGGGCGACGACGGGCTCGGCCGCGAGCCGCTCCTGCCGTCGCTGGCGCTCGACAGCGCGCAGGTGACGGCGTTTCGCGCCCGCGCCCTGGCCGATCGGCTCGGGCGCGGCGCCGTGGTGGCGGCCGACGGTCGCTCGACCGGCGTGTGGGTGCGGTTCGAGGCAATGACGGACGAGGAGTTCATCGCGCGCGGCCTCGAGGATCGCCTGCGCCAGGTGGTCGCCGCCAATCCTGGGGACGAAGCGGTGGCGATCACCGGCTTGCCGACGATCAAGGTGCAGGCGGCGCGCAACATGATCGGGGACTTGGCGGTCTTCGTACCGCTGGCGTTGCTGCTGGTGATCGGTGTCTTGATCTGGGCCTTCCGTACGTGGCGCGGCCTGCTGCTGCCACTCGCGAGCGTTGTCGTCGGGCTGACCTGGACCATTGGCATCATGGTGCTTGCCGGCGATGCGTTCACCATGGGCTCGCTGGTGCTGCCGCCGCTGATTCTGTCCTCGGGAGTGGCCTACGCCATCCACATCGTCAGCCGTTACTACCTCGACGTGCAGCCGGGGCGTAGCCACGCCGAGGCGGTGACCCATGCCATGGCGCATGTGCGATTGCCGGTGTTCATCGCGGCGCTGACGACGCTGATCGGCTTCGGCACCTTCGTCACCAGCCCGATCCCGTCGATCCGTGACTTCGGCATCTACTCCGCGCTCGGTATCGCCGTGGTTTTCGTGGCGTGCGTGGTGGTGATCCCCGCGGCGCTTGCTCTGTTGCCGCCGCCCGCCACGGTGCCGGCGCGACTCGAGGAGGGCGGCTGGTTTGCCGACTTCGTCGTCGCCTGCGGGGCGCTGTCGATGCGCTATCGGTGGTTCTTCCTGCCGCTGTTCGCCGTGCTGCTCGCCGTCGGCACCGTCGGCATGACGCGACTGCACGTGGAGACCGACTACTTGCGCTTTTTCAGCCCCAGCCATCCGGTGCGCGTCGAGAACCAGCGGGTCAGCGAAAACCTGGCGGGCACGCAGGTGGTGACGGTCATCATCGATACGCCGGGGCCCGAGGGCGTGACGCATACCGAAACGATCGAGGCGATGCGGCGGCTGCAGCAGTTCATCGCGTCGCAGCCGGGGGTCGACCGGACACTCTCGCTGCTCGACGAGCTCGACAGCGTGCGCAGCGCCGTCTCGCCGGCGCGTGTCGGGGCACCATTCACCGACCAGGCGGAGATCGCCGGGCTACTCAATCTGCTGGCGCCGCGTGACGTACGGCACGAGGTCACGCCGGATCACTCGCGGGCACAGATCACGGTCCACACCCGCCTGTCGGGCTCGCAGGAAGTGGGCGGCTTCACCGCGCGCGTCGCGGCGTTCGGTGCGGCGCATTTCCCGCCCGGTGTCACCGTGCGACCGACCGGCACGGTGGTGCTGCTCAACCGCTCGGCCGACGCGCTGTCTTGGAGCCAGCTGTGGGGCGACTCGCAGGTCATGGCTATCCTCCTGCTGCTGATGGTCCTCCTGCTGCGCTCGCTGCGCCTGGGGATTGTCTCGATGATGCCCAACGTCCTCCCGATCGTCCTGCTGTTCGGCTTCATGGGCTACGCCGGGATTGATCTGAACATCTGCACCAGTACCATCGCCTCGATTAGCATCGGCATCGCGGTCGACGACACCACGCATTATATGTTGGGCTTCTACGACGAGCTGCGCGCCGGGGCGACGCGCGAGCACGCCATTCTCGCCACCTTGCGTGGCGTCGGCCGTCCGATTCTGATCGCCTCGGTGGCGCTGTCCGCGGCGTTCTGGATCGTCTGCCTGTCCAATTTCCAGCCGGTGCGCCATTTCGGCCTGCTGGCCGGGTGTACCATGGTCATCGGCGTGTTCACCGATCTGTTCCTGCTTCCGGCGCTGCTCATCACGCTGCCGCTGGGGGAGGGCGTGGCCGCCGTTGAGCGGGCGTGCGAGCAGCCGGCGTCGGTCGCGGCGGAGCGCTCGTAGGCACACCGACGGATGACAGACGCACACGAATCAGTCATGGAGGAAGGAACGATGATGAAGTCGACACACTGGAGGGGCAACCGGCCGGTCGCCCCTACCACTGGGATGCTGGTCGCGGTGGTGGGGCTCTGCGCCGCGCTGACTGCGGTGGCACAGACGCCGGAGGACGCACGCCACCTGGTGCAGCGCGTCAGCGATACGCAGCCGGAAAATCCTTATACGTTCCGCCTGGCGTTGACGACGCCCGGCGGGCTGATCCGCGAGTTCACGTTGAATGGCAAGGATCTGCCCAACGACATTTCCGCGCGCTACCTGGAGGTGACCGCCCCCTTCGGCCTCAAGGACACGCGCTATCTGTTCTACGATCGCAGCAAGCGGCGCGACGAGCAGTTCGCCTACTTCCCATTCATGAAACGCATCGTGCGCCTGTCGGAGAAATCACGGCGCGAGCCGTTCCTCGGCTCGACGTTCTACGTCGACGACATCGTCGAGCCGGCGATCGACGACTATACCTACCGCTTCGTTGGCGATGCGGTCATCCAGCAGCGCAACTGCCGGCTGGTCGAGAGCCTGCCCAAGGATCCGGAGCGCGCGACCTACAGCAAGAGCATTCTCGCCATCGACCCGGTCGACCTGGTGATCATGCGCGTCGAGCTGTTCGACAAGCAGGGCAAGTTGCTCAAGGTGCACACGGTCGAGACGCTGGAGAAGATCGACAGCTACTGGACGCCGCGGAAGCAGGTGATGCGGCATGTGCAGGACAACGAGTCGTCCGAGCTCACCACCGTCGCCGTGCAGTACAACGCGGCGCTCGGCGACGAGATCTTCCGCGAAGCGTATCTGGGCCGGTAGGGGCCGGGAGAATCACTTCACCGGCGCCGCGCCGCACTCGGCATTGAGTTCGGGGCCGGATCCAAGGCGGTCCTCGAGGATCGGTGCGATCTGGTTTTCAGCGGCGGCCTTTGAGAACACGAAAATCTCTTCCGCCGGGAATGCGTCGAAGGCCGAATACATCAGGGTCGGACCGGACTTCGCATCGAAGAGCCAATCCTGAGCGAACCCGGCACGGTCCTCGGCGCCGCCCGTGTTGTGGCCGGTTTCGTGTGCGACTAGATTTTGCGTTTGAAAGAGCGTGCCCGGGGTGCCGCGACCCGGAACGACTTGTGACACGGCATGGTGGCAACAGAAAGTCTCGAGCGGCTCCTCGCAGCCGGCTCCATAGACGTTGAGTCCCTCGACCGAGGCGTTGCCGGCGCTGCCCGCGAACGGCTTGCCGGTGAAGAAATGTACGTGACTCGATTGTCCGGCGGTATGCGGCGCCCCACAACAGACCGGTGTCGCTTGGTGCGTGGACTGAGCCGACTCCACCATCAAGGCCGCGGCGGTGGACGCCACCGGCCCTCCAGCCGTCCACGTCTCGAGGCGGTCGATGCGGACGTGGGCCTGAAAGGCGCCGGCGCCGCCGTCGAAGCGATTGCCGCAGACGGTGTGCGCATTGTCCGCGTTGGCCTCCGGCTCGACGCAGTTGTACAGCCAGTCGACCGCGTTGAACATCGTTTCCTGCAGCAGCCAGAACGGCATCACCGAGTCGAGCGGATAGGCGCGGAACAGCTCTGCATCGCCGTCGCCCACGACGGACAACACCAAACTTGTGGATGGCAGGCCACGGGGACGTGCACGCGACGCTGTCGGCGGGGCGGCGGCGTCGTCGCTGACTGCGGCGGCGACCGGGACTCTGGGTCGCTGATCGCGGCTGTTGTAGACGACATGGTTGTACTTGCTCAGCACGACCTGTCGCCGCTGCGCATCGACGCCGCGCAGGCGCAACATGGGCTCGATCGGCTCGATGAGCGACCAGCCGTCGGGCGCAACGAGTAGATTGCCCGCCACCACCTGCGCGGTGATCGTGAGCACCGCCGCACCCGGCTGCCCGTTGCCCTGCGCTGCCACGATGCCCTGATAGGTTGCCGGTGGCGGCAACGGTTGTGTGCTGCCTTGCTGCCGCACGCCGTCCTTGAGGACGAACTCCACGAGCCCCGGGGCGCGCAGGTTGCGCAGAGTGAGTTGCACGTCGCGTTGAACGAGGTCGCCGCCTTCTTCCGCAAACGGCAAGCGGATGGACTGACCGGATTGCACCGCGCGCGCGAGTGCCGCGGTGTCGAGGTTGATCGGCACCAGGAGACCCAAGCCGCCCAGCGCCTCTTGCAGGATCTCTTCGGGCGTTTCACCTGGCTGAGAGTTGGGCACCTCATGCTCGCCACATGCCAAGGGGAGCAGGCAAAGGGCGCCAACGATCAGCAGGGCGTAACCGGGACGGCGTTGCAGAGCGGAGCCAGTCGTTCGCGACATCAGGGACCTCCTGTGCAGTGCTTTCGCGGAGCCTCCACCATCACGAGGTAAACTGTCAAGCCGGCACGCACTGGAACCCCCCTGCCGACCCGCGCTATGCAGGGCCATGCGTTTTTCCGTTGCGCTGCCCACCGATCGCCTCGAGCACGCTGCGGAGTTCGTGACGCAGGAGGCAGTGGCGGACATTGCCAGGGCGGCCGAAGACGCGGGCTTCGATGCCTGCTTCGTCACGGATCATCCGTTCCCGCCGCACCGCTGGCTACACGGCGGCGGGCATCACGCCCTCGATCCGTTCGTGGCCTTGTCGTTTGCCGCCGCCGCGACGTCGCGACTGCGGCTGCACACGCACGTGCTCGTCCTGCCGTATCGCAATCCGTTCCTTGCCGCGAAGTCCATCCTCAGCCTCGACGTCCTGTCAGGCGGACGTGTGATCGCCGGCGTTGCGGCCGGGTATCTCAAGGGCGAGTTCGCGGCGCTGGGCGCCGACTTCGACGGGCGTGAGGAATTCTCCGATGACGCCATCCGTGCCATGAAGCTCGCCTGGGCCGGCGACGATATCCGCTTCGACGGCCGGGGCTTCCGGGCTGCCGGTCACAGCATGGGATTTCGTCCCGTCCAGCAACCGCATCCGCCCCTCTGGATCGGCGGCAACAGCCGCGCCGCGATCCGGCGCGCGGTCGAGCTCGGCGACGGCTGGTCGCCGTTTCCGAATCCGGCCGCAATGTCTCAATTCACCCGCACCGCGCCGCTGGAGACGCTCGACGACCTGGCGCAACGCCTCGCTTTCGCACGTGCCCACGCCGCGGCCGTCGGTAGAAACGCGCCATTCGACATCTGCTATTCGCTGGTCGGCATGGGAGGACCGCCACTGTCGCGGGCGGAGTCTCTGGAGCGCATCGAGCAGCTGCGCGCGCTGGGCGTGACGTGGCTCACCGTCGGATTCAGCGCCGGCGACCGGCAGGAGCACATCGCCGCGATGCGGGGATTTGCGCGCGACGTCGTGGCGCGCGTCAAATAGGACGCAGTGGTTCGCAGGGCCGAGACGCCTCACACGGCGCAGCACCTGGCAGGAAGATTGTTCGTTGCGGCTGTTGTGCTCGTCTTCCTGTGCGGGCGCGGCGCAGAAGCTCAACTAGCCGCCGATCCCGACGCGGAGCCGGCGCCGGCCGGTGGCTCGTTCGTGTTTCCCGATGCCCTCGGAAACCCGGTCGAGATGGCGCCCGGGGAAGTCCCCGCGCACATGCAGCCGGGTCCGGACCAGCACCACGTGCCGAAGGCGCGCCGTGGCACCAAGGCCCTTGACACGCGCGCGATTCGACTGCGCGGCGCTGGTGGTGAAGGCCTCGAATGGTTTCCCTCGAAGCAACCGGGACTGGAGCCGTACCTCTCCAACTTGGACGAATACGGCAACACGGCCTCCCAACCCGGCGCGATCTGCGCTGCCGATCCGTTGTCGCGCGCGGTGCAGCGGATCAAGTACACGCTGGGGGACTACGGCTTTCACTATGTGCTGGTGCAAGCCATCGAGTATGCGACGCTCACCCACGTACCGGAGGTGGACGACCTCGGGTACTACTCGTACGACTTCTTCTTCAAGCAGTCGGTCTTCCACGTCCTCGACACCGCGACGGCGGGATGGGTGAGTGGTGAACTGTACGGCGGCGCCGCGTTGGGGGCGGCGAGTCGGCGCACCACGCCCGTCGACGCGCTGGGCTCGATCGCCAATCCGGCCGCCAGCGTGTTCGGCCTCTACGGTGTGGCCATCGCGGAGCTGGCCTGGCAACAAGCCTTCGACCGCAGCCTCGTTGCGCTCGCCGGTGTGATCGATCAGGCCAGCTATCTCGACACCAATGCCTACGCCAACTTCTCCTTCGGCCAGTTTCAGAACAGCGCCTTCGTCAACAGCCAGGTGCTGCCGCTGACCACGGGCAACCTCGGCCTCAACCTGCAATGGCAGCCGCACGCGGACATGTATGCCATTCTCGGCGTCGGACCCAACCAGGCGCCGCCGGGATCGCCGCCGTGGAATGACTTGAGCGGCGACGACATGTCGTACCTGCTCGAAGCCGCTTTCGTCCCCGGCGATCTCCACGGACTCGGACCGGGCGCCTACCGACTGCAACCCTTCGTGGCCACGGCCGGCGGGGTGACGCAGGGCGGTGTGGGACTCAATCTCAATCAGCAACTCGGACGGCTTTCTCCCGTCGGTGTTTTCGGGCGCTTTGGCGTGGGCGGCTCGACCGTCACCAACATCGGCGGCGCGCGTGCACAGGTGGCTACCGGGCTGGTCGTGCAGAGTCCGCTCCGTCAGCTGAAGCTGCTGCCCGAAAGCCATTCCGACTTCATCGGCCTCGCCTTCGACTGGAGCCGGCCGTCAGCCGACCGCCAGCCGGCGGCGCACGACGACGAATACGGCGTCGAGGTGCTCTACGTCGTGCAGATCACGCCGACCGCGTACCTGACACCGGATCTCCAGGTAATCTGGGATCCGGCCAACAACGGCGCTCTGCGCAACAGCCTCATCTTTCAGTTGCCGATCGTGATGTCGTGGTAGAGGTCAACGCACTATTCACGGTTCGAACGAAAAGATCCGTTTCCAGTCGTCCTTCATGCTGATCACGACCCAGCCGTTTTTCTTTGCCTCGTCGTATAGCGCTTGCGTGAAGGTGCCCACCTTCGAGTTGGGCAGCCCCTGCGCCGGGCCGTAGGCGTACTCGCGGTTGGCGTCGTCGTGCAGCACCAGCATCGCCAGGCGCTCGCCGTCGCCGGCCTTGGTGTACTCGAGCATCTGCTGGTCGCCGATCGAGTTGCCGAAGGCGGCGTATGGGCGGCGGCCGATCATCATGTGAATACCTTCGGGCTTGCCGGCCAGGTTGTCGTTCAACAGTAGCTTTGGCTCTTTCAGGAGGAACGGCTTGCCGGCCTTGTCGTAACCGTACTTCGTCGCGCCGACGGTGCCGACCACTTGTTCCGGTGGGATCCCATAGACCGCATCGGAGTAGACGCGCACGAAATCCTGGCCGCCGCCGGTAACGATGTAGGTCTTGTACCCGTTGGCGCGCAGGTACTTGAGCACCTCCTGCATCGGCAGGTAGGTGAGCTCGGTGTTGGTGCGCTTCCAGCGCGGGTCCTTCTCGCTGTCGAGCCACTTCTTGGCTTCGGCCTTGAAGTCGTCAACACTCATGCCGGTGAGCGTGGCCGCAAGGATTTTGACGAGATCCTTCTCCGAGAGCTTGGCCATGGCTTCGCGATTTCCCGACAACACCGTCTTGAACGGTTCGACCTTGGCCAGCTCGGGCTTCGCCTTGACGACGGCCGGGACACGCTCCAGGCAATAGACCACCTGCGTATACATCGGCTTCTCGACCCACAGCGTGCCGTCCTGATCGAAGGTGGCGATGCGTGCCGCCGGCGGCACGAACTTCGGGTTCGATTGGTCGGTGGTGGTTTGCACGAACTTGATGATCGCCTGCTTGGCCGGGCCGTCGTTCCACGAGGGGAGCGGGTCCGCCTGGGCGTGCGCGCACCGACCACCAAGCAGCAGCGCGCACAGCGTAAACGTCATGGCATACGTTACTCGAGAACGTCGAATGGTGGATTTCATCTTCGCCTCCGCTGACTGTTCAGGTGGCGTTCAGCAAGCGCATTGCTGAACGGCTTAGTTGTTACCGCCCTTCGGCGCGCTTACCAGCGTTTCCAGCACCTGGTCGAGTGCGAAGCTGCCGGCCTTCTGACGCGGCGGGTATTCCTTGAACGTGGCGAGGAACTGGCCGACATACTGCTGCGCCGGCACCAGCAGGAACAGGTGCTCGATGAACCAGCGGTCGTAGTCCATCGCCTCGTGGTCCGCGGTCTCGAAGGGATCCGAGCGTATGTTGAAGAGTTTGGGCACGCGCAAGGTCACGAACGGATCCTGCCACACCGCGAAACCATGGCCGCGCTGTTCGGCGAAGACCAGCTTCCACTGGTTGTAACGCAGGGCCACGAGGGAGCCATCGTCGTTGAAGTAAAAGAACTCCTTGCGCGGGTCGGGGCCTTTGCCGGCCAGGTAGTCGGTGAGGTTGTAGCCGTCGAGATGCACCTTGAAGGAGGTGCCGTTGGCCTTGTAGCCCTTGAGCAGCTTCTGCGTCACGTCCGGGTCGCCCGCCGCGGCCACAAAAGTGGGAAGCCAATCCTCATGCGCGACGATGTCGTTGAACACCGTCCCGGGTTTGATCGTGCCGGGCCAGCGCACGATGGTCGGCACACGGTAGCCGCCGTCCCAGTTGGTGTTCTTCTCACCGCGGAACGGCGACTGGCCGCCGTCGGGCCAGGTGAACTTCTCGGCACCGTTGTCGGTGGAGTACATGACGATGGTGTTGTCGGCGAGGCCGAGCTTTTTCAATTCATCGAGCACCTCACCGACCTGTCCATCATGCTCGACCATGCCGTCGGGATAGATGCCGAGGCCGGTCTTGCCTTCGCTTTCCTTGTTCAGCCGGGTCCAGATGTGCATGCGCGTGAAGTTGACCCAGAGGAAGAACGGTTTGTCGGCCTTCTTGGCGCGCTGCAGGTAGTCGATCGCTCCCTTGGCGATCTCCGCATCGAAGGTTTCCATGCGCTTCTTGGTGAGCGCCCCGGTGCTTTCGATCTTCTGGGTGCCGTCCGGATTGGCCCAGGTGTGGATGACGCCGCGCGTCCCGAACTTCTTGCGCATCTCGGGATCCTTGAAATAGTCGGGATGCTCCGCCTCGTCCTCGGCATTCAGGTGGTAGAGCGACCCGAAGAACTCGTCGAAGCCGTGCGTCGTGGGTAGGTGTTCGTCGCGGTCGCCGAGATGGTTCTTGCCGAACTGGGCGGTCATGTAGCCCTGTTGCTTCAAGAAGTCGGCGATCGTCGGGTCCTCTTTCTGCAAGCCTTCCTTGGCGCCCGGCAGACCGACCTTGAGCAGCCCGGTGCGGAAGGGGCTCTGGCCGGTGATGAACGCAGCGCGGCCGGCGGTACAGCTTTGCTGGCCGTACGAGTCGGTAAACAGTGCGCCTTCCTGCGCGAGGCGGTCGATGTTGGGGGTGCGGTACCCCATGACGCCCATGTTGTAGGCGCTGACGTTGTACCAGCCGATGTCATCGCCCCAGATGACGAGGATGTTCGGTTTGCCCGCCGGCGCTGCCGCCGCGGGCTGCTTGCCGACGTCTTGCGCGCCCGCTGGCGCGGACGCCATCAACACACTCGCCAGCGAACCAATTACGGCCCATGTCGCAACGACTCGAAGTCGCGTTGCCTGCTGTCTCATGTGTCCCTCCTTCGTTCGCACGTCGGCTTACCGAGGAAACAGAAATTGCAGCTGTGCGCGCAGCTGCCAATCCGGACCGAACTCCGGGGTCTCGGCGTTGTAGAACGCTTGCAACTGCGTGTTCAGCGGCAGCCCGACCTTGCCGATGCGCCACAGCTTGCCGCCGCCGCCGCCGACGGGAACGGTCCAGTGGTTGTCGTGCCTGGCGGCGAAGTCGCCGGTGATGATCGGACTCGTGGTTAGATACCAACCGTGGGCGAGGTTGTAGTTCACGAACGGCTGCATCAAGAACGCATTGACGTGCTTGTCGCTCCAGCCGGCGAAATCCCACTGGTGGTTGACCAACGCACCCACCACCCAGGGACCGTCCATGAGCAAGCCGACGGCAGCCGGCCCGGCGCTCCAGCGGCCGCTGCCGAGGCGTGACACGGTGGCGGTCGGCAGCGTCATCGTCGGCCCGATACCCCAGATGAACTTTCCCGGCTTGCCGGGCGAGAGGAACACGGTGGGATTGATGTCGCCCATCCCGAAGGCTTCGGTGCGCGGCGCCGGAGGGCCGAACAACTCCGGCTGGTTGATGATCGGCACGATGGTGCGCGTAATGAGGTTCCAGTCGTCGGAAATCGGCACGGGGATCACCGGCTGGACGTTGAGGATCCATTGCGTTGCGTCGCGGGTCCCCATGTTGAAGTTGAAGTTGTTCTGGAAGGGGACACTGATGAGGTTGGCCACCGGGTTCTGCGTTTCCTTGGCGAGCTTGGTGGTCTCCGCTTCACTGCCGGCTGAGGGCTTGGCGTCCTCTGCGCGAGCCGTGCCGATGAGCAATAGCGCGGCGGCCACGAGCACGACGAGCCGGCGCCCTGCGGTCAAGGAATGTGTGCAGGGTCTGTCACTCATCAGGTTCCATCCCCTCATCAACAAGCAGCGGGCGGCCCTTTCGGGCC
>JADMIO011347102.1_pt1 | contig 12215 bp, 13 predicted proteins | sample 8958161 | NCBI WGS metagenome assembly JADMIO01 (sample SAMN16585339, study PRJNA669376) | soil metagenome | isolation source: Crop rotation soil | place: USA: Cullars Rotation, Alabama | collected 2011 | reverse complement strand
ATGCCGAGATTGATTGATACGGGTTGCAGCGAGATTGTTTTTATTACTAAAATGTTTCTAAAAGAGAGGAAGTGAAAAATGCTTACACTAACTGAAACTGCCGTTGGCGAAGTAAGAAAATTCATGGAAGCAGAAAGCGCCGGACCGGAAGCTGGTTTGCGCATCCGCGTCGTTCCCGGCGGGTGCAGCGGGTTCTCATATTCAATGCAGATTGAAGATGAGCCGCGCCAGGGCGATGAAATTTTAGACCATGCCGGCTTGAGAGTGTTTGTTGACATGTTCTCGCGGCAGTACCTTGACGGCGTTCAAGTTGATTACGTCAACTCGGTCATGGGATCAGGCTTTACTTTTAGCAATCCGAACGCCACCGGAAGCTGCGGCTGCGGCAGTTCTTTCTCAGTTTAAGCAAACTGAAGAGAGCTTGAACTTCTTCATGCAGACTCGACCGGGATCAATTGCGGGCACAGACCATTCTGTGCCCGCAATAGCCGGAGTCCGCCATCTAGTCGAATTTCTTTCGAGAGTCATACGTGGGCGCTAGTTTAGATAGCGATTTTATCTAATTTATTCTTATCTATTCACTGATTCATAGAATCTCGCAGTTGGATACACCTCGTTTTTCCGTAGCACTAGTGAAAACCGAAACCTGCTAAATTGAAAGGAAACTAAGGAGGGCGTATGCTACCAGCGTCAATTTCTGACTTTTCAGCGATCTTGCTTCTTTTGAAGCCGGGCTTCCTGCTAAAGGATATTTTCAACCCCCCGGAAAACACAGAGGCTTATATCCAGTTGATCTTCAGATGGCTGCACTTCATCGCAGGAATCATCTGGATCGGACATCTCTACTTTTTCAACCTGGTGAATGTCAACCTTATGAAAGCGCTTGATGGCCCGACAAAGGGGAAGGTAATTCCTCAATTGATGCCGCGCGCGCTCTGGTGGTTTCGATGGGGCGCATTGCTTACAGTGCTGGTTGGCCTTGCCTATTATGCGATGTATATGGTTGCAACCGATGCCAAGAATCCGGCCAACGTTAACGCTGGCGGCAGAAACACATGGGTGATTCTGATCGTCTGGCTTCTGATCCCGACCATTATTTTTGCAATTGAGATGGCTTTGATTCGCAAAGTAAATAATGGCTGGGCGCTCGCCGTGATCATGGCCATACTGATGATCTTGATGGCTTTCGCCATCCTGGCCTGGCTCAAATCATCGCTTCCAATGCTTGTGAGCACCTCTACCTTTTCAATTGGCATTGGCGGCGCGATGGGATTGGTTATGCTCTTCAACGTTTGGGGAATCATCTGGCCAAACCAGAAGCGAATCATATCCTGGACAGCAGAGAATGCCGAAAATGGAACCGCTATTCCAGCCGAATCGGCGACGCTCGGACGTATCGCGTTTTTGGCATCGCGCGCAAATACGTGGCTTTCGGTTCCTATGTTGTTCTTCATGGCTGCTTCATCGCACTTTGCCGGATACCTGGGCGTAAACAATATGTAGTTTGTAAGAGTTAATAAAGCCTCGCCTGACATTAAAGCTGATTGTCAGGCGAGGCTTTATTAACGAATCGAAGACGAAAAAAAAACGATAATAATTTACTTGAGGTGTCGCCTTGCCGACTCTTGATTATTTGGTTTAACTAAATCTTCCTCACAGTCTTCAAGTATAAATGCCAATAGCAAGGTTTTGCGCCTTATCTCAAGATGACTATAATCTTTTTCTGTTCCGATAGGAGAGATCGTTATGATGAATTCGGTTGAAAGCGTTATTAAGAGATCGCCTTTATATATGACTCAGAAAGAGATGGGCGCTCTGTTCGCTAATTCGCACGGTTGGGAAATGGCTCAGGCGTATAAAGACCCGAATGAAGAGTCTCGGCAGGTGCGCGAGGCAGTCGGACTGGTTGATTTATCCCATCACGGCGCAATCAAAATCGGAGGCACAGAAGCCGTTCAGTTTCTCAATGGGCTTGTGACCAACGATATGAAAACGCTCGAAAAGGGAAAAGGGATGCGAGCGGCTTTTCTCACAGCGCACGGCAAGGTCGAAGCGCTTTGCCGCATTTTCAATCTTGGCGGCGAGTATTTAGTTATTACTGATCCGCAGACGCACGAAAAAGTATTCAAATATATATTTCCGTTCTCCTATGCGGGGGACTTCAAGGTCGAAGACGTTTCAGATCAATATCGGCTTCTATCGGTTCAAGGGCCGAAATCGTTGCTGGTAATGAAGGAGACTTGTTTCGAGCCTGTGCCATCGCTTGCTGAATACGATTGGCTCGAAACCATTGTCGGGGGGCAGCATGTTCTGGTCACGCGCAGTTCTCATACGGGCGAAGCAGGGTTTGATATATTGGCTCCGGCCTCAGGGTTAAAAGATGTTTGGGATTTCATTTTGTTGAAAGGGAGCTTTCATTCAATCTTGCCATTCGGACTCGAAGCTTTAGACGCGCTCAGGATTGAAGCTGGGATTCCTGTCTATGGAATAGACATTGATGACACTAACATGATGCTTGAGACTGGGATTTCTGATGCGGTGAGCTTTACTAAAGGGTGTTACAAGGGGCAGGAGGCTGTCGTTATGGCGACTCATCGAGGTCATATCAGTAAAAAGATTTCGGGGCTAATAATGCTTGATGGTGAAGTGCCTTCGCCCGGCAGCAAAGTCGCAAAAGACGGCAAAGAAATAGGCCGCGTTACAAGCGCGCTCAAATCCGACACTTTAGGGCAAACAATAGCTCTGGCCTACTTGAAGTACGGGTATTTCGAGCCTGGGAATTTGGTTGAAGTAGTTAGTGAGCCGCTATCTTTTTCTGCGAAAGTAGTAGATCTGCCTTTTTATAAAGCAATTACCGGTTGAAAGAGGATGTAATACTTTTGATGAAGTTAAAGTGATAGTTGAAAACTGAAATTTATAAGAAAATACAGTAACTTTAAGAAATTACAGGTGATTCCCATGTTTAGAACAGGGATGGTTGCACGACTAAGGATTCGGGTTCGATCACAGCAAGCCCGATCATATGTTTGAACAGGTTGCAACTGGCCGGTGAATGACCCTGATAGTGATTATTGAAATAACCGAAAACTACTTTAACCTTCTCCTTCAATTCTCGGAATGCTTCAGCCCACTGCTTCAATTCTCTGGTTCGATCAATCTGGATGCGGCTGAAATCTGTCAACTCGCGCGGCCCCATCCATCTCACATAAGCGAAATCAGCCGTGTAATTCTCGATCATTTTGAAACTCAAATCGCGACTTATCCACTTGCTGTCAGTTAGAGCCAGCGCCACGTTATGCGCCGTCATCTCTGCGATAGCGCGTTCGTTCAGCCAGCCGGAATCTCTAAACTCGACAGCGAACCGTATGCCCGATGGCAATGATTTGAGAAATGCGGAAAACGCGCCCTGCTCGTTTGGCGAGAAATCAGGCGGCAGTTGTATCAATACGCACCCGAGTTTTTCTCCTAGAAGGAGCATTCGCTCGACGAATTGATTCAAGTGTTCGTGGCTGTTTCTAAGCCGATTCTTGTGTGTGATCTCCGATGGAAGCTTGACAGAGAATTTGAAACCCGATGGCGTTCGCGCGTTCCATCCTTTCACCGAAGTCTCAGACGGAATGGAGTAAAATGTGGAGTCAATTTCGACCGTGTCGAATATCTTTCCGTACAAGCTCAACACTTCTTTGCTGGAAACCCCGCGTGGATAAAACGAGCCTATCCACCCTTCATAATTCCATCCTTGTGTTCCCAGAAAAATCTTCGTCCCCATATGTCTCCGACTCCGAAAAGAGTATACTACCTTGCCGAGGACAAAGATGGAAGATTTGCACCTCAAACCTAAAGTCGGTGTGATGGGAGCGGCTAATGATGCACTGACTGAAAGCGATAGGCAGCGGCTGTCAGAAATCGCAGAGCGACTGGGAATAACCATAGCCGGGCGCGGCTGCGTTTTAATAACAGGTGCAACGACCGGATTGCCAGATATGGTTTCGCGTGCGACGCGCAAGTCGGGCGGCCTGACTATAGGCATTTCACCGGCATTTTCAAAAGAAGAACACGTCAATCGCTACAATCTTCCACTCGATGGCGCAGATGTGATTATCTATACGGGCTTTGGACTCAAAGGGCGCAATGTGATCAACATTCGCTCATCCGATATTGTGATTATTTTCGGAGGCGGAATGGGCGCTCTGAATGAATTCACCATCGCTTATGACGAGGGAAAGGTGATAGGCGTGTTGGATGGCAGCGGAGGCATCGCCGATCACATTCGAGAAATCGTGGAGTTTGCAAAGAAAAAGACTCTTTCACAACTCATATTCAATTCAGACCCGGAAACACTTATTGACCTGTGCCTGCGCGCGCTATCAACGAAGATGACAGAGGCATAAGTAGAAATCACAGCGCATCTCTGCCCCTGATTTATTTCTGTTGGCGGAAAATCATCGGCTCAGGATGCAGATGTTTTCGGCGTTTTCCAATAGCGCCTTTCGTAATAGCTTCTAATGTAGTCAATTGTCTCTTTGAATAACTGCTTGCTCGCAGCTTCATCAGCGTTAGTCGAGGTCGCGCTGACGTTGCCGCCTTCTTCGGGCTTGATCGTAAACGCGCCGTTTGGGGCCATAAGCTCGATCATCCCATCCCATTGCGATTCGTCAAATACGAGTACATACCCGTCGCCGCCAAAGGCATATACTTTATTATCGCCCGCTTTCACAAAAGACTGGTCGTGCTCTTTCCAAAGCCAATCAATAAGCTCTGCCAGTTCTGCCAGCAGAGCTTTGTAGGGGCCAGCGAAGTTGCGCTTGGTTGAAGTTGTCGTCATTAATTTATCCTGAAGTCGAGGTGAAGATTAGAACAACTCTTTGATTAAACTGCCAATCGGACGACCGCCCGATTTTAGTGAACGGTTCAGCCGCGACCTTCCCATCCTACCTGTTTGAGCTTGCCGTTTTCTACTATAACAGGCACTGTCGGGTCGCCTTTTGAGAACGCAAGCATCTGTTTGCGATACTCCATATTGTCTTGCGCATTGCGATCATCAAAAGCGATGCCTTTTTGCGTATAGTGCTCGCGAGCTTTCGCGCAGTAAGGGCACCCTGGCTTTGTATAGATTATAACGCTCAATTCTTGTCGCCTCCCGAAACCGAAATTATAAAGCGTTCACCTTTGGCCTAGTGTAGCAAAGCGACAAGTCACTGCCAAGAGTGCTTCATTGGCGAATTGGTTGAATGCATTCGAGTAAGGTGCTATCTTTGGCGCAACAACAATCCGGCACAGAAAAGGATTTGCAGTTTATGAACGATGATGCGAAGAAACGCTCGGCAGAGCGAGCCATTGAGTTTGTAAGCGACGATCAAGTGGTGGGACTCGGCACAGGTTCAACGGCCAGATTTGCAATAGAAGGGCTGGCGCGAAGAGTTCGAGAAGGGTTGCGGATTAAAGGTGTGCCCACTTCTATTGCAACGGCTCAGATGGCCAGAGAGCAGGGCATCGCGCTCGCCGATCTGAACGAAGTCCCCGGCATTGACATCACTATTGACGGAGCTGATGAAGTTGACGATGACTTCAACATGATCAAAGGCGGAGGGGGCGCGCTGACCAGGGAAAAGCTTGTGGCGCTTGCTTCCACGCGCAGAGTAATCATCGTAGATGAGACGAAACTGGTAAAAACGCTCGGCGCAAAATGGCCTGTGCCAGTCGAAGTCCTGCCTTTCGCCTGGCGCTATTCGTCGGCGAAGCTTGAAGCGCTAGGATCGAAACCAACTCTCCGCTTGAAGGACCAAAAGCCTTTTGAGACTGATAACGGAAACTACATACTCGATTGCCAGTTCGGGCCGATTGCGGATGCTGCGGCGCTAGAAAAAGAGATGAAGCTGGTTCCAGGGGTTGTAGAGTGTGGCCTGTTTATCGCAATAGCCGACGTGCTTGTCATAGGCTCGGATGATAGGGTTGCAATAAAAGAGAAGTGAAGACGTAGAATCTGCTTTGCCGAAAGCTCGCTCTCTTGTAGAATCTGTGGCAAGCCCGCATTAAAAGCCCCGATGCTTATGGTTTCTTCGGAGGTCGTGTAGTGGAAAATCCCCTGTGGAGAGAAGGGCTTTTCGAGTCTTTCAATGAGTTGATCGAAATAGAGATATGTCGCACTCGCACCAGAGTGCCGGAAAACAACAAACTCCTGCGTTGCTTCCAATACATCAAGATGGACGCGGTTTCTGTGGGAGACTATTGCTGGAACGGCGACTGCGTCAATTGCCAGATTTGGTACAAGTCCGAAGACGGCGACATCAAATCCGCGCTCGCCTGCAAACTTTATGTGCGACCTGGGATGGTCATTACGGACTTGAGCGTAAACCTCAAGACCGATCTGAAGGATTGAAACGCAAACTATTCTTTAGGCTTGAACAGGAACCGATAAATCATATCTGCCAGCGCCTCAATGGCGCGGTTCTTATCGAACTCGACACAGCCTGTGACATAATCCTGCGACAGGTCGAACACTACGCGGTGAACGACGAAGGCCGCAGCCTCAACATCAATCTCCCACGTGATACTCGCTTTGTTGGCAAGCGAGATCAATTCGTTTAGCCGCGCGATTGAACGCTCCATCACGGCCTTGTGGCGAGCCGCAAATTCATCATCTTTCAATACAAGCTCGCAAATGACGCGGTGCAGCCCGGAATGTTTCTGCTTGTCAATAATCGTGTTTGCCACGGCTTGTTTGATTCTAGGCCTCAAGTCGGAATCGAACAGATGTTCAGCTCTCATGCTGTCAAAGATATTCTTGAACAATTCATCAGAGAGGCGATCAAAGATTGTCAGAAGCAATTGCCGTTTGTCAGTGAAGTAAACGTAAAACGACCCTACGCTGACACCCGCTTCCGACGCAACGTCGTTCGAGGTGGTCTTTTCGTATCCTCGCTCCTGGAACAATTTGATAGCTGCTTGAATTATTTTTTCTTTGGTCTGTTTGCTGCGTGCTTGTTTTGGATCAGCCGGAAGGCTAACGGCAACTGATTCACCCATCTTTTACACCTCAATAAACTTATCGGAACTGTTTTTTATGTGGCTCGATTATACCAACCCGTGAATTTATATTCAAAATAAATATCGCTAATATGAGTTATTATTCAAATTATTTTCATAGAACTTGAGTTCAGATTCATCGTAAGTTACACTGGAAATTGATTGGCAGGCATTTGCTTTTGCACAGAAAAAGGAGAATTTCTATGCTCAGTAAGATAATGAAATCATTTGGTTTAGTTCTGCTACTGGCTGTCGTTGCCCTTCCTGCATTCGGTCAGGGCATAACGCGAACGCTTACCATATCGCGGCAGGCGAAACTTGGCGGTCAGTCTCTTTCAGAAGGCAAATACACGGTGGCCTTTGATGAGAAAAAAGATGGTGAATTGACCCTCTCCAAAGGCAGCAAAGAAGTACTTAAAGCGAATTATAAGGTAGTTGAACTGGACAAGCCCGCTGCTGACAATGCCGTTATATTCACGGCAGCAGACGGGGGAATGAAAGTTCGCAGAGTTGAGTTCAAGGGTTCTAAGACCGCGCTTCTATTCGAATAGAAGCGACGGTTACTGATGACGGGGCTGCTGGAGGCGATAAGCCGGAATTGGGCCAGTAGCCCCAACATCAGTCAGAGCGAATGCCCGCACTTCCGGTCGGGCTACTAATTTTGGTGAAACACTGGAAGCGTAGCGCGTGGTTTTGTTGATTGAACTGTCGGCACGCGGGGTTCAACTGGACTATAAAGCGTGTCTCTTTCGACGGGTATGCGACCCGCGCCGCGTATGATCTCTTCGATTCCATCTTTCGTCAGTTGATTATCGTTTCCTTCTGCAAGGTAGGATTCCATCAGCGAGCCGCCTTCGTTGATAGTTCCGTCCAGATCATCAGCGCCAAATCGAAGCGCAACCTGCGCGATGTTTGTTCCCAGCATTACCCAGTAAGCTTTGATGTGCGGAATGTTGTCCAGCATCAGCCTCGATACAGCAATCGTTTTCAGGCTATCAATGCCCGACGGCCCCGGCAGATGCGAAAGATCAGTCCCTTTCGGATGAAACGCGAGCGGGATGAAGCACATGAATCCGCCCGTTTTGTCTTGAAGCTCCCTCAGTTTTACAAAATGGTCAACACGGTCTTCGACCGATTCTATGTGACCGTAGAGCATGGTCGCGTTTGTTTGGACTCCGTGACGGTGAACTTTTTCCGAAAGCTCAAGCCATCGCTCGCCCGATGTTTTGTGCGCACAGATTTTACTTCTTGTCGGTTCACGTAAAATCTCAGCGCCGCCGCCCGGACAGCTATCCAGACCTGCCTCTATCAACCCTTCGATCACCTCTTCGTCAGTCATTCTGCAAATCCGAGTCAGGTGATCCAGTTCGACCATCGTGAACGCTTTGAGGTGCATGTCAGGGAAGTTGTGTTTGAGCTGACCGAGTAGCGATGTGTAATAATCGAACTGCAACCGAGGATGCAAGCCGCCGACAATGTGAAGCTCGCGCGCGCCTTCCTGATAAGCTTTGCGGGCAATCTCTACACATTCCTCAACAGTCCATTCGTAAGCTTCAGGATGACGGACGCGGCGATAGAAACCGCAAAAGGCGCAGTCGGAAATGCACACGTTCGTATAGTTCATGTGGCGATTCACATTGTAGTAGGTCTTGTCGCCGTTGATTCGCTCGCGCACTTGGTTAGCAAGCGAGCCGACTGCCAGAAGATCATTGCTATGGAAAAGAGCTACTCCGTCTTCAAACGAGAGACGCTCTTGCGCTTCGACTTTTTCGGCGACCAGTTTGAGTTCCGTCGGTATGGAAGTCATCGTCATGCATTTCTCCATCGGGGCAAAGCTTGCAGGTCAACTACAATCCCGCCAATCAGATTATACAAAGATTCTCATGCTTGACCAAACTTGCCCGTCATCAAGTTGAAGATGAGGGAATTGATGCGCTACTTGCTCCTGAGCAGCATTATGACGCCAAAGACAATCAGCAGGAACAGTATCAAGAAAGCTATCTTCCACGCGCTGTAGGGGCGGTCGCCCTGCACTTCGCCCGTTCGAGCGTTAATCATCACCTGATAGACTTTTTGATTGAAACGGTACGCGCCGATATAAACAGGCAGCAGAATATGTTTGAATGTGACATCGAAATAGGACGTATTGATGCTGTTAACCCGCTGCTCGTTGCCGCCGATGTCGTTTCTCACATCGCTTTCGATAACGGGGGCCATAATGCCTTTTGCTTCTTCGAATCCTTCGGGAAGCTCGACCTGATAACGTTGCGCTTTGAAGCCCGAAAGAAACGCGGGATCATAGGGGTTCAACTGGTGCAAATCCCACGGCTCAAGTGCCGCGAGTCGCGGGCGCGAAACCGATTTCGTAGCCGGAATCAATATGTCGTCAAAGTTGCGAGCGACCGTGCCCGACGCCGGATACCAACGGGTGTGTTGTACCTGGCGAGTGCGTGTTACCGTATTGCCTTGAGCATCTCTGTCTGTATAGCTCTCTGTGGTGTAGTAATGCTCGCCCCTCTCTCCCGTGTAGCTCGAACCTGTGTTCGCATCATATGTCCAAAACGGAATGTATATGCCTGAGATTGCTTCCTGATATGCCATCTTTTTGAGCGCGTTGGGCGCGAACCATCGTGAGGCGAGCCATTGCTTTATCACCTCGTTAGCCTGTCGCTTGGTGACGGCGAACGGCAACACGGCTTCGGGAGCGACCATCGGATCAGCGGCTTTGGGTTGAGCGACGATTGTGCTGCCGCAGAATGGGCATACGCCTGCGACCTCGGGCGGAGTGAATGTGACGGTTGCGCCGCATCGCGTGCAGCTTACTTCGACTGCGTTGTCGGCGACTTTGCTTAATTGCGCACTTTCCAAATGCCTGTAATTCTCATAAGCGCGTTCTTCAATCTGCGCGTCGCTTTTCTGTATGGCCTCTTTATGCCCGCAGTAAGGGCAGGCGAGACCGTTTTCTTTCGGGTCAAATACCAGGTCGGCTCCGCAGGCGGGACAGGGAAAGCGTTGCTGCTTTTGTTTGTTGGTAGTTGGTTGCGAATCTTCCATCACAAATAAATATCAATCATATTATCCGATCACGCGAGGCTAGGATATAGCAGATTCACCGCGCGCCATGCAAACGGAACAGAGACGCAAAGAGTGCAGAGTGCAGGCAATCTCTGCCTGTACTCTGCGACCTCTGCGCCTCTAGTGTGACGGAACTTTCTTACGATTGATTAATCGTCTTGAGGCTTTATTATGTCCTTCAGCTCAGAGCGCAGCCGCTCAATCTCCGTTATCCGTTCCGAAATGCGATCAAAGAGCGCTTGCTGCGCTTTGACGCCTTCGCTGATTAAGAATGCTGCCGACTCAGAGCGACTCTTGAATATGCCTGATTGAACCAGCGCATCGAGCTTTTTTAATGCTTCATCGTTAACTCTTACCATAACGACGTGATCTCTGGCCGAGAGCGCCGATTCTATGGCTTTGCTTATTGATTCCGTGGCTTTATTAAAGACCTCGCCGGTCTTTTGAGCTACTTCTTTCACAGACGACGCCAGATCCTCCGTGAATGAAGCCTGTTTAGGATCCTCATTCGCCATTTTGGTGACGACAATATCATCCTGATCATGTCTCTTTTCTTCGATAATCACATCGCCTGACGAATCATTTTGATCATACATCTTAGAAAACCTCCTTACTCATGCTCGCGTAATATGATTACGCCTGCAAGTAAATTGATGTTTCAACATATATGCCTCTTCGAAATGTTGATTTATGAATGGCCGGGATCAATTTCGTTGCGCAATAAACCTGCGTAGAATAAAGTGCAATGAAAACTTACAGAGCTGAGATAAGTTTATGATGGAAACAGGAAACAAACTGGCGCACTCGGCGATAACCGTATCGGTAGTCAGAAAGCTTTTGCACAGAGGCGCGCGCCCGCGACTTGCGAAGATTCTGGCTAAAGCTTATCCGGTCGAAGTCGCGCGCTTGCTCTCGGCATTGAAAGGCCCTGAGCGTTCAGAAGCATTCGGGATTCTGCTTGAAGGATGCGATGTATCGCACGTGTCGAGCGTTTTAAGCGAGATGTCTCCGCGCGACAGCATGGCGTTGCTCGAAGAGCTTGAACCGCACCAGATCGCCAAGCACTTGAGCGAGATGCCAGCCGATGATGCTACGCTTTTCGCATCGCGTTTGCCTGAGCCGTTGGCTGCCGAAGTACTGGCGCTTATGGAAGCGGAACCTGCTGCCGATGTTCGCGAGTTGCTGGAGCACGAAGCGCGAACGGCCGGCCGCATAATGACGCCGGATTATTTTGCGCTCGAAGAAGACCGTACGATTGCCGAAGCGGTCGCGGCGTTGCAAAAGCGTTCGGAAGAATTCGAGATGGTCTTTTACGTCTACGTCATAGACAAACGTGATCATCTGGTCGGCGTTGTGAGCTTGAAGAAGTTGCTCACAACGCACCCTGCCACACAACTCAAGCGCATAATGGAGCCCGATGTCATCAGCGCAAAGACGACGGCAGATCAAGAAGAAGTATCGCGACTGGTGGCTGAGTATAACCTGCTGGCTATTCCTATCACAGACGAAGAAGACAAGCTTGTCGGAATCGTGACCGTAGATGACGTTATTGACGTGTTGCAGGAAGAGGTGGCCGAAGACCTGCTCGCTCTGGCTGGCGTCACGGCTGAAGAGCGTGTGACAACAAGCGCGGGTCGCTCTCTCAGACTGCGCGCGCCGTGGCTGATGTTGAATCTGGTGACAACATTTTTCCCGGCCTATGTGATCTCCAGATTTGATTGGGCAATCAGCATGCACGCCGTGCTGGCTGCGCTCGTTACAATGCCGATGGGAATGGGAGGCAACGCAGCTACTCAAACCGTGACAGTTATCATCAGGGGGCTTGCGCTGGACGAAGTTGCAAACGTCAGCCAGGTGTTGCTCAAACAGATCATCGTCGGGCTTGGAAACGGATTGATCAACGGACTGATCGGAGCAACCGTTGTCGCGATTTTCTTCAAAGATCTATGGCTCGGAATAGTTCTCGCGATGGCGATGGTAATAAACATGCTGGTTGCGTCGCTCGCGGGAACGCTCATTCCGGTTACGCTGAAAAAGCTGAAGATTGATCCGGCGCTTGCTTCGTCTGTTTTCGTGACTACGTGCACGGACGTTGGAGGCTCGCTTTCATTTCT
>JADMIO011298130.1_pt1 | contig 12216 bp, 14 predicted proteins | sample 8958161 | NCBI WGS metagenome assembly JADMIO01 (sample SAMN16585339, study PRJNA669376) | soil metagenome | isolation source: Crop rotation soil | place: USA: Cullars Rotation, Alabama | collected 2011 | reverse complement strand
GCCGCGACTTCAAGTCACGTGAATTCCAAGCTTCGGATCCCACTGTGCTGGAAAGGTGCCCGAGCCCAACCCAAGTGCTGACGACGAATTCGATGTCGATCGTGATGCCGATGACGAGGCGGCGGTCGTCGCACAAAACCTCAATCGTTCGATGCAGAGGATCGCGCGGCAGGCCGATCTCGATCCTGGCGATGGCATGCTGTGAGGCCCACCATGGCAAAGCTGGGCAAGAAGCAGCGACTCTCCATCTATCTCGATCCGCCGGTGATGAAGGCGCTGGTGGAGCATGCAGCCCGCCGCGACCTGTCTCGGTCGCTGGTGGCTGAGGCCGCCATCGCATCCTTCCTCTCGCCCGACGCCGCCGAGCGGCAGGAGGCTGCAATGACCAAACGGCTCGACCAGATCGACCGGCGCCTCAATCGGCTGGAACGGGATCTCGGGATATCGGTCGAGACACTCGCGGTATTCGTGCGCTTCTGGCTGACGACGACGCCACAGCTTCCAGAGCCGGCCCAAGCGTCGGCGCGCGCCCAGTCGGGCAAGCGCTACGATGCCTTCGTCGCTGCGCTCGGTCGCCGGCTCGCGCAGGGACCCAAGCTGCGGAACGAGATTCCCGAAGACGTCTCGCCCACATCCGATTCGTCGGCGAGCCGCTCTGAATAGGTTGACGCCGAACACGCGCTTCCGCCGTTCCCCTGTAATTCCACGCCAGGGTACGACGGCCGCTTGAGGCTTGTTGCCGCCGGCCCATTCCTGCCTTTTCTACTCATCCCCGATCCAGGGCTCCCGTCGCGTGGGCCCACAACGGAGTGGGGACGACGTGGTTGTTTCTTCCAGAGAGTCGGTGGCGGTCGAACGGGGCACGCGCATGCTGCGCACCGCTCTGGGCCCGGCCGTCGCCAGGTTTCTGGACGACCCCGCGATCGTCGAGGTGATGCTCAACCCCGATGGGCGGCTCTGGATCGACCGGCTGGCCAGTGGCCTTGCCGATACCGGCGAGCGACTGCCGACCACGGACGGCGAACGCATCATTCGCCTCGTCGCGCACCATGTCGGCGCCGAGGTCCACGCCGGTGCCCCGCGCGTTTCCGCGGAGTTGCCCGGAACGGGGGAGCGCTTCGAAGGCCTCTTGCCGCCGGTGGTGGCCGCCCCCGCCTTCGCGATCCGTAAGCCCGCCGTCGCGGTGTTCTCGCTCGCGGACTATGTGGCCGCCGGCATCATGTCCGATGCGCAGGCCGACGCGCTGCGCCGGGCCGTTACCGAACGGAAGAATATCCTGGTTGCCGGCGGCACCTCGACCGGCAAGACCACGCTGACGAACGCTCTTCTGGCTGAGGTCGCCCGCACCGGCGATCGGGTCGTTCTCATCGAAGACACTCGTGAACTGCAATGCGCCGCACCCAATCTCGTGGCGTTGCGCACCAGGGACGGCATCGTCTCGCTGTCCGATCTCGTGCGCTCCTCACTGCGGCTGCGGCCGGATCGAATTCCGATCGGCGAGGTGCGCGGCGCGGAGGCACTCGACCTGCTGAAGGCCTGGTCGACCGGTCATCCCGGCGGCATCGGCACCATCCATGCCGGCACGGCCATCGGCGCTCTGCGCCGCCTCGATCAGCTCATTCAGGAAGCCGTCTTCACGGTGCCTCGCGCGCTCATCGCCGAGACGATCGACGTCATCGCCGTGCTGTCGGGTCGCGGCTCGGCGCGGCGGCTCGCCGAACTCGCCCAAATCACCGGGCTCGGAACAGCCGGCGACTACGTCCTTGCCCCCACGATCACGTCCCCCGAACCCAATGGAGCCCCGCAATGACAATGATCCTACGCGCTCGTGCGCGCCTCGCGGCGACCGCGCTCGCCACCTCGCTCACCTTCGTCATGACGAAGGCCGCCTACGCGGCGGGATCCTCCATGCCCTGGGAAGAGCCGCTGCAGCAGATCCTCGAATCCATCGAAGGGCCGGTCGCCAAGATCATCGCGGTGATCATCATCATCGTCACCGGCCTGACGCTCGCCTTCGGCGATACTTCCGGCGGCTTCAGGCGGCTGGTGCAGATCGTCTTCGGTCTCTCGATCGCCTTCGCGGCCAGTTCCTTCTTCCTGAGCTTCTTCAGCTTCGGCGGCGGAGCGGTGATCTGATGGAGGAGGTTCCCGGATTCTCCGCGCCCGTCCGTCGGGCCCTGACCGAGCCGATCCTGCTCGGCGGCGCCCCACGCTCGGTGGCCATCCTCAACGGCACGCTTGCGGCCGCCCTCGCCCTCGGTCTCCGCCTCTGGATCGTCGGCATCGTCATCTGGGCCATCGGTCACCTCGCCGCCGTATGGGCGGCCCGGCGCGATCCGCTCTTTGTCGAGGTGGTGCGGCGTCACCTGCGCATCCCCGCGCATCTGGGACTGTGAGGTCGCGCGATGATGAACCTTGCCGAATATCGCCGCACCGGCGCCCGTCTCGCTGACTATCTCCCATGGGCCGCCCTCGTCGGCCAGGGCGTCGTCCTCAACAAGGATGGCAGCTTCCAGCGCTCGGCCAGATTCCGCGGACCCGATCTCGACAGTTCGGTTCGGGCCGAGCTGGTCGGCGTCGCCGGCCGCCTCAACAATGCGTTCCGCCGCCTCGGTTCGAACTGGAGCCTCTTCGTCGAGGCGCAGCGGCACGAGGCCGCGACATACCCCAAGAGCATCTTCCCCGATGCTGCCTCGGCCCTCATCGATGCCGAGCGCAAGGCCGACTTCGAGGAAGCTGGAACGCACTTCGAGTCGAGCTACTTCCTCACCATCATCTATCTGCCGCCGGCCGAGGATTCCGCCCGCGCCGAGACCTGGCTCTACGAGGGTCGCGAGCAGACCGGGATCAATCCCTGGGAGATCCTCAAGGGCTTCGTTGATCGCACCGATCGCGTGCTCGCCCTGCTCGAGGGCTTCATGCCGGAATGCCGCTGGCTCGATGACGTCGAGACCCTCACCTACCTTCATTCGACGGTCTCAACCAAGCGTCACCGCGTCCGCGTCCCTGAGACGCCGATGTATCTCGACGCGCTGCTCGCCGATCAGCCGCTCGCCGGCGGGCTTGAGCCGCGCCTGGGTGACACGCATCTGCGCATTCTCACGATCGTTGGCTTTCCAGGCACGACGACGCCGGGGATTCTCGATGAGCTCAACCGTCTCGCCTTCCCCTACCGCTGGGCGACCCGCGCCATCCTGCTCGACAAGACCGATGCCACGCGACTGGTGACGCGCATACGCCGGCAATGGTTCGCCAAGCGCAAGTCCATCGCAGCGATCGTCAAGGAGGTGCTGACCAACGAAGCCTCGGCGCTGGTCGACACGGACGCGGCGAACAAGGCCGCTGATGCGGATCTCGCCCTCCAGGAATTGGGCGCCGACTATGTCGGCGAGGCCTATGTCACGGCCACGGTGACCATCTGGGATGCCGATCCCAGTATTGCCGACGAAAAGCTCCGGCTGATCGAGAAGGTCATCCAGGGCCGCGACTTCACCGGCATAGTTGAAACCGTCAACGCCGTTGACGCCTGGCTCGGCACGGTGCCCGGCCACCTCTACGCCAATGTGCGCCAGCCCCCCATCAGCACGCTGAATCTCACCCACATGATCCCGCTTTCAGCGGTGTGGGCGGGGCCGGAACGGGACGAGCATTTCCGAGCACCCCCACTGCTTCATGGCAGGACGGAAGGCTCGACCCCGTTCCGGTTGTCTCTTCACGTTGGTGACGTCGGCCACACGCTGGTCGTCGGACCGACCGGCGCTGGCAAGTCCGTGCTGCTGGCACTCATGGCGCTGCAGTTCCGGCGCTACGAAAACTCCCAGGTCTTCGCCTTCGACTTCGGCGGCTCGATCCGCACCGCCGTGCTGGGCATGGGCGGTGACTGGCACGACCTCGGCGGTGAACTGACCGAGGGCGCCGAGACCTCGGTGTCGCTCCAGCCTTTTGCCGGCATCGAGCATACCCCGGAACGCGCCTGGGCCGCCGATTGGCTCGTCGCCATCCTCGCCCGCGAGGGCGTGCTAATCATGCCGGACGTCAAGGAGCACATCTGGACGGCGCTCACCTCGCTTGCCTCGGCTCCCGTTGCCGAACGTACGGTCACCGGGCTCACCGTGCTCCTCCAGTCCAATGACCTGAAGCGCGCGCTCGAGCCCTATTGCGTCGGCGGACCCTATGGGCGGCTGCTGGACGCCGAGACCGAAACACTCGGCTCGGCCTCGGTCCTCGCCTTCGAGACCGAGGGCCTGCTCGGCACCGGCGCCGCCCCGGCCACGCTTGCCTATCTCTTCCACCGCATAGCTGGTCGGCTCGACGGACGGCCGACCCTCGTCATCGTCGACGAGGGCTGGCTCGCTCTCAGCGATCCCGGTTTTGCCAGCCAGCTCGCGCAGTGGCTGGTCACCCTGCGCAAGAAGAACGCCAGCGTGATCTTCGCAACGCAGTCGCTGGCCCAGCTCGAAAAGAGCACGATTGCGGCCGAGATCATCGACTCCTGCCATTCGCGCATCCTGTTGCCGAATGACCGGGCGATCGAGCCGCAACTCACCGCCATCTATCGGCGCTTCGGTCTCAACGACCGGCAGATCGAGATCATCGCGCGGGCCATTCCGAAGCGCGACTACTACGCGCAATCGCGCCGCGGCAACCGGCTGTTCGAGCTCGGTCTCGGCGATGTCGCCCTAGCCCTCTGCGCGGCATCGACAAAGTCCGATCACGCCCGGATCGACGAGGTGCTGGCCGAGCACGGGCGCGAGGGATTCCTCGGCGCCTGGCTGCGCGCTCACGAGCTCGATTGGGCCGCCGACCTCATCCCCAACCTCACCAATCTCGCCGCCCCAACCGCGGTGCTCGATCAACCCCCAGAGGAGATTTCGCCATGACCCATGCGCGCTCGCGTTTCCGCCACATCCTTTTCGCCACCACGCTTCTGGCCGCGCCGGTAGCGCTCTCGCCGCTCGCCGTCGCTCCGGCCCATGCGCTCTTCGGCTTCGGCGATATCGTGTTCGACCCATCCAACTATGCCGAGAACGTGCTGCAGGCTGCGCGGGCGCTCGAACAGATCAACAATCAGATCCAGAGCCTCCAGAACGAAGCGCAGATGCTGATCAACCAGGCGCGCAATCTTGCGAGCCTGCCTTACTCGTCGCTGCAGCAACTGCAGCAATCCGTGCAGCGCACCCAGCAATTGCTGGGCGAAGCGCAGCGCATCGCCTTCGACGTCCAGCAGGTCGATCAGATCTTCTCCCAGCAATACGCCGACATGGACCTCTCCGCTTCCGATCAGGAACTCATCGATCTGGCCCGCGAGCGCTGGGGCAACACGGTCGGCGCGTTGCAGGATGCGATGCGCGTACAGGCCGGCGTGGTCGGCAACATCGAGACCCAGCGCCAAGAACTCTCGGCTCTCGTCGGAGAAAGCCAGGGCGCGACTGGTGCGCTGCAGGCGACGCAGGCAGGCAACCAGATCCTCGCTCTTCAGGCGCAACAGCTTGCCGACCTCACGGCCTTGCTCGCGGCCAACGGGCGCGCCGACGCGCTCTCGGCCGCCGAACAGGCGGCTGCTGCCGAACAGGGCCGCGAGCAGCGCCGGCGCTTCCTCGAGCCCGGCGCCGGATACCAGCCCGGCAGCGCCCGGATGTTCCCCGGCAGCAACTGACGGCAATGCGGGGGTTATCATGGAGGGCAAGATGCTCGCTCGCGTTGCGCTCATCATCGTGCTCGCCGTGGCCATAACGGCCGAGGCGGTCCACCGTGCGCGCGAGGATCTTTCCGCCGCGATCCCTCCGACTGGCGCCAGAGCCGAAACACCGCGCACGGCACCGCTGCGCGAGGCGTTGAAGCGCTGTCAACAGATCGGCGAAGCGGCGACGCGCGATCCCGATTGCCTCGCCACGTGGGACGAGAACCGTCGCCGCTTCCTGTCACCGGCAGGAGCGGAATAGTCATGGAAGGCACAGGCGTCATCGATCGGTTCCTGGGGGTTTTCACCTCCTACATCGACAGCGGTTTCGGGCTGCTGGGTGGTGAGGTCGGCTTCATCGCGTCGACGCTGATCGTCATCGACATCACACTGGCGGCGCTGTTCTGGGCCTGGGGCGCCGACGAGGACATCATCGCGCGCCTTGTCAAGAAGACGATCTTCGTCGGCATCTTCGCCTACCTGATCGGCAACTGGAACAGCCTCGCGCGCATCGTCTTCGACTCGTTTGCCGGCCTTGGTCTGATGGCCTCAGGCACCGGGTTCTCGATTGACGACCTGATGCGTCCTGGTCGCGTGGCCCAGACCGGGCTCGACGCCGGCCGACCGCTGCTTGAGGCCATCGCCGAACTCTCCGGCTACTGGGCCTTCTTCGAGAACTTCCTCCAGATCATCTGCCTGTTGATCGCCTGGGTGCTGGTGCTGCTCGCCTTCTTCATCCTCAGCGTCCAGCTCTTCGTCACGCTGATCGAGTTCAAGCTGACGACCCTCGCCGGGTTTGTGCTGATCCCCTTCGGCCTCTTCGGTCAGTCGGCCTTCATGGCCGAGCGTGTCCTGGGCAATGTCATCTCGTCGGGCATCAAGATCCTGGTGCTCGCCGTCATCATCGGCATCGGCTCAACGCTGTTCGGGGAATTCACCGCCGGCTTCGGCGGCGAGCAGCCGACCATCGACGACGCGATGGCCATCGTGCTGGCGGCATTGTCGCTCCTCGGCCTCGGCATCTTCGGCCCCGGCATCGCCAATGGCATCGTCTCCGGGGGCCCGCAACTCGGCGCCGGGGCTGCGGTGGGAACCGGCCTTGCCGCAGGGGGCGCGGCCGTCGCAGCTGGCGGCTCGGCGATGCTGGCCGCGAGGGGCGGGCGGGCGGCGATCTCCGTAGGCGCGGCCAGCGCCCGTGGCGGCGCCGCGCTCGCTGGTGGCGCGTCGACCGCCTATTCGCTGGCCTCGGCGGGCGAGACGGGAGCCGCTGGTGTTGCTGCCGGGCTCGGCGGCGTTGCTCGCACCGCTGGAGGCGCAGCGTCCTCTCCGCTCAAGCGCGCCGCGGCGCGCGTCTCCGACAGTCTCGCCTCCTCCTTCAACGAGGGTGGCAGATCCGCCTTCGCGGCCACGGGCGGCTCATCCTCGATGGGCACCGTCGACGGCACTTCTCCCCAACCGACTAGTCCCGTCGCCGCCGACACTCCACCCGCCTGGGCCCGCCGCATGCGTCACAGCGGCACCATGAGCCACGGCGCCATGGCCGCCGCCCACGCCGTGCGCTCCGGCGACAACCATGGCGGGGGCGCCTCCGTCAGCCTTTCCGAGAGAGACAATCCATGACGTTCTTCAAGCGCGCATCGACGCATTACGGCAAATCCCCCGAACCCGAGACACCCTACCAGCGGGCCGCACAGGTCTGGGATGAGCGCATCGGCTCGGCCCGCGTCCAGGCGAAGAACTGGCGCCTGATGGCGTTCGGCTGTCTCATCCTCTCCGCCGGCTTCGCTAGCGCTCTCGTCTGGCAATCGGCACGCGGCACCGTCGTGCCGTGGGTGGTCGAAGTCGAAGGTACCGGCGAGGCCCGCGCCGTCGAGCCTGCGACTGCGGACTACCGGCCCACCGATCCGCAGATCGCCTTCCACCTCGCGCGTTTTGTCGAGCAGGTTCGCAGCCTGCCGGCCGATCCCATCGTGGTCCGTCAGAACTGGCTGCGAGCCTACGAGTTCACCACCGATCGCGGCGCCACCGCTCTCAATGACTACGCCCGCTCGGCCGACCCCTTTTCCCGTGTCGGGCGCCAGCAGATCGCGGTCGAGGTCTCAAGCGTGATCCGTGCCTCGCCGGAATCATTCCGCGTCGCCTGGACGGAGCGCCGTTACGAGAACGGGCAACTCGCCGGCACCGAACGCTGGACCGCCATTCTCACGACCGTCATCCAGCCGCCGCGCGATGCCGAGCGCCTCCGCCGCAACCCGCTGGGTGTCTTCGTCAATGCCATCAACTGGTCAAAGGAGTTGGGGCAATGACCAGACCGACGATCCACAAAGCCCACATTCCGGCTTTCCGTAAATCCGCTTTCACGATTGCGCTGCTTCTGCTCTCGACGGTCTCGCTGACGGCCTGCGCCACCGCGCGCCGGCCACCGCAGATCAGCTACGACGCCAATGTTCCACCGCTGGCGACGGTTGCCGTTCCCACCGGTGAGACAACGCCTCGTCCGGTCCTCGTGCCGCCCTCATGGACGCCGTCCAAGGGTGGTGATCCCGCAAGCACGCCGACCGGCCGCGTGGAGAATGCCAATGTCGCGGCGCGCGTCGAACCACGGAAGGATGGCTACTTCAACGCCATTCAGATCTATCCCTGGAGCGAAGGCGCGCTCTATCAGGTCTACGCCGCGCCCGGGCAGATCACCGTCATCGCGCTCGAGCCCGGCGAGAACCTGACCGGGGCCGGACCCATCGCGGCCGGCGACACCGCTCGCTGGATCATCGGCGATACCGAGAGCGGCAGCGGCACCGCGCGGCGCGTCCATGTGCTGGTGAAGCCGACCCGTACCGACATCACCACCAACCTCGTCATCACCACCGATCGCCGCACCTACCTCATCGAGTTGCGGTCCGGCGAGTCTCCCTACATGCCGGCTGTCGCCTGGGCCTATCCGCAAGTCGCTTCGCAGCGGACCAACATCCCCGCCACGCCGGCGATCCCGGCGCAGGCGGCGCGCAACTATCGCTATGGTCTGACCGGCGATGCGCCGCCGTGGCGGCCCGTCTCGGTCTACGACGACGGACGCCGCGTCTATGTCGAATTCCCGCGTGGCATTATCCAGGGCGAAATGCCGCCGATCTTCGTCATCGGCTCGAACGGCGAGCCCGAGATCGTCAACAGCCGCATCTACCAGAACATCCTGATCGTCGATCGCCTGTTCGGCGCTGCCGAGTTGCGCCTCGGCAGCGGCAAGCAGCAGCAGACCGTCAGGATCGTGCGCACCGATGGGAGGCCCGCGACGTGAGCGAGACCAACACCGGGACCGAGAGGGACGTTAGCGCGCCCAGACCTGAAACGGCAGGCACGATGCGCCTGCGCCCCGAACCGCCACGCGTGACCCGCATCTCCCGCCGCGTGTTGGCCGGTCTCGCGATCGTTTTCGGCCTCGGTATTGGCGGCGCATTGATCTATGCGCTCCAGAGTGCTGACCGGCAGCCGAACCAGGAAGAGCTCTTCACCACCGACCGCCGGCAGACGGCAGATGGTCTGCAGGGACTACCGGACGACTATAGCGGCGTTCCGCAACTCGGGCCGCCGCTTCCTGGCGATCTTGGCGGACCGATCTTGCGCGCCCGCGAAGAGGGCCGCGACATTCCGGCCGAGATCATGCCGGTGCAACCCGATCCCGAAGAACAGCGTCGCCTCGCCGAGATGGAGGCCGCCCGCACGAGCAAGATCTTCTTCCAGACAAGTTCGCCCGTTGCTTCCGACGCTCCGGGCATTCCATCTGTGCCGAGCACCTGGACGCCGAACCTCAACAGCGCTGGCGCGGAAGATCGGCAACAGGCCTTTCTCAATGCCGAAGTCGACCGCAGCACAGCCGCGCCGGATCGCGTGGCAGCGCCGGCCTCGCCCTTCGTGCTGCAGGCCGGTTCAGTGATCTCGGCCTCGCTCATCACCGGAATCCGTTCCGACCTTCCCGGTCAGATCACCGCCCAGGTCACCCAGCATATCTACGACAGTCCTACCGGAAGCATGCTGCTCATCCCGCAGGGCACCCGCATTATCGGCGAATACCACAACGGCGTCGCGTTCGGCCAACGTCGCGTCCTGCTGGTCTGGAACCGCCTCATCTTCCCGAACGGCCGTTCCATCGTTCTCGAGCGGCAGCCCGGCGCGGACACGGCCGGCTATGCCGGTCTGGAAGACGGTGTTGACTACCATTGGTGGGACCTGATGAAGGCGGCGGGCCTCTCGACGCTGCTCGCGGTCGGTGCAGAACTGACGATGGGTGACGATGACCGGCTCATCCAAGCGATCCGCAGTGGCGCTCAGGACACCATCAACGACGCGGGCCAGCAGATCATCCAGCGCCAATTGCAGGTCGCCCCGACACTGACGATCCGCCCTGGTTTCCCCGTGAGAGTCATCGTCACACGCGATCTCGTCCTCGAACGCTACGGAGAGGTGCAGTGACCAAGCTCAAGCTCGGGGCGATTCCCGATGACAAGCCTGTGAAGGTCACGTTGGAACTGCCCGCGGCTTTGCACCGTGACCTCGTGACCTATGCCGAATTGCTGTCGCGCGAGTCCGGACAGCCTGGTCTCGATCCGGTCCGGCTCATCATCCCGATGCTCGAACGCTTCATCGGAACAGACCGGGGCTTTGCGCGGTCGCGCAAGGCCCTTCGCGACTAGTCCGGACCGGTAATCCGGTTCGATCCTCAGCTATTGAGGCTGTCCGTTAGCGCCTTCGCCGGCGTAATGGTTAGCTTCTTCGCTGCGGCGATCTTGATGGTGGCGCCGGTGGAAGGATTACGGCCTTCGCGCTCGGGCCTGGCCTTCACCTTGAACTTCCCGAATCCGGGGAGCGAAATTTCCTCACCGGCGGCGGCCGCATCGGCGATTGCCTTGAACACACCGTCGACCAGGGCTTTGCCCTGGGTCTTGGTTAGGCTGTGTTCTGTGGACAGCTTGTCGGCGATTTCGTTTGCAGTGGTCATGAGCTTTCTCCTTGTTCAATTGAATCGTCAGGATGGTCGGCCCATGCCATGGCGGTCAGGGTTGTCATGACGGCGTGATCCAAGCGGCTCCGATCTCCGGGCAATGTCGAGCAGCGCCTTGAGGGCAGGGTTGGGATTGGACTCCATCCAGACCGCGTGCAGCGGCACCGCATGTCGGCCGGCAAGCGGAACCAGCGCGACACCGTCTGCGGCAGCGCGCGGCGGGGGACCGACGACCAGCGTCACGCCGAATCCCATAGCCACCATGTTGATCAGATTGCATTGGCCAACACGGTGCAGTTGTACCCTCGGCACGAGGTCCGTTTTGGCCATCCGCCGCACCAGATGCTCTTCGATATCCGGCCCCAGCCCGCCAGCGCACAGGATGAACCGCTCGTGCCGCAACTCCTCCAACTTCACGCTGCGGGCACCGGCCTGCGGATGGGACTTCGGCAGCACCGCCGCCAGGGGCTCGTCGCGCAGATGCAGTGATCGCGCAGCTTCGTTCCCATGACACATGGCCACGAAGCCTATATCCACTCGCCGCTGCTGGACCAAAGCCCAGCCCGCAGCCGACGTGCTTTCGACAATCTCGACCGATACCCCACCGAAGTCCGCTCGGAACGTCTCAAACAGGTCGGCCAGCAGGATGAACGGCAGGCTAGCCCCGACCGTAAGTTCACCATGCTCGCCACGTTGCAAGGCCCCCACGCGTCGCATGGCGCGATCCAGATGATCGAAGCCGAGCGTGGCCTCGTCGAGGAACCGCTCTCCGGCCGGCGTCGGGCGGATGCCGGCGTGATCGCGCTCGAAGAGCTTCGCGCCGAGGCGGTGTTCGAGTGTACTCACGGCTCTGCTGACAGCGGAATGCTGGACATTCAATGCTGCAGCCGCGCGCCGGAAGCTGCCATGCTCGGCCGAGGCCAGCACGTACCGGAAGAGACGAAGATCGATAATGCGACCGGACATACCGGATTCCTCGTTGATGTGATTGGTAGACAACCTTGCCCGCGTCACTTGGCTAAGCTCGACGGGTGATCCTCATCACGGATTTGGAACGCTGGGCGGAAACTAGATTCCAGTAGTTGCGACCGTGCATGGCATTGGCAAAAGCAACCGTGGATGCGATCAACGGTGACTCGAGGCCGAGCCCGGCGCCACCGCACGCGAACGCTGAACAGCCCGAGATTCCGCATTAGGCCTGAAGTAGTCACCCGCGAGCACAGGGGCATGCAACCTGCCAGCCTCACCAAGCCGCTCGCGCACGATGTCGGACATATTGAAGATGCCGGCATAGGTCATCGTCCTACCGATGCGGGTCGGGGTGCCGATGATCTCGAAGGCGCAATTGATCGAGCGGAAGATCCGCGCCATCCGGGCGTCGAACACGGACACGATGTGTTCGATGCCGGCGCGCTGGCAGACCTCGACAATGCCGCAGAGCAGCTCGACTGTGGTTCGATTGACGACATGGTTGACCGCGACGCGCTCCTTTCCAGCACATTGGGATCCTAAGCTTAGAATTCCACGTGGACAAGTTGTCGCG
>JADMIO011664306.1_pt1 | contig 12219 bp, 11 predicted proteins | sample 8958161 | NCBI WGS metagenome assembly JADMIO01 (sample SAMN16585339, study PRJNA669376) | soil metagenome | isolation source: Crop rotation soil | place: USA: Cullars Rotation, Alabama | collected 2011 | reverse complement strand
CGGTTCGACAGCTTGACCCACTCTTCTTCCAAGCCATCGAAGATCCACTTCCCCTCGAGGCGACCCTCGAATACCGCGCGCTCAGCGAGGCCGGACGCCTCACCGCCGGCGGAGCGGAGGCCAAACGTCATCTGGACGAATTCGACGCGACGCTCGAAGGCCACTGCTCCAAACTGGTCGACTGGAAGGTGAACGCCGAAGCATCGGTCGCGCAGTCGGTGCGAACGGTGCTGGGGCTCTCGCGCGACACGCTCTCCGACGAGGCTGCGATTGAGCGCGTGCTGTCGCCGGTCCAAAATCCTTATCTGGGTGAAGCGCTCGTTCTCACCAGCGTTTCCAAGCTCACGCGCTCGCTCTCCCACGCGCACTACACCTTCCACAAGAAGCTGAGCCACACCGCAGACAGTCAGGATCAGCGGCATCGGATGACACCTGGCGCTCGGCCCGTACTGCTCACCCATTTCGTCCCTGGACGCGTCGATGTGGTGATTCCACCGTTGCTCGATGCAGTCCCCGAGGCGCGGGATCTATCCTCCCAGGTGATGGAGCGGACGTGGGGCACCATCACTCGCCTCCTGGATGCCGGGGTCGCTCCCGAAATGGCGCTCTACCTGTTGCCGAACGCATTCCCCATTCGCTTCGTCGAGTCGGGCGAACTGCTGCACTTCCATCACAAGTGGGTGCACCGTCTCTGTTACACGGCGCAGGAAGAGATTTGGCAGGCCTCCAAAGAAGAGGTGCAGCAGGTGGCGCGTGTGCATCCGCGTTTGGCACGTCACCTCCACGCGCCGTGTGCGCTGCGCAAAGAGGCCGGAGTGACACCGTTTTGTCCGGAAGGATCGCGCTACTGCGGCGTGCCGGTGTGGAAGCTCAGTGTCGATGAAATGAGGCGGCTCATCTAGCGGAGCGCCAACACCTCTACGCGACGGAACAAGGTTCCAGGTCGAACGAACGGCTGGGCCAAACGAAGAACGACTTGCTCGTCCGGCTCAGTACCCATGCCCCATCATCCTGCGAAGGTGATCGTCCACTCGGTCGACTCTCCGTGGAGTATCACCTGGACCTCGTCCCCCACGCGCTTGCCCATCAGTGCGCTGCCAAGGGGTGAAGCGGGTGTCACGACCTGAAAGAAGCCGTCTCCCCCGGGCGCAGCCAACTCCTCGCCAGCACCGACCGGAGCGATGAACAGCGTACGCCCACCCTGCGCGCCTTCGATTTCGACCACTGCACCAAGACCAATCGGTTCGCCACGTTTCAAAGGCCGCACGTGGAACGCGTCAAGCGCGTCTAGAGCCTCACGCGCCGCGGTCGAGCGCTGAAGCTGACCGCGCGCGATGTTCACTGCACGAGCCGCTCCCGAACGTGCGTCTTCCCGGGCCTCGCTCGCGGCGCGGTGAGTCTGTTGCACCGCCGAGCGGAGCTTTTCACCAAGCTGAGTCACCAGCTCACGCTTGTCCATGGCGCGAGGGTAGGTGGGTCGCGGTTTCAGGCAAGAAACTCACCCCCACTATCGAGAGAGTCGGATGAGCGCGGTAGAGGCTGCAACGCAGAGCCGTCCGAGCTCTTCCCCGCGTCCGGGCGGCACTGCTGAACTTCCCGCCGGATGCGCGTAGACGAGTCCGACCACCCGTGACTGGGCCAAGAGCGGCGCAACAATGACTTCGCGTGGGGCTGAGTCGGCCCCCAATGCTTTCCACACGATGCTGTGCACCGTGATGCCTTCTCGCGGCGGTGGGCCCGAGAACGCTCGCAGCTCCGCATAGGCGGCGCGCAGACACGAAGGCGGCGAGAGCGGAACGCTCAGCTTTGCCACGGTCCCTGCCGGCATGCGGGGTCCGAAACCCCATCGTGCGTGGGCCAGCCCTCCGCGCACGACGAAAACCACGCCCGCGGCAAAGCATCCGCGAAGGTAACCCAGGAGCGCCTGGCCTACTTCTTCGCGCGATGAGGCATGCGCGATTCGGCCAGCTGCCTCCGTTGCGCTAAGCAAACGCGCAACGCTGATTTCACCGACGACTTCTTCAAGCAAAATCTCGGCGCTGACTGGTTCGGGAGAGAGCAGTGGTATCTCCCCGGTGGGCGGCCGCGTGGTTGGATCCAGGAGCAATCGCCACGCGTCGAGCAATTCGTCGGCCGGGTCCGTGGGAGGAGCCTGCGCACCGGAGAACGTCTCGACCGGTGGCTCTTCATCGACCAACCAAAGGGCGCTCGGCGGGGGGGGCAGCGGTCCAGGGGTCCGCGGCTGCAAGACGAGTGGCATCTCGCTCGAAGTCGTTCGATCAAGCGACTCGCGGCGTTCACGCCAACGAGGATCGATCCCGTCTCCTTCGAGGATCCCGTATTGCGCTTCCAACGCTTCGAGGAGGCGAACTTCGGGCGCGACGGACACCGCAATCCGGATGCCTGCAGCAAAAGCGATTTCGTCCACCGCGGCGACACGCGTGGGGTCCGCCAATGCGACGCTCAGCAGCCGTCCCTGGTTCTGGCTGAGAGCCAGTGGGACCGCGAGGTATTTCTCGGAAAGCCGGCGCGGAATACGAGCAAATGCCTCGGGCGACAGGTGCTCGAAGTCGCGCTCCAGTGCGGCCGGAACACCAAAGTGCAAAGAGAGCGCCCGCGCGAGCGAGTTGTAGTCGAGGATGCCCAGTCTCAGGAGGCTGCTCCCAACTCGGATTCCCCACCTCGCTTGGGCTTCGAGCGCCTGCTTCAGTTGCTCTGGTGTGACCAGATGCTCACGCAGAAGGATTTCGCTCAATGGAGAGCGCACCAGCCGAGCGTAGCGCGCAGAGCCCTCGCTCCGCTTGCCTTCGGTGTTACGTTCTACCGACTGAGCGGGGGCCGGGTGTGACACGCATCTACACACGCACGGGGGATAGCGGGGAAACAGGTTTGTTTGGAGGTGGCCGCATCTCCAAGGACGACCCTCGGGTGGAGAGCTATGGCGAAGTCGACGAGCTGAACGCAGCCTTGGGGTTGGCCCTCAGTCTCGAAGTCCCCGACGCGATGAGGGCGGAGCTGCGAAACATCCAAGAGGAACTGTTCACGGTGGGTGCGGTGCTGGCCACCCCTCAGGGTGCAAAAGCTGAAGCGCACATCCCCAAGGTCGATCCTCAATGGGTCCAGCGGATGGAAAAGTCCATCGACACGTACGCCGCGCTCCTGCCTCCGATGACGCATTTCATTTTGCCGGGCGGCGCTCCGGCGGCGAGCGCGCTCCACCTCGCGCGAACCGTCTGCCGTCGCGCCGAACGGCGGGCGGTGACCTTACAGCACGCGACGCCCGTCGACGCGAACGTCGTCATCTATCTCAATCGTCTTTCCGATCTCCTATTCGTCATGGCTCGTGCCGCCAACCAGGCTGCCGGCGTGCACGACGTCCTGTGGATTCCCAAGAAACCGAAGTGAGCACGCCGCTGTCGTCCGCGCGTATCCGTGCGCTCGCCCTAGAGGCTGGTTTTTCGCTCTGCGGTTTTGCACGGGCTGAGCCTCTCCCACCGACCACACTCACCACCTGGCTCGAATCGGGCTTCGCTGCCGACATGGATTGGATGGCGGAGCGAATGGCCGATCGTCTGGACGTGCAACGTCTGCTCCCGGAGGCGCAAACCGTTGTTGCACTGGCGTGCGGATATCGAACCGCCGAGGAAACTGACTCGCTCATCGCTCGGTATGCACGTGGCCGCGACTACCACTACACGCTGCAGGACCGCCTCAGAGCGCTGCGCCGCCTGCTGAAACAAGCTTTCCCGGGCATTCGGACCTACGACTCGGTCGACCATGCCCCGGTGATGGAGAAGGTTTGGGCAGCGAAAGCCGGACTTGGCTACGTGGGAAAGAACGGGTGCCTGATCACGCCCGAGCTCGGCTCATACGTGGTGCTCGGCACGATGGTGCTCACCGCGCAAGTCGACACGTACGCAGAGGGTCCTCGAACCGACCAGTGCGGTCGCTGCCGGCGATGCATCGACAGTTGTCCAACGGAAGCGATTCTCCCCGGCCGCCAAGTCGATGCGCGGGCTTGCCTTTCGTATCAAACGATTGAAAACGCTGCGGACATCCCCGAGGCGCTGCGACCGGCACTCAGCGACACAGTCTTGGGTTGTGACATTTGTCAGACGGTGTGTCCCCTGAACGAGGACGTTGGGGTCGTGATGGATGCCCGGTTCGTTCCGCGCGCGGCGGCATCGCTCGACGCACGCGAAATTGCGGCTCTCTCACCCGAACGCTTTACCGAAGTCGCCCGCGGAACCCCCCTGATGCGTCCGGGCTACGACGGCGTGAGACGGAATGCGGCCTATACCTTGGGCGCGATCCGCGACGCGCACGCCCAGCCGATACTGGAACGCCTTTGCGAAGACCCGAGCCCCACAGTCCGCGAAGCCGCAATCTGGGCACTTGGGCAGATTCGGAAACTTCCATTGGTCGATCGTTGAAAACCCAGTGATGAACCCGTTGCCGCTCGACCGCCTCGTGTATGGAGGGCTCTCTTCGTCGCGCGGCTCGTCCAAGACGCGGCTCAGAAGTTATCCCGAGCTTCTGCAACAAGCGGGGGTCAGTCACAGGCGCCTCGACGACTTGCTTCGGCACTTGAGAAGTTTCCAGGTCACGCCGACGCTCAATCAGCGACGCTTTGCGGCGGAGCTCGTGGAGGTCAGTCCATCGACGGATACGCGCCGGTTTGCGTTAATGGTCCTGGCGGCTCATCCCACTTCGCTCGCAATGCAGACGTTAGAGCGCAAGCTTTTTTCGCGGTCTGACGTTCCCAGCGAATCCGGGGATCGGAACGCAGCCTTGGATGAGCGCCAAGTCGCCGCCGAAGCATTGTTTGCATGCATGGTGGAGAACCCGGCGATCCAGTCTGATGTGGAGTGCCTTCTGAGCAGCCTCCCCACCACCGCAACGCCATCGCTGAGGACGCACTGTGAGCGACTGTTGCGATGGTCCAAAGCGGGAGAGCGTGCTCGCAAGCACCTCCACGCTTCTTTTTTCTACGGTCTTCTTCTCGAGGATGGCCCTGCCACTCACTTCCGTCAGCAGAAGGAATTGATTGAGGAAATGGCAACCTCTCCTTCCCGAACGCTCAGGAGTCAGGCGGCCTTCCTCCGAACCAAGGAAATTCCGCTTTTGACGATTAGCTTCGCCCTGAAGGGGCGGTGGAATGGGAGGAGCATCGAACTGCCACTACGCGATGAGGCCGCCCGCTTCTGGCCGCTTGAGCACATCGTTCGAGGACACGAAACAAGGCATGCTCAAGATGACCACGCCACTCAGCTCAGCCAATTCGATGGTCTTCAACGCGAGTCCCAGGCAATCAGGGCTTCGCTCGGAGCTGAAGAGAACGCTTTCTTCGATTCGGTCACCATTCTGGGCGAGCTCGGCGGAGTTCCTACGGCCGATTTTCGAGAGTGGCCCATTGGAGCAAAGCACCTCGAATGGCTCGAAGTACTCAACGCGCACGGCGAAGGAGCCCTTCGGAAAGAGCTCCGCCGCGCACTTTGGGGTCCAGATTCAGGCTTCAAGTACATCGGCCAGGCCCGGGAACGCTGGCACCGTTGGGTTCAGTACCAGGGCGCGGCGAAAAATCTGACTTTCTGAAAATGGGCTTATTTCACCCGCGACTCGACCGCCGCCCAGTCGATGTTTTGGAAATACGCATCGACGTATTTGGCGCGCTCGGTCGGCTTGTAGTCCGGCACGAACGCGTGCTCCCACGCATCCATCACGAGTACGGGCTGAAAGCCGGCGATGTTGCCGTCTTCATGCAAAGTGACCCAGTGGTTCGATAGCCAACCATTGGCCGGGTTCTGGAAGGTGATGGCCCAGCCGACGCCCGGCATCGTGGCGACGCCGCGGAAATCCGCCAGCCAGTTGTCGTAGCTGCCAAAGCTCTTCTCCAGCGCGGACTTCAGCTTTCCTCCGGGACCGTCCTTGGCGCTCGGCGTGAGGTTTCCGAAGTAGTACTCGTGCAGGACCATCCCGTTGTATTCGAATCCCAGCCGCCGGGTCATCTCGGCGAAGGCCGGATTGGCACCCAATGCCTGACCTGGCTTGGTGAGCTCCGAGAGCGATTCGGTGAGCTTGTTGGTCCGGTTGACGTATCCCTCGTAGAGCTTGAAGTGACTCTCGAGAACCGCGTCACTGATGCCTTTGAGCCCCTTGAGATGGGCGAAGCTGCGAGGGGTGTACTTCTTCTGAGTCTCGGCCATGGCGGATTCTCCTCAACGAAAGGTTGACCTTGCCTGCATAACGGCGGTCTGCCTTCGTTGGAAGGCGAAAGCGCAGGCGTGCTATTCGGCGAACGGTGAAAGCCAAAGGCTTGGACCATGTCGCGATCGCTGTCTCGGATCTTGAGTCGGCAATCGCACACTACCGAGACGCGCTGGGACTGGAGCTGACGCACATCGAGGAGGTCCCCGAGCAGGAAGTGCGCGTGGCCATTTTTGGAACGGGGATGGGACGCATCGAACTCATCTGCCCAACCAACCCCAACGGCGGGGTCGCCAAGTTTCTTCAAAAGCGCGGGGAGGGGTTGCACCACGTGTGCATCGAGGTGGACGACCTCCGCAGCGCACTCGCGGAGCTCAAGCGCCGCGGCGCACCTCTCATCGACGAGACTCCCCGGCCCGGTGCGGGGGGAGCCCAGGTGGCGTTCGTTCACCCCAAGGGCGCGCGGGGGGTCCTGACCGAACTTCGGCAGGGACCTTCTTCCGAATCGGCCAAGCGGCGCTAAGGTGCCACACCAGCGGAGGGCACGTGCCTGCCCCGACGGTGCCTCTTTCCCGGTTGAACCCTCAAGTCATTCGTCAGCTCAAGCAGCTATCGGCTCGCCTCCAGGCACGCGCGGCCATTGCGCTTGAAGACATCATTCTGCCGGTGCTGCAGTCGGGGAGCCTCGAAGGCTTTTGGTCCGTCGCTGGGTTGGAGCCCAATCCGAACGTCTCTCTCTCTCATGTGGCGGCGTGGCTCTTGGCGTTGGCACCAGACATCGCCACTGAGCTTCGTGAACCCTTGGTAGAGCTTTCGATTGTGTATGCCGGAGGCTCCCCGATGGCGGCGTACGGGCTCACCGCGGCGCTGGTCGCGCGCATTCCGACGCGGCGTGCACGTGAGCAGCTCAAGGATGTCGAACACGCCGTCGAGGCGCTGAGTCATGGGCTTGTCTTTCACGCGACAAAGCGTAGCGCCACGCCGGCGCAAACGCTGATGCTCTTCACCCAGCTTGGCATCGTCCGAAATCAGTTCGGGCGAAACGATGAGCCCCCCATTTACTTCGAGGCGCCGGACCTCAAGGCGTTGGCTACGGTGTTCGAATGGCTAAAGCCTGCACGTGCTCCGCTTCAACGCGAGGTGCAGGCACTCGCGCGAGGAAAGGCTCCCGCCACGCGGCTCTTCCCTCATATTCGTGACGAGATAAAACAGTTCTGCCCGCCTCAAAAGGGTGAGGGGAAGCTGCCGAACTTTGCTCGATCTCTTCCGGTGCTGCTGCGGGAATTCGCGAAGGCACTTCGTTCTAGCAAAGACCGCTCAAATGCCGCCGCTGCTGAGGCGCTCGACGCACTTCGACGACAGCTCGCACGCACCCCACGACGTGCCCTCTCTCTCTTCGAGACAGCGCAGTCGCCGTGGGTATGGCAGCTCTACTTCTTGTTCGCCTTGCGAAGGGCTTTTGAAGCCGCAGACCTCGACTGGATTACTTATCCTTCGCGTTGACACCCCTCCCCGGCGCCGCTTAACTCGCGCGCGCTCATGTCCATCGCTCTGTTGGCGGCCGTTCTGCTGTCCGCTGGTCCCGCGTCCACACCCAGTGCGCCTGCACAGAGCAGTGTGTCGGACGCACGGCTCGAAGAGATTCGCCGCGAACTCGAGGCCAAGTTCGAGCAGAAACTCGAGGAGGCCAAACAGGCAATCCGCGAGGAGATGCGAGCGCAGATCGCCGCCCAAGCTGCAACGGAGGGGTTCGACGAGGGCTTTGTTGAGGAACGTACGCGTCTGAACCTTTTCGAGCCGCACGGCTACCTGCGCGTGCGCCCCGACCTGTTCTACCGCTTCGATCTCAATCGAGGGCTCGACACCTCGGGGTATCCCATCTTCCCGCGCTCACCCGTGGCCACCAACGAGCGAACCCAAGCTGGCGCGAACATGCGTTTCCGCTTCGAGCCCACGCTCAATGTGAGCGAAGAGGTCCGCATTCACGCGCAGATCGATGTCTTCGACAATTTGGTCTTGGGGTCGACGCCCGACTATGCGTTCTCGGGATCAAGCCGAAACGAATTTTCGCTGTTCTCCGAGACGCAAGTACCGCCGCGCTCCGGCATTAACTCGGTGATGGACTCCATCGCAGTAAAGCGTGCCTGGGGTGAAGTCAGCACGCCGATCGGGATCTTTCGGTTTGGCCGGATGGGCAGCCACTTCGGGCTAGGCATCCTTCAAAACGACGGCAACTGCCTCAACTGCGACTTTGGGACCACGGTCGACCGAATTCAGTTCGTCACCGAGCCGCTCGCCGGCTTCTACGTTTCGCCGATGATCGACTTCAACATCGAAGGTCCAACGAGCGCGAAGGCGAACGAGCTCGGTCAACCGTTCGATCTTTCCAACAGCGATGATGCGCACTCACTCGGGCTGGCTGCCGCACGTCGCGACACGGACGCGCAAGCCAAGGCGCGCCTCCAGCAAGGATTGTCCGTCCTCAATTACGGTTTCTTCTTCCAGTATCGTGTTCAACGCAACGACGCGGCGGCGTTCTATCAACGGCCGTTCATCAGCGACGGTGGCGATCTCAATCTGACGGGACAGTTCGTGCGCCGTGGCGGGACGCTGTACATCCCCCAGATTTGGGTCAAGTTCGAGCGGAAGCAGTTCCGGATTGAGTTCGAGGGCGCCGGCGTCTTCGGAAGCATCCAAAGCCGCGCCCTCGATCCGGCGCTCGCCAGCGATTCAACTCAGAACCAGTCGCTCTCGGTCATTCAGTTCGGTGCGGTCCTCCAAGGTGAATATCGCCTCTTAGAGGGCGCGCTGAAGCTGAACCTTGAGGTGGGTTATGCGTCGGGCGATCACGCCTATGGAATGGGCAACTATCCCGCTCGGCGTAACAGCGACACGGTCAATGGGAACACCCAGCCCGGCGACATTGAAGGCCGACAATATGCTTGCCAGAACACCGGAGGTTGCAGCGACGGGAGCATCCGAAACTTCCGGTTCTCCCGCGACTACCGCATTGACCTCATCCTCTGGCGCGAGATCTTCAATGGCATCACCGATGCCATCTACGTGCGACCGGCCGCGACCTACACCATCGCCGAAGGCTTCGATGTGTTCGCCGCGGTCATCTACTCGCGCGCGATCTTCCCGGAATCGACCCCGAGCTCCGCATCCGCCGCGGATATGGACGCCAACCTCGGAATTGAAATCAATGCGGGTGCCCAATACGTCACCGATGACGGGTTCTTCGCGGGCGTGCAGTACGGCATTCTTTTCCCGTTGGCGGGATTGCGAAACACGGCGCCCGGTTTCACTGCTCCGCTCGATAATGCGCAGGCCGTCCGGGGTTACTTTGGGGTGAAGTTCTAGAGCTCGAACCGTGCGAAGCCATTTCAACATCCTGTTCTTGGCGAGCGCCCTCGTCTGCGCCGCGTGCGGAATTCGCGGGTCCCCGCGGCCGGCGCCGCCGCCGCCAGTCACCCCATCCCCGATTCAGTCGCAGTTCGGAATCCAAGGTCGTGACACGATTAGCCAAAGCCCTTTCGAGCCTCTTCCCCCTCCCGACGCGGGCGTGGATCCCGATCCCCTGAACCCGCGCGCCCGGTGATTGGTTTCGCCCATCGAGGTGGAACCCTGCATGCCGAAGGAGTTCCTCTCAGCCGCATCGCGGACGCGGTGTCGACACCGGTGTACGTCTATTCGGGCGGTCTTCTCGATGAGGCCTATCGCGCCTTGGATGGAGCGTTCGCGGGTACGCCGCACCTGATTTGCTACTCAGTGAAGGCGAGCAGCAACCTCGCGCTGCTTCGCCGGTTCGTGCGGCTTGGCGCTGGCTTCGATGTCGTCTCGCGTGGGGAGCTGCTGCGCGTTCGTCGCGCAGGAGGAAGTGCCCAACGTACGGTCTTCGCGGGCGTCGGAAAAACGCGTGACGAGATGGCCGAGGCCCTTTCCGCGGGTCTTTTGCTTTTCAACGTCGAAAGCGCCGAGGAGTTGCTGGTCCTGGACGCAGTGGCGCGGGAGCAGGGGAGAGCGGCGCCTTTCGCGTTGCGCGTGAATCCACACGTCGATGCGGGCACGCACCGCTACATCTCGACGGCACTGCGCACCTCGAAGTTCGGCATCACGCTGGAAGACGCGAAGGCGCTTTACGCCAAGAGCCGACGCATGCGTGGATTGGAAGCGCTCGGGGTAGACTGTCACATTGGTAGCCAGGTCATTGACCTGTCTCCGATTCGGTCCGCCGCAACGAAGGTGGCGGAGTTCTATCGAGCGCTCCGCGCTCAGGGCTTCCCGCTGCGCTATCTCGATGTGGGCGGCGGGCTTGGAATTCCCTATTCGGGAGAACGCACGCCCAAGCCGGCCGCCTACGGTGCGGCGATTCGCCGAGCCACAGCCGACACGGGTGCGACACTGCTGCTTGAGCCCGGCAGGTCGTTGGTGGGCAACGCGGCAGTCTTGTTGACGCGCGTCCTGTATCGAAAGCCCGGCCGTCACAAGACATTCGTGGTGGTCGACGCGGGAATGAACGACCTGATTCGCCCTGCGCTCTATGAGGCGCACCATGGAGTCGTGACGGTGAAGACACGAGGGGGTCGTCTCCAAAATGTCGATGTGGTCGGACCCGTCTGTGAGTCATCCGATGTCTTGGCCCGAGAGCGGCGATTGGTCTTGCCTGAGCTCGGGGACCTGCTCGCAATTCAGAGCGCGGGCGCCTACGGCATGAGTATGGCTTCGACCTATAACTCGCGTCCCCGGGCTGCTGAGGTGTTGGTGGACGGGAAACGGTTCCGTGTCATTCGTCAGCGGGAGCGGATCTCCGACCTGTGGCGCGGCGAGGCCGTGACGTAGCGCCTCGATCCAGGCTACACGGCGGCTGATGAAGAACTTCGAGGGCTCCCTCGTGGCGTTGGCAACCCCATTTCGCGGGGGAGCGCTCGACGAGGACGCACTTGCCGCCTTCGTGAAGTGGCAGCTCGAGAACGGCACGCAAGGGCTCGTGCCGGTGGGTACCACCGGTGAGGCGGCCACGATGAGCATCGGGGAGCGCGCGCGTGCGGTCCGCATCGCCGTCGACGGCGCCAAAGGCCGGGTGCCGGTGGTCGCGGGTGCGGGCAGCAACTCGACCTCAGAGACCATCGATGCGGTCGCTCGCGTGCGCGAAGCCGGCGCCGACGGCGCGCTCGTGGTCACGCCCTACTACAACAAACCCACCCCCGCCGGGCTCATCGCTCACTACCGCGCCATCGCGCGTGCTCATCCGAAGTTCCCTCTGGTCGTCTACAACGTCCCGTCGCGGACGGGCATCGACCTCACCGCTGAGACCATGACTCAACTCGTGGACGTCCCCGAAGTGATCGCGATCAAGGAGGCCACGGCGAGCATGAGCCGGGCAGTCGACTTGGTCGAGCGATGTGCCGAGCGGTTCGCACTGCTCTCGGGCGATGATTTCACCGTGCTCCCTTTCATCGCCTGCGGTGGAAAAGGAGTCATCTCGGTTTCGGCGAATGTCGCGCCACGGATGATGGCGGACCTTGTCAGCTCAGCGCGCGCCGGCGACCTGGCGAAAGCGCGGAGTCTTCAGACGAAGCTCAATCGCTTGCACCACTTGCTTTTCGTCGAGAGCAATCCCATTCCGGTGAAGTGGGCACTCGCGCGGATGGGCAAGATGCAAGGCGAAATCCGGCTACCCTTGACGCCATTGTCTGAGACGCACACGCACGCGCTCGAAGCGGAACTGGTGAAGCTGGGGCTCGCGTCATGAGACTTGTGATTGCCGGCGCGACGGGGCGGATGGGACAGGCGTTGATTCGACTCTTGCCCACCGAGCCCGAGTTCAAGCTGGTGGGCGCGGTGGCGCGCCCCGCCGAGGGCTCGGTCGGAAATGTGCCCGTCGTCGAACGACTCTCGGATGCGCTCGCCCAGGGCGCCGACGTGGTGATCGACTTCACGCACGCCTCGGCCGTCGAAGCGCACGCCGAAGCCGTGGAACGCACGCAGACGCCTTGGGTGCTCGGCACG
>JADMIO010852449.1_pt1 | contig 12219 bp, 12 predicted proteins | sample 8958161 | NCBI WGS metagenome assembly JADMIO01 (sample SAMN16585339, study PRJNA669376) | soil metagenome | isolation source: Crop rotation soil | place: USA: Cullars Rotation, Alabama | collected 2011 | reverse complement strand
CTTTCCCGGTTCGTATGGAACCGCCACCCGCCGTTTTTGGTCCGTCCGCTGCGCGGCGCCCCGTCGGGCCGGCGCCGCCGTCAGCACGCTCTATGCACCGGGCGGTGGGACCATCGCTGGTAAATACAGGTTTTATTTACCCATGTATACCCGGCGGTCAACCACACTCTGCTATAGTGGAATCAGCAGAACAATTCTTCGGGCCGGACTGGGCTACCTACTCCGCCCGGCCCGACGGTGAATCCTAATCACAGGGCTGGTGCGGGCCGCCCCGATCCGACTCCGGGGTACGGGCGATCCGCCCGGCCCAGGAGGTCAAGCCATGAATACGGCAGCACACCCCATCCCACTGGGCGCGGCTACCGGCGGCCAGGAGCCACCGGCTGAACTGCGCGTTTGGTCGAATGAGCCACGGGTGCCGGACCTGCACGCCGAACAGTACCGGATGCAGGATGTGGCACACCTGTTGGGCATGCCCCTCGACGTGATCCGCCACGCGATCCAGGCGGGCGAGCTGCGGGCGGCGCAGGCCGGGCACGACGTGCTCTCGATTAGCCGCACCGATCTGCTGACCTGGTTAGACACCCGCGGTCCCGGCGTCTGAGCCGCCGAGGGAAAGGGACCAGCACCGTTACACGCCCCGACAGGTGCGCCACAGCGCAACGCGCCACCCATCTCCTTGCGGGAGGGACAGTGCTTACCGTCTCGTCAGCTCCAGCCGGATGAGCCAGTAGGCAATCACCTGGCCCAACAGCGAACCAGGCCGAAGCCCGCGATCATCGCCGGCAGTTCCGGCGGGTCGGGCGGCGCCGGAACCAGGAACAGGCTGACCGCCATACAACCCAGAATCACTGCCAGGCCGAGGAGGACGAGCCGGTTCCACTGCCGCAAGGTGCGCTCCTGGCGCGTCAGGCGCTGCGCAGTGGTGGGAGCCGCGCGTCCGGCGGTGGCGGCCTTAGCGGGCAGGGTGGCGGGTTTGGTGCTCATCGCGTTGGTTGTCCTTTGCTTCCTCAGCTGACTCTCTAAACCTCACCCTCAGTTTACCGGGTCAGGGTGAAAGGCGCGGTTGACTCTGGTAAACAAGCGGTAATAATCGCGGCGGGGTCATCCGCGGGGACCAGCTTCACCGGCGTTCCCGCCACCCGCCCGCCACCCTGCTTTTTCGTTTGATAGCAAACGTACACCGATTGTTCACCTAACGCAACCCGACCTTTCACTTTCGCGAGTCATAATAAAAATGCCACCGGAAAGGACCACCAACCCCGCAAGGGTTGCGGCGGCGTCCTTGCGATTGGCGATTTTAGCGAGCAGCACAATTTGAACCCCGTCTAACCTGCGCTGCTGGTTCCAACCATGCCGGTTTACCCTCGCCAACGCAGGGAAACCCAAGGGAGCCTGGGGTGCCCCTCCCCAGGCTTCCTCCTTAATTCATTTGTACCGATTGGATAACCAGCGAAAGGAACGCCCCGTGGCTACCGCGACGCAAATCAACAAACTGCTGCTGCAACTCGATATTGCCGTCCTGCGCATGACCGATGCGATCCATCCCGACGTGGAGTTGCACCTCGACCTCAACTGCGCGGTACCGGGGGCGTCCGGGGTTGTGGAGTGCGCCGTCGAGGAAGCACACACCTGTGGCACTTGCCTCGACCTGACGGTGCTGCCGGTGCGCAGCCATTGCGCCACTTGCGGCGCGATCTTTGCCGTCGCGCCCGGCGCGGCGGACCTGCACTGCCCGCGCTGCCGCTAACCCGCCACGCCGGGGACGCGGGCAAAAGACGCCCGCCGACTTGCCACACTGGCACACAACGGGTTTTAGCCGCACTTTGTGGGAGGGACCTCCTATGGCACGTCTACATCCAGCGCGCGCACGCGCGGTGTTGCAAGATCACCCCATTGAGGTCGCGCTGTTCAACGAGACCGGCCCCGTAACCTGGCTGTGGCTGGCGTTGCGGGTCTGGCTCGGCTGGCAGTGGGCCGCCGCAGGCCTGGACAAGATCCAGAATCCCTATTGGATGGACGGGCTGCACCTGCGCGAGATCTGGCAAAACGCCATCGGCCAGGCCGGCCAGCCCTACTCCGACGTGGCCTATGGGTGGTATGGCGACCTGCTGCGGACCCTCGCGGCGAACGAGGCCGAAATCTGGCTGGCGCCCCTGGCCGCCTATGGCGCGCTGTTCGCGGGTCTGGGCCTGATGCTGGGGCTGTTCACCGGGTTCGCGGCGCTGGGCGTCGCGTTCCTGAGCTTCAATTTTATGCTCGCGGGCAGCGGCGGGGCCAACCCGGTCTCCTTCCTGGGCGCCCTTGTGCTGATCCTGGCGTGGAAGAACGCGGGCTGGTGGGGGCTGGACCGCATCGTGCTGCCGGCGCTGGGGACGCCCTGGCACCCCGGCACGGCCTTCCACTACCCGCGCCCGCAGGACTACCCGCTGCCGCCCGAAGCCTGAGCCAACCAACAACCGCGCCCCACCGCCGTGGTGGGGCGCGGTTGGCATATGGTCAGCGCCTCGCAAGTGCCGTGTGAGATGAGGGCGGGAAAGGAACCTTTGCTGCCTGCAACGCTTCTTGATCGCCTCGCCGGCGTGCATACGGCCGACCCGCCCCCCGGCGGCGCCGACCGGGATCACGCAGGACGACGCCGTGGCGCGGATTGCCCGCGTGCCGGGCTACTTGCTCCGCGCGCCCCACACGACCTGGTGGTTGGTAATAGGTTGGATCGAGATCACCGACCCGCCTGTCGTGCGGCCTACCCCGCCCCAGCCACCCGCCCGCACTGACCCGGCGCCGTAGCTGTTTCTCACTACCGCCTGCCGCACCCGAACCATTTCATAAACGACAGTCATGACGGAGCATCGATGGAAGAATTGACATGGAAGAGTTGACCCGGACCAACCCCTCCGGGGCGCAACTGCTCGCCTTGCATGAAGCGGCGCTGGCGCTCAGCAGCGAGCTGGACCTGCGCCACCTGCTGCACCGCATTGTCGAGGTGGCGCGCGCCCTGACCCACTCGCGCTATGCCGCGCTGGGCATCGTGGGCGAGGATGGCTTGATCGATCAATTCCTCACCAGCGGCATCAGCGCGACTGAACGGGAGCAGATTGGCGCGCTACCCCGCGGCCATGGCCTGCTCGGCGTGCTGATCAAGGAGGGCCGCCCCTTACGTATCGCCAACCTCGGCGCGGACCCGCGCAGCGTGGGCTTCCCGGCCCACCATCCGATCATGATCAGCCTGCTGGGCATGCCGATCACCGTCCGTGGGCGCATCATCGGCGATCTCTACCTGACCGACAAAGCGGACGGCGCGCTGTGGACCGACCAGGACGAGTGGCTGACCTCGCTGCTCGCCAGTCACGCCGGGGTCGCCCTGGCGAACGCGCATCTCTACCAGGGGCTGGAGCAGGAGCGCGTCCGGGCCGAGGCCGAGCGCCGGCGCCTGGAGGCGCTGCTGGACAGTCTGCCCGAGGGGGTCGTCGTGTGTGATGCAGCGGGGACCGTAACCCTGCTGAACGGCACGGCCCAGCGCCTCATGGGCTGGCAGGTCGGCCACCACTTCACGGATCGCCCGGTCACGCTCCAGCACCCAGACGGCACCCCCTGCGCCGACGAAGACCTGCCGCTGCTGCGCACGCTACGCGACCACGTCCGGGTGAGTGGCGAACACCTGGTCGTGGTCCAGGCCCCAGAGTGGGGTCTCCGCGACATCTTTATCAGCACCACCCCGCTACGCGACAGTGGGGGGCACGTAACGGGGGCGATCGGGGTCTACCAGGACATTACCACGCTGAAGGACGTCGAGCGCTTGAAGGATGATTTCTTCTCCATGGCGACCCATGAGCTGCGCACCCCGCTGACCTCCATCACCGTATCGTCAAGCCTGCTGGCCGAACTGCTGGCCGGGCGGGGTGGACGGGTGGCCGAGTTGGCGGGCCTGGTGGCTGCGAACGCCGAGCGCATGCGCCGCCTGGTGGACGACCTGCTGGATCTGTCGCGCCTGGAGCACGGGCGGCTCGTGCTGCATCGCCGCCGTTGTGAGCTGGGGGACGTCTTCCAGGAGGCCGCCGACCAGGTGGAGCCGCTGGCCGAGCGCAAGGGCCAGCGGCTCCACGTGGCGTTACCGCCTGCCCCCTGCTACGTGGAGGCCGACCCCGCCCGTCTCAAGCAGGTGGTCTTGAACCTGCTGGCGAACGCGGTGCAGTATACGCCCCCGTCGGGCACACTACGCGTGGATCTGGTGCCGCAAGACAGCCAGGTGATCGTCTCGGTCCATGACACCGGCCCCGGTGTGCCGGCGGACGAGCGCGAGCACATTTTTGAGCGGTTCTACCGCAGCCACCGCCACGAGACGGAGCCGGATGGCAGCGGCCTGGGGCTGCCCATTGCCCGCATGCTGGTCGAGTTGCACGGCGGGCGCCTATGGTATGAGGATGCACCCGGCGGTGGCAGCCTCTTCCGCTTCACCCTCCCGGCGGGGTAAGGCTGCTGCCGGACGATGGACGGTGGACGGTGGACGACGGACGACGGACGATGATTTAGCCGTCGGAGTGTGAAAAAGCGGGATGAAAATTGCAGCCCTCTTCATCAGGGGCTGCAATTTTCATCTCGCCTTCAGTTCACAGAATATGATGTTATTGCTATTCTGCCAGGCTCACTTTAATGGCTGCTATCGTCCGTCGTCCGTCGTCTGTCGTCCATCGTCCTACGACGCCCGGATGCGGCTGGCCGCCGGCGCCGACGGGCGGGCGAAGCGGTAGCCCGCGCCGCGCTCGGTGATGATGTAGCGCGGCTGGTCGAAGTGATCGCCGAGCTTGCGCCGCAGGCGGCTGATGTAGGTCTTCAGGTAGTCGGTCTCGCCGCGATACTCGTCGCCCCAGACCCGGGTCAGCAAGGTCTCGCACGGCAGCACCCGCCCGGCGTTGCGCACCAGTAAGTACAGCAGGTTGTATTCGGTGGGGGTCAGCTTCACCGGCTCCCCCCCCACCAGCACCTCGCAGCTGTCGAAGTTCACCGCCAGCGCCCCGCTGACGAACGACGGCAGCGCGCTGGCCGGCACGAGTCCTTCGGCCCGCCGTAGCACGGCCTTGATGCGGGCGAACAGCTCCAGGTGGCTGAACGGCTTGGTCAGGTAGTCGTCCGCGCCCAGCTCCAGCCCCTTCACTTTGTCCATCTCCTCGCCCCGCGCCGTCAGCATGATCACCGGCGCGTCGCTAAACTCGCGCACGCGCCGCAGCATCTCCCAGCCGTTCATGCGCGGCATGTTCACATCCAGCAGCGTCAGGTCGGGCGCCTCGGCGACAAAGACAGCCAGCCCCTGCTCGCCGTCGGCGGCCGTGTAGACCGTGACCTCCTGCCATTGCAACTCCAACCCGATGCTGATCGCTTCCACAATGCCGCGATCATCATCCACAATCAGCACTTTCATCGATAACCTCCCAAGCGACGAACCGATCCGGTTCAACAGGCCAAGCGCCCCTTGGCTGAAGGGCGCTTGGCGTTGCGGTGCGATGTGGCCGCCGCCATCAGGCGGGAGGGGCCGCCGGAGCGGATTTCTGCGCGAGAAGCGTGCCGCGTTGCCAGGGAGTACCCAGCGCCGGCAGCAGCACCCGGTCTAGCCCGATGTGCCCAGCTACCTTCCAGGCCAGCACGATCCCGAAGGCCAGCGTCAGCAGCACCGGGTTCGTGCTGCTCGATCCCGACAGCAGGAACGACAGGTTCATCAGCATGCCGCCGAAGGCCGCCACGCCGACCAGCGCGCCCACGATCAGACCCAGGCCCACCGCCAGCTCGCCGAACACGATCACCTTCGAGAACCACACGTCCACATTGTTCGCCAGCAGCATTTCCAGGAAATCACGCCACCAGTCAAAGGTGATGGCCGGGCGCCCTTGCTCCGGGATGGCGACGGCGCGCTCCCAGTAGCCGCGGATGGCGGTGCTGCTGTTCATCCACGCGGGGTCCTGGAACTTGTGCAGGCCGGCTTCCAGCCACTCCCAGCCGACGAAGAGCCGCAGCGGCAGCCAGAGCAGGGCCGCCCGCGGGTCCTGGAACAGGAAGCGCGCCACCGGCGGGTCCTGGATGAGCGTGTCGGCCGGCTTCGTGGCCGGGGCGGCTTCCATGCGGGTCAACACCAGCCAGGCGGACCCGGCGGCAATCGCGCCGACCAGCAGGGCGGCCAGCACGCTGGCGGCGGTCCCGGTAATACCAAAGAATTCCTCCATCAAGCTGCCCATGGCGTTGCCGAACACCAGGCCGAGCAGCGTCGCCGTCACGAACAGGGCGATCGATCCGCGCGATTTCATCTTGCGCCTCCTTACGGGATGTGCCGCCGGCTCCGGCCCGTTGCCGGGGCCTCTTGCGTTCACAGGGTCATTATGCCCCCTCTCAGTGGAGATCCCCGTGTACTCCGGTGAATAAAGAGCAATGTTTGGTAAACAAGCGGTGAAAAACGACCGGCCGCCTGCGGGGCCGCCGACCGGTCGCGTGGGGCGCACGGGCGGGCTGACCACCATGCCACCAACCCTCCATTCTGCCGGCAAAGAACCAGGGCAGCGGCGCGTCGATGAAACGCGCCGCTGCCCCGGTAAGCGGGGCGCCGGGCCGGGTGATCATGGTTTAAGGCTGGGGGCGGTACGAACCGCTGATGCGCTCAAAGTTAGGGCGGTAGCGGGCCCCGTTGTAGTCAGCGGGGTCGACGCGCCGGGCCGGGTACTGCTTGCCGGGCAGGTCGGTGGCGATGAATTGCCCGTCGCGGTGCGCGGCCAGCACCCCGTGCGTGCCCGCCGCCACCAGGCTCATCACCAGGTTGGCGTAGAAGATCGCCATGTGCTTGTCGTAGACCTCCGGCTCGCCGCTGCGCAGGAAGTAGGTCAGGTCGAGCGGCAAGAAGCGCACTCCGGGCAGGCGCTCGGCCAGCTCGCCGGCCAGGAACTCGGCCACATTGGCCTTTTTCCGGTGTCCATACGCATCGCTGGGACCGACCTCCGGGACCGGTTGGCCCAGGTTGGCCCCCTCCGCGAGGACGACGGTGGAGTAGCGCTGCGGGTTGCGGCGATCCTCGTGGATCAGGGCGGCGAGAGTGTCCACGTCAGCGGGGACTTCGGGGATCAGGCAGCGGTCGGCCCAGGTGACCAGGGCCGTTTCCAGCGCGGTAAAGCCCGCATCGCGGCCAAACAGGCGAAACAACACCGTCTCCTGATGCGAGCCGGCGGTGGCGCGGATGCGCCCGATAAACTCGGCCGCCCGGCTGATGGCGGTCTGGAAGCCGATACAGTAGTCGGTGCCCGGCACATCATTGTCCATCGTCTTGGGAATGCCCCACACCGGCACGCCCCGCGCGGTCAGCGCCGCCCCGTAGCTCAGGGTGTCATCACCGCCGATCACCACCAGCCCATCCAGCCCCAGAAACTCCAGGTTGCGCAGCACCTCCGGCGTCAGGTCCACCTGATCCGTCGGGGCGCGGCCGGTCCCGTAGGACGCCAGGTGGGGAGGCAGGCCGGCGACGCTAAATCGCGCCGGGTTGGTACGGGTGGACTGGAGGACCGTGCCGCCATCGCGGTCAATCGTGCGGGTGCTGAGGCGGGTGAGGGGCTGCACGACGCCGGTGTCCCAGGTGGCGGGATCGTTCGCCTGAAAGGCGAGCGCCGCCAGGCCGCGGCTGCGGTCCAGGGCGGTGATCCCCTGCCACCCGCCGCGCAGGCCGGTAATGCGGATACCCGCCGGCTCAGCACGGTAGACGATCGCTTTGATCGCGGCGTTCAACCCCGGCACATCGCCGCCACCCGTCAGCACACCCAGATGGCGCAGGGGGGTCGTGGTTTGGCCTGGCATGGTGTTCTCCTCTCAAATCGGGGGCCGCCTTCCGTGAAGACTGCCCCCGATGTATCGCTGCTGCAACGTCTTCAAAATCGCGCCGACTTTACAACAGCGCTACCAGCGGATGTATCGCGTTTACGCGGTCGGCGGCGCGGCGGGGTGCATTTATCCCGCAATCGCCATCGCCATTTCGGCCAGCCGCGTCGCATAACCCATTTCGTTGTCGTACCAGGCGGCAATGGTCAAGAGGCGCCCGCCCATCACCTGGGTCAGCGGCAGATCGACGAGCGAGGACAGCGGTTCGCCCACGATGCGGCTGGAGGCCCACTCATCTTCGAGCACGCCCATGATCCCCTGCAAGGGCGGCGTGGCGGCGGCGGCGCGGAACCAGTCATTCACTTCCACGGCCGTGGTGTCGCGGCGTAACAGCACATTGAGTTCCACGATGCTGCCGGTGCGAGTCGGGACGCGATAGGCCTTACCGGTGATGTTCAGGTCGGGCCAGATAAATTTCAACGCCTTGGCCGCGCCCGACGACGAGGGGATGATATTCTCGGCGGCGGCCCAGGAGTCGCGGCGGTCCTTCAGCGGCTGATCGGTCAGCGATTGCGTGTTGGTATAAGCATGGACGGTCGTGAAGAAGCCATACTCGATGCCGACCTGTTCCCGCAGAACCTGTACGACGGGAGCCAGGGCGTTGGTGGTGCAACTGCCCATGCTGACGATGCGGTGCCGATCCGGCGCAAAGGCGGCGAAGTTGATGCCGGGCAGCAGGACGGCATCACAGTCTTGCAGGCTCTTGCTGGCGGCGCTGATCAGCACGCGCTTGGCCCCCCGGTCGAGGTGCGCCTGCGCCCCGGCGCGCTTGGTGGCGCGGCCCGTACAATCGATGACGACATCGACCCCCAACGCGCCCCAGTCGGGCAGCGTTTCCGCCGTGTTGAAGTAGGGGATCGGCCGGCGGCCAATGTGCAAGGTCGCGGCCTCGGTCGTCACTGCTTCCGGCCACAGCCCATAGTTGGTGTCCGCCTTAAACAACGCCCCCAGGGTGGCGAGGTCCTGGATGTCGGACACAGCCACCGGGGTAAACAGGGCCTGGGCCAGGGCCGCCCGTGTGGTCAGCCGCCCGATGCGGCCAAACCCGTGAATAGCAATCTTGTTCAAGGTCTGCTCCTTCCTAACGCAGCATCAGAATGGTCCATGCTGCATGAGCCGCCCGGCGTGTCGCCGGGCGCATCCGTATGTTGGCGAAGCGTCGATGCGTGCGCTTCCACTCTTGATTCTAAACCCGGCGGGTGAATAATCCGGTGGCGGAAGGTGAATGATGGGTGGCAATGGTCGGTTGTTGCCGCGACTCGGTCGGGCGTGGGCACCATGCCAGGCGGCCGCCCGTTGCGCCGGCAACGCCCAGGGGTACCGGGCACCCGCCGCAGATTTTCACCGGACACTTGCCGATTTATACGGTTTGTTTACCCAGCGCTACCCCCCTTGCCACCGCGACCCGTAATAATAAGGAAGGATGGACCGTACAGCCAGGATGAAGTGGGAAAAGGTTGGCGGCCCGTGCTGCATTAATCACTCCTCAGCGTCGAGGGTGAGCACGGAAAGAGGTAGTCCGATGAACTGGCAAATCGAACAGATGCACGAACGGTATGAAGAGCGGATGCGCGAGATCACAGAATTGGGACGGATCCGCATAGGGCGGATGTCGCCTGAAGCGGAGACCGGGATGGGCGGCAAGACGCTGGCCTGGCTGGGCCACTGGCTGGTGGCAGCGGGCGAGCGGTTGCAGACCCATGCCGCACCCCGCGCTTAACAGGCAGGTACTGCAAACCAGGGCACCGGCGTGGCGTCACGCTGGAGAAAGGTGGCAAGTATGGAACTGGTATTCGTCCTTTTAGGCTTAATTGTATTGGATCTGGCCGCCCTGCGCTGGAGCGCCAATAGCGTGGAAGCGTGGGACAGCCTGGAGTGGGCCTGCCGCCGCCAGTGGCGGGGTTTCGCCTAGCGCTGTCAGGCGGGCGATTCATCACCCGGCCACCCAATAGGGAGGGCCGGCGGCGCCGCCAGGTCGTTCCGCTGCACAGCGGGTGGAGGAGGAACGCCATGCCGACCTTAATCGATTATTCGCCCCCTGACCGGGCGCAGGCTGTATCCTGGTTGCCGGAGACCCGGCCGCTGACGGTGCGGGATGGCACGCTCGTGCCGACGCGGCCGATCCGGCCGGGGGACGGGCCGGCCCTGCAACGGTTCCACAGCCGGTTGAGCGAACAATCGATCTACCTGCGCTTCTTTCGCGCCGTCCCGGTGCTCACCGACGAGTTGGCCCACTACTACACGCACCTGGACGGAATGGATCGCTACGCCGTGATCGCCCTGGACCCGGCCCATTCGGAGGAGATCATCGGCGTGGCCCGCTATGACCGGGACCCCGGCACGGATCGCGCCGAGTATGCGATTGTGATTGCGGATCGCTGGCAGGGATGCGGGTTGGGGCTGGGCCTGACCCGCCGGCTGGTGGTCACCGCCCGGCACCGGGGCGTTCGCCACCTCTACGCCTACGTCCTGCCCGAAAACCGCCACATGCTCCAGCTTTTCCAACGCCTGGGCCTGCCCCTGCGCTATGCCTGGGAAGAGGACGTGATCCACGTCGAACTTGACCTGCCCACGCCGCGTGGCGCGCCAGCCACCGCAAAGTAACCGCACGCCCTGGCCTGGGGGCCAGGGCGTGCTCTATTTGTCAAAGAGGTCAGCGGCCGCCGAGATCACTCGCGGCGCTCGACCACGACGGTGCAGTTGGTGGCCAGGGCGGCGATGGCGCCCAGCGCGGCCCAGGCCGGCGCCAGCAGGATGCCGACGACGCCCAGGGCGAGCGGGAACTCGGCCAGCACATGCCCGTCGTCGTTCTTGACGATGATGCGGCGCACGTTGCCTTCATGCACCACCTCTTTGACCTTGGCGATGACCCGCTCGCCGGTCAGTTGAAATTCCTCCATCGGCGGCTGCGGCGGGGGCGGCGGTTGGGTAAACTGGACGGTTTCTTCTTGGGTAATCATTGTACAGTCTCCTTTGCGCATAGTACGCAATATTGAACCAGGGGCCGGGCGGGTTCCCGACCCACCGCATGTTCTAGGACCATCATAGCAGGCGCGGGTGACGATCCGGGTAGCGCTGGGTCGCCAGGCGGTAAACAATTGCTTACAAACTCATAACCCGCGCCCCTTCAGTCTCGTGTGTCGAAGGGCGGGATGACCACGTCCTGCACACAACTCGTATCCAGTCCCGCCACCGTCCCGCGCTCCACGAAGGTCGCCGCCAGCTCCGGCAGGCAGCCGTACTGAATGACCCCGTGGCCGTGCCCCGGCACCGTGACCTGCAAGCTGTTCGGCAGGTCGCGGGCGGCGCTTGCCACGTGCTCAGGCGGGTCCTGGGGATCGGCCTCGCCGTTGAGCAACAGCACCGGCACGTCGGAGCGCACCGGCGCCACGTCGTCCGGGCTGGTATAGCCGGGCGGCATAAATGTGCAGGAGACCGCCTGGAGCCGGGCCTGGCTGAGTTGCGCCGCCAGGTAATAGCTGCCCGCCCCCCAGCGCGCCACCTCTTCGGGTGTGTAGCGCGCCCAGCTCTCGCTGCACCGGATGGCCCCCGACATCACCAGGCGGATATTCTCGTCCATGCGCAGCATGAGCTGCTGGTAGAGTTCGCCCAGCGCCTGGTAATCGCCCTGGTAGGCCTGGTGGATGCGCCGCGGCAGCGCGGCGGCGCTGTTCGCCGCCAGCAGGTGGGCATGGACCGTCACACTCCACACCTCGGCGTCAAAGACCAGGGCTTGGTGTGTGATCGGGCTCATGACCGTGTCCAGCGTCACCGGCGCCTGGCGCAGGCGCTCCGTCACCGCCGCGAACTCGGCCCGGACGTTGGGGAATTGGGCCTGGCAGCGCGCGTCCGCCGCGCAGCGGGCCAGCACCAGGTCCAGGGCGCGCTGGCTGCTGCGCGGGATGCGCTCCAGGAGCGGCACATCCAGCAACGTCCCGCCGTCGAGGATGACGGTGCGCACATGCTCCCCATGCCGGCGCAGGTAGTATTGCGCCGCCGTGGCGCCATAGGAGCCGCCGTAGAGATTGACCTGCTCATAGCCCAGCGCGGCGCGCACCTCGTCCAGATCGTCCATTGCCAGGGCGGTGGTGTAGAAGCGTGGGTCGCCGTCGAGCGCCTGCAAAGCCGGGGGTCCCCAGCTCTCCAGGAGGGCGGTCATTTGCGCCGGGGTGATGCCCGGCTGCAACAACTGCGGCGGGAAGGGGGGAAACAGCAAGTAATGCGAGTCGCCGGTGCCCCGCTGATCAACCAGCAGCCAGTCGCGCCGGGCGTTGAGCGCCCGGAAGGCGGGGTCGATGCCCGGCGCCGGGAAAG
>JADMIO011701162.1_pt1 | contig 12223 bp, 6 predicted proteins | sample 8958161 | NCBI WGS metagenome assembly JADMIO01 (sample SAMN16585339, study PRJNA669376) | soil metagenome | isolation source: Crop rotation soil | place: USA: Cullars Rotation, Alabama | collected 2011 | reverse complement strand
TATGGTGAAAGTTGGAACCTCTTACGTGCCGATCAGATTAAAACGAAAGGCCCAGTCTTTCGACTGAGCCTTTCGTTTTATTTGACCATGTTGGTATGATTTAAATTAATACGACTCACTATAGGGTCAGTGCGGCCGCGACTTCAAGTCACGTGAATTCCAAGCTTCGGATCCCACTGTGCTGGAAAGCGGAGAGCCCGCGGTCGATATCGATGAAGCCCCTGCTCTGCTGCGCGAACGCCGAGAAGAACGGGGTCTTGACCAGCGCGGAGTAGACTTCAGCCCGCTCCTTCGGGTCACTGCTCTGACACGCCTGCTCGAAGCGCGCCCGCGTCCAACCCACAGCGAGTTCACCCCAGTCGGCGTCGCGCGCCGCGCCCCCACCGAGGGCATCGAAGAAGCTCTTCTCCCCCATCTGCTCCAGCACGGCTCGGGCGCTGTCGAACAGGGGCGCGTCGTCGAACAGTGCGGGCAGCGGCGCCTCGGGGTGCTGGTCCCGCACGAAGCTCGTGTACGTGGTAAATACCGCGGACTCGAGGTTCTCTTCGCCGATCATGTGGAACCGCAGATGAAGTAGGCGCTTCCCGTCGAGGGCGCGGTGCGCCGCCTTCAAGGCATGCAGCTCCGGCCGCCGCCACACGGCTTCCACGCCATCCAGCAACAAGCTGAACATGGCCATGAAGTGGCTCTTGCCGCTGCCGAAGCTGCCGTGGATGTACATGCCCAGGCTCGTGTTCTGGCGCACGGCAGCCGCCGTCAAACCGAGCACGCTGCGCAGCGAATCCTGGATCGCCGGCGTGATCACGTACTGGCGAACCGTCTCCTCGGGGGCGGCAACACCATTGTTCAGGTTATGGACGAAGTCCGCCTTCTTGACCTGCTCCGGCAGCTCGAAGAGCTCGCGTATCTGGACGGCGTTCATCGCTCAAGCCTTCTTTCTCTTCGATGCGGGTTGGGTCGCGGGGCCCCGCCGGCTCGAGGTGGTCGCGGCAGCGGCACGGGGCCGGGAGACGCTGGCTAGCTCCGCTCCTTCGTCGGCGTCGCGTTCGTGAGGTGGAGCGTTGTTGCCACCCCGCGTCTTGCGCAGGCGCGCTTCGGGGGCCGAGCGAGATGCGGTCGCAGCGTCGTTTTCATCTGGATACTCGCTGGAGCGGGTGCCGCTTTCAGGTACTTCATCTTCCAGCTTGGCACGTGCCGTTCCTGCCGCCTTGGCCCCGCCCGACTTCGCCCCCCCGGCCTGGGCCCAGGCGAGCACCTCGCGTTCGGCGTCCTGCGCGGTCTTGCCCGCCTGGCGCAGTTCACCCGCGATAAACGCTTCGAACTCCGCGGCGGGCCGCTCACCGCCCACGGCTTCGTCGGGCTCGTTATGATATTGCTTCAGCCAGGGCATCAGCTCCAGCAAGCCGACCAGCATGGGTAGGAGGCGCTCGGGCTTCCAGCCTTCTTCCTTGCGGGCGTCGTATAGAGCTGCCAGCGCTCGGGCGCGCTCGAGGTGGTTCCAACCGGCCCAGCCGTAGACGGGGCTCTGGTCTTCGTCGCTTTCGCAACCAGGATAGCTGATGAAGCGCTCTTTGGGGACGTCGAGTTTGCCGCGAAGATCCCAGTAGCTGTCTTCCAGGAAGTCTTTCGGCTTGCCTCGACTTCCCTGGCTGTACTCGGGCGGCTTGAGAATAGTCGGGACCGCGTGCCCGGCGTCTTCGCGTCGCTGCATGGCCCAGGTTTCCTCCCATACGCCACGCTTCGCCAAGCCCGATCGGGTGTAAGTCAACGAGGACAAATACGGGACAGCTTCTCCTTCGAGAATGCGCTGAATCAGCGCCGATACGTCTACATGCCCGTCCCGGAGGTAGTGAGCGCCAACGGCAACGAACCGCGGGCTCCTTTGTGCGACTGAGACAAACGTCGCCGCTGTCATTACGACGTTTAGACTTGATGCGACATTCTCCAGTCGTCCAGCCAGCCACATCAAAGCAGATGTCCGAAACCGCTCGGCGTAGCCGTCCCCATATCGACCTGAATCCCCGGACGTGCCGCGCCAAAGGCGCTTCATGGTTCGATTCTCGAGCTGAGCGATCATCGCGTTCGTCTCGATGATCCTGCGACGAGCTTCAAAGGGCTTTCGCAGTACATCAGGAAGATTGCCGGGCGCGCGTTCTTCACTCCAAGCGAATGGACGATCGCCGGGGTTAATTGGTGACCAACCATGTGTCTGCAAGAGCGCAGCGAGTCCGAATAACGCGTACACCAGCCAATCGATTTCTTCCTGCAGGGCAACCAGCTCGCGCTGCAGTTTCTTATCGGTCTCTTCTGCCCTCGACAGCGCTGAGCCAAGTGAATCCGCGTCATGCCAACCGTGCTCGTCGAGAAGCACGGCGCCCGGGCTCACGGTCGCCTTGGCAAGCGCGGCTGCCGCGGCCCTTTGCCCAAACTCGGCAAGTCGCCCATCGCCGTAACCCTTTGGCAATGGAATCCTCTGGAGTCCGGTCCCCGCAAAATCGAAGCGATTATTCTCTGGTGTGAGGGCATCACGAACTGCGGATCCTTTGGGGTAAAACACCTGCTTCATCCAGAAGCAAGCCGTGGAACTATTGAGGTACGCGAGCAGGGCACAGTGCTCGTCTTCGTTAGCAGCCTCGGGCAACTTGATGATAGGCGCGGTCTGCTTGAACACCTTACCCCCGCGGTCGAGCACGAAATGGTTGTGCGTCGCGACCGCGGCGAAGGTGACGGTCAATGGCGTGCGAAGTTTTGAGGAGGTAAGCCTTCCAAATTCGTACCAGCGCAACCCGCCCTCGACTTTGGTCTTGCCACCAAAGAGTTTGTTGTTCGCGAGATTCGTCCGCCAGGGCCAGAGCTGCGACAGCGCAGGGTCGACAGGATTGATGGGATTGAAGTCAGGATCATATGGAAAGAACGCAACCAAATCCTCCTCCGCTGCCCAATCGCGAATGCACTCTCCGGTCACCATCGCCCGGAGGCGGCTCTCGGGAATACCACCTCGTTTCCAGACCGCGCGGGGACGAAGAAACACGTCGTCCTCCAGTGTAAATGAAGCAATCCCCACGCTATCCGTAACATTGGCGAGCGTCGTCTCGGCGTTCTCTTCCAGGAGCTCTTTCAGTTCTGTTGCCCCGCCGCCCCCCAGGCTCCACGGGTGCCTAGCCAAGCCGGCGCGCTCGGTGTCCATCACTGAAATGAAGTCATCCTCAAATCCCAATTCGCTCCAATGCGCAGCGATGCTGGTCCACACACGCCCCGCAGTCGGATCATCTGGAGTCGTTGGCTCGCCCCGCTTGGCCAGCAGGGCTCGCACCTGTGCGCTCGCGGGCAGCCGGTTCTGACCGAAAAGCAGCACCGTTGGCGTCCCGTGACCGGGAATGTACGCTCCCGACGTATTCACCACCAGCTGAAGGTCGAGCTTGGACAGAACATCTGTAATCAGCTTCTTTCCAAATTCCCGCTTCATGAACGAGTTTGCGGTGATCATTCCCGTATACGCACCTGGTCGGCACAGCTGAAAAAAGCGCTCCGCGAAGGGCGCGGACAGCGCATATTTGCCGGCGGCGCTCACGTACTGCGTCCGGTACTTCTCGCGCAGGACACTGTCCTTCACCGTAATGTACGGTGGATTCCCCACCACCGCCGCGAAGCCCCGCCCAAGGATCGCCTTGGCCTTCTCGTCCTCCTCGAGAGCGAACGCCTCATCAAACCAATCCCGCGTCTTCTGCCCCGGGCGATACGCAAAGTCCGTTTGCCCCGGATGTTCACTCGCTACCTGGTGAAACAGCGAGTCTGCCACGACGACATTCAGTGGTACCTCGGGCGCGCTGGACAGCTTGGTCAGCCCCGCCTTGTCGAGAAAGTCCAGCATCAGTCGAAACTTCGCAATGCTCACGGCGTACGGATTGATGTCCGTGCCGAAGACGGCACCGAGCGCCTTGTGCGCTGCCTCGCGTGGGCTCTGGTTGGGCCGTTCCTTTAGATGGCGATCGAACAATCTCTCGAACGCTCCCAACAGAAAGTGCCCGCTGCCGCAGGTCGGATCGATCAGCGTCGTGTCGTCGAGGCCGTAGGCTTCGAGCGCCGGGTTCAACGTGCGGTCGAGGATGAACGCCTCGATAAAGTCGGGCGTCTGCAAGAGCGCGTACTTCTTTCGGACGCTCTCGCTCAGGTCCTGATACAGGTCGCCTAGAAATCGCGTGTCGGCTTGCCCAAAGCGTAAGGCGGGGGCTTCGGCGCTGCCCTGGCGAAAGACATGAAGCAGCGCTTTTGCTCCCTCGGCGCTTGGCGTGATGCGGAAGGCGAAATTACGCTTCGGGTCGAACAGCTCGCGCGTGACCTCGAAATGGCTCAGCTCCCGAAAAACAGTGAGCAGGTAGTCCCGCTCGGTCAGAAAGGGCGCGAGCTTCAGGAACTCGCTCTGACTGCCCTCAGCGCCGAGTCCAGCGATGCGGTTGTGGTCGACAAGGCCGCGGTCTTCGAGAACCCGCACGAACACCAGATTGAGCACCCAGGACGCGGCTACCTGTGTCACCACCCCGCGCCGCCAGGGATCGTAGGGGTCTGCCGTGCGCTCGGCAGCCACGTCGTGCGCGTGGCGTGCTTTCAACGCGTCGGTGAGGCCGTTCGAGCCGTCGGCGCGCTCGAGCAGGTCTTGCTCGAGCGTTTTCATAACGCGGGTCAGGTGCTGGAGCAGGAGCTTGCTCTCCACCGGCGCCCGGGGGTCGGGCTGGGGCTGGAGGCCTTGCTTGCTGCTCTTCGGACTTGTCTTCTGGGCCATCGTCTTTCGAGTCCTTCGCTCAGGCGCCGCCCGCGCGCTGCAGGGGAGTCCGCTCGCGGGTTGCATCCGGGTCGGCGTGCAACCAGGCCGAGCTCAGCCGGGTGCAGTGCGACGGCAGCACCCCGGGCACTGTCAGCGTGTGGTTGACGGCGAAGCCCGTGGTGGAGTCGCCGGCGATCAGGAACAGCACGGCGGCGGCCGTGTCCGCGTGCGTGAGCGTTTCGAGCAGCGGGGTGAGCCCGTAACGGGCCACCAGTCCTAGCTGCACGAACAGGCAGGGCGCGGCCCCCACCGTCCGCAAGCCCGGCAACCAGCGCGCGGCGAGCTGGCTTGCGGCCTCTTGGGCCACCCTCCGGAGGTTGTGCCAGTGGTTGCCGTGCGCGCCTTCTGCATCGGCCCGGTAGAGCGCCTCTAGCTTGATGGATTTGCGCCGGGCGATCGATTGCATCTCCTCGAACAGGACGTGGTCGAGGCTCACGGTCTCCAGCCGAAAACGGGCAAACTCACGCGCGAGCTTCTGCGTCGCCTGGCGGGCGTGGCGGCTGGGCACGGCAAAGAGCCGCACGTCTCCCTGCTCGATTGCGCTTTGCACCAGGGCGTGGAAGTCGCGCGCCGCCAGCTCGATCTCACTCGGTGGCTCGCGGTGGGGGGTGAAACGGGTGGCGGTGCCGTGGGTGCTGCCCGTGCCCGCAGACTTGGGCTGGAAGTGCTGCCCATCCCAGGAGAACCCCACCTGGGCGAGCAGCGCGGGCCAGCGTGCCGCGTCGGGCAGCGGCGCGGCCTGCGGGTAGCGCCCCCAGACGCGGCGCTCGACGTCCTGCTGCGTGAGCGGACCGGTGAGGATCGCCGCGCTGTGGCGCAGCGCACGCTCGGTGGCCATGCCCTGCGGGTAGATCTCCAGGTGCGCTGATGCCGCGGCGCTGCGGCTCGCGCTCGCGGCCAGGCTCACCAGGCGCTCCGATGGCAGCTGCCCGAGGTCGGAGCCCGGATCGAGCTCCTGCAGCAGTACGCGCTGGGCTTCGGCGGGCGAGGCCAGGACGTCCCGCGCGGCCAGCGCGTCCGCGCTCTTGCCCAGGCGCCGCACTTCGTCGAGCCGGGCGGCGTCCCGGGCCACCCAGAGCGAGCCCTGGTCGCTGCGGTCGATGCGCTCGAGCAAAATCCGCGGTTCGAGCGTCGCCGACTCCGCCGTCGCTTCCGCCAGGACGCGCCAGAGCGCCGCCGCCTGTGCCACCCGCAGCTCGTCGGGGGTGGCGGCGGCGTGGGGCAGCACGGCGAGGAGCTGCTGCGCCGCTTCGCGCAGTGGCAGCAGCCCGGCGCTCGGTTCGAGCAGCGCCGCACACCGGTCGAGAAGCTGCGGCAGCGCCTCCAGCTTGGTCCAGGTGGCACGCTGCTTGGCCACGGCCACGTAGATGTTGACGGGGTTGATGGCGTGAACCTTGGCGAGCTCGGCGCCCGTCACGTCGAGCCGCCCCGCGCCCGGGCCGTCCAAGCCGTACAGCTCCCGCACGTAGCCACGCGCTTTGGAGCGTCCATCGAACAGGAGGGCGATCCAGCTCTCCAGCGAGGTCGGCAGCTTGGCTTCCGCGGCCCGTTCCGCCTCACGCGCGAGCACGTCACGCAACGTCTGGGGCGTCGCCCCCGCCGCGAAGCACAAGGCTTCCACGCGCGGCGCGGGCGCCGCCGCCACCTGAGCGAGCGTCTTGAGCGCGCCGTCACCGAGCACGCGGGCCACGGCATCGGAGATGCCGTCGCAGCGCGAGACGTCCAGGTTGGGCCCGGCATAGGCATCGAGGAATGGCGCCGCCGTCACTTCGGCGACGGCGCGCGCGACCCGCCACTTCTCGCGGAAACCCAAGATCTCCTGGGCCACCGAGCGCCCCACGCCGCGTACGGCACTCACGTGGTTATCGGGCAACGACAGCAGATCTCGAGCGTGGACCATGCCCGCTCGCTCCAGACCGTTGCGGGCCCGGGCCGAGAGGGGCAGTTGCGCGATGGGCTGCTCCGGCGCGATCGCGGCGTAGTCGATGGCCGGTGTCCCGCGGACGCGCTCACTCGATTCGGGATCGCCGGATACGGATGCCCCTGCCGGGAGCCCCTGCGCGTCGAGATCGTTGGCGGCCGCGAGCTCGCCATCGATCGTCGCGTCGACGAGCACCTCGCGCGTCACACCCGGGGTCGCTGCTGCCCCGCCTCGTCCGGCGGGCGTCGCGGACGTCGGGCGCGTGGGCGCAGGAGAGCCTGCCCGAACCCGGCGCTCGGCAAAGCAGACGCTCCAGGCGCGCTTCATGGCCTCGGCGCTGCCAAACCGATCGTCCGCGTCTCGCGCCAGCGCACGTGTGAAGAACTCGACCAGCTCTTCTCGACCCACCTCAAATCGCTCGGGCGCGAGCACCAGCGCAGAGGTCGGGTCGAGAGCAGGGCCACTGAAATGCGGACGCTCCCCCGTCAGCATCTCGTGCAAGGTCACGGCCGCACTCCAGCGGTCACCCGCCGCATCCCAGCGCTGCCGCTCGACCAGGAACGGGTCCCGGTACACCGCGGTGCCCACACCGATCTCTTCCGGCGGCACCCCGACCAGACTGAAATCGAACAGCACCAGGTGATTGGACCGGCGCCCGTTGCTGGCCCCGATGCCCAGGTTGGCAGGCTTTATGTCGCGGTGAGGAACGGACGTCTCCTCGAGGTGCGCCAGACTGTCAAGCAGGTCCTCGCCATAACGACACGCAAAGTCGAGTGACACCGGGCCCTCCGCAGCGAGTTGGGCCTGCAGGGTCCGGCTCCCCGCGATGGATAGCCGCAGCGCCGTGCGCCCTGCGATCGAGAGCTCTTCCTCGAGCCTCACGATGCGGCGGTCGTTGAGCTTGCCGAGTGCCTCGGCCTCCGCGCGAAGCCGCTCGTCGTGGCGCTCCTCCAGGCTGACTTTGAGCGCGAACGCGCGACCCCCGTGGCGCTCGTCGGTCACCTTCAAGACATGCGACGTTGCCCCGCGCCCCAGAACGCCCTGCACCTCGAACCGACCCGCACCCAAGGTATCTCGGGCCTTCGCCTCGAACGGCGATACCTCGTCGATCGCTGGCGCATCCGGGGCCGTCGCCGCCTCGAGCAGCAGCTCGATCCAGGCGCCGGCGTTGTCCGAGCGCAGCGCGGCCGAATGCTGAGTGGCCTCCTCGACGAGCTGGGCGATCGGTGCCGGAATGTCATTGCTCACCCGCAGCGGATTGAGCGCTTGGTGCTCGCGCAACAGCACCAGCAGGTCCATCCAGGTCGGCGCCGGTTCAGTGCCCGTGAGCAGAAAATACGCCAACGCCCCCAGGCTGAAGACGTCGGTCACGGGCGACGTCGCCGCCGGGTCTTCGAACAGCTCCGGCGCCTGATAGAGCTTGCTGGCGTTCACCTGCAACACCGAGCGGTGCTGGGTCCCGCTCGAGGCCTCGCGACGGCCGAGCTGAAACTTGAACAGACGCACGTCAGGGCTGCCCGAGTCGTTGAAACGCACCAGCACGGCCTGCGGGTGCAGGTTTCCATGCACCACGCCGCGGTTGTGGCAGTGCTGCAGCGCGGAGCCCACCTCACGTACGATCTCGAGGCGCGCGTCGAGCGACAGCTCGGGCCGCCGGCGCAGCGCGCTATCGAGTGGCTCGCCGCCCTCGAACGGATCGTACAGCACGGTGGGGCCAAGGGGCCCTTCGGGCTCGTAGTGCCTAAAATGCAGAATGCTGCGGTGCTCGCGCACATCCTGCAGCAGCACCACTTCCCGCTCGGCGGCGCGTCGCAAGCTGCGCCGCTGCTCGACGTCTGCCTGCTTCGGCTCCAGGTACACCCGGGCGCGGCCCAGCACACTTGCGGCCGAGGCGTGCCGCGCGGCCCATTCTTGATAGTTGTCGCCGTCGTCCAGCAGCTCCGTCAGCTCATATGAGCCCACGAGCAGCGCCCCGCGGCTGGGCTTGATGCCGATCTCGCGGATGGCCTGCACCACGTCCCGCATCATCGGCGTGTTCACGGGGTAGCGCACCGCCTCCGGCTTGCTCCCTGGGAACTCGTGGTGCGTGAGCGCGCGCGCCAGCGTCTTGCGGATCACCACCCCCGTATTGCAGTCTGGATCGAGCTTCACGGACAGGTCCGGAGCACTCAGGAAGACCAGCGGCTGCACCCACGGCACGCGGTGCAGCTTGCGCCGCAGGAGCGAGCTCAGAACCTTCGCCTTGTAGTTCGTGAGGCGGTATGGGTTATCCATCAACACTGGGCGCTCGCGGCCCGGAACCTCCACCTCCCAGTCCAGGTGGTCCCCCGTGTAGACCCCCGGTCGGCTCTTGATCTCGATCAGGTACAGCCCAGAGTGCGCTAGCACCAGCAGGTCGCACTCGTACAGCCGCCCCCCGTCGCCGGGCAGCTCGAACAGCCCCCAGACATGGTAGGGGTCGACGTTCGGCAGCACGCCGATCGCGAAGTCGATCGCTTCCTTCTCGTGCGCATGCTGGGTCTGCCCGAGGACGATGCGGGTGGTGCCGAGCGCCATGGTCGCCCCTCAGGTCCCTGCGCCCGCCGCCACCGCATCCGCCGGATCCGCATCGGGGCTCACAACCACGAGGCGCGGCTTCTTGCGGTTCGCCGCTTCCTCGGCGGTGAAGATCTGCGCGGGCTGAGTGGAGTTGACGAGCGCCCCCGCCACAAAAGCGAGCTGGCGGTGCCCGGGTGGGGTCGCGATGCACTGTACCTGTCGGCTCCACGTCAGCGACGATTCCTCCGCGAAGTGCGCGGCGTACGCCGCAATTGCGCTCGGCCCCACCAGCAGCAGCTGGGTCGTCGGGCGCATCTCTTCCACCACGACCTTCTTGAGACTCAGCTCCCAAGCCGTCGCACAATCGCGTAGCGCAGCCTTTACCGTCCTGGGCGCATCGGCATCGTTGATCTCGCGCCAGAGCTTCTCGGCAGCCCGCGTGGGCAGCGGCTCCCACTCGGGGCCAAACGGTTCCTCCTCATGGACGGCGCGCAGCGCGTATACGGAGCGCGCCCCAAAGGCATCGCGCCACTGCCCATCGGCGTTGCGCAGCAGAATATCGATGCGATCGGTCGCCGTCAGGCTGCCCTTGAAACCGCGCCACGCCGCATCTGCTTCCTTCCCAAAGCGTCGCCCAGTTGGCGAGCGCTCCTCCGCATAACGCAGCGCGGTCAGAGCCGCGACGTAGTAGCTCCGTTGGCCTTCCATGTTGAGGAATACAACGGCGCGCGCTGGGAAATCTTATTCCGTAAGGGCCGCTACCGGACTGGACAGTTGACGTCCCGCCAGCACCTGGAGCGCAACCGACGCGACAACCGTAAACAGTCGCACGCCAATCGTCCGCAAAGAACGAGGGCCATCGCACTTCGGCGACGCCACATCGACAGCATGCGCGTCATGCAAGCGGACAACCCTGACATCCCAATTTGGAACACCCGGACTAATCCTATGCTGCGCGTCCAAGGGACTTGCAAGCACACACTGTGCGACCGAGGACCCAGCTTTTGCGCCAGCTTTCAGGCGAAAATCATATATTGCCCAGCCACGACCGCAGAGCCCGCGAGTCCTGACTCGTGCCGTGCACGTCAGCGGTCGTCAAGATCCATCTTCCCTACCCGACGAGTCATCGTAGAGCCAGTACGGCATCGCCGGGACCAAGCGAATGCGACGGTTGCGTTGCCCGAGAAGCCAGTCCGAACCATCGTAGACTCGAGCCGGCGGACGTCCCGCCCGCTTCAGGGAAGCCTTTAACGAGCAACCCACCAATGGAGCAACCCATCATGGCAGCCGCAGCCGAGATCAAACCACGAACCCGTCTACGAATGATCGACCTGGTACGAGAGGCCGGCGCAGACGTCAGCGACTGGAGCAAGGTCAAAGGCGGAGCATCGAATGCTTCGAGAAATCCCAAGTACTGCTACGAGTGGTCCTTCGCGGCCGGCGACCTCGTCATCGTAAACTTGCCACACGTGCACATGAACGACGATGGCGGCACGATCTCACAGACCATCGACCTCAATAGGCTATCTACGGGCTACGGTGGAGGCAAAGCCGCTCGCCCGGCGCGCACACAAAGACTTCGCTCGGCGATACGACGGGCTTTCGGCGAAGAGCTGCCAGTTCGTGTCATTGTTTTCGGAGGCAGGCTCGGTGATGTCGATGATCCGGAAGCGACCGCCACGCGCGTAGCCACACGTCTCCTGGATCCGATCTCCTGGGCGGTGACGGCATACGACGAAGCCACGGGTCAAGTCACGCTGACTCGGGGGGCAACTCCACTGAGGTTCGCTGACCAATTCGATCTGCTAGATGGCATGGACGCGGCAGTAGCGCGCACCATTGTGACGACCGGTTCGTTCGTCCGGAGCCCGCACGTTCGCGGCATGGTGCTGAGACGAGCGAACGGCCAATGCGAATGGTGTAATCAGCCGGGATTTACCATGCCCAACGGCCGTGTCTTTCTAGAAACCCATCACGTTATACCACTTTCGGAAGGCGGTCGCGATGCCGACTCCAACGTCGTGGGATTGTGCGCCAATCATCACCGTGAAGCGCACTACGGCACCAGGGCGAAATCGATGCAAGTGGGCCTAGTGGAAGTGATTCGAAAAAGGGCGCCCGCGGGCCGCGAGCAGCCGAGGGTCTAGATGCAGTCCTTTCGAAGTAGACCCTGCTCCGCGTCTTTGTCGCCTCGCTCACGCGCGTTGCCGGGCGGCACCCATTAGAAAAGCTATTCCAGCCACGCTCCCGCCACGCGGACTGTCATCTCCCAAGTTCGATATCCGCAGGACTTTGCCATGTCGGGCAACAGGGCAACCTGACCCGCGTGAGTCCACACGCGTCCGGTAGTGTCGACTAGCAGCATGGGACTTCCGTCGCGGATGAGAGACCAGAAAAAGTACCCTGGCGTTCCATACAATCTCGGCCCTTCCCAGCTGTCGAAGGCTCGACGCGCCTCAGACAGCAGTCGGTTCCCCGTCGTCCGCTGGCCAGCGCAGCACGCTGGACACCGCATCCAGGAGGCCGCCAAACTGCCTTGAGGCCAGCCGAGCCCAGACCTCCGGTCCGTTGAGGTGCAGCCCTTGACCACCGACGGCCTTCACACTCAAGCTAGCGCCGAGGTTGATCAACACCACCGGCTCCCCGTCGGGCGTCGTGAGCGCGCGTACGTCGTATTGACCCCCGCCGGGATGCATCTCGGTGATCCCCACGAGGTGCCGGTGGTGGCGTCTATACAGAACCGTGAGAAAGCGCCAAGCGAGGGGCTCGAATAGCTGACTGTAGGGTCCTGCGCCGACCATCGCGACCCCCTTTCTATATATCAAGTGACAGAAATGAACGCCGGCAACAGTCCGCGCCGTCGAGCAGCAACAACTTCACCGCGCAACTTTCCAGCACATTGGGATCCTAAGCTTAGAATTCCACGTGGACAAGTTGTCGCG
>JADMIO010607325.1_pt1 | contig 12223 bp, 6 predicted proteins | sample 8958161 | NCBI WGS metagenome assembly JADMIO01 (sample SAMN16585339, study PRJNA669376) | soil metagenome | isolation source: Crop rotation soil | place: USA: Cullars Rotation, Alabama | collected 2011 | reverse complement strand
CGTTGCCGGTGCCGCTGCAGGCCCACCCGGCCCCGGTGGCGCTGCTCAAAGTGATACCCGCCGGCAGGGAGTCCTGCAACGTGATGTTTCCGCCGGTGGGCCCGTTGCCCGCGTTGGTGATAGTGACCGGATAGCTTCCACTGCTGCCGACGAAGGTGCCTGGGACTGCGCTCACGTCGACGGACAAAAGCGGAGCTGTCTGGCTCACGACGATATTGACGGTCGCGACGCTGCAAGCACCGAAGCTGTCGCAGACTTGATACTTGAAGCTGTCGAGCATTTCGACCGTCGGCGCGGTGTAGTCGAACGTGCCGTCGGAATACACCTTGACCGCTTGTCCCGATGCGGCGGAAAGCGGCGATATCGCTTCCACGCTGACCAGATCGGACTGGCCATCGGCATCGCTGTCGTTGTCCTGCAGCTTGGTGTGGCCATCGGCGAGGACGTGGCTCACGCCGCTGTTCGGCTTGACCATGATGAGATCGTCATAGGCTACAGGCGCACTATCAGGCTGAGACGTGTCCACATTGATCGTGACGAGTCCTGGCGCGCACGCGCCGAATGTGTCGCAAACTTCGTAAGCGAAGAAGGCGTCAGAGCTGGCAGTAGCCGGCGGCGTGTAGCCAAAGGCTCCAAATCCATTTGGATTCAGGATAAAACTGCCGGAAGCTGGAGACAGGGGCGGGCTGATCGCCTTCACAGTCAGCGCATCGCCATCCGGGTCAAGATCGTTTGCCGTTACGTTGCTTGGATCTGGGCCGCCAATCAGCACATGGATTTCCCCGCTACCTGGCATCACCTGGATCGCATCATCGCCCGCCGCGGGCAAATGATTGACCGGGGTGGGCGTGACCGTAACGGTTGCGATTCCCGGCGTGCAGGCACCGTGCTTGTCGCAGATTTGGTAAATGAAATTGTCCGTGGTGCTCGACGCCGGTGCGGTGTATTTGAACGTGCCATCGCTATGCACGAAATTGAGCGTTCCGGCACCGGGGCTGCTGCGAGCGCTGACGGTAAACGGGCCATCGCTGCTGCCATCGGGATCCGAGTCGTTCAAGGCCAGCGAATTCGCGCCGCCCACGAGCGAGGTCACGGAATTACCGCTGCCCGGAGCGACCTGGATGGCATCGTCCACGACCCATGGCGCGCGATTGATGGGCGTCGAGGCATCGGCGGTCACCGTGATCGTGACCTTGCCGATGGCGCAGGCATGCACGTCGTCGCAAGCCTGGTAGTAGAACGACAGCACGCCGGCGCTCGCGGGCGCCGTGTAGCTGAAAGTGCCGTTGGCATTGAGGGTCAGGCCCGACAGCGGCGTGAGCAAGCTTACCTGCAAGGTGCTGGCGGGCTGATCGCTGTCGAAGTCGTTGCCAAGCACGCTGTTGTTGCCACCGATCAAGGCCGAAACCGAGTTCGATTTGACGACCTGGATGGCGTCGTCGATCACTACGGGAGCGTGGTCGAGTGCGGCGCTGCCGATGCTGATATTGACGGTAGCGCGCTTGCAGGCGCCTTTGTTGTCGCAGGCTTGATACTGAAAGCTGTCGCTGCTCGCGGTAGTGGTGTTCGCGTAAGAAAAGCTGCCATCGGTGTTCAAAACAAGAATGCCGTGCTCGGGATCGCTGACCCAATACGCAGTCAAAGTGTCGCCGGCATCCGGATCCGTGTCGTTCGCCAGTACGCTACCGACACCGCCAACCAGGGTAGTCGCCGACCCTCCGGCAGCCACTTGGATTGCGTCGTCGCTCGCGGCCGGAAATTGATCGGCAGGCTGCCCGCTGGGTAGGACAGTGACTTTGACGACGCCCAGGCGGCATACATAGGTGGCGTCGCAAGCATAGTATTGAAAGCTGTCCGATGTGCTTCCGATACCGGTGTTCGTGTAGCTGAAAGTACCGATCGAGTTGATCGTGGCGTAGCCCGCTCCGGTGCTGAAATTTGTGTTGCCGTTGAGGCGGCCGCCGCCGAGTTGTCCTCGGCCTGCTGTCAACGTGGCGGTTTCGCCCGCGTCGAGGTCGCTGTCGTTCGCCAGGAGATTGGAACTTCCCGAAAGCAGGACCGTCGTGGTTCCGCCGCTCGTGACCCGGATCGCATCGTTGACAACACTGGGCGGGTGCGCCGAGGTGATAACGATTGACTGGGTAAACGCAGCCGTACACGAGCCACCGTTTTCGCAGACCTTGAACTGAAAGCTGTCGCTGGTGGAAGCCGCTCCCCCGGTGTGGGTGTATTTGAAGCTTCCATCCTGGTTTACGACCACCGTTCCTTTTGACGGGGGCGCAGCGATCTGGGAATAAAACAAATTTCCCTGCGTATCGCTGGCCGTATCAAGCAGGCTGCTATTGCCCGTATTGAGCATCGTCGCCGCGCCATTGGTGTGCAGCGTGATGGGAACGAGCGTGAGGCTCGGCAGCGTGTTGATCGGCGGCACGTCGCCGATCGTGACGGTGCCCTGCACGGTTTTTCCGTTGGAGTCGGTGAGGGTGTAGTTGTATAGGTCGTTGAACGGCTGATTCCCGCGCGTCACGCTGAAACTGCCGTTGGGCGCCACGGTGATGATGCCTCCACCGGAAAGCGTCTTGCTGGACGGCGAGAAGGAGACGAAGTGGGCGCTGGAGTCGATTACGCCGTCGTTGGCGAAAAGATAGGAGCTGCCGTTCGCAAGCGTCGTCGAAGTCTGGCCCTGCGCAACCAGGATCCTGTCGGGCCCGGCGTAGGACGTGGGTGGAGTCGCCGCGAGCAGTGGCGTGGCGCAAGCCGACAAGGCTGCGATCGCACATGCCATGCGCAAGCACCCGAAAGAAAACCCGCTAGCCACCCCATGGATGACGTTGACTCGCCGAGTGCCGCAAGAGTTGTTCATCGCTGTCTCCCATCCCATCCCAATAGCAAGGGGCACGCGACGGCGGCTGGGTCGCGTCGCCACAAACGGCGCACGCGTTGCGCGCTGTCGGGCGGATGAGGAAACTCTCGCTTTCGTCCAAGTGCACAGTTCACACTTGCGCCGCGACGTCGGTACGCTTGGGATGCGAGACACGACACAAGCCGGGGCAGGACGGTTCTTGGCAAACGCACCCAAGAAAATGCGGGCGCGACCGTGCGAATCGCCATGTCGAGGGTCGTGGAACGAGCCCGGCACAGCGCGGGGCGAGCCGCGCGACAACCGCTTTTGGCCGGCGCTCATGGGCTCTGCGTTCGCGTCGCCCCATTGTGGCGCGAGCGTAAAAACTGATCTCCCCGCGCGGGCCTTTATCGAAGCGGCGGCAAGCGGCATCTTCAGGCCATGACCATCGCCTTCCCCATGCCCGTGCTCTTCCTCGGCCACGGCTCCCCCATGAACGCACTGGACTCCAACGCCTGGAGCGACACCTGGCGCGACCTCGGCAAGCGCCTGCCGCCCCCGCGCGCCATCCTGTGCATCTCCGCCCACTGGGAAACCCGCGGCGTCTACGTCAGCGCCACACCCACACCCGAAACCATCCACGATTTCTACGGCTTCCCGAAGGCGCTGTTCGACGTGCGCTACCCCGCCCCTGGCGATCCGGCGCTGGCACGCCGTATCGCGGCATTGGGCGAAGATCTGCCGATCCGGCCGGACCCCGGCCGCGGCCTCGATCACGGCAGCTGGAGCGTGCTGCGCGTGATGTACCCGCAGGCCGATATCCCGGTGCTGCAACTGAGCCTGGACACGCGCCAGGCCGGCCCCTGGCACTACGCCTTGGCGCAACGGCTTGCGCCCTTGCGCGATGAAGGCGTGCTGGTCGTGGCCAGCGGCGACATCGTGCACAACCTGGGCTTGTTCCGCTTCCACGCGCAGGCGGCGCCGGACTGGGCCCTGCGCTTCCGCGACGAGGTCAACCGGCGCATCCGCGCGGGCGATCACGCGGCCCTGGCGGATTGGCAGGCGCTGGGTGCGGATGCCGCGCTGGCCATCCCTACGCCGGAGCACTACCTGCCGCTGCTGTATGCGCTGGCCCTGCAGCGCGACGACGACGACCTGGTGTTCTTCAACGACGACGTGGTGAGCGCGCTGTCGATGACGTCGCTGTTGATCGGGAATCTGGCCGATCCTTCCGCCGCAGGCGATTGAGGCGCGCGGCAATGCACGCGCGCGGCGGCGACCGCGACGCTGCGTTCGCGCGCATGGCACCCTGACCCAGTCCGCGCCGCGCAAGGCGGTCCGCGGCCGCCGGCGCGTTCGCGCGTAAAAGCCGGGCGCTGCACGTGGAAAGCCGCCAAGCGGCCCCAGATCGGCACAAAAACTAGCCCTCGCCGCCCGGCCCGCGGATAATCCGCGCCCCGTTATCATGGAAGTCGCCATGGCGTTCGTCCCCGGCCAACGCTGGATCTCCAATGCCGAGCCCGAACTGGGCCTGGGCACCGTGCTGCGCGTGGAAGGGCGCAGCGTGCAGGTGCTGTTCGCCAAGTCCGGCGTGCTGCGCCAGTACGCCAGCCATTCCGCGCCGCTGTCCCGCGCGGAATTCCGCCCCGGGCAGAAGATCAGCGGCGAAGGCCGCGCCTTCGCGATCGAGCACGTGGAGACCCGCGCCGGCCTGCTCTACTACCGCGGCGAAGGCCTCGACCTGGCCGAAGGGCAGCTGGACGACATCCAGAGCCTGTCCCAGGCCGACGAACGCCTGCTCGGCGGGCGTGTGGACCGCCCCGACCGCTTCGACTTTCGCCTGGAGGCCCTGCGCCGCCGCGCCGACGCGCGCCGCTCGCCGGCCTGGGGCCTCAATTCCGCGCGCATCGACCTGATCGCGCACCAGCTGCGCGTGGCCGAGATCGCCGCCCAGCGCCGCCCGCCGCGCCTGCTCCTGGCCGACGAGGTAGGCCTGGGCAAGACCATCGAAGCCGGCATGATCCTCGCGCGCCTGCTGGCCTCGGGCCGCGTGCAGCGCGTGCTGGTGCTGCTGCCGGAGCCGCTCGTCTACCAGTGGTTCGTCGAGCTGCTGCGCCGCTTCAACCTGCAATTCGCCGTGTTCGACGAGGAGCGCTGCGAATCCATCGAGCTGGCCGGCGACGGGCGCAATCCCTTCGAGGACGAGCAGCTCGTCATCACCGACCTCGCCTTCCTCACGCGCCAGCCCAAGCGCGCGCGCCAGCTGCTGGATGCCGAGTGGGACCTGATGGTGGTGGACGAAGCCCATCACCTGGCCTGGGCGCCGGAAGGGGCGAGCCTGGAGTACGACCTCGTCGATGCGCTCGCCTCGGGCACGCCGGGCGTGATCCTGCTCACGGCCACGCCCGAGCAGCTCGGCCGCAGCGGCCATTTCGCGCGCCTGCGCCTGCTCGATCCGGCGCGCTTCCACGATCTGGAGCGCTATGCGGCGGAAGCCGACGGCTACCAGCAGCTGTCGCGCATCGCCGAGAAGCTGCAATCGCATGCGCCGCTCGACACGGCCGATCGCGATGCGCTGGCCGAGCGTCTGCAGGACGATGCCAGCAGTCTCGCCCTGCTCGAACGCGCCGCAACCGGCGATGCGGCGGCGGCCGAGCCCCTGCTCGACGCCCTGATCGACCGCCACGGCACCGGCCGCACCATGTTCCGCAACCGCCGCGCCGTGGTCGGCGGCTTCCCCAAGCGCGTGCCGGACATCCAGGTGCTGGACGGCGATGCGCTGAGCGAAGACCAGCGCCAGGCCCTGCTCGCCGAGTTCAATTCCGATCTGCAGCAGCCGCCGGCGCTCGCCGAACACGCCTACGCCGAGGATCCGCGCCTGCCCTGGCTGCTCGGCCTGCTCGAGAATTTCCCGCACGACAAATTCCTGCTGATCTGCCGCAGCCAGGGCAAGGTGCTGGCGCTGGAAGAGGCCGTCCGCACGCGCAGCGGCATTCCGCTGGCGCGCTTCCACGAGGGCCTGTCCCTGGTGCACCGCGACCGCAACGCGGCGTATTTCGCCCAGCCCGACGGCGCGCGCCTGCTCATCTGTTCGGAAATCGGTTCCGAAGGCCGCAATTTCCAGTTTGCGCACCATTTGATCTTGTGGGACCTGCCGCTCGATCCGGACCTGCTCGAACAGCGCATCGGCCGTCTCGACCGTATCGGCCAGAAGCACGACATCGCCCTGCACCTGGGCGTGTTCAGCGGTACCGCCCAGCACGCCCTGCTGCGCTGGTACGACGAAGGCCTGGACGCCCTGCGCGCCAGCACGCCGGATGGGCGCGTGCTGTTCAAGCGTTTCGGCGAGGCCCTGGTCAACGTGGCCCAGGCGCACGCGCGCGAGAGCACCGATCCGGACCAGGAGCTGGACGTGCTGATCGCCGAATCGCGCGGCGCCCACGCCGAGCTCTCGGCCCTCGTGCACGCCGGGCGCGACCGCCTGCTCGAACTGGCCAGCACGCGCGAGGCGCGCGAGGAAACCCTGCGCCATGCGCTGGCCGCGGCGGACGACGATGCCGACGCCGATCACTTCGTCCTGCGCCTGTTCGAGCAGTTCGGCATCGAGCACGACGAGCTGGACGGGCGCAGCGTGGTGCTGGATCCGGAATACCTCACCACCGAAGGCTTCCACGGCCTGAAGGAAGGCCCGCAGCAGGCCACCTTCTCCCGTGCGACGGCGCTCGCACGCGAGGATTTGCCGTTGCTGCGCCTGGATCATCCGACGGTGGCCGGCGCCGTGGACCTGCTGCTGGAAGGCGAGCAGGGCAACGCCGCCTTCTTCGTCGACGACGTGCTGCCGCCGCGCACCGTGCTGCTGGAGTGCGTGTACGTGCTGGAATGCATCGCCGAGCGCAGCCTGGTGCCCGACCGCTTCCTGCCGCCCACGCCGCTGCACGTGATCGTCGACACCAAGCTGCAGGTGCGTGACGGCTATGTGCCGAACGGCCCGTCCCTGGCCAAGGCGGTGGATCGCGCGGTCGATTTCGGCCGCTACCGCAAATTCCTCGCCCAGCTCGTGCCGCCGATGCTCAAGCGCGGCGAGGATGCCGCACGCCAGCGCGCCGAGCGCGAGATCGCCCAGGCCCTGGCGGCGGCGCAGCGCGAGCTAGGCGCCGAAGCCGCGCGCCTCACCGCCCTGCGCCGCGTGAATCCGGCCGTACGCGAGGAGGAGATCGCCGCGGTCGAGGAAGAGCTCGCGGCGCTGGCCGACGCGCTGCCGCAGTCGCGGCCGCGGCTGGATGCGGTGCGGTTCGTATGCAGCGCGGATTTCCTGGGATTGAGGTGAGCGGGGCAGTCCTTCGCCTCGCTAAACATTTCGACAGCGAGGCGGCGTCACGCTGCGTATCGTGGCTCCACCTCACCAGGAGCCCACCATGGCCAGCATTCGCAAGGAAATCGTAGTCGCCGTTCCCGCCGCGCAGGTCTGGGACGCCCTGCGCGACGTCGGCGCGCTGCACACGCGCCTGGCGCGCGGCTTCGTCACCGATTGCCGCTACGACGGCGCGGCGCGCACGGTGACGTTCGCCAACGGCCTGGTGGCGCGCGAAACCATCGTCAGCATCGAGGAGGACGAGCGGCGCGTGGTGTGGTCCGCGGCGGGCGAACGTCTGAGTCACCACAATGCGGCCGCGCAGGCCCTCGACCATGGCAAGGGCGGCTGCCGCCTGGTGTGGAGGGCGGATCTGTTGCCCGACGCCATGGCGCCGGCGGTCGCCGGGATGATGGAGCATGGGCTGCAGGCGATGAAGGCGACGCTGGAATCGGCGGCAGTCGAGAACGGCGTCAACGCTTGACGGCGGTCGCTGCCACGAGTGGCAAGGGCATGGTGCGGGCAAGGTTGTGTTGACGGAAAACACCGGAAGAAGGCAGCGATCGAGCTAACTCCGTCGTCCCTGCGAAAGCCGCGACGACGAGAAGGGGACGGCACGGCGAGACTTCACCAAAGCGCGTTTCGCTCTCCTTTGCGCCCTCTCTGCTTTTCCGTTGCATTCTTGCTTTCCGACCGATCTTGATCTGGCTCCGATCGAAATGGGAGCCGAGGCACTACGGCGCCAGCAAATCCGAAAGCCCCGGCCGCCGCGGATCGCCGAACAGCAAATTGCGCCATGCCCCGCGATAGGCGAACGGCTTCCACTTTCCTTCCGGCTGCGCCAGTCGATCGGCGATGGCCCACAGCACCGAAGGATTCGCCCCCAGGCCGAAATGGCTGGCATTCACCTCGATGTTCTCGGAGCGATCGTGTTCGGGCAGCAGGCTGGTCCGCCAGTTCACGATGCCGTCGGTCTTGGACAGGATCGACGTGGTCGGCACCCGCGGCGCGCCGCTCAGCAATTTTTTCAAGCGCGGATCGTCGGCGCGGTAACCGCTGATGGCTTCGAACAAGCGCCAGGCATTGGTCGCTTTCGGTTCGCCGCCGAGGGGCGAGCCCAAGGTGATCACGCAACGCACCAGCTCCGGCATGCGCAAGGCCATCGCGTGCGCCATGGCGCCGCCTAACGACCAGCCGACCAGACTCACCTTGCGCCCATGCTGCTTGTGCAAGGCGCGCACCCGCGCCGACAGGCGCCGCGCGATCTGGCCGCGCGGCCCCACGTTCACGCCCAGGCGCCACGGCGCCGCCGCATACCCGCGCTGGGTGAGGAAGCGCCGCAACGGCCATGTGCTGCCATCGCCGGCGACGAAGCCTGGCAGCACTAGTACCGGGTGGCCATCGCCCTGCGGGGCACGGTCAAGCAAGGGCGAGGCGAAGGCGAGCGCCGCCCACTCGAACAGGGCCCGGCCTTCCAGCGCCAGCAGCAGGCGCGAAGGCGGGCCCAGTTCGTCGGTCTGGGCGGAAGCACGGACAGCGAGGGATTTCTTCATGGGAGGGGAGCGAGTTCGATAAGACGGTGGACTGCACGTTCGATGCCACGCGCCAATGGTTCGGCGCGCGGCAGGGCCCCGCGGTCGGCAAGCAGGCCGAATTCGAGGCGGCCCGCATAGCTTTGCAGGGTGATATTGAGGCCGAGGCCGTGGGTGACGATGGACACCGGATAGGTTTCCAGCAGCTTCGCCCCGGCCAGATACAGCGGCACCGGCGGCCCCGGCACATTGGAAATCGCAAGATTGGCCAGCGCGGGCAGGCGTTCCGCAATGCCTTCGCGCGCCCACAGGCGGCTGAGGCCACTGGCCCACAGCGGGGCGGCGAGGCCGGGAAAGTCGGTCGGGATGAGGTGTTTCATTGCACCGACGCGGGTGCGGATCACCTGCGTGTCGGCGGCGATGGCGCGCAGGCGTTCGAGATCGTCCTCGACGTCGCTGGCGAGTGCGACCTGCACCATCGAGACCTGGTTGTCGACGCCGCTGTCGCCCGCCGCGCGCAGCGACACCGGCATGGCGGCGACGAGGCTCTTGCGCGGCAGCGCATCGCGCCCGCCCAGGTACTCGCGCAATCCGCCGGCCACGCCCGCGAGCACGAGATCGTTGACGCTCGCGCCGTGGCGCTTGGCTGCCTGCTTCACTGCATCCAAGGGCAGGCTCAAGGTGGCGTAGCTGCGCTGCTCGCCGACTCGCACGTTGAACACGCTGCGCGGTGCGCTCAGCAGCAAGGACTTGAATCCACCGGCAACGGCGGCCGGCGCGGCGATGGCGGCGCCGGCGAGTTTCAGCGTCTCCGGAATCCCGCGCACCAACTTTGCGAACTGGTTCACCGTGGCGCGCAGCGCCACCTTGGCCACGGCGCTGGCCGCGGGCGGCTGCGCCTCGGCAGAACGGCGCTTGCGCGGCGCCGGCGGCACCAGCTGCGGCGAGGGATCCAGCAGGGCCTGCGCCAGGGCCACGCCGCCCTGCCCGTCGAGCAGCGCATGATGCACCTTCGTATACAAAGCCACTTCGCCGCCGGCCAGCCCTTCGATCACGCAGAACTGCCACAGCGGAAACTCGCGCGACAGCGGCTGCGCGTGCAGTCGCGCGACGAGGGCGTTGAGCGCGGTGCGCGAGCCCGTGCCGCCGAGGCGGCGTTCGACGATGTGGCGATCGAGGTCCACGTCGTCGACTTCGCGCCACAGCGGGTGGGTCAGATCCATCGGCCCCGGCTGCAGCATGCGGCGCAGGGCCGGCGCGCGCGGCAGGCGGGCGGCGACATGGGCGCGCAGGAGATCGACGAAGGCGCGCCGCGTGCGCTTCAGCGGCGCCAGGATCATCAGGCTGCCGACATGCATCGGCGTGCCGGCGGCTTCGAGATAGAGGAACCCGGCATCGAGGCCGCTCAAGGGACGCAGGCGCTTGGGCAAAGGACTCTCCAGGAAACCCGCCCGAGCATAGACCAAGCCCGCCGCGAGGCCGTTGTGCACTGCCGCGTCCGTCACCGGCGGCCGCGTTGCGCCGCATGGGTGTCGACCGGTGTTCTCAGCCCCCGGGCCGCTCCAGCTGCGCCAATCCGCCCGCCAAGCCTGGCCCCAGATAGCAATGATTGCCGCACGCCACCAGCCCCACGCGGCCGAACTGCTCGCGATACCAGCTCGTCGGCCGCTTCAGGAATCCCTGCGTATCGCCCTCGATCACGTCCTGCGAGGTGTAGGTCTCGATGAAGGCCATCCCGCCCAGGTTCGCCACCAGCCCCGGCAGGCCGCGCTCGATCTCGGCGCCGCGCAGGTAGTGCAGCACGTCGGCGCAGACGATCAGGTCGAAGGGATGCTCGAAGCGCAGCTCGCCCAGTTGGGCGAAGGTGAGCGGCCGGATATTGCGTTCGAGGCCGAAGCGCCGCACTGCGTACTCGCTGGATTCGAAACCGAGGTACGACGCATCCGGGCGCAGATCGGCGAGGATCGGCTGCCACGCGCCTTCCCCGCAGCCCACGTCGAGCACGCTCGATACCGGCCGGCCCAGATGGTATTCCGCCGTCGCCAGGGCCATGCGCACCTTGCGCTGCAGGGTCTGGCTGGACATCACCTTGTGCTTGGGGTCGCGGTACCACTTGTCGAAGTAGGCGCGGTCGTAGGTTTTGGGCATGGGCTGGCTTGCAAAAAGAATACGTATTGTCGCCCAGGGCTCCTTGAGATGGGAGATTGGGTCGCTCTCGGGCCTAGCGACAACACCCGCGATGCCCCGTCTCCATCACCTCGTTCCGATTTTCGACCGGCTCCATTCGCAGGATTTCGCACCCGCCCGTGAACGCAGGCAAATGTCCGAGGAAGAGTATGCGGCGATCCGTTGCCTTGGTCTCCAGCTCCCTTCCCGAGCCGCTGATCAGCGGCGATACCGGCCCGCACACACCACCACCAGCATCGCGCAGGCGGTTCGAAAAATTTCATGATGGCGCCCTCGTTTCGCGACGCCGAAGCCAACGCTGGTTCCGCCCGGAGCGAACATCGGAACCTGGTTCCAGTCACCCGCTACCGCATCGCCGCATTGATCTTTTCAAGCACGGCACTGCCGGGGCAAAGATCCGTGGCTTCAAGCCGGTTGAGCGGCGTAGAAACCGTACTGAGGTGCTCGTGCAAGTCACCTGCAGCCGGATCGACGAACAACAAGCCCGTCACCACCTCGCCCCGCGCCTGATGCTGCTGCACATAGTTCATCGCCGCAATGCGATCGCGCGGATCGTACTCCGGATCGAGCTTGCGCAGACGCAGTACCGAGCCGTCGTGCTGCTCCACTTCAATCAGCTCGCCAGCGGCGTAATCGACGGCGATTTCCGTGCGCTCCGGAATCACATCGAGACGATTCACCGCATCGTTGTGCTCGCGCACATACTCGTAGCTCTTGGTGCTGCCGGCGTGATTGTTGAAGGCCACGCAAGGGCTGATCACATCGAGGAAGGCCGCGCCGCGATGGGCCAGCGCGCCCTTGATCAGCGGCACCAGCTGCGCCTTGTCGCCGGAGAAACTGCGGCCGACATAAGTGGCGCCAAGCTGCAACGCCAAACCGATCAAGTCGATCGGACTGTCGCTGTTGGCCACGCCCTTCTTCGACATCGAGCCCTGGTCGGCCGTGGCGGAAAACTGGCCCTTGGTCAGTCCGTACACGCCGTTGTTCTCGACGATGTAGGTCATGTTCACGCCGCGGCGGATGGCGTGGACGAACTGGCCGATGCCGATCGAGGCCGAGTCGCCGTCGCCGGAAACGCCCAGATAAATCAATTCGCGATTCGCCAGATTCGCGCCGGTGAGCACCGACGGCATGCGCCCATGCACCGTATTGAAACCGTGCGACTGGCCGAGGAAATAGTCCGGCGTCTTCGAGCTGCAGCCGATGCCGGAAAGCTTGGCCACGCGATGCGGCTCGATGTCCAGCTCCCAGCAGGCCTGGATGATCGAGGCCGAGATCGAATCGTGCCCGCAGCCGGCGCACAAGGTGGAA
>JADMIO010007456.1_pt1 | contig 12223 bp, 8 predicted proteins | sample 8958161 | NCBI WGS metagenome assembly JADMIO01 (sample SAMN16585339, study PRJNA669376) | soil metagenome | isolation source: Crop rotation soil | place: USA: Cullars Rotation, Alabama | collected 2011 | reverse complement strand
GTGGAATTCTAAGCTTAGGATCCCAATGTGCTGGAAAGGCGCAGAGAACGATATCGACGATGAAGCGAACGTTGCGCGGATAAGCGTTGATGAGCTGCTGCAATACGGCAGAGCAGTCCAACCCGCTGAGAGGGTTGGTCCAGTCCGAGCAGCGGTACGGGGACGCAGGACCGAACACGCGCGAGAGGTAGATGTCGGGGGCAACGGTCTTGACGTAGCTATCGAAGAAATTCGGGGACAGCGGCGTTCCGGTGCGACCCGGATAAAAACCTGTCCGTGCAGCGATGCTAGGCATTATCGAACTCTCGTCACGTAAATCGAAGCGGCGGCGCCTTGACCGGAAATAGCCGATATGAGCACGACGAAGTTAGCCTCACCATCCAGCGGCAGAGTCAATTCCTGCTCCAGCGGTGCATCGTCATCGTCCAGGAAATCCAGCACTTGCTTGTAGCCGAAAAACCAATCACCCCCAGCGTTCGCCACCGTTGGCTGATAGGCTACCACCAGCGTCAGGCCAGGTGCGCTCCGCAGGTCCGTGACGGACATCTTGATGCCAAGCTTGATGCTGCTATATCCGGCCCCGGAAATCGGCGTGATACTGGCCGGCGTATAGGCGTTGTTCGCCGCGAAGTTTCCGGCATTACTGGCCTGGCCGGTGCCGACCACCTTGATGTCCACCGCTCCGGCTGTTGCACCGGCGCTAACGGTGCCGACGGCCGTCACGACGCAACCCGCCGCCCGTTGCGCTTCGGTGATCCGTGCCACCCAGAGCGGCCCGGTATCCGTGGAGAGGAATAGGTCGTAGCCGTTCTCCGCGCCGGTCACTGCCGCGAACGCCGCTCGAATCGTTCCGTTAGCACCCGCCGCCGCGCTCACCGGCGTCGGCGGCACGGAATTGCCGTAGCGATTCGCGGCGCTGGCCGTGACGTAGTACGTCGTGCCATTGGTGAGCGAGCCGCCCGCCGCTCCCGCCGAGAGCGTGATGGTGCCCACGGCGGAAAGCTTGTCGGCGGACGTGATGGCGCTACGGTGAAGCTGGCCGTCGTCAGAGGAGCTACTGGCTTTGACGGGCAGCGGGTTGGCGTCACCGACCGGGAGGATGGTGTTCCCGTCCGTCCCCTTGCCGGGTCGCGGTTGAATATAGACTTCGGACATGGAGAGGATACAGCGGCGCCGTGGTGGGAATGCACGGTGAAACAGAGGGGGCTTGGGATGGAGTTATGGTAGCAGAATGGTTTAGTGGAAGCAAGACACGGATTGCAGCATCTTGAAAGCTTCCATGCTGATTACCTCTGCCGACGGGTACAGGTCACAGAGATCGACCGGCTTCCAGCGCTTGCGTTGCACCGGCCCGGTTGGTCGCGGTTCGATGTGCTTGGGTTTCTCTGAATAACTCACGATGTTCCATCGTCCCGATGCATTGCGTGCCGCATTGACTGCCGCATAGGGTCCACCCCGGCAGAGCCAGACGTTTCGCGCCCGTGGCAAACTGACGCAGGTCGGATAATGCTGATGGAACACTCCCAGCGCCGGCAGATCGGTAAGACTGGCGAAGTGCAATGGCCCGGAGTCGATACCGATGAGAAGATCCGCCGCTCGATAGAGAGCCGCTAATTGCCGTAGGCCAATCTGTTCCCAATCGCGGCCCACATGGCGCAGGTTCGCATGGTCCATCATGGGCACGCGAAAATGCCAATCCAGCAAGACTAGCCCGGCGCCGGCATGAAGCATGGTCTTGTAAAGTTCCAGGCACATCCAGTCCGCGAGGTTCTTTCGGTCCGCCCAGCTATTGCCGTGCGTGTGCAGCAGAATCACTGGCCGTGGCAACGTTGCCAGAAAGACATTCGCGGCATTTTGTGTTGCCGAACCGATCAGGTCGTACATTGCGCCTTCAAGATTGACGCCGCAAAGTTCCTCCCATAACTCGGCCCGGTTGCCGAGATACGGTAACGGTGGTTCGTTGATGTTGCGGCCGATCTTGCTGGAACTGTACTCGTTCTCAACTAGCGGCACATTCCAGCCATCGAAATACATCCACGGATGATCCGGCGCCGTTGAATCTTCGTGCGTGCCGAGACCGGCGGCAATGGCCACGTCGCGATTGCGCGGGCCAAAATTTACCGAGACGTTGTAGCCGTGCCGTTTGTAGAGTTGCAGCAGATGGGCGACGTGTACCACATCTCCCAGGCCATGACGATCAAACTTGATGCGCATGTCGGTCATGGTTTCGTGTATCGCTGCCGGCTTTCCTGCCGTGGTTGTGTGCCCAGCAACGCCGCGTAGCGTTCGTAGAAACGGCGCACATCGCCGCTTGCATCCGGTCCATGATAGTGCCGCGACATTCGCCACGGTTTCGTCGGCTCGAACCCGGAGTAATGGGCCAACACTAGCGGGCCATCGCTGGTGCGCCAGATGCCTTCTCGTTGATTCAGGCCGTATTCCTGCGCGTTCCAGTAGGCGACGTTATGGGTCTTCGTGAGCCATACGTGGCAGCCGAATCTCTGCACCAGTGCCGCCAAGCAGATCTGTTCATTGGCAAACTCGCGGACATGAGCGGCGTACCAGCTCAGTAAACTTTTTCCGTCGCGCGGCTGCCGCCACAACTGGAAATCCGCCTGGACGTTGGTTTTGTTATCAATCAGATGCGGACAAATAACAAACTCGTGATCGCACAGCAATTTCTCTGCCTCATCGAGCGGCGCAAACAATTCGGTATCCGCTCCGAGAAAGCAAACCTTCTCGTGTCGGTCCAGTGCATCGGCAATTACCCAGGGTCGATCCCAGGGATTGTTGTTCGTGTTTCCAGCGTCAATGACTGTTACATCTGTGGGACGAAAGCCGTCATAGGCGTAGACCGTGATGAGCGCATCGGAATGAAAGCGGTGCAGGGAATCCAAGAGTACGCGGAGATGTGATGCGTAGCCGGGACTACACTGGATAGCGAAGGCCAGCGTCATGGCTTCAACTCGCGTTTATCCGAGCATAAAAACAATAACGGTGCAAGGAATGCAACAATAGCTCGTCGCCATCGTGGCATGGAAATCTTAACGCGGCCCCAGCGGGGCGGATTGTCTGGACAAACATCTAACGGTAAACGTAGCTTGTTGAATAGCACACCTTTGACTCCGCACCCGCAAAGTTTGCATGTTCCCCACGTCGTTCGATTGGGACAAGACAAGCATTGTCGCTCGCGTTCTCGGAATGTTTCTTCCGATACTCGCGGAAATCCGGCAATTGCATGTTGAAGCCACGAATGCGCGAAACGCTTCAAATGGTATAACCGCAATCCACGAAAGCGATTGAAAATCTTTTTCAACTTTCTCTTTTGATTTATCCGCACGAGTGATTTGTGCAGCGGCTCGTGATTCCTCACCTGGCACTTTTCGCAGTAGTCGAGCGTCGTGCCATTCGGGGCATGACGCAATACCGACCGACACTCGAATCTCTCCGGCGGAATAGTCGTGAGCGACTTCCCACGCCAGCGGCATTCTGTTTGGCTCATGGAGAGTTTAGTGTAATGGATGCTGGGTAATTATCACAGTATCCTACTGTGCGTGCCGTCCACACCAGATCTAGCGTCTGCGAACTTTGGCAATCCCAGCCATCAACCTGTTTGGACCAGGCGGCAATAGCACAAAACCCGCAGAACCCATTACCTTCGGTGGGGCACATATCAGATGGTATGAAACCACCACCACTAAGAGAGCCTGTGGCGGCACACGGCTTCCCACCTATCCCCCCAGTGGGAAGATGAAAGTCAGACAGCATAAGCATCAGATAATAATGCCCGTCGCCACCAAGAGTCGGATCACAGTAAAAGTAAATCAGCCGCCAGTCAGCTGTATTGAGACCAAACGCCTCCGGGCACACATTACCAACCTCGCTTCCCTGAGCACAACAAATCTCATCAATACCGCCATCAATTTCCCAGGTGCCGTTTACCAGATCGCAATGCGTACATGGAAGAATACCCGTCGTCCCATTTATAACGCCGGCAACCGTAAAACTGTACGTGCTCGGCATCACCGGGCACCATAACTGACATGCGTAGCCACCAAAGCACGGCAAGCAACTCGGACACCCCATCCAAGCTGCGCCGACCAGTAGTATCCAAGTTGCAAAAACGAGCCACATATTAAGGGGTCATCCCACTCTGAATTAAACCATATCTCACAACCATAGTAGCAGAGGTTGTCCCGGATGCGTTACATGCCATAAAACCGCCATCCTGGCCATCAAAAAAAGCCTGCCAAATTGGCCGTGATTCTGACGAGCCGCCGCCGGTTGGTTGAGCTGAACCACTCTTGCCGGAGTTATTGGCCGGCAATTTATGGTTGGTCACTAACGAGAATCCTTGAGGAGACACCAACCATACTTTCGTTCCCAGCGGTGGATACGTAGGTGTTGAGCCTGGAACGAATCCCAGCAATGTAGCATCATAGTAATTTGAATTGGATGCCGAGACTCCATTGACCACAAACCATGAAATACCGCTGCCAACACCAAACGGAGAACCAGTGAACGCATACACTGGTCTGCCATTATATGAATCCTGTACACTACCAAGAACCCGTGTTTGTGCCGCGCTGGATACGCTATCGGTCAAGCTAAGCTGATTGGCGTCCCGCAACCATATTCGCCTGATGTTTGTCCAGGCTTGTGTGCTCGCGGTGTATTGCTGGACAATACCGTCATAGAGACCAGTAGCAGGATCAGGAATCGTGCTGAGAAAATCGCACACAGACACGTCGCATTCGCTGATCTGATAGATCGGCAAACCATATCGAGTTGGCGGCGAACTACTGGCCGTGGCCACGAATCCGTTGAGTTTCCCCGGATAGACCCGATTGAACGCCAGTTGCACGGCGTTCGTTCCAGCCACAAGGCATGGCTCCCGATCAGCCAGGACATCGTTTTGTGGATCGTATCGCTGAACGTAGCCGGTGTAATACCCATGCTGATCGGGTACTTCGCTGGATATGCGGATCTTCTGCCAGTCGCGAGGATAGTTGGGATAGCCAGGTCCGAAGTCTGGAGCCTGAATCGCCAGGCTTCCCATGTCTTCATTGGTCCACTCGCCTCGATCGTCTATTTCTTTGAGGAACTTCCACGGATGCCGGATGACATCGGTGATCCAACCGCCGTCCTTCTCTGTCCACTGGCGCCACGCAACGCCTTTTATTTCCGAGCCGGGAGTGAAGCCGATCAAACGGTTGTAATACTTTCTGAGCCTGGAGCCGCCGGTGCTGGATAGCATCTTGAAGAAAGCGTTGACGCGGTCCTGCGCTCGGCTTGTCAGAGCCGTGGCGTTCGTGACCGTCGCGTATGAGACCGTCAGTGTGCAGCCGCTTCCGGCGCCGCCGGTTGTCGATGCCGGATTGCTGGGAACAGCGGTATACTCGCCCGGCGTTTGCAGGGTGACGCCGAGAACGGCGCCGGTGCTACTCACCGCTGCGACGTTGAATTGCGCCGCCGTCAGAGCAGTGCCGCCGGATACTGTCAGGGTATTTCCAACGACATATCCCGTTCCACCAGCGGCGACGGTTGCCGAAACGGCGACAGGATTCGCGGCCGGGTTGTAGAGCGCCGGCAAATCGTCCCAGATGGGATGATACAGTCCGCTGTAAGTGGTACTCGGATTCTGTCCCACCAGTTGCACGGAAAGGACAGCGGGTACACTCCATTGATTCGCCGATTGAGCCGTGGTTTCCTCAGTGCCGAAATCCTGATGCTTGATATGAAAAAAGACATTGCAGCCGTAGGGCAAGCGGCCGATATCGCTTTCAATCCATTCCTCATCGAAGACCTTGGCATTGGCCTTTTCTAGATTGGTAATGATCGCTTCGGTGGTGGCATCCGTGGCGCCAATCTGCACGATGGAGTATTGCGAGCCGATGGTTTGTCGCAGGTCCGGCGCAATCATGCAGCCACAACGGTAGAGCACTTGATTTAATGCTTGCCAGGCACCACAACCGGGAAACTTCCAATCCTCTGGCGCTCCGTCGGGAGTGATCGGCAAGCCGGGAAACGTGCCGAGTGCGCCGGTCATGAGCGCCCAGATGTCACCCGCCATCGTTGACCATGTCCACGCCTTGTAGAAATAGAGCGTCGTGGTTCCGGTGGTTGTCACCGGATAGGTCAGTGTGATTTGGCTGCCGCTATCCACAGAAGCAATCGTGTTCGCGGGCGGCATGTTTGCATCGGACGGACCCGGATCTTTGGCCAAGGAAACCGTCATGCCCGCAGTCAAACTTGCGGTACTTGATATGCCTGTTACCACACTGGAGCCGGTTGCAAGCACGCCGCTCAGTGTGCCGACATATTGCATTGTGCCCTGATAGTATGCTCCACCATACCCCGGCGCCCTGACGTTGTACTGTGCGTTAATCGGCACCTTGTACGTCGGGTTCTGGCACAACCAGCGGCTATCGGCAATCTCGCAGAGGTAGACCGCCGTGGGATCGTTCGTGCTGCCCGGCGAGATGTTGCGGCCGTTGATCCAGTAGAGACCCTGAAAGGTGATCCAGTTGCCGTTGCCGTCATTGACGTAAAGGCTTTGCGCGGCGTTCTTGTTGAGGTTGTCGATATCCCGGCGCAGCATGAGAATGTAGCCGCGCGACGGTGCCGGACCGCCGGGGCAGATCAGGCCGTTGGCGAGCAGGGCCGTGCGCGGGTAGGGCTGACCGGGATAACGGTTGGCCCATTCCTGCACGGAATCGAAGAGGGTGAAACCACCGAACGTAGCTGGGATGCGTGCCGTCCCGGCTTGGGTATGCGGCTATTATAGCGGAAGGGCTGATGTGTAGTAAACGGTGTGGCAGGTCTCGCAGAGGCCAATGTAGTAGACCCAAAATCTCGACCGCTCGCGTTCCTTCTGTTCCGCCCACATCACACGCTGAAGAATGACCAGCTTCATATTGAAAAGCGCATCGAGCTGTATCTCGTGAAGATGCACAGGTATTGGATCAGTGCATTGCTTGCAGAAGATTCGCAAAATCCCGACATCCGACCGTGGAATCAAGGCGCGGTCAACCTGGACCCAGGTCGATTGCAGACTGTTGGGAAATTGGCTTTGCGCATACTCCAGAAGCGAGGATGGTGCTTGCGGGCCGCGTGTGAAAGTAATCTCCTGCGTGACCTTGTCTCGCTCCCACTTCAGGTTGTGCTCTTTGCAGAAATCGTCAAGCCGCTGATCCTGTGTCTTCCACGGTTCCAGCGGCGGCGCGTTTGGGTCATCGAAACCACGAAGCCACCATGAAGCGTAGGACTCGTGCGGATGAGGAAAGAGCGACTCGGCAACGTGACGGGAAAGCGTGTAGCATGGATGATTTTTTATGGCAGCAAGAAGCAGATCGGCCATCGGATGCTGTGTGGCAAATGACATGATGGCTATTGTACACGCTTGCGGCGCGGCATTCCCGCCAGCTTGTCCAGGCTCATGCCGAGTGCCGTGGCCAGTGTTGTGGCCGTGGCCAGTGAGGGTTGCCGCTGGCCGGATTCAAGCAGGTGTATTGTCTGACGCGGCATGTTGCAGAGAGCGGCCAGAGCGGGGATAGAAAGACCAGCCGCCTCGCGAGCGGCGCGGAGTCGGCTGGAGAAGGATGATGGTTTAGTGGGCATGTCATTGCTCGCGAGAGCCATCTTCGGATTTGTCGCTGACACAGCTAAACCGAATACTGAGCAAGCTTGTCTTGGTATTGCCTCCTGCTCATCCCCGATCTGATGTAATGGTCTTGCGCTTTCCCAAGGTACTCGGCCGCAAGCTTTCTGTGCGTTTCAAAGGCTTTTTCGACATTGCCCTTGCCAGCTTTTGCGGCTTGCTCGTGTTGGGCGGCAGCATGCACGTACAAATCTCCAGCTGATTTGTGAAGATCGCTTGTGTTCGCTGCTTTTGCTGTTGCCGCTGCTGTTGCCGCTGCTGTTGCCGCTGCTGTTGCCGCTGCTGTTGCGCGGCTTGCATCGGCAGCGGCGATAGTGTAGGCCGTCTGCTTCTCTGCCTGCATCTGCGCCGGAGCGGTAGCAGGCGCCGGTTTGCTGGCCGATTCCATCGATGAGGCGACTTCTGTCATTCGACGTTTATACTCTGCGTCCCAAGCATCGTCGTAACCCGGTGCACTTTCGTTAGGAAACCTTTCCTGCATTGCCTTATAGGTCTCCTCGCGGATCTGTTCCTGAAGTTTATTCACCCGCTCGGCTGCATGTTCCGGGTCGGTTTCTGCGATTTTTTGAGCCACAAGCTCGTCCGGCGTCCCGCGCCACAACGGATTGATTGTCACTTTCTTTTGGCTTGGTTTCGTCATCGTTGCCTCCCGTTGCAAAGGTTTCGTTTCACCACCCTTGCTATTATCGGGCACGGCAGCCGGTTTGTCAACACTTGTTGACGGAGCTTTTTCTTTTTTCTCCTGACCCGCCTGGCCCGGCTTCGCGTACATCATCAATTCGCCCGACAGCGGCATCACATGCTCAGGGTGTTCGATCGATCCCACCGACCGGGTAAACGGCTGCAATTCAATCTGCCCTTCGTGCCGCAACCGGCCTAGCACTCCCTGGAACTGCTGAATGGTCAGGTCGGGATGCTCCTTCCGCGCCTGCTCATAGATTGATTGCAGGTCCGGCGGCTGGAATTGGTCCTTGGTCAGATTCTTCACCGCCTTGGCCACGTCGCCTGCCACGGCCTTGCCTTGCGGCGGTTCGTAGGACGCGAAGTCCTGCGCATTCGGCATGGTGAACCGGCCGTGGCGCTCGGCATCGTATTGCTCGGAGAGCTTGGCTGTTTGCTGCTCATGCGAAAGGCCGGCAAGGGGATGAGCGGACATGGGGTCGGAAGACTTGACCTGCGCAGACGGTGCTTTTACCGCGCTCAGCGATGACGGCTTTACCGAATCCTCGAACGGCGGTCCGTTTTCGGGACGCACAATCACACGAGCCATCTTCTCGCCGTCAACATAGTGATACCCACGGAACTCGGCAGGCATGGCACCAGCCTTGCCAGTGAATGTCAAGGACTCACCAACTTTCAGATTGTTGGTGTCGAGTGATTTTTTCTCTTGCTTTTGCTCAGCCGGCGCTGGCTTCTCGCCCTTGACTATCGCCGCAAGCTTCTGGTCAAGAGCGTGCAACCCTTCCACGCTGCCGGCCTTCTCGATGGCATGCTGAACATACTGCCGTGCCAGGAAGCTACTCGGCACTTCCTTCAGGTGCTTCTTGGCGCCAAACATCCTTTCTTCGTCAGTTGCTCCCAAGACAGGAGCATTTTTCTCCCACGCAACGCCTTCAGGATCAGGAGATTTTCCGGCCTTCACTTCCTCAGCAACTTCGCGGTCGATGCGGCTTTCGTAATCCGCCTTGAGCGTATCGACAATGCGCTTCAGTTTCTCTTCTCCAACGTTCTGCGCGAATTCCTTCCATTCATTCAGATTGGTGCGTGAGTCGCTGATGGCCTTGCTGTTGGGATGATCTCCCAGCCACTTGAATTTGCTGATAACACCACCGGCGTTCATTTCGTCCCACCGCTGTTGATCGGCCCGGCGTTGCCGCTCCTGTTCGATCTGCTCTGGCGACATCGGTTGGCGCGGCTCGCGCTTTTGGCCCTTGCCTTCCTCATTCGGCTTGGGCGGCGTTGATGGCGCACCCTTGCCGGTTCCGGTCTTCGCTTGCGGAGTGGATAGCCCATGAATCGGCATCCAGCGCCCGCCCTTGTAATGCTCGCCATTCACGGGAGAGATCTCGCCGCCTGCTTTGGCGCGCACATAGACCGTGCCATCCTTGGCCACGCGACGGGCATCATCTCTCATTCCCTCTCCTTGTGGCGTATCCCGGTGAAGAGATAATTCTACACCCAACTTGCTGGCCATCAGGATTGCTGTTTCTTCCCGCAAAAATGACCGAGCGTCTTTCTTTGTAGCAAACTGGCCAGCCTTATCCTTGGCGTCTGTTCTTTCCAGAGCCTCTTTATCGGCTTGTTCAGACGCCGTTATAATCTGCTGTTGATTTGGCCATCCGCTATCTGGCCGAAATATACTGCAACGCATCCCAGCCGCTACCACTCGCATTTCCGCCACATCAAGTCTGGCTGCCTGAAAGAAGTCTCCTACAGACAGCACATCAGCGGCAGGATGATTGTGCGTAAATATAGCGTCTTTGGCATCCTTCTCTTGTTGATCGGTCAAAATCAATTCGGTGACATCGCCGCTCTGTTTTAACTCATGCAAAAGTGTGCCATCTTTAGCAAATACGCCTCCAGTCTCTCGATTGCCAGACTCGATCTTGTTCTCAAAGTCTTTCACGGTTTCTGGGAGTTTACGACGGTCATCAGTTCCGGTTTCCCTTTCGGCGGGAGTCTCTTCCACCTTCCCCTCAAGCCCATGCTCCTTCGCCCATTCCAGCATGTGTCCGTAGGCTTTCAGCCGCTTGCCGAACGCGATGCGCAGGCCATCGGCGTTTGGCAGGTCGTCCGTGATCTTGTCGTAGCCCTTCTGATGCTCGGCAATCAGTTCTTCGATCCGATGCACGGTCAAGCCTTCGTGGTGCTGTTTGAGCGCGGCATAGGCTTTCTTGGCCCGGCTCAGATCGAACCTGCTGAGTTCGTGATGCCCGTGCGGTTCCAGCGTCTTGCGGAGCGCCTCGACATCGACCGACCCGCGAGCTTCGCGCTTCGCCTTGCTGGCCTTCTGCGGTGCTTCGATCTTCTCCCGCTCTTCGGGAGTGGCCTTGGCCAGCTCGGCAGATGGAATGAACTGGCCGGGTTTGTAATGCTTTCCTTGCAAGGTTATGCCTTCACCCTTCGGCGCATGCGCAACCGACAGCCTGACGCCGCTGCCGAGCTCGCCTTCGACGGCCGTCCACTTCTCGTCTTCCTTCGTCAGATACCAACCCGATCCGGCCAATTCTTCATCGGCCGCGCCGATCATCTCCGGCGGGATTTCTAGGCCGGCTTCCTCGATTTCGTTCCAGGCTTCGGCGTACCACGCGGCAAGGGCTTTGGCGTCAGCCTGTTGCTTGGCCGTGGCGTAGCTGTGTGCTAATGACAGCGCCACATGGCCGCGATTCCAGCCGCGCGGCAGTTCAGCCGGGATCTTGCCGACCCAGGCGGGGAACATCGGTGGACGGCTAGACTCCAGCCATTTCTTGGCTTCTTCAATGCCAAGATCCGCAGCTTGCCGGACCGAGATCGGGTTTCGGCTGCAACGGCAGTTGTAGTGTCGCGGTGCAATGTATCGCTGATATTCTGGATCATCGCGCCTGAAAATCCCTGTACCTTGTATCCCGCTTTTGCTCACGATGGCGCATAGGTCGGTAATCCGGTCATCCCAGATGGGCACCGTCATTTCGTAGGGGAACCCAGGGCTAACGATGGGATGGTCAAGGATTTTGTCCATGCCCTTGCTGAACGCGGATTGCACGTTGGTCCTGTAAACCGTCTCGACATGCATCGGGCTCAGAAACGTTCCTTCTCCCACCAATGCGTCGATTTTCTTCCTGAACTCATCCAGGTCGGCGCCTTCTTCCACCTGCTGCGCCAACGCCTCTTGGATCTTCTCCAAGGTGTCCATCGATTCCACACGCGCGACCGCAAACGATTCCTTCTTCGCCTCATCTTCCAGCCGGTCGTATTCCGCTCTGGTGAGCAGCTCCCGGCGCCGTAGATGCTTCACCGCTTCGTCGATGATGGGGAATTCCATCTCCGGTTCCGGCTCCTCGGCAAATCGCTGCCGGCGCCACGGCGGTTCTCGGTTGCTGGGCGGCTCGAATTCCAGGGCGCCGCGCAGCCATGAAGCTTGATCGGGCGGCATGTCCTCGAATGCCTGTTCCTGCTCGGCCGGTGTCCGCACGCGCAGTTCTTGCAGTATTTCCAGAGCGTCTTCCGGCGCCAGATCGGCCGGCGGTGCCACGGGATAGGCCATGTCGGGCAGACGCTTCGCGACTTTCTGCATCCCAGCCAGCACAGCGGCCAGTTGCACTTCCGTCAGGGCAGCGGCGAAGATCGGCTCATAGCGATCCACGAACGCTTGCACCTTCGCCATCGCGGCGTAGGTATCCGTGGAGGTGATGGCTTCGAGCAATTCGCGCCGGGCCGTGGCGGTCAGGTCGTTGAGATGCTCCGTGGCGATGCGCAGGATCTCTTCCACGGTCGGATCGGCGAGCTCGCCCACGTCGGCATCTTCGATATGCGTGGTGAGCACGGAGAGACGCAGGCGGGGAGCGAGCGAGAAACTCACTTCCT
>JADMIO010549147.1_pt1 | contig 12224 bp, 9 predicted proteins | sample 8958161 | NCBI WGS metagenome assembly JADMIO01 (sample SAMN16585339, study PRJNA669376) | soil metagenome | isolation source: Crop rotation soil | place: USA: Cullars Rotation, Alabama | collected 2011 | reverse complement strand
GACCGCCTGCGGCCGATCCTGATGACCACCTTCGCGTTCGTCGCCGGCATGGTGCCGCTGATCGTGACGCGCGGCATCGGCGCCGGCACCAACCACGCGATCGGCTTCGTCATCTTCGGCGGGCAATCGCTGGCCCTGCTGCTGACGCTGCTCGTCACGCCGGTCGCCTACTCGCTCTTCGACGACCTGGCCAACTGGAAGCCGTTCTCGCGCCGCTCGCGCCGGTTCGAGCCGCCAGTCGTGGCCGAAGCCATCGTTCCCTCAGGTGCTGCCATGCGACGAACCACACTGCTCGTGCTGCTCGCGGCCGGACTGGCCGTCTCCGCCTCCGCCCAGACGACTCAGACCATTCAAGCCACCGCCCCGGCGACGCTGCGGCTCAGCGTCGAGGACGCGGTCAAGCTGGCGATCGATCACAACGTCGACCTCGCCGCCGATCGTCTCGACCCGCAGATCAGCGACACGCGGGTCGCGGCCGCGGTCGGGCTGTTCAAGCCGACGATCAGCACCAGCATCAACTCGAACAACCAGCTGCAGCCGCCGTCGAGTTTCCTCATTCCGACCCCGACGCGCACCGACGTCGTGACGACCAACGCCGGCCTCGCGCAGCGCCTGCCCTGGTTCGGCACGACCTACAACCTGTCGTGGTCGGCGACCCACACCGACAGCAACAGCTTCCTGAACAGCTTCAACCCCCTGCTCCAGTCGGGCCTGGGCCTCAACGTGTCGCAGCCGCTGCTGCGCGACTTCAAGATCGACAACGCGCGGCAGCAACTGGTGACCTCGCAGATCAATCGCGACATCGCCGGCACGCGACTGCGCGAGAGCGAGGTGCATACGGTCGCGTCGGTGAAGGCGGCGTACTGGAACCTGGTCTCGGCGCGCGCCAACGTCGAGGCGCGAAAGACGGCGCTGGAGCTCGCGCAGGAGCTGGTGCGCGTCAACAAGGCGAAGGTCGACGTCGGGACCGCGCCGCCGCTCGATCTCGTCTCTGCGCAGGCAGAGGTCGCGTCGGATCAGGAGCAGTTGATCGTCGCGGAGACGGCGGTGCGGCAGGTCGAGGATCAGCTGCGCATGCTGATTCTGGACCCGACCAAGCCGGAGACCTGGTCGACGGTGATCGACACCACCGACACGCCGCCGGTCGCGACGCCGGCGCTCGACGTGGATGCGGCGGTCCGCCGCGCGCTCAGCGAGCGCGCCGACCTGCAGCGCGCCCGCAAGGACATCGACACCGCGCAGGCCAACCTGAAGTTCTACGACAACCAGAAGCTGCCGGACGTGCGGCTCAACGCGTCGTATCAGGCCAGCGGCCTCGGCGGCACGCAGGTCCTGCGCAGCGGCGGCTTCCCCGGCACGATCGTCGGACCGGGCGCGGTCACCGACTTCGGCAGCGTACTCAACCAGCTGTTCGCCACCGACTACCCGACCTGGTCGGTCGGCCTGAGCGTCTCGTATCCGATCGGCCAGAGCGTCGACGAATCGAACGCCGCGCGCGGCCGGCTGGAACGCGCGCAGGCCGACGAGCGCTTCAAGGGCACCGAGTCGCGCGCGATTCAGCAGATTCGCAACGCCGCCTACCAGGTGGAGATGAACTCGAAGCGGATCGAGACGACCCGCGCGGCGCGCGAGCTCGCCGAACAGCGGCTCGACGCCGAGCGCAAGCGCCTCGACGTCGGCATGTCGACCAGCTTCCTCGTCATCCAGGCGCAGCGCGATCTCTCGCAGGCGAAAACCAACGAGCTCGGCGCGGTGCTCGCCTACGATCTGTCGCTCGTCGACTTCGAAGCGCTGCAGCAGGCCGGTCCGGCGAACGGTTCGCAGAACCAGCAGAACGGGAACAACGGCCAGAACGGATCCGCCGGCCAGGGATCGATCCAGGCGACCGCGGCCGCCGCCGCCGCGCCGCGCACCACGGTCTCGCCGCTACCGGCGCTGCCCGGGATTCAGCCGCAACAACAGTAGCTTCGTCGGGCGGCTCTTTGGAGCCGCCCTCACCAACCGACGACTCTGAGCAACACGCGCTGCCAGGCGGGCGCCAGCAGCGCTTTCATCGCCGCATCGACGACCAGGCCGGCGGCCGCGAGCTGGATCCATCGCCGCGCTTCGCGCCAGTCGACGCTGAACTTCAGCGCGCGGCTCCACAGCCGCGCGGACAGCACCACGCCGAGCACGACGAAGCTCGCGATCCGGATCACGGCCCACGGATGCCACGCCAGGACGACCGTGGCGAGCGGATGCGTCCCCGCCGCGGCGAGCGATCCGACGTAGGTGCCCATGTAGTTCATCAGCGCCGCGCCCATCGACATCGCGAGCACGCCGCCGGTGGCGAGCGCGACGATCGTGAACAGCGCGGCGTGTTCGAGGTGCTGCGGCAGGAACAGCGACGGCGCGCTCTCGGCGCCGCGGCCGGTCATCACCCACGCGAACATCTCGTCGCGGTAGGCGGCGCCGCGCAGGAACAGGCGCCCGGCATCCCACGGCCTCGCGTAGGCCAGCGTCGTCGCGCAGACCGCCATGGTCAACGCCCAGAGGAGCATGCGCCCGATCGCCAGCCGCAGCCGGCCGGCGCGCAGCGCGGCGATCATGAAGGGAAACGCCGCGGCGGTGTTGAGGATGGGCACAGCCGCGGGCACGCCCAGGCCCCAGCCGATCGCGTAGGACAGCACCGTCCCGACGACGATCGCGGCCGCGGTCATCTCAAGACACGAGTGCGGCCGCCGCCGGCAGCGGTCCGAAATGCTTCTCGTAGCGCGCCGCGAACTCCGCCGGCGTGTAGGCGTGGCTGGTGCCGCCGAGATGCTCGAGCGCGTAGGTGGCGGCCACGCTGCCGATGCGCGCCGCGATTCCGTACGGCAGCTGCCGCGCGAGCCCCTTCATCAGGCCGCCCCGGAAGGCATCGCCGACGCCGGTCGGATCCACGATCCGGTGCGGCGGCACCGCGGGCACGTCGTGGCGATCGTCGCGCGTGATGATCGACGACCCGTGCTCGCCGCGCGTGACGATCAGCGCGCCCGCCGCGTCGGTGATCGCGCGCTCGTCCATTCCCGTCTTCTGTTTCAGCAGCTCCAGCTCGTAGTCGTTGACGATCACGATCTTCGCGCCGATCACGCCCTGGCGCAGCTCGTCGCCCGCCATCCGCGCGCACTGCTGGCCGGGATCGAAGATGAAGTCGAGCCCGATCGTCCGGCATTCCTCGGCGTACTGGACCATTGCGCCGGGATCGTTCGGCGAGATGATCGCGAGGCCGCAGCCCGCAATCGAGCGGAACGACAGCTGGCCGGCGTCGGCCATCGCGCCGGTGTAGAACGACGCGATCTGGTTGTTCACCGAATCGGTGCTGCAGATGAACGACGCGCAGAACTTGCCGGCGATCTCCTTGACCGCCGACGTGTCGATGCCCGCCGCCTCGAGCCACCGTCGATATTCGCCGAAATCCTCTCCCGCGGTCGCCATCACCGTCGGCCTCTCGCCGAGCAGCGCCAGCGTGTAGGCGATGTTGGGCGCGCAGCCGCCGCGCCGTTTGTCCATCGTGTCCACCAGAAAGCTCAAGCTCAGCCGCTCGAGATGGTCCGGCAGGAACAGCTCGGTGAACTTGCCGGGAAACGACATCAGGTAATCGAATGCGATCGAGCCGGTGACGACGATTTTCATGGTCGGGACGCTCACGCTCACTTCATGTACTTGCCGATGATCGGCGCCAGGTCTTTCTTGACCTCCCCCGGCACGTGCTCGGGGCGGGTGATGATCGCGGTCGCCAGCGCGTCCTTGCAGGCGCAGGCGCGGGTGCCGTCCAGCCGTCCGACCGCTTCGGCAATCGTTTTCTGCGCGGTCGCCGCGTTCTGCAGCAGGTTGGCGATGATCAGATCGACCGTCACCGAGTCGTGATCCGGGTGCCAGCAGTCGTAGTCGGTGACCAGCGCCAGCGTCGCGTAGCAGATCTCCGCCTCGCGCGCGAGCTTCGCCTCCTGGAGATTGGTCATGCCGATCACGTCCATGCCCCACGATCGATAGAGGCGCGATTCGGCGAGCGTCGAGAACTGCGGCCCTTCCATGTTGACGTAGGTGCCGCCGCGATGCACCGTCGCGCCGACCGCCGCCGCGGCATCGGCGCCGACCGCCGACAGCTCGCCACACACCGGATGCGCGAACGCCACGTGCGCGACCAGGCCGCGGCCGAAGAACGTGCTGATCCGTCCTTTCGTGCGATCGAAGAACTGATCGGGCACGACGATGTCGAGCGGCTTGTATTCGTGCTTCAGGCTGCCGACCGCGCTCGCCGACAGGATGCGCTCGACGCCGAGCACCTTGAAGCCGTAGATGTTGGCGCGGAAATTCAGCTCGGACGGGAGGATGCGATGGCCGACGCCGTGGCGCGCCAGGAATGCGACCCGCTTGCCGCGCAGCGTGCCGAGCACGTACGGCCCGGACGGATCCCCGAACGGCGTCGTGATGCGCCGCTCCTCGCGGTCGACGAGCTCCGCCATGTCGTACAGGCCGCTGCCTCCGATGATTCCTATCCCGATCGGTGTGCTCATAGTCTCCCTGCGGTGGGTTCGATCGCGCGCTTGCCGTTCTTGTCCCGGATATAGCCGGCGGCAATCGCCGGGTCGTGCTCGAAGAAGACGAGCGTCTCCTTCTCCATCGCTTCTTCGACGAATTGCTGCTTTGCCGCCAGCGTGTCCAGCGGATACAGATCGAAGCCCATCACCCACGCATCCGGCAGGTGCGCCGTCGTCGGCATCAGGTCGGCGACGAACGCCGCGGTCTTGCCGCCCGATTCAATCAGGATCATCTGATGGTGCAGGGTGTGGCCGCCGGTCCGCCGGACCCGCACGCCCGGCATGATCGTCTGGTCCTCGTCCACGAGCTGCAGCACGCCCGCATCGGCGAGAGGCAGGTAATTGTCCGGCAGGTAGCTGGCGCGGTTGCGGTCGATCGGATGCGCCGCGTCTTCCCACTCTCCGCGGCGGACCACGTACTGGGCGCGCGGGAACTTCGGCCTGACGCGGCCCGACCGGTCGCGCACGGTGAAGCCGCCGGCGTGATCGAAGTGCAGGTGCGACGCGAGCACGATGTCGATGTCCTCGGGCGACAGGCCAGCCTCCGCCAGCGCGTGATCGAGGTTGCGGCGGCGGTCGACGCGGTAGATGTCGTGGAACTTCGCGCCGTCCTTGTCCCCCAATCCAGCGTCGATCAGCATCGTGCGCACGCCGCGGACGATGAGCGGCCGCATCGCCAGCGTGATCCGGTTGCGATCGTCGGCGGGCGTGACCTTCGCCCAGAGCGGCTTCGGCACGACGCCGAACATCGCGCCGCCGTCGAGGCCGATGAAGCCGTCGCAAACCGAGATGAGCTCGAGATCGCCCAGCGTGAACCGCTGCACGCGATCGCTGGTCGCCGGCAGAGGCGCCTGTTTGAGCTCGACGAGCACGCCATGCGTCGCCGACGGATGGATGAACGCCACCAGGGAGCGCTCGGCGCCGGGCCGCGGCTGGTCGTCGATCATTTTCACGCCGCGCTCGGTCAGCTGCGCGATCGCCTGCGCGATGTTCTCGACGCGCAGGGTGATGTGGTGAAGGCCAGGCCCGCGTTTGTCGATGTACTTGCTGATCGGCGAGTCTGCCGCCGTGCCCTCGAGCAGCTCCAGCGACGACTCTCCGGTCGGGATGAAATGGGCGCGCACCCGCTGCGAGGCGACGTCTTCCGCGCCCTCGATCTCCAGCCCCAGCGCGTCGCGGTAGAACGCCAGTGCCGCCGCGACATCCTTGACGGCAATCCCGACGTGATCCAGCACGGCTTTCATACGATGTGAGCTCTCCACCACAGAGGACACGGAAGACACCGAGGAACAGCCGTGTACATCTTTTTCTCCGTGTCCTCCGTGTCCTCCGTGGTGGAGAGCTTAGACGTCTCCCGCAAGGGCTCTCCTCATCAGATCCGACGCGGCGGTATACGGATCGATCTCCCGCGCCGCGATTCGATCCACCGTCCCCCCCAGCTCGCCGGGCGCCAGCACGCGGCGCTCCAGGTAATCCATGAAGCGCTGCGACACCAGCTCGCGCAGCCGGTACTCGCTGCGGGTCTTGCGCCGCGCCGCCTGCGCGGCCGCCGAGTGGGCGCGGAAATGATCGATCGTCTTGACCAGGTCGCCGATCCCCTTGTTCGTCGTCGCCACGGTCTGCAGCACCGGCGGGCGCCATTCGCCGCTCGCGTAGGTCTGGAGCGCGAGGTTCGCTTCGATCGACGAGACGAGCCGGTCGGCGCCTTCGCGATCCGCTTTATTGACCACGAAGATGTCGGCGATCTCCATGATGCCGGCCTTGAGCGCCTGCACCTCGTCGCCGGTACCGGGCACGAGCGTGACGATCGAGACGTCGGCGGTGCGAATGATGTCCACTTCGTCCTGGCCGACGCCGACCGTCTCGATGATGATGATGGTCTTGCCGGCGGCGTCGAGGACGATCGCCGCGTCGCCGGTCGCGCGCGCCAGACCGCCGAGGTAACCGCGCGTCGCCATGCTGCGGATGAACACGCCTTCGTCCTGGGCGTGTGCCTGCATCCGCAGGCGATCCCCGAGCACTGCGCCGCCGCTGAACGGACTGGTCGGATCGACGGCGATCACCCCGACCGTCGGCGCCGGCTGCTGCGCGCGGAACGCCGCCACCAGCCGGTCGACCAGCGTGCTCTTCCCCGCGCCAGGCGGGCCGGTCACGCCGATGAGATACGCGCGGCCGCTGTGGCCAAAAACAGCGCGAATCAGATCGGCGCCGGCCGGGTCTTCGTCCTCGATGAGCGAGATGGCGCGCGCGATGGCGCGCGGGTCCCCGGCCAGCAGGCGCTCGGCGAGCGGCGAGGCGGTCACGCGCGGGCGAGCAGCCGGCGCGCGATGACGAGCCGCTGGATCTCGCTCGTCCCCTCGCCGATGGTCAGCAGCTTGACGTCGCGGAAGTATTTCTCGGCCGGATAGTCCTTCACGAACCCGTAGCCGCCGTGGATCTGCACGCAGTCGTCGGTCATCTTCACCGCGATCTCGCTCGCGTAGAGCTTGGCCATCGCCGATTCGAGCGTCGTCCGCTCGCCGCGGTCCTTGAGGTGCGCCGCACGATAGGTCAGGAGGCGCGCCGCTTCGATCCGCGTCGCCGAGTCGGCGAGCTTCCACTGGATCGCCTGGAACTGGCTGATGGTGCGGCCGAATGCCTTTCGCTCCTTGGCGTAGGCCAGCGCCGCTTCGTAGGCGCCCTGTGCGAGGCCGACCGACAGCGCCGCGATGCCGATGCGGCCCGCGTCGAGGACCTGCATGGTGTGGACGAAGCCCTGCCCCTCGTCGCCGAGCAGTTGATCCGCGGGAATGCGGCAGCTCTCGAAGCGCACCTCGCTCGTGTCGCTGGCGCGCATCCCGAGCTTGTCTTCCTTCTTGCCCGCCGACATCCCCGGCGTGCCATGCTCGACGATGAACGCCGAAATCCCTTTGGTGCCGGCGGCCCGATCCGTGACCGCCATCACGACCATCACCTGGCCGACGCGGCCGTGCGTGATGAAGGTCTTCGCGCCGTTCAACACCCAGCACGCGCCGGCTTTGGTCGCCGTCGTGCGCATGCCGGCGGCGTCGCTGCCCGAGGTCGACTCGGTGAGGCCCCACGCGCCGACCTTCTCGCCGCGCGCCAGCGGCGTCAGGTACTTCTGCTTCTGTTCGGGCGTGCCGAAGAAATTGATGTGCGCCGCGCAGAGGCCGTTGTGCGCCGCGATCGACAGCGCGACCGCCGGATCGACGCGCGCCAGTTCCTCGATGCAGATGCAGTAGTCGACGGCGGACATGCCCGCGCCGCCGTACTCGTCGGCGAACTGGATCCCCATCAGGCCGAGCGCGGCCAGCTTCGGGATGATCTCGGTGGGAAAGTGCTGCCGCTCGTCCCAGTCGCGGACGTGCGGGCGCATCTCGGTCTCGGCGAACTCACGGACGGTCCGGCGCAGCAGCGCCTGATCTTCCGTGGGGCGGAAGTCCATAACCGATCAATGTACCACACGCGGCGCGGTCGCACCCGCCGCCGCGGCGGCCGGACGCCACGCCGGCGTGCCTTCCTCCCACTGGTTGTCGGTAAGCTGCTCGAGGTGCGTCCCGTCGTAGCGCATCACGAAAATCTCGCCGTAGGGCTGCGGCGCGTCCGTGTAGATCGCCTCGTCCTTGAATCCCATGCGCGAGCTGGCGAACACGATGTGCTCGCCGTCCGGCGACCAGCCCTGATGCGCGTCGGTGCCGTGGCCCGAGGTGACCTTCCGCTCCCCAGTGCCGTCCGGCTTGATCGTCCAGATCTCGTAGTTCCCGGCGGTGAGCCGCGAGAACATGATCAGATCGCCGCGCGGCGACCACAGCGGGAAATTGTCGTAGCCCTTCGTCAGCACCGTCGTCGCCTTCGTGTCGATGTTCATGATCTTCAGTCCGCCGTCGCCGTTCGCGTCGAACGATCGGTAGACGAAGCGGATGCCGTCGGGCGCCATCGACGGAAACGCGCTGTTGTCGGGGCCGGTGGTGAGCTCGCGGTAGCCACTGCCGTCCGCGTTCACGACCGCGACCTGCGCGCCGCCGTTGCTGCGCTCGCTCTTCTTCAGGAATCGCGTGTTGAAGCCGTTGAAGAACGCGTCGAAGGTGCCGACGCTGAAGATGATCCGATCGCCGCGCGGCGACCACTGCGGCCCGAGCACGTTCCCGTCTTCTCGTTTGTAGATCACGTTGCCCTGATCCATGCCGTTCGCCGCGACGACGATGCTCGACGCGAACGGCCGCGCGGGGTTCGGCGGCCGCCCGGTCATCACGAAGCGATCGCCGGCCGGACTGAACGACGGCAGGATGCCCGTCATGGTCAGCTGGTAGCCGGCGAGGCGACTGAAGGTGGGCCGCCAGATCGGCGGCGGCGCCGCGACCCGCTTGTGAAAAACGACGCGCGATCCGTCCGGCGACCAGGAGGCGGCGCGGATGTCGCCCTTCGGTCCGGTGCGGCCGTCGCTGTAGTAGATGCCGGCCTCCGGGGCGTACTTGCGCACGTATCCGACCACGCTGCCGGCGCCGCCGACGAACGACGGGTTGAACAGCACGCCGGAGCCGCTCTTCACGACCTCGGACTTTCCAGTCGCGACGTCGAACGACATCAGCCGGGTGTCGCTGCCGTCGGGCCCTTTCTCCGGCAGCGCGCGGCGGTTCGTGAGCGTCTGCTCCGCGGTCATGCAGTACGCAATCACCCGCTTGCTGTCGCGGTGCCACTTCGGGCTGCCGCAGAAGTCGCGGTGTTCGCTAACCCGTTTCAACCCGGTGCCATCCGGATGGACGACGTAGAGGTCGGCGGACTGGAGCCGCTCCCAGCGGCCGTAGCCGAACGGCAGATCGCTGCCCCGCCCCGAGGCGAACGCGATCCACGCGGCGTCCGGCGACCACGCCGGCCGGAAATCGCCGCCCGTCGTCAGGCTGCGCGCGCGCTTCGATGCGAGATCGAGGATCCACAGCCGCGGCGCGCCGCCCTGGCGCGTGCTGACGAAGACCAGCTGTTTTCCGTCAGGCGAGAACGCCGCTTGATCGTCGTACGCCGGATCGTTCGTGAGGCGCTCGAGGCCGCTGCCGTCCGGATGCACGCGGAACAAATCCGCGGACCCTTCGCGCTCGGACGTGAACACGATGCTCTGGCCGTCCGGCGCGAACGCGGCGTCGTAGTCGAGATCCGGCGCGCTCAGGAGTGGCCGCTCTCCCGACCCGTCTGCGTTGGCGATGAACAGGTTGAGCCCGCCGGGGTTCGGCGACACCCGCGCGTAGACCACCTGCTGCGGCGCACGATCGGCGGCGGCGAGGCCGGCCCAGGCGACGAGGACGAGGACGGCGATGTTTCGCATGGCCGGTATTGTAGGGATTTCCGTCGTCATTTGGGATTCGGGATTTGGGATTCGTGGCGTCGGGGATTCGTGGCACGATCCGTCGATGAAGCGACCCGTCCGGAAGGCCACCACGCGCAAGACCAGCCCGAAAAAGGCCGCACGCAACGATCAGGCGATCGGACCGGAGGCGTCGCGCCGCATCGACCAGCGGATTGCGGAAGTCGGCGGCTGGCGCGGCGAGACGCTGGCGCGCGTGCGCGCCTTGATCCACGAAGCCGACCCCGAGATCGTCGAAGAGTGGAAATGGATGGGCACGCCGATCTGGTCGCACTTCGGGATCGTGTGCACCGGCGAGACCTACAAGGAAGTGGTCAAGCTGACCTTCGCGCGCGGCGCTGCCCTGCCGGATCCCGAGCGGCTGTTCAACTCGAGCCTCGCCGGCAACACGCGGCGGGCGATCGACATCCGCGAGGGTGAGCAACTCGCCGAAGCGTCGTTCAAGCGGTTGGTGAAGGCCGCGGTCGCAAAGAACGCGGCAAGCAAGAAGCGATAGCTGAACGCTGAGAGCTGACAGCTATTTCAGTTCTACGTACGTCAACGCGTACTTCTTCCGGCCCGTCTTCCGCAGCCACGCCAGGCGCCGGCCGTCACTGCTCCACGCCGGCAGGATCGCGTCGCGGACTCCCTCGACGCCGCGGTGGTGCTGGAAGCGATCGAGCAAGAACAGGCGGCCGTCGAGATCGGTGTAGGCGATCGCGCCGCTCGCGTCGGGCCCCCAGCCGAACGTCAGGCCGGGGGTCGCCTGCATGTTCTGGAACTCGCCGATCACGCGGTCGTAGACCTTCAGCCGCACCACGTTCACGTGCTGGCTCTCGGCCGCCTTCTCGACGTTGCTCGCGGCGCTGACGTTGTCGGCGCCGATCGGGTTCGAGCTGCGATCGAGCGCGCCCGCCGATCCGGTGCCGAACTTCAGGTTCTCCACCTTCTGCTCGACGTCGATCGACACCGACTCCATGCCGGGCGCGAAGCGATCGGACTTGAACGCCCAGTAGTCGGCCGCCCACTCCGGCGCGGCATCGCCGGCCTGCATCGCGCCGCCCGCCATGCTGAACAGGTAGTGCCGCGGCTTCGCGTTCGGCGCCGGGCCGTCGACCGTCTGCACGTACAGCTGCGTCGCGTCCGGCGACCATCCGAGCTGCCGCAGGTCGCCTTTCAGCTTCCCGAGGTCGACGTCGGCGACGATGACCGGCGCGCCAATCGCCAGCTTGCTGATGTCAACCGCGAAGAGATGGGGAGTTGACGCCTGCAGGGCGCACAGGACCGTGACCAGCGAGCGCATCATGCCGTGCCTCCCAGTTGGTGTGCGGCGCGCAGTTGCGGACGAACCAGTCGCGCAACAGCCCGGGGTAGGTGCGCCAGCGCATGCCGCGGCGCGCGTAGAACGGCACGAGCGCGCGCTGCAGCGCCGGCAGGCGGTAGAACGGCACGCCGGCGAAGTAGTGGTGCTCGAGGTGGTAGTTGGAATTGAGGAACGCGAAGTCCCAGAACCAGCTGCCGCGCATCAGCGTGCCCCACTTCGCGGGATCCGCCGGGTCGATGTCGTAGTGCTGGCCGAGCCGGTTGAGCGTGAACGCGATCGGGAAGACGAAGAACACCGGGATGACATAAGCGCGCAGCGCCGCGGCGCCGCCGGCCAGCGTCCAGATCGCCGCGAGCACGGCGAGGTGCGCGGCGATCGACACGCGCCGCTCGCGCGCGATCTGCCGCTGCAGCGCGGCATCATAGGTACTGCTCTCCTTCCGCGCCGCGCGGAAGTAGATCGGGAACAGCGCCGGCGTGCAGTACAGCAGCTTCAGCCAGCGCGCGTTGATCTTCGGCGAAAGGTGATGGCGCTTGGGATCGTCGTCGTCGGAGCCGAGCTCGGCGTGGTGATCGAGATGCCAGCGCGTGAACTGGCTCGACGAGATGCCGCTCGGCACGGCGTAGAGCCACGCCAGCAGGCGTTCCGCCGCCGGCCGCCGCGTCGCGAACACGGTGTGGTGCACGACCTCGTGGAGCAGCACGGTGAAGTTGAATACCGTGAAGCCCTGCACGAGCGCGAGCGGAATCCAGACCAGCGGCTGATCGATCGCGATCAACCCCCAGGTGGCGAGCCCGAGGATCGCGAACTGGCGCACGGTGATCGCCAGGTGGCGCGCGGCGCTCTTCGCGTGCAGCGCGCGCAGCGCCTCGCGCGGAATCGCGTCCGCCAGCGCCGCCCGGAGCTCAGCCGCGTGCTGATCGAAGTAGTGGGACAACGGAGCGATTGTACTGCGGGGGCTGGGCGCTGGGGGCTGGGCGCTGGACAGTCCCCAGTCCCCGCC
>JADMIO011053188.1_pt1 | contig 12225 bp, 16 predicted proteins | sample 8958161 | NCBI WGS metagenome assembly JADMIO01 (sample SAMN16585339, study PRJNA669376) | soil metagenome | isolation source: Crop rotation soil | place: USA: Cullars Rotation, Alabama | collected 2011 | reverse complement strand
GATCGATCCCGCCACGCTGAGCGGCGACAAGGTGATCTTCGGCGCCACCGTCCATCTGCTCGACGAGAACGACAACAAGATCAAATATCAGATCGTCGGCGAAACCGAGGCGGACGCCAAGGTCGGGCGCATCTCCTATGCGTCGCCGCTCGGGCGCGCCCTTATCGGGCGGCAGGTCGGCGAGGAGGTGGAGTTCTCCGCGCCGTCGGGCGACAAATATTTCGAGATCAGCAAGATCCAGTTCGTCTGAGCCTGAGCGGCCATGCGCCCGCCCGACAACTGGAAGAAAGCCCCGCTGACCGCCGGGCTGGCGCTGGCGACGACCGGCGCCTGGCTGATCGCCGCCTTGTTCGGTCTGGAGCAGAGGGCGATCGACGCCTTCGCCTTCCTGCCGTCGGGCGAGCTCGCGGCCGGCCGGGTGCCGCTCTGGCTGCAGCCGCTGACCGCGACCCTGGTCCATTCCGGCTTCGCCCACCTGCTCTTCAACATGATCGTGCTGGTCTTCTGCGGGCGGCCGGTCGAGACCGTGCTCGGCACACCGGCCATGGCGATCCTCTATCTGCTCGGCGCCTATGCCGCGGCCGGCGCGCAATATCTGGTCGATCCCCATGTGGAGATGATCGGCGCGAGCGGCGCGATCTCGGCGGTGCTCGGCGCCTATGCGATGCTGTTCGGACGTAACAAGGTGAAGGTGGCCAGCCCGACCCTGGCGCTGTGGCTGAACGCGGCCTGGCTGATGGCGGCCTGGGTGGTGCTGCAGATCTGCATCGGAATCGCGCTCAGCGGCGCCAGCTTCCTGACCGGCGGGGAGGGCGTGGCGATCGCGGTCGCCGCCCATATCGGCGGCTTCCTCGTCGGGATCGTCCTCGCCAATCCCTTGCTGCTGTTCAAATACCGGAAGGCCTGAGCCTCAGGCCTTGACCTCGTCCGCATCCGGCTCGAGCAGCCGGTGGAGGTGGACGACGACATATTTCATCTCGGCATCGTCGACGCTGCGCTGCGCCCGGCCGCGCCACGCATCGAGCGCGCTCGTATAATCCGGATAGAGGCCGACCATGTCGATCGTCGAGAGATCGAAATCGAGGCCGCGCGGATCCTTGACCCGCCCGCCGAACACGAAGTGCAACTTGCTCATGGGCGAGGGCGGTTAGAAGGGAAGAGACGGCAGCGCAAGCGCCCACGCCGGAGCACGGAAGCAGCCATCCCCTGCGTGCGCGTCACTCCTTCGCGCCGCTGGCGAGGCCCGAGACCGCCTCGCTGATCGTGTCGGCCGCCTTGCTCTTCAGCTGATCGAGCTGCTCGCGGCCCGCGTCGAGGCCGCGCTGGACGGCGTCTTTCGCCGTGCCCGCCACCTTGCGCCCGGTCTTGCCCATCAGCCGCGTCTCGCGCTCGGTCCGGGGCAGCATGGCGCCGACGAGGGCGCCGAGCACGAAGCCGCCGACCACAGCGCTCAGCGGATAGACGCTGAGCTGCTCGTTCGCCTTGCGGGTCGCGTCCGAGGCGCGGGTGCGCGCCGCATCATAAGCGGAGGCGGTCCGCTCGCGCGCGGCGGCGAGGGCGCTTGCGGTCTTGCCCCGGGGCGCGTCGCTGTCACTGGCCATAGTCATTCGTCCTTCCGTACTGGCGCGGGCGCCGCAGCGCCCGTGCAATCAAACCCTCAATCCGCGGCTTCGTTGCCTCGGCGCCGGCGCCGCGTCACGACCTTCTTCGCAGCCCGGCCGAGCGGCTTGCGCGCGAAGAACAGGGCCAGCCCGCCCAGCACCAGCGCGAACTTGCCGGGCCGCTTCTTCGCCGCCTCGACCGCGTTGCCGGCGGCCTCCGCGGTCTTTTCCTTGACGCCGGTCCACGCCTCGTTGGCCAGATTGCCCGGGCGCAGCCGCTCCTGCGCCTCGCCGAGCGTGTCGAAGAAGCGGGCCCGGGCCGCGACCGCGTCGCTCTTCGCCTGCTGGAGACCCTCGAGGCTCATGCCTGGTCATCCCCGCGCATCAGCGCCTCGCGCTCCGCCTCGTCCCCGCCAAGCGCGCCGAGGCCGGCAATGCCCATCCGCACAAGCATGAACCCGGCGAGGATCAGCACCGCGGCGACGGCGAGGCCGGCGAGCAATGGCCCGATCAGGGTGGCGAGCCAGAGCACCAGCCCGAACAGCAAGGCGGTGATCGACGAGATCAAAAGCACCGCGCCGATGGCGAGTGCGATCAGGCCGTTCCGGGCCTTCGCCGCGCGCCGCGCCGCGATCGCCCGGTAGACGCCGATCTCCGCCTTCACATAAGCGCGGCCGTCATCGGCCAGCCGGCCGAGCAGGGCGCCGATCGATTCTTCTCTTGGTTCCCCCGCGTCGGCCAAGCTCAGGCTCCGTCGTTGGCGGCCTCGCGGCCGGTCGAGGCGCCGTCAAGGCCGGTCTTGATCAGCCGGACGAGCATGAAGCCGGCCACCGCGGCGATGCCGATGGCGATGCCGGGACTCTTGCGGACGAAGTCGCGCGTGTCGTCGATCAGGTCGTCGACCGACTTGCCGCGGATATTGTCGGCGAAGCCGGAAACCGCGCCGGACGCCCGGTGCGCATAATCGGCGTAATCGGTGCCGAACTTGCGTTCGACCGCCTGCGCCGCCTCGTCGATCACGTCGCTGACATCGTCGAGGATGGAAGTGGCGCGGGCCTTGCCGTCGTCGGCAAAGCTGCGGGCGCGCGTCCCGGCCTGGTCGCGCAGGCTGAAGACCTGGTCGCGGACCTGGCCGACCAGCCTGTCCTTTGTCGACGCGAAGCCGCCCGTGCCGGTCGCCTCATCCTCGGCGGAGGCGCCGCGCACGATATGGTCGGTGCCTTCGGGCAGGGCGGATTTGCGAGGGGGCATGGCGGATCTCCACTTGGTTACGACGCTCGAACTCTTCCCGCCCAAACACCCGTCGCCAGCCTCCCGTTCCCGGGCGAGGCGAGGAAAGTTGCATGAGCTTCGGCGGGCCGATATCTGCCCGGCAAAGCCTTCCATATCTCATAACGAGGCCGCAACAAAATGACCGCGATCATCCATGTCCATGGCCGCCAGATCCTCGACAGCCGCGGCAATCCCACGGTCGAGGTGGAGGTGCTGCTCGAAGATGGCAGCCTCGGCCGCGCCGCGGTGCCGTCCGGCGCCTCGACGGGCGCGCACGAGGCGGTCGAGAAACGGGACGGGGTCAAGAGCCGCTGGCTCGGCAAGGGCGTCGACCAGGCGGTGGAGGCAGTGAACGGCGAGCTGGCGCAGGCGCTGGTCGAAATGGAGGCCGAGGACCAGGCCGAGATCGACGCGGCGATGCTCCGGCTCGACGGCAGCGAGAACAAGTCCCGGCTCGGCGCCAATGCCATTCTCGGCGTCAGCCTTGCCGTCGCCAAGGCGGCGGCGGACGCCCGCGGCCTGCCGCTCTACCGTTATGTCGGCGGCGTCTCGGCGCAGACCCTGCCGGTGCCGATGATGAACATCCTGAACGGCGGCGCCCATGCCGACAATCCGATCGACTTCCAGGAATTCATGATCATGCCGGTCGGCGCGCCGAGCTTCGCCGAGGCGTTGCGCTGCGGCGCCGAGATTTTCCATACGCTGAAGCAGGGCCTGCACGAGGCGGGCCTGGCCACGGCGGTGGGCGACGAGGGCGGCTTCGCCCCGAATCTCGCCTCGGCCCGCGCCGCGCTCGATTTCATCATGACCTCGATCGGACAGGCCGGCTACAAGGCGGGCGAGGACGTCGTGCTGGCGCTCGACTGCGCTGCCACCGAATTCTTCCGCGACGGCGCCTATCATATGGACGGGGAGGGCAAGACGCTTTCGCCGGAGGAGATGGCCGGCTTCCTCGCCGATCTGTGCCGCGATTATCCGATCCGCTCGATCGAGGACGGCATGGCCGAGGACGATCTGATCGGCTGGAAGGCGCTCACCGACCGGCTCGGCGCCACCCACCAGCTGGTCGGCGACGATCTGTTCGTCACCAATCCGAAGCGGCTCGCCATGGGTATCGAGCAGGGCCTCGCCAATTCCATCCTGATCAAGGTCAACCAGATCGGGACGCTGACCGAGACGCTCGCCGCGGTGTCGATGGCCCACCGTTCCGCCTACACCGCGGTAATGTCGCACCGCTCTGGCGAGACCGAGGACACCACCATCGCCGATCTCGCCGTCGCCACCAATTGCGGGCAGATCAAGACCGGCAGCCTCGCCCGTTCCGACCGGCTCGCCAAGTACAACCAGCTGCTCCGCATCGAGGAGGAACTGGGCAGCGCCGCCATCTATCCGGGGCGGAGCATCTTCAACCGTTCGCCCCGCTGACGACTCGGTTGAGCGGATTTCTGTGCATTAACCGTCAAAGGGGTTGATTCTCCTTCGCTTTACTGATTCTGTGGCAGCACGATGACGGTGGGGCGGAATCCTTTCAAACTGATCCGGCGGGCGGCGTGGCCGGCGGCCGGTTTGCTGATCATCTGCTATTTTGTCGGCGCTGCCGTGATCGGCGAGAATGGCGTCATGGCCTGGGGCGATTACCGCCGCGCAAAATCGGAGCGCAGCGTTACCCTGGCGCGGCTCGAGGCCGAGAAGGCCCGGCTGCAGCGCCGCTCCGACCTGCTCGACCCGGCGCATGCCGATCCCGACCTGGTCGACGAGATGGTTCGTGGCCAGCTCGGCTATGTCCGGCCCGACGAGATCATCATTCCGCTCGACGATTCGAGCGCAGCGCGTCCGGCCGCCGCGCAGGTTCGCCGCTAAAGGCGTTTCCGCACCCTCTTCCATTCGTTATGGAAGGGAAATGATCCGGCTCCTTCTGGCCATCCTGTTGCTTGCAATCCCCTCGGCTGCCGAAGCCAGGCGGCGCAGCGACGTCGTTACCGACACCTGCAGTTCGGACCGAAGCTGGGTCGCCTATCGAACGGCGTTCAACGGCGCGGTTGCCCGGCGCGATGTTCGGGCGCTGCTGCCCCTGATCGCGACCGACATCTCGTTCGGCAGCAACCGGACCGGCCGCGCCGCCTTCGCCCGCCAATGGGGCCTCGCCACGCCCGCATCGAGCACCCTGTGGACGGAACTGGCGAAGATCATGCGCCTCGGCTGCGCGCGCGACCGGCAGCGGCTGCACTGGGCGCCGTCGATGTTCCTCGACGAGGAGGCGCCCGACGATGCAACCTACGGGCCGCAAGCGGCGGTCATCGGCGCCGGGGTTCCCCTCCGGGCGGGCCCTTCGGACGCCAGCCGGCTGGTCGCCCGGATGAGCTGGGACATCGTCTTTCTCCCGGAGCATGACGACGGACGCGGCGCCTGGGTCCACGCGGTCCTGGACAATGACCATGAAGGCTTCGTCCGGCGCAGCCAGGTGCATTCGCTGACCGGACCCTATGCCCTGTTCGCGAAGGAGCGCGGCCAGTGGCGGCTGGTCTTCCTCGGCACACGCGACTGAGAGTCCCGCTGCTCGAAGGGACGGGGTTCACGACCGCCCGCCGAACCGGTCGGGCACCCGTTGCGCGCTCCGGTGTTTCTCGCCATAGGGGCGCCAGCCGTCGAGAGCAGCCGTCTAGCCAGGGAGAGAGCCGGTAATGGCCAAGCCAGCATCGCCGAAGGGCGCCGCAAAGAAGCAAGCGGCGGCACCGGCGCCCCAATTGCCCAATCGCGAGCGCCCGGCCGAGCCGACGCGCTACCAGGCGAGCAAGGACGAGCTGCTCGAATTCTACCGGCAGATGCTGCTTATCCGCCGCTTCGAGGAGCGCGCGGGCCAGCTGTACGGGCTCGGCCTGATCGGCGGCTTCTGCCATCTCTATATCGGCCAGGAAGCGGTCGCGGTCGGCCTGCAGTCGGCGATGACGGTCGGCAAGGACAGCGTGATCACCGGCTATCGCGACCACGGCCACATGCTCGCCTACGGCATCGATCCCAAAGTGATCATGGCCGAGTTGACCGGGCGTCAGGCGGGCATCTCCAAGGGCAAGGGCGGCTCGATGCACATGTTCAGCGTCGAGCATGGTTTTTACGGCGGCCACGGCATCGTCGGCGCGCAGGTCAGCCTCGGCACCGGCCTCGCCTTCAAGCACAAATATGCCGGCGACGGCGGCGTCTGCCTCGCCTACTTCGGGGACGGCGCTGCCAATCAGGGCCAGGTCTATGAGAGCTTCAACATGGCGGAGCTCTGGAAGCTGCCGATCATCTTCGTCATCGAGAACAACCAATATGCCATGGGGACCAGCGTGAACCGCTCCTCGGCCGAGGACCAGCTCTACAAGCGCGGCGAGAGCTTCCGCATCGCCGGTCTGCAGATCGACGGGATGGACGTACTGGCGGTCCGCGGCGCGGCCGAGACCGCGCTAGACTGGGTGCGCAGCGGCAAGGGGCCGATCCTGCTCGAGCTCAAGACCTACCGCTATCGCGGCCATTCCATGTCCGACCCGGCCAAATATCGCTCGCGCGAGGAGGTGCAGGCGGTGCGCGACAAGTCCGACCCCATCGACCATGCGAAGAAGGAGCTGGAGGGCATGGGCGTGACCGAGGCCGACCTCAAGGCGATCGACACCGAGATCAAGAAGATCGTGATCGAGGCCGCCGACTTCGCCGAACAGGCGCCCGAGCCGGATCCGTCCGAGCTTCATACCGACGTGCTGGTGGGGAGCTACTGATGCCGATCGAGCTGAAAATGCCGGCCTTATCGCCGACCATGGAGGAGGGGACGCTCGCCAAATGGCTGGTCAAGGAAGGCGACAGCGTCGCCGCCGGCGACATTCTCGCCGAGATCGAGACCGACAAAGCGACGATGGAGTTCGAGGCGGTGGACGAGGGGGTCATCGCGAAAATCCTCGTGCCCGAAGGCACCGATGAGGTGAAGGTCGGCGCGGTGATCGCGCTGATGGCGGCCGAGGGCGAGGACGCCTCCGCTCCTGCGCCGGCGCCGGCGCCCGCCGCGAAGCAGCCCGTCGAGCAGCCCAGCGACCAGAAGACCGAGGTGCACAGCGACGTCACGCCGCACCGGATGGAGACCGGGGCACGCGATCTGGTCGCCGCGGTCGCGCATACGCGGGACGAGCCGGACGTGCCTGCGGGCACGGAGATGGTGAAGACCACCGTGCGCGAGGCGCTGCGCGACGCCATGGCCGAGGAGATGCGAAGCGACGACCGTGTGTTCGTGATGGGCGAGGAGGTCGCCGAATATCAGGGCGCCTACAAGGTCACCCAGGGGCTGCTCGACGAGTTCGGTCCGCGCCGGGTGATCGACACGCCGATCACCGAATATGGCTTTGCCGGCATCGGCTCGGGCGCGGCGATGGGCGGCCTGAGGCCGATCGTCGAGTTCATGACCTTCAACTTCGCGATGCAGGCGATCGACCACATCATCAACAGCGCGGCGAAGACCAATTATATGTCGGGTGGCCAGATGCGCTGCCCGATCGTGTTCCGCGGGCCCAACGGCGCCGCCGCCCGGGTCGGCGCGCAGCACAGCCAGAATTACGCGCCCTGGTATGCCGCGGTGCCCGGCCTGGTGGTGATCGCCCCTTATTCGGCGGCCGACGCCAAGGGCCTGCTCAAGGCCGCGATCCGGACCGAGGATCCGGTCGTCTTCCTCGAGAACGAGCTTTTGTACGGCCAGAGCTTCGACGTGCCGAAGCTCGACGACTACGTCCTGCCGATCGGCAAAGCTGCCGTCGTGAAGAGCGGAAAGGACGTCACCCTCGTTTCCTATTCGATCGGGGTCGGCGTGGCGCTGGAAGCGGCGGCCGAGTTGGCCAATGAGGGAATCGATGCCGAGGTGATCGACCTGCGCACCCTGCGGCCGCTCGACAAGGCGACGGTGCTGGCCAGTCTGAAGAAGACCAACCGCATGGTCTGCGTCGAGGAAGGCTGGCCGACCTGCTCCATTTCCGCCGAATTACAGGCGATCGCGATGGAGGAGGGTTTCGACGATCTTGACGCCCCCGTCCTCCGCGTCACCGACGTCGACGTGCCGCTGCCCTACGCGGCGAATCTCGAGAAGCTGGCGCTGATCAAGGTCGCCGACGTCGTCGCCGCCGCGAAGAAGGTCTGCTACCGCTAGAGGCATGGACCTCGATCCGGAACGCCGGCTGGCGCTGGCCTATGTGCCGGCCGCGCTGCGCCCGGCGCTGGACGCGCTGTGGCGGCTCGACGCTGCGTTCGCCGCGATCCTCGCCACCGGCACCCAGCCGCTGATCTCGCAGATGCGGCTCGCCTGGTGGCGGGAGGCGCTGGAACGGCTGGATTCGGCGCCGCCGCCGGCGGAGCCGCTGCTGCAGGCGCTGGCCGACCATGTCCTGCCGGTGGTGAGCGGCGCCGAACTTGCGGCGATGGAGGAAGGGTGGCTGATCCTGCTGTCGGACGCGCCGCTGACCGCGGAGGAACTGGCCGATTATGCCTCGCTTCGGGGCGGCCTGCTGTTTCGCTACGGCGCGCGCCTGCTCGGCGAGCCGGCCTTTCCGGTGGAGCGCGCCGGCGCGCTCTGGGCGCTGGCCGATCTCGTCCGGCACAGCCGCCGGTCTGATGAAATCAAGGTCCCGCCCGCCGAGTCGCAAGTGAAATGGCCGCGCGCGCTTCGCCCGCTCGGCATGTTGGCAGTCCTTGCGAGGCGCGACTTCGAACAGGCTGGCGCGGAACTGGAAAGACCGGGAATTCCGTCCCGGATATTACGCATGATCCGGCACCGGTTCAGCGGAAAATAGTCCATTTTGGATGTATTCATGCGGGATATTTTGCATTTACGATGAATCGTGCTTAAGCTCGACTCCAACAGGGGGAGGGCTTCATGCTTCGATTCCTTACCGGTGCCGGCGCGGCGACTTTGCTTTTACTGGCCGGCTTCTTCATCTGGAAGGGTATCGCCCAGCGCAGTGACAATCCGGTCCCTGCTGCGCCGGTCGAGACCGCATCCGCCGCGGACATCCCCGCGACCCCAGGGCAGCCGCCCGCGGCGGATGCGCGCACCCGCGAACAGCGCCGCTTCGACCGGGCCGACCGAGACAATAATGGCAATGTCACGCTCGAGGAGATGACCTTCCAGCGCCGCCGCAATTTCCAGCGGCTCGACGCCAATCACGACAATCAATTGTCCTTCGACGAATGGGCCTCGCGCACCTTGCGCAAATTCGCGGAGGCCGACGCCAATCACGACCGCGCCCTCAACCGCAGCGAATTCGCCACCACCGCCCCGCGCCCCCGGCGCACCGCCTCCGCCGCGCGCTGCGACTGTGCCGGCCAGCGCAGCGCCGCCGGCGGAGGCGCCCGCGGTCCGGCGACGGCACGCCGGGCGACAGCGGCCGAGACGCCGGCGGCGGCAGAGGACGACAGCTAGGGGGGAGGGGAGGAGGCCAGCCCGAAGGCGTCCTCCCCATTTTTCTGGAGCAAGGCGCAGCGGCACTTCTCCCATCGGCCCGATGGAAGGAAGTCAGGCGAGCCAGGTCTGCAGATCTGCCTTCGCCCGGTCGGTATAGAGCTTCTTGCGATCGGCCTTCTTCGTGCGGCCCGCGTCGAGCGGGGGGAACAGGCCGAAATTGACGTTCATCGGCTGGTAGCTGGCCGCGTCGGCGCCGCCGGTAAGATGGCCAAGCAGCGCGCCGAGCGCTGTCGTGGGCGGGGGCGGGAGGAGAGCCTCGCCTGCCGCCTCCGCAGCCGCGAAGCGTCCGGCGAGCAGGCCGATCGCGGCCGATTCCACATAGCCCTCGCAGCCCGTGATCTGCCCGGCGAAGCGGATGTGCGGCGCCTTGCGCAGCCGCAACGTCCCGTCGAGCAATTGCGGCGCGTTGATGAAGGTGTTGCGATGCAGCCCGCCGAGCCGCGCGAATTCGGCCTTCTCCAGGCCCGGGATCGTGCGGAAGAGGCGGACCTGCTCCGCATGTTTCAGCTTGGTCTGGAAGCCGACCATGTTCCAGAGCGTGCCCAGCGCATTGTCCTGGCGCAGCTGGACCACGGCATAAGGCCAGCGCCCGGTCCGCGGGTTGTCGAGCCCGACCGGCTTCATCGGCCCGTAGCGCAGCGTGTCGACGCCCCGCTCGGCCATCACCTCGATCGGCATGCAGCCCTCGAAATAGGGCGTGTCTTTCTCCCAGTCGCGAAACTCGCCTTTCTCGCCGTCGAGCAGGCCCTGGTGAAAGGCGAGATATTGCTCCTTCGTCATCGGGCAGTTGATGTAATCCTTGTCGCCCTTGTCCCAGCGACTGGCCATCCAGCAAATGTCCATGTCGATGCTGTCGCGATGGACGATCGGGGCGATCGCGTCGAAGAAGGCGAGGGCGTCCGCCCCGGTCGCGCCGCCGATCGCCGCCGCGAGCGCCGGCGCGGTGAGCGGACCGGTGGCCACGATCGTAAGGCCGGCCGCCGGCAGGCTATCGACCCGCTCGCGCACGATCTCGACCCCGGGATGGTTTGCGAGCCGCGCCGTCACCGCGGCCGAGAAGCCCTCCCGGTCCACGGCGAGCGCCGAGCCGGCGGGCACTTTGTGCGCGTCGGCCGCCGCCATGATCAGCGAGCCCAAAGCACGCATCTCCGCATGGAGCAGCCCAACCGCATTGCTGACGGCGTCGTCCGAGCGGAAGCTGTTCGAGCAGACCAGTTCGGCCAGCCCGTCCGTCTGGTGGGCCGCGGTCATGTCCCCGCCGCCGCGCATCTCGCTGAGCCGCACCTTCAGCCCGGCTTGGGCAAGCTGCCAGGCGGCCTCGGAGCCGGCGAGACCGCCGCCGACGATATGTACTTGGTGAGTCATGGCCGCGTGCGATAGTCTGGTTGGCCGAAGGGAGGAAGCCGGCGCCGGGCATGCGGAGCCCGCGACGGGGCGAAAAAGGACATCGAACGCCTATGCCACAGGCCCGCATTGCCGTCCCGCCACGGCCCGCCGCCGGCGCGCTCCGCTCTGGCCAGAGTGGGGATATTGCGGCATCAGGCAATACCATGACCGCCGAGACCATGGCAGACAGGCCGACGATCAGCCTCGTCATTCCGGCCTATAACGAGGAGGCATATCTCGGAGCATGTCTCGATGCGATCATGGCCAATGTCGGCGAGCGGGCACTCGAGATCATCGTCGTCGACAATAACAGCACCGACGGCACCCGGGCGATTGCCGAGCGCTATCCCGCGGTCACCTGCGTGTTCGAGCCGGAGAAAGGGATCACCCGCGCCCGCCAGCGCGGCTTCCTGACCGCGACCGGCGACATCCTTGCTTATGTCGATGCCGACACCCATCCGCCCGCCGGCTGGATCGAGCAGATCTGGGAGCAATTCGGCCGCAACCCGGAGCTCGCCTCGCTCTCCGGTCCCTACAGCTTCTACGATCTGAGCGGCCTCCGCAACCGGGTCGCCACCGGCTGGTTCGTCGCCGCCCGCCCGCTCTACGGGATCATCGGCTACATGCTGGTCGGCGGCAATTTCGCGATCCGCCGGGACGTGCTCGAGAAGATGGGCGGCTTCGATCCGAACATCGAATTTTACGGCGAGGATGCGGACATCGCCAAACGCGCGAAGCAGCACGGCAAGGTGCTCTTCCACCCCCGCTTCGTGATGCCGACCTCGGGACGGCGAATGAAAAAGCAGGGCTTCCTGAAGATGGCGGGCCTCTATTTCGTCAACTTCTTCTCGATCGTGTTCCGCGGGAAGCCGGCCACCAGAGGCTATACGGACGTCCGATGAGCAGCCCCGCGCGGATCTTCACCATCGGCTATGAGGGCGCGACCCAGGCGGAGCTGATCGCGGCGCTCAGGGAAGCGGGCGTCGAGCGCGTGATCGACGTGCGGGCGGTGCCGCTTTCGCGCAAGCCCGGCTTCTCCAAGAACATCCTCGCTGCCGGCCTGAAGGAAGCGGGGATCGACTATGTGCATCTGAAGGCGCTCGGCACGCCGCCAGCCGGGCGCGAGGCCGCGCGCAAGGGGCGGATGGCGGAGATGCACAGGATCTTTGCCGAGCAACTCGAAACGCCGGAGGCCGGCATCGCCGCCGCGCAGATGATCGCGCTGGCGGGGGAAAAGCCCTCGGCCCTGCTCTGCTTCGAGCGGGATCCGGCCGGCTGCCACCGCACGCCGCTGCGTGAAGCGGTGCTTCCGGAGGCGGACGTCGTCGATCTCTACGCTTGATCCCGATTAAGGCACGCCCGGCATCGGGCCGACGCCTTTGGACGAACCATGCCGCCTGCGGGCCGTTGACCGGCTTCCCCCAATTTCGAAGGAGAAGAGGATGCGTTTCCTTGCCCTGACGTCCGTTGCCGCCCTCACTCTCGCGGCGGTGC